>OBUW01000016.1_pt1 | contig 194053 bp, 175 predicted proteins | sample 1475761 | NCBI WGS metagenome assembly OBUW01 (sample SAMEA2579908, study PRJEB22360) | human gut metagenome | biome: human gut; feature: human-associated habitat; material: faeces | place: Denmark | collected 2008/2010
GACTTTACCGGACGGCGCTTGGAGCCTGCAGCCAAGCAGTCTCCAAGCCGCCTAACAACATCAGCGGCAAAAACCGGTCGCTGTGTTATTTCCACAGCTGATCCCCATCTGGCCTACGATTGCTCCGCTTTGGCACTGGAATCATTAAAATTCAGCCTCACTAAAAAAGGATCCAATCTGCTGCTGTTTGGAATTTGTTTTCAATATCTTGTGCTTTGCCTTCTAGGTCAAAAAGGAGAGTCCGCTGCTCTAGCGTAAGGTTATAATTATGCTCTAACATTTCATCTCTAATAAGACGACTTATTGGCCGCACTTGTGCTGAAATATCAATAGCTGCTGTTTTGTTACTAGCAAGTTTACCGATCGTTTGTCTTATATTCGAGACAACTTTTTGGGATATCCCATCTGGTTGCTTCTCAAAAAGATGTTGTAATTCCAGCATTTTAGCAATAACGACTTGCTTTTCATTCATTTTGAATCACTCCTTAATCCAGATAATATCATTATAACAAGTGTTATGAAAACACTTTCTTTTATTTTTGTTGAAAATATAGTATCCATCATAGTATAATAACAGCGCTATCAAAAAACTTTAGAGGATGGATTATTTGGGAAAAGACAGCTTGGCAGTTCTGGATGTAGGGGAATTGGAGCAAATCGTTGGTGGTGATTCTTATAATCCAGGGACTTTAAACTGGGTTAACGGAATGGGAAAAGTCCCTCCTTATCAACGCGGGCCGAGAACTCCTTTCGATGATAAGTTTGAAAAATGCTTGAACAATTCATGGACAAGAAACCGCGGTCCATATAATTGCTTCCAGTAATTTTGTTGTGATCGATCAGTTACAAGGCAAAAAGCTCAAGAGCAAGTCGAGGCACTTGCTCTTGAGCTTTTTTCTGTCTTAACTTTACGATTAATTTGTGCCGCATCTAAACTGCCACAAGAATTTGACCCAATTTTGATGTCCGTCAAAGAAGTCGCTTGAACTATATTCTTCTTCAAACCTTAATTCTACCGGAAGTTTGACCGAATTGAAAGCGATTAACTTCAAGCGGCACAAGGACTGCATGAGCCTTATAACTTATAATTCCTTATATCTCAACAAAAAATCAAAGGGCGTAGTATTTTTCATTGAACTCGAAAAATAGTACACCTTTATTCCAAAGATTCAAGTTATAGCTCAACTTCTCCACCTTAAAGCGTTTCAACTAGTCTGGTTGGGAATTAGTTGTTGCCAAGCTCGTCAGCGCATCAAAAAAGTAAGCTAGACTCAGATAATCGGCCGTACCACCCGGACTAAGATTAAACGTGATCATCTCAGCATTTAACTGACGCAAGGCATGGGGCAAGTGTGAATCCGGGACATGCAACAATGTTTTAGCCGCATCTTGCACGAATCGTAATCCCTTTGGCCCGCCGCGATGGAGGACATTGGCATCTTCAACTTGCGCCATCAAGTGCACCATTAATCGTAAATAGCGCATATCCCCGCGTCTGGCAGTCTTGCGTAAATATGGCAAGATCACATGCCGGATAGTCGGATAACCGGCCAAAGCCTCACCTCGAACCCCAGTAACGCCGTGTTTGACATATAACGCTTCGCCATGGCTCCAGCGGGCTTTTTTCTCCAAATCCCGAAAATCACCAGCCACACCTTGCGTCACTTGAGCCACAGTCGGGAATAGCGGCGCAAAGTCAGCGGTGACTATTTGCTGCAGGGATTGTTGCTGCATGAGCCAGCCCAATGCACCCAATAAAAAACCAAAGGAGAAGTTAGCCCCTCGATGCGTATTAACACCAGCAGTAGCGGCGAGCATGGCATTTTCTGCTGCAATCCCAATGGCGCGTAATTGGCGATAAAGATCAGGTACCGTTTTAGCAACGACGCCGGCATGAAAATATTGCTGAAAATAAGGCGTCAAAGCTTCAATGCTAGCTGCAAAGGTCGTCACATCCATGTCGCGGTGTGCACCATTTGATTCAGGGTCGACCAAGCCGGGTTTAGGCGCCAACTGAACTTCTGCTTGTAAACTGGTAACTGCCGCTTGTGCAATTGCTTGTTCATTCAATATGTTTTGCCTTCATAACTTTCAGAATATAGTGCAGGGAATGCTCTAAGTGCTCGCGCGTAATGAGCTTAATTTGATCGTCATCTTGATTCAACATCCCCCGATAAAGCAGCCAATGTTCCTGAATGGCAAGATTGCGCCGATCATCGCCATTAATACTGATATCACGAAAATAAATCAAATAATTCTGCAGCTGGTTGACGATCATTTTCAGCCGCAACATATGACTGGCATCATAAATAAAATTATTGAATTCAGTAAACTTAGCCATCACTTCGGCAACACGACCGGCTGCGTTCAAACGATCCGTTTCTTCCAAAAGAGTCCGCATCTGATTGAATTGCTCAGGGGTCATCAGACGCATGGCCTTACGCGTGGCCAACACATCCAATTCCTTGCGAATGTCAAAAATTTCATAGGCATCGTTAATTGAAATACCTTTGACAAGTACACCAACACCCGTTTTGCGTTCAACCAGATCTTCTTCATCCAAACGCTCAAGTGCATAGCGAATTGGCGTTCTGCTGATATTTAGATTTTCGGAAAGATTCTTCTCGTTAATCCGCTCACCGCTGGGTATTTCGCCCAAAAGGATCGTCTTGCGCAGCGCTTCGTAAATCGCTTCTTTAATTGGCCGGTTCTGTGATAAATCCAAATTTTTCTTAACCGCTGACACCACTTGATTCATCGATTGTCCCCCCTCACCTAACCCAATATTATACCTTAACGTGTCTCACCACTTAAAACATGCTGGCTCACGCTCACTTAAAAAGCTGCCGACAAATTTGTCAACAGCTCAAATTGTGCTAGCCTACCAACTCACGGCGGCACGTTAATTGATTAGGGGGCGAAAGGATCATGTGCCTTAATTATGAGTAGGATCAAATGTCAGTGAAACTTTTTGAACCGGCACATCATAAAACGGATCTTCACGCCGGCCTAAAAAGTCTTTTGCCTGATCAGGGAAGAGCGCATAACTCAAGACATCTTCTTCTGAATGGGCATATTCGGCAATAGCTTTACGAAATGTCGGTAGTTGCGGCTCAATCAGGTCTGCCGGTCGCGTGGTGATAACCGGCGCGTCACCAATAATTTTCTTTTTCATCTCAGGGGAAATTGGCACAGGCGGCCGACCATAAAGTCCGCGAACATAGTCTTTGATTTCTTTAGGGATCAGCTTATACCGCTCTCCGCTCATCACATTCATCAAGCTTTGCGTACCAACCATTTGTGACAATGGGGTAACCAACGGCGGATAACCCAAGTCAGCCCGAACGCGGGGCACTTCTTTTAAAACATCCCCATATAAGGCCTCTTGCCCCTGATCTTTCAATTGCGCCAACAAGTTAGAAAGCATCCCGCCTGGCACTTGGTAAATCAGTGACTTTGGTTCAACATCTTTAACGCGGGGATTTAGCTGCCCGGCATCACGGAATTGATCGCGAATCGGTGCAAAATAGCTGGCAATGTCACTGACTTCGGCTAGTTTGACATCAGTCGGGTAGCCTAAGTCCTGCAAAGCTACGAGCATTGATTCGGTTGCCGGCTGACTGGTACCGCCAGCAAATGGGGAAACCGCCGTATCAATAATATCAGCACCTGCGCGCACTGCCTCAAGATACGTCATTTCAGCCATTCCCGCAGTCGCATGCGTATGGACCTCTAGCGGAACCGTAATTTCCTGCTTAATGCCGCTTACAAGATCAAAGGCTTTCTGCGGGGTTAAAATGCCGGCCATGTCTTTAATGGCAATGGAGTCAGCGCCCATGTCTGCCATTTCTTTTGCCAGCTTGATGAAATAGTCAATCGTATGGAAATCACTGGTGGTATAACTAATCGCCAGCTGTGCGTGGCCACCCGCTTGCTTGGTAGCTTCCAGTGCGGTTTTCAAATTACGTGTATCATTTAACGCATCAAAAATACGAATGATGTCAATACCGTTTTCAACTGATTTCGTGACAAAATCGGCGACGACATCATCAGCATAGTTCTTATAACCAAGCAAGTTTTGGCCACGCAGCAACATCTGCAACTTAGTGTGCTTGACGGCTTGACGAATTTTCCGCAGTCGCTCCCACGGGTCTTCGTTTAAATAACGCAAGCAAGCATCAAACGTAGCGCCACCCCACATCTCCAATGCGTGGTAGCCGGCCGCATCCATTTTATCCAAAATTGGCAAAATATCGCTTGATGGCATCCGGGTAGCGATCAGGCTTTGCTGACCATCACGCAAAACTGTTTCCATGAATTGGACTTTTTGTTTAGCCATGTGTGGTCCAACCCTCCTTTATGATTGCTTCAACTGCCGCTTGAACCTCAGGCAATCCGTGTCGACGTGAGCGCGCACAGGCTTTGGCGTCCCCGCCACAAACCAAGCAGGCTCGCGGAGGTAACTTAAAATCGGTGCGCGAAACCTGATGCAGTTCTTCACCTTGCAACGTGACCACATCCAAATCCAGTAAGTCACAAAAGCGTTGTTGCTGTTCAAATCCGATCATTCGGCGCTTTAAACTAACCGGGTCCATGTGCACCGCCAAGTAAGCTTCAGGGCCAGTTGGTAACGATTCGATTTGCATGCCTTGCACGTTTGGTTGTAATTGATCCTGCAAGGCTTGCATCGCAGCTGTAAACACTGTAACGACGCGTTTTCCGGTTTTGACCGGTCCCGGAATCCGCAACGTCACGTGTAATAGCGTCGTGTCCGGATTTGCCTTTAACCAGTCATACTCCTTGGTCATACGCGCGTCTTTGGCAGCCAACATTTGCCCTAAGTCAACTTGGGGGCCATCCAAAACTGACAATTTAAACATTGTGCACCACATCGATTAAGGTACCATCACGATATTCAATCAAAGCAACTACCTTGTCGCCATATTGAATAGGTGCAGGTGTGCCTGTGATTTGATAAGCCATGTTTTTGAGTGCTTCAATCGAAAATTGTGGCACCTTCAAATCCTTAAACATTTCAATCAGATCTGACCGGGCCGGGTTAATGGCCACGCCCACTTCCGTCACAACAACATCAACACTGGCTCCCGGAGTCACAACGGTATTCACATTTTCGACAATCGTTGGGATGCGTCCACGAACCAGCGGCGCAATGACCATGCTCATCTTGCAGGCGGCACTCGTGTCACTGTGGCCACCGGATGCGCCACGGATCACGCCATCGGAACCGGTAATCACATTGACGTTAAAGTCCGTGTCGATTTCCAACGCTGACAAAATAGCGATATCAAGCTGATTAATGACCGCGCCTTTGCTCAACGGTGACGCATACATGTTGGCATCAATTTCATAGTGATCAGCATTTTCACCAAGGGAGACTGCGGATGGGTGATCGAAATCCTGCACATCAATTACCTTCTCAACGAGTCCTTCTTTCAACAATTCAACCATGGAGTTGGTAATCCCGCCCAAGGCAAAACTTGCTTTGATATGTTGCTGCAACATCGCCTCACGCAAGAAGCGGGCTACGGCCAACGAAGAGCCGCCTGTACCGGTTTGGAAGGAAAAGCCATTTTTGAAGTAGGCAGATTTCGTGATCACTTCAGCTGCATATTCGGCAATCTTTAATTCCTTAGGGTTCTTCGTAAAGCGGGTGGCACCTTTGGCAATACCGGTTGGGTCGCCAATCGCATCTACTTGGACCACATAGTCGACATCTGTTTGGGGAATACTGATCGGCGTGTTGGGATATGGCATTAGGCTGTCGGTAATGGCAACCACTTGATCGGCATACTTGGCATCAATCATGGCATAACCTAAGGAACCACAAGTCGCTTTGCCTTTGGTACCGTTAATATTGCCGTATTCGTCACTACTTGGTGCGCCCAAGAACGCCACATCGATATGAATATCGCCACGAGCAATAGCACGAGCCCGTCCGCCATGAGAACGAATGACGACCGGATTCTTCATGATCCCGCTGGAAATAGCCGCGCCGACTTTATCCCGCAAACCGGAACTGGTGATGTTGGTGACCACGCCATTTTTAATGTGTTCAATCAACGGTTCATGGACATTGGCAATTGAACTAGGTGCAATCGACAGGTTTTTGATCCCCATTTTAGCGATTTCAGCCAGTACCATGTTCATCACATAGTCACCTTCGCGGAAATGATGGTGAAATGAAATGGTCATCCCGTCTTTTAGGCCGGTTGCGACAATGGCATCATGAATTGACGCCACTAGTTTACTGTGATCAGGCTTGACGGGTTTAATGTGGCGCGCATGTTCATCATAAGGTTGAATATTGGCAAACTCGCCACCGTAAACGCCATATTGATCGGCATATGGCTCCGAGATTTCACGATTAAGCTTATTCTTGACCATCAGTCTACCTCCATTCCTGACGCCTTAGCGAGCGCAATCGTATATTGAGCACGCTCTACCACTGGCTTGTCAACCATCTGACCATTGACCGAAACCACGCCGGCCCCTTTTGCTTCTGCTTCTTTTAGTCCGGCAACAATTTCCCGAGCCTTTTGAACCTCAGCCAAAGCAGGCGCAAACACACTGTTAATGACCGGAATCTGCCGCGGATTAATCACGGATTTACCATCAAAGCCGAGTTGCTTAATCAGCTCGGTTTCATGACGCAGACCTTCTTCGTTGTCAACCTGCGTGTAAACCGTGTCGATTGCGGAAATGCCGGCTTCACGGGCAGCATGCAAAATGAAGTTGCGGGCAAATGACAACTCGGCTCCGTCAGCGGAACGATGGGTATGCTGACTGGTTAGATAGTCTTCGGCGCCAAGTGCAATCCCGATCATTCGTGGGGATGCCTGGGCAATTTCCCGGGCATTCAATACCCCTTCTGCCGATTCGATGGCGGCCATCATATGGGTCGTGCCGTTTTTGATACCGTATTTTGCTTCAACTGCCGTAATGACCGCATCCACGTCAATAATGTCCTGCGCCGTTTCGGTTTTTGGCAGCCGAATCACATTGATACCGCCAAGCACCATTGCCTCAACATCCTGATCGCCGCCTGCATCCAAGGCATTCACCCGGACAACGGTTTCAACACTACTGTAATCAAAAGTTTTCAATGCAGAATAGACCAGCATTCGCGCGGTATCTTTTTCTTTTAACGAAACCGCATCTTCAAGGTCAAACATGATGGCGTCTGCCCCATAAATCGGCGCATCACGGAGCATGCCCGGATTAGCGCCCGGAACAAACATCATGGTTCTTCTTAATTTATCCATGCGTTGATCTCCTCCCAGTCAAATGTCTTGTTATCGGCAGCACGGTAAGCCGCCGCAATGGTACGTGCTTTGATCGTACAATCCAGTGCACCTTTGTCATTGGCTTCAACCGCAACGTTTTCGATCGCCAGTTTTGCAAGTGTTGCTTTGATGACCGCGCGAATTTGTTCGCCAAATTGCTTTTCAACACTGCTTTGCAACTGAATCGTGATACCGTCAGCGGCTGGTGCAAGCGTGATTTGAATATCACTTGACTCCAGTGTCCCAGCCGTACCGGGATGATTAATTTTCATGGGTTGATCGCTCCTTTATTTCTGTATAAACCTCTGGATAAACGAGTTGTTGCACCGTTTTCCAATCCTGTTGTGCAATCGCCGCCCGAACCCGCGTGGCACTGACAACTTCGCCAGCAATCTGCAAGCGCGGAACAACAATCAGTTCGATAGTGTCACCAAAAGTGGCGGCTAATTGGCGATTGTAAATAGCGGTCACGGGTGACAATGGCTCTTCACCGACATAACGCCGGGTAATGTCTAAAATGGGGGCAATTCGCTGTTTAAAAAGCGCAGCATCCAATCCGGCTTGAGCAGACGCAATTGCCGCATCCGCCTGATCCTTGAGAAAATAACTCGGAAACGTGGTATTCGACACCATGTAATCAGCGGTTGGCAACACCACGACATTCGCCCAGCGTGAGGCGATTTTTTTTACGAGGCCCAAGCGTTCGGCAGCGGTGAAAAGCGAGCGTTCGGCTGACAGCACAAAGACGTAAACCACGGCATTGTCCCTAGCTGCCTGCTCAATCAGATACGCATGACCGCGGGTAACCGGATTAGCGTTCATCACAATTGCCGCAACCGGCTGTCCTGAGTGCTGATGCTGCTCCAACAATGCCGTGTAGTCAGCAAAATTAGGATAACCACGTTCGAGCAAAACCACCGTGTCTGTTGCCACTAACTGCTTAAAGCCTAACGATTCAAAAAACTTTTTCGTGCTTGGCTTGGTATAGACAAAACTATGCGTGATCGCCTCATCATCCAGCCGATCCAACAGTGCCTGAATAATCTGTGCCAATAGATTTTCATGCTGAGCATCTGGTGACACCGCAACCTCTTTAATGATGTTGCCAGCTAATGAACCGGTTGCTAATAACGCACCATCTTCGAAAATACCAACTGTAAAATCAACGTGTTCATCCGGCGTCAATTCAGCCGCACGTAAAAGCGTTTGCCAAGCTGTTTTTTCTTGCGGATTCAGGTCAAACCAAATACGTTTTAACGTTGCCATCTTACTTCGCCGCTTTATCGGCTGGCGCAAACTTAAGCAATAATTTGGCCACAATGTAGATAATGAACAAAACGATAAACACGCCGCCCATACCGACCAACATCAATTCACCAGCCTGTTCAACTGCTGTGGGATCAAACTTCATGGTAAAAACCTCCTAGTAAAGTGAGCGTGAGCTGGTGCGGGTTGACTTCCGCACTTACAAACCACATCAAGCGCCAAAGAATGACAACAATAGCCCACCAGCAATCACTGAGCCAATTTGACCAGAAACATTGGCACCGACTGCATACATTAAGACAAAGTTCTGCGGATCTTCGTCAGTGGCCATTTTCTGAATCACGCGACTCGACATCGGAAAGGCTGAAATACCGGCCGCACCGATCATTGGATTGATTTTTTCTTTTCGGAAAAGATTCAACAGCTTAGCAAAAAGAACGCCGCCAACCGAATCCATAATGAAGGCAAACAAACCAAACGCAATAATCATCAATGTTTGAATATTTAAGAACTGATCTGCCTGCAATTTAACGGAAATGGTTAAGCCCAAGAGAATGGAGACGATGTTGACCAATTCATTCTGCGCTGTGTTGGAAAGCCGATCCAACACGCCACATTCCCGCAGCAGATTGCCAAACATCAGGAAACCAACCAATGGCAGTGAAATCGGTGCAATGAAGCCAGCGATGACGGTGATGATAATCGGAAACAGAATTTTAGTCGTCTTGGACACGCCTTCTGCCTTATACGTCATCCGAATGCGGCGTTCATGCTTGGTTGTGACTGCTTTGATGGCCATGGGTTGAATAATCGGCACCAATGCCATGTACGAATAAGCCGCCACTGTGATGGCCCCCAACAGATTCGGCGCCAACTGGTTTGAAACAAAAATGGATGTCGGACCATCGGCAGCCCCGATGATCCCGATTGAAGCAGCCTCTTTAATGTTGAAGCCGAAGAATACTGCAACAAAAACGGTAGCGAAAATACCAAACTGTGCCGCCGCTCCGAAAAGCAGCATAAACGGATTTTGTAATAACGGGCCAAAATCAATCATGGCGCCAATCCCAATGAAAATCAGCAATGGGAAAAGTTCGGTGTTAATGCCGGCCTTGAATAAAACATCCAGCACCCCTTCTGCCTTGGTGCCGCCGACAACTTGCGTTAAAACGCCGGTTCCGGGAAAATTCACCAAAATGGCGCCCAGTCCCATCGGAACCAATAAGGTCGGTTCATATTCTTTCTTGATTCCCAGATACATCAGGAGTGCACCGATCAACATCATCGCGATTTGACCTAATGTGATAGTGGTGATTCCGTGAATGAGCGCTTCCATAAGCTTCCTCCTCCCTAAATAATGCTAATAAGACCGTCACCGGAATTGACACTTTGATTTAGCGTTGCGATAATATCGCCCACCGTCCCGGCTTTAGGCGCGACGATTTCGTTTTCCATTTTCATCGCTTCTAATATCATCAAGGGTTGGTTTTCGGTGACTGCATCACCACTTTTAACCAAAACCTTGGTAACCGTGCCTGGCATCGGTGCCGTGACCACTTCACCTTCTCCGCTTGCCGCTGCCGGCGTTGCTGGGGCGGGTGTTGGTGCTGCCGGTGCCGGCGCTGGTGTTTCAGCTGCAGGTGTTGGTGCCGCAGCCGGTGCTGGCGTCGGAGCCGCGGCAGCCGGTGTCCCGCCGATTTCTTCCATTTCGACCAAATAGGTTTTCCCATCGATCGTTATCTTGAACTTTCTCAACATCTTCTTCAGTCCACCTTTTTCTTAATTGACTTGACCACGTACTGAGCATCGCCATCACCAGCAGCAATCGCACTGGCAATTAAACCCACACGCTTAGCTTCGGGATTTTCAACGTACAGATGTTTCAACACCAGCTTTGCATCAGGTGCCGAATCCGCAGTAACCGCCGCGGCAATTAGGCTGGCAGTTAACTCGGTTTTAGGATCAACCTCCAAAAAGTTCGGCACCGTTTCCCATTGTGTTGTTTCGACCGGAGCCGCTACTTTCTTCGTTGTCGGTTCAACCGGTGTCTGCGGCGGCTGCTTTTTACGATGCAACCATCCAAACATAACATCACCTCTTCTCTTAAAGTGAGCGTGAGTCAGCGCGGGTAGAAGTCGGAGTGTAAGTGGCCTTAGACGTGATGGCCGGGCTTTGGCCATTGCGGCTAAGGTCCTTACACGCAGACTTCTGCGCTGATGAACGCGTTATGGTGAGCGTGAGTCAGCGCGGGTAGAAGTCGGAGTGTAAGTGGCCTTAGACGTGATGGCCGGGCTTTGGCCATTGCGGCTAAGGTCCTTACACGCAGACTTCTGCGCTGATGAACGCGTTAAAGTGAGCGTGAGTCAGCCCGCTTGCGAACGCGCGTTATTAAATAGCGCAACCCGCATAACTTTGATAGATCTATCATACGGGGAAAAGCCAATCACAATTGGCTTTTCGGTGTCTTTTTTCGGTTAAATGCTATTTTTGCGGCAGGTAAAATGGCACGTGGCCAAAGAGCATAACCGTCACCACAAAAATTGCAAACACGCCTAATGCATATTTTCCGGCTTCGCGTTGCCACTTACCCATATCCAAACCGGTTAGCCGCAGTAAGAGGTAGATGAAGGCAACCAATGGCGACAGTAAGTGGAATGCCTGACCCATTAATGAAGCCAATGCCATTTGCATGTTAGTAAACCCATAGGCACGGCCGGCAGTTGCCAAAACCGGCATAACGCCGAAGTAAAAACCATCGTTACTTAAGAAGAATGTCCCTGGCGCCGAAATCAATGCGATCACGAGCCCCCAGAAGCCAGCCATGGAATTTGGAATGATCGCGGTAAAGCTCTTAGCCAACGCTTCTGCCATCCCGGTTCCTTGGAACAGACCCATGAAGACCCCGGCTGCAAACACCAGAATAACCACTTGCACGGCATCGCCACCATTAGCGCCGATCCGCTTGCTTTGGTCGCCTAACTTAGGATAGTTTGCCATCAATGCGATACAGGTTCCGACCAAGAACAGCAACAATGGCGGCATTGCAATGGCTTTAATAAAGGAACTTGCCACCAACCAGGCAATCAGAACAATCGTCAAAATACCGTTAAACAGGAACATATTCGGGCGGCGAATTTCAGAAACTTCCGGATCCACTACCGATGTCATTTCGTCAATTTCTTCATCGGTTAATTCCCGAACTCCCAAGCGTTTCCGTTCTGCGCGACCCATGTGCGGTGCCACATAGAAGATCACATAAGCCAGTGCCAAAATCATCCCTGGCAACAGGTAGGTCAAAATATCCGCATCAACTTTTAAAACTGCCATTGCCCGTGCAGTTGGCCCACCCCAAGGCAACAGGTTCATGATGGTATTTTGCAGAATAATCAAAACACCCAGGTTCATCATATTCATGTTGAGCTTCTTATAAATCGGAATAAATGCCGAGCAACAAATCAAAGTAGTGGTCGTGCCGTCCCCGTTGAGTGAAACGGCCATCGCAACAATTGCGGTTGCCATCAGCACTTTCATTGGGTCGCCTTTTGCAATCTTGATCATGCGTGCCGTAATCGGATCAAACAAACCGGCGTCAAGCATAATGGAGAAATAAAGAATGGCGAATAAGAGCATGATCCCGGTGTTAGCAGTCGTCGTCAGACCTTTTAACACGAAATCGCCTATCGTTCCTTTCTTTGCCACGCCAGCCACCATTGCAATAATCGCAAATAATAGCGGGATCATAACCAAGGAAGTAAACGGTGAAAGTTTCTTAGTCATGATGACGTACATGAAGACAATGATCATGGCATAAGCAATGACGGTGAGTAACATAGTCCCAACCTCTTTTCATAAGTTTTTATCGCTGCCCTCATATTACGTGATATTCGTCACTAAATGGCGGTTTTTGCCCGTTTAGAACACGAAAAGAACAATCGTCGTTTGACCGCAAAAATAAATTTCCCCAAAAAGAAAGCGCCCTCATTGGCTTAAAATTCGCTTTTAAGTCAATGAGGGCACTTTAGCAAAGGTGTGCAGATTAGTTTGAAAAGAGGCTATAATAATTGTTACATAGTTCACATTCGACTAATACAGAAACAAAATTCTGTATCAGTCTACCAGTCCTGGAAGCGTTCTTCTTCCAACTTTTTCAATAACTGGTTGAAATTTTCGCGCGATGGACTATGACTCAGTGTTTCTTCCTGAAGCTCGTTAAACCGCTCTGCTAAGTAGTAAGCGGTCAGATAAAGTGTTAGCTTCCGTTTAACAATTGTTTCCGGATCTTTGTCATCGGGTACCTGGTGTGAACCAACAACAAGATTAGCGAACTGTTTCGGATTTAACCGTAAATCATCCGGCGAATCAGCCTTCATAATATAACCCCCCCTTTTCTTAAGTATGCCTAATACTAACATAAAAAAAGAACGCTTCTTGAGAAAAAACGTTCATTCTCGGTCAACCCGATGTGGGCATTCGGGTTAGGAACTTTGGTAAAATTTTTCCAGTTAGCCAAACCCGACTACCAGTGGGGTAAAAAAGTGCGCCCGCCGTGAATGCTGCTAATGCGTCAATTCGAAAAATAACCGGGTGCGCATCATGGCGCGACCCGACTTGTTTAGCCATGTCAAGATCACTAGACAGATGGACAAAATCACGATTCATCGGCCGCAACCCCTCACTTTCAATCATGATGGCCGCCTGATGGGAAGTCCCATGATACAACCAAGTAGGTGGTTTGCTGGCGGGCATTAGCGGTAAAACCGGAACACTATGACCATATACTGCCCGAATCCTATTATCTTCAAGCGCGAATCGCCGCTTATCGCTTTGACGCATCATGGCAGCCAGTACCTGTCGATCTAAATGCACTTGATAATGCGCGTTAAACCGTTGGATCAAGGTGTCCAGATCCACGCGGCCATATGCATCAAGTTTTAAGCCGAGTCTTTCCGGATGATGGCGTAAAATAAAACTGAGAAGCTTACTGATCTTCACAAGTTGTTTCTCCATTGCTATATACCCCATTTTCACAAAATCCAATGAGACTAAAGGAAGGATCACCTTGAAACTTAATTTTTCCGCTGCACGCATGTCCGATCTTGATGCAATCATGCGAATTGAACATGCCGGATTCACCCCGCAAGAAGCGGCCAGCCGTATCAGCATGGCGGCGCGCATTACGAACTATCCCGATACCTTTATTGTCGCCCGGGTTGCAAATACCATTGTGGGTTATGTTGTGGGTCCAGCCACTTTCAAGCCTACAATCACAGATGATCTTTTTACGGATAGTCAGCCTAATCAGCCCGCTGCCCCTTACCTTGCGATTCTCAGCTTAGCCGTGGCCCCAAACATGCAACACCATGGGATCGGCCGTCAACTACTAGCTAAGCTGACTCAAGTTGCTCAATTGCAAAAACGCACTGCGCTCACTTTAACCTGCCTATCACGCCTTATCCCTTTTTATGAGCATGTCGGCTTTCATAATGACGGTCTTGCAGCTTCCACCCATGCCGGTGAAGTCTGGTTCAATATGTCAAAACCAGTCAAGCCCGTCGCAAAAATCTAGGTTGCTAACTTTGATGCAGATGCTGTCGCAAAACCGGTGCTGTTTCGTTGACTAAAAAAAGCGACCCGTCAGCCTGCGCCGCCAAACTAGCGCCCAAATCACCTAAGTCAAACGGCTCAAAACCAATTGCCCAGATTAACGCCGCCACTTGCTTCTTAGCCTGAGGATCGTCACCGGCATAAGGCAGCGCAATGCGATCCACCGACCGATTGGGACGTGCCAGCTGTGCAAATACCGCCATTTCAATTGAATTAAAGGCTTTGACAACGCGGTGTGAATGAAAATGTTCCGCGACCATTTGTGACGTTGCTTTTTGATGACATTCAATCTCGGGAATCCGTTCATCCCGATCCGGAAAGTAATTGGTTGCATCCACAATAATCGGATCATTTCCGGTTGGTAACGGTAACGCTTTGATCGCAAAAAACGGCACCGCCAACACGACTAAATCCTGCGCCTCTGCCTGCTCAACTGTACCTGCTGCTGCCCCCAAAACGCGTGCCAAATCATCTAATGCATCCACCGAACCGCGATGAGCCAGCATGACGGTATTCCCCGCCCGCACAAAAAGCTGCGTCAAAACCTGACCAACATCACCTGCACCAATCATCCCGATTTTCATTCATCATCACACACCTTCATTATTCATTAATTATATCGCGCCATTGCTTTTTGAGGCAAATAAGCTTTTATATCCTTGTTATGCGTGCAGATATTACATCTTTTATAATTATTTAATTTAGCAGACAGACTGGGCCAGTTGTCTCTTTTCCACTATTATGGTTTACAAACTAGTTAAGTCGGTTTAAACTACTAGTATGTAAAACATGCTAGTCGAAAGGGAGCGATGCACGTGGCAGCCGACGCGAACAGTCAGATGCTAAAAGGAATTTTACAAGGGTGCTTGCTTATTTTACTGGCGCGAAAAGAACAATACGGTTATGCCATCAGTGAATCGCTTGATCTTTTCGGATTTGGCGACGTCCCCAAAGGCACCATCTACCCACTATTGATGACGATGGAGAAAAAAGGCCTGCTAGTCAGCCATATGCGCCCGTCACCGGATGGCCCGCAGCGTAAATACTATGCCGTGACGCCTTTGGGAGAAACTGCCCGCCAGACTTTTATGGTGCAATGGTCGGAACTTAAGGATCATGTCGAACAGCTTATTGCCGATCAACCGGAAGAATAGAACAGGTTACAATCGCGCTAGTTCACGCTCCATAACGCGTTCACTGACGCAGAAGTCTGCGGCTAAGGCTACTTACACTTCGACTTCTGACCGCGCCAGTTCACGCGCACTTATACGAGGAGGCCTTGACGATGAAAAAACGGAAACAAGCAGTCAAAAAGATGGTTGCGGAGAACAATGAACTACGTAAACAGTTAACTAAGGAAAACCGTGACTATTACGAGAATCTGCTGACTTACTTAAGAGGAAAATCTTTCTTACGCGATGATTATCAAGTCGAGCAAAACTTGTTAACTATTTTGCAGGACTTAATTGATGCTCAGGCGGATGGGGTTGAGGCTGCTGCTTATTTTGGCCAGAATCCGGAAGCAACGGCCAATGATTTGCTGAAGACGATTCCGTTCAATCTCGCTGACTTCTTCTGGTTTAATTTAAAACTGGTTTTCATGATGTTTTTTATTTTGTGGATTCCGAAGCTAGCTAACCCGGTCATGACCCTTGATATCGGGATGACATTTCTTTGCGGCGTCATTGCAATTATTGGCAGCTGGTGTTTTGTTTGGCTTTTAGGTGGTTCTGCTTTTGCAAAACACACTCGTATTCAAATTTTTAGTTTAATCGTTTTTAGCATTATTGTCTTTGCTGTTATGTTTTTCGTGTCAATTTTTGTTAAAACCGGCTGGCGGATCACGCTTCCCTCCCAAGTATCACTCGCGGTTATTGTCTTAGGTTTAGTCATTATCGTTATTTTCCCATTCGTCCAGCATCTAAATGAGTTCAACATTTTCTTCTATCTTTATGTTGCGTTTTACTTCGTTTTAGGATTGCTTCTTCGTCTTCCACAAACCAAGCCTTTTCTAACAGCTAAAGTCAACTTAGGTCCGTGGAAATGGGTCGTTATCATTGGGCTTGTGCTCTTTTCACTCGCGATTGGAGGACTTGTTTACCGGTTTTATCAACGCCGCCATCCAGACTAACCGTTGCGTGTATCGCGTGTCGGTACGAGAATTCGCGCCAACGGGTTTTCTAGGCCGCAAATTCAGCTACAATAGATGGCATACGTTCCAACTGAAGGAGTGACTATTTTGATCCCTAATGAAACCATCCGGCACCAGCTTCACCACCGCTCGATTCGGCAATTTAAACCGGAACAGCTTAGCCAGCAAACGATCCGCACATTGCTTGATGTCGCTCAGCATACGGCAAGTTCCATGTATCTGCAGCTGTTTTCGGTTATTCATATTCTCGATCCGCAAATCCGGGCTAAAATTGCCGAAATTAGCACACAAGGCTATTTAAACGGTCCTGGGGAATTATTTATTTTTATTGCTGATTTGAATCGCGTTGCCACCTTGACCGCCGCTGCCAATCACCCGCTTGATCGCGTTGGGCGGATGGACAAGTTTCTCCAGGCAAGCGCCGATGCTACCTTGGCACTGCAAAATATGGTGGTGGCCGCTGAAAGCCTGGGTCTTGGAACCGTCACACTAGGCAGTATTCAAAATGATGCCCAAGCCATGATTGATTTATTGCATCTGCCGAAGTACACATTTCCATTGTTAGGCTTAGCAGTGGGCTTGCCAGCTGACCAGCCAGACGAAAAGCCGCGCATGCCTCAGTCGCTGGTTGCTTTCACCAATCATTATGGTGAACCGGCGCCAAAAGCAGATGTACTGAGCGACTATGATCAAACAGTGCATAATTATTACGCCACCCGTCATGGTTCCCATCGTAAGGAGACCTACACCGACCTCGCAGTGAGTGCCGGAAGCTATACGCCGGCAAAACGCGCTGATTTATTTGATGTGATGCGTCATCAAGGCTTCTTCCCTGAAAGCTAACCGTTTGTTTTTCTTTTTGGTCCATACCTGTATTGTTAACAATACTAACCGCTTGAAGCGTTGATCAAGCGGTTATTTTTGTGTCTTCTGTCGAGCATTTAAAATAGATGAAGAATTATTGACCCACCAGTCAATTTCTTGTTGACTGATGGGTCAATGGCGACTATACTTCGGTTGAAATGAGCGATGATTGACTACTGTAACGAAAACATCGGCTCTCGGTTCGTTCAACGACTTGGTATCCGCACGCACCATACCGTAGAAACACGCGCTGACTCACGCTCACTTTACTTAGGAGGTTAGTCATGACAACAAATGTTATCGAACTTGACCATATTCAAAAAAGATTTGGTAAGTTTGAGGCTTTAAAAGATGTCAGTTTTACGTTGGCGTCAGGCCAGGTTTTAGGCTTTTTAGGGCCGAATGGTGCTGGCAAGTCGACAACGATTCGGATTATTTTGGGGTTACTAAAGAAAACCAGCGGCTCGGTAACCGTATTTGGCAAGGACGCTTGGCATGATGATGCTGCGATTCATCCGCGAATTGCTTACATCCCGGGCGATGTTTATCTGTGGCCGAATTTGTCCGGCGGCGAAATCATTGACTTGTTACTCCGCTTAAACGGGCGGACTCATAATCAAAAAACCGATGAACTGATGCAACGATTCGAATTTGATCCGAAGAAAAAAGCCCGTACCTACTCAAAAGGTAACCGCCAAAAAGTTGCGATCATCGCCGCTTTGTCACAAGACGCTGATCTTTACATTTTCGATGAGCCAACGTCAGGACTGGATCCGTTGAATGAGCAAACTTTTCAACAAGAAGTGCTTAAACTCAAGCAGGCGGGAAAAAGTGTTTTGCTCTCCAGTCACATTCTGTCAGAAGTGGAACGAATGTGTGACTCGATTGTGATTATTCGTGACGGCAGCGTGATTGAAAGTGGCAATCTCGCCCAAATGCAGCATTTATCGCGTTTACGCGTTGAAGTCACGTCGACAACGGCTTTGGATAGTTTGACCCAATCAACCGGTATTCATGAGCTGACCTTTCCAGAGAGACAGCACACGAAGGCCATTTTCACTGCTGATCGCGATGACCTAAGTGCGATCATGCAAACCTTAGCTAGCCATGCGATCCTGGATTTGCAAGTCACGCCGCCAACTTTGGAAGATCTCTTTATGCGCTATTACGAAAAAGAAGGTGCTGATCATGCGGCACAATAATCGCCATGCTGGTTACCTATTCCAGGCTAATTTGAAACAAAACTTCAAATTTTCTGGCATTTGGCTTGTGATCCTCATCATGATGATCATCAGTGGAGCTGCCAAATTGGAAGCAGCTTTTGCAAACGGCACAGCTGGGGCGAAGGATATCGTCAAAATGCTGCAAGCACCAGGCATGGCGGCGATGTTTGGTGCCACGCCAAAAGTTGTCACCTATAACTCGGCTATTATCTTTGCTGGCGTTATGGTTGTGTTCATGATCATTCTGCAAGCATTGTGGGTCATGCCGCTGATGATTCGCGACACGCGGGGGCAAGAAGAAAGCGGGTTGCTGGAAATGGTGCGTGCACGCAATGTTGGCCGCACCGCCGCTGTCACTGCGGCTATTTTCGAATTGATTTTTAGCAGTCTCGTTATGGGACTCACCTACTTGATCAGCTTGGTCGCCATTAAAATGGATGGTGCGACCCTTGCAGGCGACTTGCTATTTGCTTTAGGAATGGTCGTTGCCAATTTTGTCTTCGGCACGATTGCACTGCTATTTTCCCAGCTTGCCAATAACAGTCGTACCGCCAGCATGCTGAGTTATATGGTACTCATGATTGCTTATCTCATGCGGCTAGTCACCGATATCAACCATCAACAGCTGACCTGGCTTTCACCAATCGGCTGGTTTGAAAAAGCCAACTTTTATACCGACAACAACCCTGTACCCCTGCTTTTAGGGCTTATCGTCAGCGCACTGCTTGCAGGCGTGGCCGTCATGATCGCCCAAACACGGGATCTTGGCACGGGGATCATTGCTGAAAACGGTGGCCGTCCGCGAGCGGCAAACTGGCTGCGCTCCATGCCTGCTTTAGTCTGGCGCACCGAACGCGGCTTGTTGGCTGGCTGGTTAGTCGGGGCCGTTGTTTTTGGCGGCGTGATGGGCAGCGTGCTCGGTGGCGTAGGTGATATTCTGAAAACCAATCCAATTTATCGAAAACTTTTGGATGTCAGCCAAATTAACGCTGCCAATCAAACCATGGTGCTTTCGTTTTTGGCGATGTACATGGGCATTTTTGTGGCCTTGGCGGTGACAGCGGGCGTTCAGATTGCCTTTCGACTCAAACATGACGATCAGCACGGCTATCTCAGCATCATTCACGCCGAAAAGCCAACCCGCATTTTAATCAGCGCCAGTTACAATGGCATGGCCTTGTTAGCCGGCGTTTTGGTGCTGACAGTTGGCTTACTCGCCTTGTTTTTCACCGGCAATCAGGTGCTGAGTCATCCGCTGCCAGCGAAGTACCTTGGTCGACTCTTTATTGGTGGCATTCCGGCTGTCTTGGCTTTCATTGCGTTAGGCATCGCCCTGTCTGGTTTATGGCCGCGCCTGAGCAATCTTTTCTGGTTGTATATGGGCGCCGGGCTGATTGTGCAAGTCTTCCGCGGCTTATTCGATTTGCCCAAACACGCCGCCGACTTTACGCCATTTGGCTGGATTGCCGATGTCCCACTCAAAACGCTGGCCCAACCATGGCTGCCCGTGATGCTCATTAGCGCCATTATCCTAGTTATATTGGGAATGGCCGGTTACCGCAGACAGGACTTGAGCGTATGAAAAATGTCGTCAATGATCCGCAAAAAGTCACCCGAATTCTCGCAACGGCTACCACCGCTTTTGGCCAACAAGGCTTTGCTAAAACCAAAACCGATGATATTGCCGCAACGGCAGGTGTTTCTAAGGGGCTTATCTTCCACTACTTCGGTAACAAACAAGACCTTTATCTAGATACTTTTAAAACCGCGTATCATCGTATTTATGATCATATGAACCCCCATAAATGGCAGGACGCACCAGGACTGGCAGCGATGATGACGCAAGCCGTTAAATACGAGATGCAACTGCAGCTGAAATTTCCGGACGAGTATCGCCTTATGATGCAGGCTTATGCCGACTTATCGCATTTTCCTAAACCCTTACAGCAACAAATCCAGCAAGAAACCCAGGCAATTTCGGCTGAAGCCAACCGTATTTTCCGCCAAAAAATCGAGCAACTCCCGCGCCGGGACGGTGTTTCGGTTGCTGACATTTTTAGTGTGGTTTCCGCCGTCATTGCCCAGCAAACGGCTACCACCACCCGGATGATTGCAACCGGCCATTACCGCAACTTTGATGATTTACAGGTTGTCGTGGACCAGATGGATCGTCAGCTGAAAATTATCGAGCATGGGTTTTTACCTGATTGATAGGAAAGTCGGTTTAGTCTCTGATTATTATCAGTTTTGCATCGAATGCCCGTATTCAAACCATGTAAATCAAGTCACCCACAAAAAACTCAGGCACGCCGCTACCGCACAAAAGCTAGCGAGTTGCCTGAGTTTTTCCCTGTCTAACTAATCCTGACTTTTAGTAGCTTTAAAGAGTCGCAGATACAACCCAAAATTAACCAACCCAATCAGAAGCAACAAGCCAAATGCCAGCTGACTGCCGATCCCGACGTTTTGGGCGTGGGTTAAACCCGGAACGGTGACGGCGGTCATCATGCCGGCCAACACCGTGGTGCCAATTGAACCGGTAACTTGTTGGCCGGTACTATACAGCGCATTGGCGTCGCTTTGATACTGATGTGCCATCACCTTCAGTCCATAAGCCGTGCTGTTACCAAATGCCATCGAGCGGCCAATGGCAAAAATCAGGTACAGCACCGTGACCCATAGCACGCTAATATGCCGCCCCCAAATCGTAAAGCCCAACATGCCCAGTGTAAACAAACTATTGCCTAACAAAAGTGGCAGCCGTCCGCCAAAATGATCCAGCATCCACCCATATACAGGCTGACCAAGTCCATTAAACACACTGCCAGGCAACAAGATTAACCCACCGACAAACGCGCTGGCCCCATCCACGGTTTGCACGTAATTAGGCAGCAAGAAGTTAATGCCGACATTGGAAAACTGCAATAAGATGTAAGGCAAAAAGCTATACAGGAAGCCTGCGTCATGGAAAACATCCAGCTTAAACAGAGCTTTGGCGTGATGTTTTGACAGCCAAAGGAAAACCAGCATGGCAACCACCACCACAAGACCAGCCACACCGGCCAGCGCCCACGTTCGATCACTCACCCCATTCAAGCCGACCGTCAGACTGATCAGCGCCACCCCTAACGCAGCAAACCGCAACCAGTCAAACGCGAATGCGGAAGTATGCGTGTACTGCTTAATCCGCCCTTGTCCTAAAATTAATAACAATAAGGCAAACGGCAGCGTACTCCAGAAAATCATGCGCCAGTCAAAAAAGTTAGCAACTGCACCGCCAAAAGTTGGCCCCAAAGCCGGTCCGATGAGAATGATTAAATTAGCAACGCCCATATACGTCCCTAACTTGCTGGTCGGCACCGTGTCCAAAATAATATTCACCATCAGCGGTCCGCACAAGCCAACACACCCTGCCTGCACCAGCCGACCAATCAGCAACACCCAGAATACCGGCGCCAAAGCACACATCAAATCGCCAATAATAAAAAGCAATGCCGCGGTGATAAACAATTGGCGATTGGTAAAGCGGCGTTTCATGTACGCTGAACTAAGCATGACCAAAGCGGCCGCTAACAAATAACCGGATGTCACCCACTGCACGGTTGTCAACGACACATGAAAGTCATGCATCAGCGTTGGAAATGTGACATTCATCGAAGTTTCCGTCAAAACGCCAAAAAACGACATTAAGGCGACAATGGTGATGACGAATAAGGCGTGGCGAGTATTCTGTTCTTTTGCTTCAATGGTTGTTTTTGTCATGATCGACCCTTCTGTATACGACTGCCGGCCCGTTAGCAAACCCTGCTGGCAATTGCGTTATAGTTTCATGATAGGCCGGATTATTTTCAGTAACAACATTGAATTTCGGCTTGATTGGTGAAAATTCTGCTTTTGGATTGCGGGTTGCGATGAAAACTATTTGTGAAATGAGGTAAGATAAGGATACTTGATGCAAATATTTTTATGGTTTTCGGTTATATTAATCGTGAGTAAACGTGACTGCGCAGGTTCGGTATAGAGGATGGCTCGCATTTCAATATAGTGCGTTCTTCAGCGCAAAAACCGGGCTGGCTCACACTCACTTTAGTTTAGGAGAATTTTTATAATGACAATTATCTTAGTGCTTCTCGGCTTTTTGGTCGGGGCATTTATTATGACCATGGGTGGTGGCGGCGGTGCTTTTTATCTTGGTATTATGACCGGCGTTGCGCATCTTTCACCGAGTACTGCGGCGGCGACATCGCTGTTTACGGCGATTCCGGCGTTGGCGGTGGGGTGTTATAGTCACTATCGCACTGGCAATATGCGTTTTCACGCCGGCAACCGGATTCTGCTGACGGCAGTACCAGCAACGGTTGTCGGTAGTCTGGCCGCACCTTACATACCGGAACTGGTTTATTCATGGTCGATTGCGATTATTTTCATGGTTCTTGGCGTTCAAATGTTGCGCCAATCCTTTGGGCGTAAAGCAAAGAAGACCACCCAGCCGGCATGGTTCGCCTATGTGCTTGGTATGATTAGCGGCTTAATGGTTGGCGTTGCCGGACTAAGTGGTGGCGGCCCGATTATGGCTGGTTTGATGTTGATGGGTTTGGATATGCCGCATGCCGCTGCAACCTCATCTTATGCTTTAGTAGCTTTATCCATCATCGGTTGCTTTCTGCACGCCACTCAAGGAAAAATTGCGTGGACAGTCGGCTGCCTCCTGATGCTCGGCTCGCTGGTTGGTGCCGCAATCACACCCCGCATCCTCAATCGCTTTGACCCGCGTAAGTTGACCGCCATCTTACGTCCGCTCCTCGGTTTGCTTTTAGTCGTCATGGCGATCGAACAAGTATGGTAATGATTTTCAACTTAACCATCAGTTAAAAAATTTGCCAGCAACTTGAAAACGCCGCCATTGTCTTCACTAAGAAGCACCATCATAATGAAGGTGATCAAAAGGGGTGATCATCATGCATTTAAATCAGATTATTCGCACTAAACGCCTGGCAGCAGGCTTAACTCAGGAAGCGCTGGCGCAAAAAGTTGGTGTCACGTCGCCGGCTGTTAGTAAATGGGAAAAAGGTATTTCTTATCCTGATATCACGTTGCTGCCGATTCTCGCACGCAATCTCAACACGGATGTGAATACGTTGTTGGACTTTTCGGCTGACTTAGATCCAGCTGCACTGCGTCGTTTCTATACGAAACTAACCGCAACGGCCCAAAAGGATGGCTGGAAGGCGGCAGTTGCTTTGGTTGATGAAGAACTACGCGAATATCCGTCTGTACCGCAGCTGCAAATGATGGTACCAGCGTTTCTTCAAGGTTTAAAATCTGACATCCCGACAAATGAGTGGCCAGCAGTTCGGGAGCGAATTATTCAACTTTACCAAGCAAGTGAACGACCGCATTCAAGTTTGCCAGAAGCTCAGATCGCAGCGGAAGGGTTATTCCAATTCTTTTTAAGCGAGCACGAATTCGATGCGGCGGAAAAGCAGCTTCAAAATCTACCATCCGAAACCGTTGCTTATCAGGCGCTGAAGCTTAAACTCCAGTTGAGCCAAGGACAGTTTGACAAAGCTTATGTTGATGGCGAACAGCTGCTTACAAGCGATTTCTCCGCCCTTACCATTGTCCTCAATTTGTTAACTCAAGTTGCCATCGCCGATCACCAACTGGCCACGGCTCAGCTTTATGTCGATACACTCCTCAAGTTTGATGCTGTTTTCAATATGTACAGTCCCTGGGCAATTGATTCACAACTACGACTCGCAAAAGCTGCCAACAAACCTAAAGAAGCCATCGCCATACTTCAAAAGTCCATCGACAAGATTGATCGAAAAATACCGGCAGTTCTAAAGCATTTACCTAAGCTTCAGCCAATCGCATCACTTACAGAAGCCCAAAAACAATTAGCCCAAAGCTTTGCTGCTGATCCTGAACTGGACTATTTAAAAGACGACCCTGAATTTCAAAAACTCATCCACCAGTTTGATGCGTAAAATACCTTTTGGCCAATTAGGCTTTTAGGAACTACCAAACTGCAAATAAAAACCTCACCGCGAATTTTCTTGTGATGAGGTTTTTTGTTTGTGCTGGCGATCCTTAATGGTTAATCTTCCCCGTACTTAAGAACTCATACAAGTACCGATTCACCAGTGGATTATGCTCGTGTAATTTACTGTGTTGCGCCTTGCTGTTGGTAATCTCGCGCTCGGTATAACTTTTGGCACGATCTGCTACCAGATATCGCAATGACCGGGCTGAGTTAACCGGCACCCGGCCATCTGAGCCTTTGCCTAGATTTCCATACAAGTTCAAAACCGCGGCTGTTTTGGGAAAATACTGGCGATGCTCGTACATCGGTTTGTACCGATCCGACATTGTACTCGGTCGGCCATCGCTGGCCAGCTTAATATCAAGACCACTATTCATGCCGCCCATCCCCGGAAAGCCATTGAAAGGTCCGGCAATCGTAATGAGTTTCTCCAATGCCGGCGTCCCTTTTTTATCCGGCATGAGGGACCATTCTGCCCAAGCCGTCGAACCCGCAGAATGACCGACTGCATTAAAGGCCTTAACGCCATATCGCTTCTTGACTTGTTTTAGAATCTTATCCAGTGTCGGTGCATCTGGCCGGCCACTACTAAACACCACCGCGATTAATGGATGCCGAATACTTGGCGACCACGACCCACTAACACTAAGCTGTCCGGTGTTGGTCACCGTATATCGTAGGACTTGGCGGAATCCGGGATGTTTGCTGAGATCGTTAATCATGTCCTTTTCAGAACCATAGCCGCCACCAAAGCCGTGAACAAAAATGGTAGGCGTCTGGTAGGTTCCGGCAACCCGTTTGGTCGAAGGGGTCACCCCGCGATTCAGCCACAGCCACGCGCCGCCGCTGACAACAAGAAAGATACTAATGATTAGAAGGACTTTTCCCCGTTTTTTCGTCATCATTCGCCTCGCTCTTCCCGATGCTTCTTGCTTTGCATTGTACCACGCTTACCTTGATTTTGAGGTTTAAGGCTCTTGATTTCAAAATAGTTGTCAAACTTCCTTGGCAATGTCATCGTTTAATGATATAGTGTAATAGATAGCTAATACACTAGTGAGGAGGGACACCGTGGAATTCGATGATAAGGTGCCGATTTATTTTCAAATCAAACAATATCTTTACCAAGCCATTATTACCGATCGGCTCAAATCAGGCGCGCAACTGCCAGCGGTTCGCCAACTTGCCGCTGAGTTAACCGTCAACGTCAACACGGTGCAGCGTGCGTTAAGCGAGTTAATTCAAGAAGGCGTACTCGTGACGCGTAGGGGGAGAGGTAATTTCGTTACTGATGACATTAAAGTGCTGATCGATATGAAAAAACGCGTCATCGGCTCCGAACTTGACCATTTATACCGTCAATTAGCCGACTTGAATCTAACGGCAGACGAAATGAAGGACGCTTTTTCTCAGTATGTTGACGAACAGGAGGAACACCATGACAACTAGCATGATTTCAGCAGAACATCTTACTTATAAACGCAATCGTCATTTGATTTTGGACGATCTTAATCTCAACGTCCACCAAGGCCACTTCATCGGTTTGCTTGGTGCGAATGGCGCCGGGAAGACCACCTTGATGCGACTGTTAAACGGTTTGGCAACCAATTTTACCGGCACCATTCAAATCGGCGCCTCAGAAAGCATTGTCGATCGCAAACAACTCAGCAATTTCAGCGAATCACTCAAAGGTGTCAACGCCAGTCGCACCCTTCAGCAAATCGCCATCGATTATGCCATGATGTACCTCGACTTTTCCGAAAAGGCGTTCGCTGAATTCACCACTGAATATGAATTGGACCTGCACCAAAAACTCAACGCCCTTTCAACCGGGAATCGTAAAAAGTTCATCGCCGCGTTGACTTTGGCCCGCGAAACCCAACTGTATCTGCTTGATGAACCCTTTGAAGGCATTGACAGTATGACCCGCAAACGACTCATCAGCAACATGATCGCTTGGAAACCCGATGCCGCCACCGTGATTATTTCGGATCATCACGTTAACGACATCGTGAATATTCTTGATGAAATCGTTGTCTTAAAAGATAAACATATTGTCGCCCATAAAAACACGGAACAGCTCCGCGCGGAAACCGGCATGAGCGTGGAAGCTTACTATGAAAGTCTGTATCAAGGAGGCAAAAGCAATGACTAATACCTGGACAATGGCAAAAGTGCTGACTCGGCAACGATTTAAGACAGCAGTCAATACATTTATTGTCACGATAGTCGCAGCTGTCATTACCGTTATTTTGGTTTATCTTGCGGGTTCCCCGAAGTTATCCCCACAATTCATTTACAGTATGCTTTCACCTTATGTCTTATTTGGCACCATCTATCTGTTTATTCGGCTCACGATTAAACAGGAACATACCTGGGTTAATAATTATTATCGTGCCGTTCCGATCACAAATTTGAAACTGTATGCCGCCAATCTATTCAGCACGGCGGTTAATTTTGCCTGTTATAGCCTTGCTGAAGGGCTTGTATTAGGTGGCCTGGAATTTTCCGGTCGTGGCATGCACTTGCCAGCTGCTAGTGCCTGGCCAGAGATTATCGAAGGCTTCATTATCATCGCACTAACTTGCCTCTTCATCTGGGCGTTTGTCAGCCTCGTGCATATGTTATCCGTCACCATCATGGCGTTCTTACCAGAAACCCGGATTCGTATTGTTCAATGGGGCATTTATTTAGTCGTCATTGTTATCGCTTCATATCTATTCAATCAACTACAGCGCCTCTTGTTCATGCCGTTACACACTTACAATTTCGGTGCCGTGATCGCTGTTTTCCTCATCATCTTTACCCTCATCTCTGCTATCAACGTCTACTTACTGGAAAAATGGGTTGAAACTAAGTAATATCCGTTTTATACAGAAGAATTTCAATCCTAGCATCACCGTTAACCTTAAATGATTGGACCAGAAACTGATTATTTCGATTTTTTATCGTGTTAATGTGAAAAAATATCTTGAATTGGAGGGAAGACGATGAATAGAGTAGTTACAAAGCTATTTATAAAGCACTGGAGAATTTGGTTAGCGGTGACTCCAATTTTCATTATCTCAGGGATTGTTTTTGGTGCCGCTATCGTTTTGTTAAGTGCCTTGAGTAGTGCTGATGCAAGTAGCGGTGTGGATTATGGGGTATTTCTACAAGTGCCAATAGTAATCGGCGGTGTGATACTCTGCTTATTCACAAATAATGCTATGAAGCAATGCATTGATTTTTTTGATGACACCAATGATATTCTGCTTATGCTAGGTGCATCACCAATACAGCTGAGTTTTTTGATGACTGGACAAATGCTACTGACAGGTATTATAGGTGCTAGTTTCGGGATCCTATTTGTAGTACCGGCTGCGAGAGGATTTTTACGCCTTTTACCTATAGGAGCTGGTTCACAATCATTGTCCAGTTTACCAATTGCTTTGACAGGAAACACGATAGGAATCGTCCTCTTGATACAAACGGTCTTGATCAGTATGACTTGTATGAGATATTGCCTGAAAAATTATCGCCGGAGAAAAGGGAGAGTGTCCACTGATCGAGAAGAAGGCAAGAAAAATGGTGGGATGGTCATCGGTACTCTGGCAATCATCGGATGTATCGTTGGAACGGTGCTATTATTTTTGAAGGCGATACCAGATCCCAGTAGCGTGGCTGATTATACGAATAGTATGAAAAATGCAATGAATCTGTTATTACTATTATGGTTGTTGCTGATTGTCGCCATGAATTTTTTGATTCGTCCTTTATTTATCAAAATGGTAAAGATGGTTGCCCATCTGCCATCGATTACCAAACATCCGTTGATTCGTTCTGCTTTTTATGATTTGCAGTTCCATCAAGAAAATATGATCAAGCTAATTCGACCAGTTAGTGTTATTGCCCTACTGATTGGGAATTTTATTGCCTTATTTTTAAATACAAAAATGTTAGTAGACGGTAGAAATGATGAAAGTGCGATCTACGATTTGATTGTTAGTCTAGTTTTTGTTTTTGGTGCACCGATCTTGATTAGCTTGGCGAATATTGTCACTTCAATTAGTCTTTTCAAGATGAAAACGCAAAAAGAAACAGATAACTACTTTTTTACCGGGTGTACGCCAAGTTGGATTTTTGAACTCAAATTGACGGAGATCGGCACGGCTGCGATTCTTTCGATTCTCATTACTTTTTTAGGAACACTTTTATTTGCGATTCCGTTGTTAAGGGTTGCCTTTTTAGGCGGCGGTGATATTTTCCGGGCAAATTGGACAGTAAATATTTTATTGACGCTGGGGATATTTTCCCTATTCTTCCTTTGTTTTGCACCGATTTATTGGTTGGAAAAGGGTAAGAGAAAAGCTTATGTCAATGGATAGGAAAGTAGAGGGATCATGATGAATGAAGTTGTTGTGGTAAAAAACCTAAAAAAGGAAATTGAGTTGGCACAGGGAAATGTGTTAGAGGTTTTAAGTGATATTTCTTTTGAGATAAAGCAAGGAGAATTTGTATCGATCGTGGGTCCTTCAGGTTCGGGAAAATCAACTTTACTGTATTGTATATCTAGTTTATTGCCACCTACTGAAGGGGAAGTGCTAATTAAGGGAAAATCTCCTTATGAATGGAGTGCTTCAAAATTAGCCAAGTTTCGACGGCAAGAAATTGGCTTTATTTTTCAGGATTATCAATTGATACCATCGCTATCAGCCTTTGATAACTTGATGTTACCAGGTATCTTGAATGGACGAAAAATTGAAAAATCCTCCGTGGAAGCAATCGCAACACGGCTTGAGTTGAAAGTAGAACTCAATCAGCCAATTGACGCACTTTCAGGTGGTGAACAGCAACGAGTGGCTATTGCACGAACTATTTTAGCTAACCCGGAGATTATTTTTTTAGATGAACCAACCAGCGCTTTGGATACCCATTCACGTAAGTTGACAATGGGTTTATTTCATGAATTGGTGGGTCAAGGAAAAACGATTATTATGGTAACTCATGATTTGGAACTCGCTGAGAAAACTTCCCGAACAATCGTGATGAGAGATGGAAAAATTGAAAGAGATATTGAATTGACACAGTTTAATACTGTTACAATATAAACGGTAATAAACTGGTTGAATCAATAAAAAGGAAGCTATCATCTGGGGAGTTCAAAGTTCTTGTTACAGAAATAAATTAATGAACCTTTGAGTAGAGCCAATCTGGAGAGTTTGTTGCCGGATATTAGCCGGTGAACGATAGAATGTGCCTTGGCTGAGTTACAAGGCGACCAGAAAATTCAAGAAGTGGGCAGGGACGTTCAACAAAGTACCAACTAGCAAATCATTATTCGGGTTAAATTTTATCGAATAATCCCCATCCAAGAACTTACTCCAACAGAAAAGCCTGTGTTGACCACAACTGGTCACACAGGCTTTTCGTTTAACTTCATTCACTTTCTGTTGCCCAAATAATCAAGGCATTTCTTCATCTATTACAATTTAACCCTATTACGCTTCAGTTTGCGCCGCCAGTACCCAGTGCTCCGGTGCCGCCTCGACTAAGTTTGCCGTGGGTGCAATCGGTTCATGATCAAATTGAACATGGGTCTTTTGCTGTTCAAAAATCGGATCAGCTTGCGGCACCGAAGCCAGTAATGTTTGCGTATAGGGATGCAGCGGATGGCGATACACCGCTTCCGTTGCACCTGCTTCTACGATCCGACCACGGTACATGACGACAATTTTGTCACTAATGTAGTGCACCATGGATAGATCATGGGCAATAAATAAGTAGGTCAACTGCTGCTCTTTTTGAATCCGCCGCAATAGGTTCACAATTTGGGCCTGAATGGACACATCTAATGCCGAGATCGGTTCGTCCAGCACCAGAAACTTGGGTTGAACGGCTAAAGCGCGCGCGATCCCAATCCGCTGCCGCTGACCACCTGAAAATTCATGCGGAAACCGATTAATGGCGTCCGGTGGTAATCCGACCTGCGCCAACAGCTGCAAGACCTGATCCATTCGTTCCTGATGCGAGCCAGCCAAATGGAAGTTATCAATGCCTTCTGCAATAATATCCGCCACTTTTTGCCGCGGATTCAGCGACGCAAACGGATCTTGAAAAACCATCTGAACTTGGCGCCGAAACTGCTTGCGCTCAGTACGGGAAAAATGCTGAATTGACTGATCCAAAAAGCGCACGTTGCCGCCTGAAATCGGCCCGATACCAGCAATGGCGCGACCCGTGGTGGTTTTGCCAGAGCCCGATTCGCCAACCAACCCCACCGTTGTCCCCGGCTCAATTGTGAAGCTAATATGATCCACTGCTTTAATGGGCTGGCGGCCTTTATGAAACGTAACACTCAGGTCGTCAATGGTAAACAATGGTGCTGTCAAACATGATCATCTCCCTTTACCTAAGCCTGACTCGCGACAATGGTTTGCGGTTTTTCCGTCATATCTGCAAACCGTTCCCACCGTTTTTGAATCGTCACTGGCGGCTGATAGCTTGGTGTGCGCGGATCAAGCAGCCACGAGCGAACAAAATGGGTAGGCGATACCTGAAACAACGGCGGTGCTTCTTTAAAGTCAATCGCCATCGCATAAGGATTACGCGGTGCAAACGGATCACCTGTGATTGGTTTGCGCATATCCGGCGGCGTTCCCGGTAGCGTAAACAACTGCTCCCGCTGGTCATCCGAACTCGGAACGGCATCCAACAAGCCCCATGTATAGGGATGCTGCGGATTGTAAAAGATTTCATTGGCAGTGCCGACTTCCACGATTTTCCCGGCATACATAATCGCCACCCGATCGGCAATGTTAGCCACCACGCCGAGATCATGGGTGATAAAAATGACACTTAGATCATGTTTCGCCTTCTGGGTCTTAATCAAATCCAAGACTTGTGCCTGCAAGGTAACGTCCAAAGCCGTGGTCGGTTCATCTGCGACTAATACTTTCGGGTGCATAATCAAAGCCATCGCAATCATCGCTCGTTGCCGTTGCCCGCCGGAAAGTTCATGCGGATACTTGCGGGCAATCAAAGCAGGATCATCGAGGCCGACATCTTGAATAGAAGCATACACCGCTTTTTTCAACGCCGCGCCATGTAGATGTTGATGTGCTTTGACGCCTTCACCGATTTGACGGCCAATCCGCATGGTCGGGTTAAGGCCACTGAGCGAGTCTTGAAAAATCAAGCCCAATTCCTGACCGCGTAAATGGGTATAAGCTTTTTTGCTTGCATGTAAAAGATCGGTGTCACCATATCGCATGACGTCCGCTTTGACCTCGGCATCCTTACCCAGTAAGCCTAATAACGCATGCGTGGTTACCGATTTGCCCGATCCTGATTCGCCTACCAATGCCAGCGTCTCACCTTGATGCAAAGTCAGGTTGACGCTATTGACCGCATAAACATTTTCATTTGCTTCATGAAATGTCACGTTTAAATTCTTAATGGAAACAATATCAGTCATGCCGCGCCCCTTTCATGAATTAGTTTAGCCATTTTACTGCTTTGTATAAACGATTCTAGATCGCGTTGCTTGTCAGTACAAATACAAATCAATTAACGCACCACCCAGCAGGTTAATCGCTGCCACAAGTGCCAATTGACCATTTCCGGGGAGGCTGCCAAGAAAGCGACTGGTTAAAGCAGCATGCGGTCGCCGCGTGTGTAGCAGTAATTTAATGCCGACTGCAAGTAACGCTAAGCCAACTAGCAGCCAAAAAGTTTGATGCAACCCCCACAGCAAAGCCACTAACACGGGCTCATGCGTCAGGGAAAAGCCGGTTGTTGTGACAAACAAGCCGACAAATAAAGCGGTGATGACTTGCCAGGGATGTTTTTGAATCATGATGGTCCTCCTTCAATCCTTCTCATCGCGACTGCCTGAGCAACGGCTTTTGGGTGAAGTTTTCCTGACGAAACACTTCTCGTTGCCGGCAGTCGGTTCAATTAGTCCTGAAACTTTGGATCCAACGCATCACGCAAGCCATCCCCCAGAATGTTAAACGCAAAGACAATGGCGATTAAAATCAAAATCGGGATGTACAGTTGCAACGGATGTTGGAGCATCTGGTCTTGACCATTAGCAATCAAAATTCCCAAACTCGTATTCGGTGCTTGAATCCCCAGCCCTAGGAAACTAAGACTGGCTTCACCGAAAATGTTATCCGGAATGCTTTGGCCAATATCCAGAATCAAAATACTCATCATGTTGGGAACCAGATGCCGCGCCATAATCCGCCACAACGGTGTATCCAACATCACTGCCGCTGTAACATAATCCAAGCCCCGCAACTGCATCACCAATCCGCGAGCCTGCCGCGCTGAACCAGACCAACTGGTAACCGCCAAGGCAAATAGCATCGTCCACATACCATTGCCTAAAACCACCATAATCAGCATCGTAATGAGCAAGCCCGGTAACGAATTAAACACTTCAATAATCCGCATCAAGATTTCGTCAACCCAGCCGCCAAAGAAAGCCATGATCATCCCATAAATGGTTCCAAAACCAATGGCCAAAAAAGTGCTCAAAATAGCGACCATCAATGACACCTGAACGCCAATGCAGGTTCGGGTAAACAAATCCCGACCTAAGCGATCAGTTCCAAACCAGTGAGCGGCACTTGGGCCAACATTACGACTGTTAACACGAATGAGGTTAGGATCATAATGTTGAATCTGTGGACCAATTAACGCCGCCAATACGATTAAGATCAAAATGATCCCCCAGGCAACAGCAAGCCGATCCTTTAACAACTTTTGGCGAGCCGATGCCCAGAAACTGATACTTTTGGGAGCATTTGCTTCGATGGTCGCGACTTGGTCTGGCTCGGTCAGCACAGTTGGCGTACTAAAATTGCCACTTGCCTGAACAAAATGAAAATCCGTATCACTTGCAGCCATTCGTCCATCTCCCTTCAGTTGTCATAGAGTTTAATTCGCGGATCAGCCAGTGTATACAGTAAATCCGTGATGAACATCGTGACAATATACAAGATCGCCAGCAGCACCGTTTCGCCCATGATAATCGGAACGTCCCGATTATTCAGTGCCGTGACAAAATATTGCCCGACACCCGGAATGACGAAAATACTTTCGATAAACACCGATCCGGTAATACCGAATGCCAAGGTAACCGGTAATGACGTAATAATTGGAATGGAGGCATTTCGCACGATATGGTGTAAGACAATTTGCGGCTCTGACAATCCTTTCGCGCGTGCCGTCATGACATACTCACTTGAGCCAACATCGACCATTGAATTTTTCAATAAACGCGCATAACCCGCAATGTAGCCAATGCCACCAGCAATGGTTGGCAGGACCGTATAAATCCAGCCACCCCACCAAGTCTGATCACCGCTTGGCCAGCCAATAATCGGAAACCAGCCAAGTTTTCCGCCAAAATAACTCTGCAAAAGCAGGCCCAACACCAAACTGGGAATTGACATTAAGAACAGTGCCAAAATCGTAATGACACGATCAATCCAGGTGTTTTTATAAACCGCCGCCAAAATGCCAAGCAACAGCCCCAGCGGAATGCCTAGCAGCATCTGCTGAATACCCAGCCGGGCCGATGCTGGCAACCGATCACGAATCAAACTGCTCATGGTCACAGAAGGGTCACTAATCGACTCACCAAATTGCCCATGTACCATGTTATTCATCGTGATGGCATACCGCTCTAAAACCGGCTTGTCCAGACCAGTATTTTTATAGACTTGTTCCCGTGTGGCTTCCGGCAACTTATCGGTCTGCGCACTCAACGCATCGCCTGGTACTGCAGATATCAAGAAGAACGTTGCAGTTGCTATTAAAAAGGTCGATATCAGCAATTCGATGAAACGCCGAATGATCAGCTTAATCATAAGTGCAACCACCTATTTTCAAAATCATGGTTTGCCATTTATTGCCATCTCCCAACAGTCTTAACTTACATTAGTCAAAAGAACGACGAATGTTTTCAATTGGTTACTTTTTTGATGCATAAGTGTAGTTAAAGGTTCCGCCAAACACCGTTGTTTGCAGATTCTTAACCGACTTATTGATGTAAATCCGTGACTGTGGGTTGGTTAACGGTACGACGCCAAAGTCTTTGGCAACCAATTGCGTTTCCAGTTGTTTGTACAAAGCTAGGCGTTCTTTAGTGGTCAAATTACCGTTCAGTTTGTTGTCGAGTGCGTCAAAAGTCTTGCTACTGTACCCACCGAAGAACTTTTGGAAGCCGTTGTTTGAATTCCATAGGCTCAAATATGAGTTCGGATCAGCTGTGGCCAACCAGCCATTGCCCAGCAAGTCGTATTGATTTTTATTACGCAATTGAACAAAGCTGGCATCATCTGGTGCCGTTTTGATGGTCACCTTGACGCCTAATTGTTGCTTAATCGCCTGTTTCAACCAAGTACCCGTATCATCACTGCCAACGGTTAAATAGACAAAATTCAACTTGCTGAGATCAGTTGACTTACCTAACTCTTTCAGGCCTTCCTTCAACAATGCTTGGCGTTTAGCTTTGGTATTATATTGTGCCTGGGCTTCTTTTAGCGGATTGCCAACATATTTACCATAATTGGTCGAACCAACATTCAGCGTTTGCGGTGCCATTGTATAGGTCAACTTATCCTGACCATCGCTGACCGCCTTATTGTAATCATTGCGATTAATTGACAATGAAAACGCCTCGCGAACTTTGGTATTCTTGAACAGCCCCTGCGTTCCGCCATTGTGCTGATTCATAATCAAGACCGTGGTACCGGCACCATCTTGCGTGCGAGAAGTCAGCTTATTACTCTTGGCAAGTTTATTAAAGTCAGCAATCTGTTTACCCGAAGCTGACAAGGCATCTAACTGACCACTTTGCATCAACGACAGAACAGTTGACGGCTTACTCGTTGTGGTATAAGTAACGGTCTGCAGTTTTACCTTTTTAGCATTCCAGTACGATGGGTTCTTCTTCAGTGTGATCTTGTCGTTCTTCTTCCATGAAGTCAGCTTAAAGGGCCCATTGAACACTTGATCCTTAACGTCTGTTTTCCACTTTTTATTGCCGACCTGATTGATCTTGTCGAGTCGAACCGGATAATAAATCACTGACGCCATGTCTGACAAAAGCGATGGGTAAGCATAAGCAAGCTGAATCTGGAGAGTTTTCTTGTTAATTGCCTTCACGCCAACGTCTTCGGCACTGCCTTTTCCAGTGTTATAGGCCTCTGCACCTTTGATGAAGTAAGCATTGGTGGCCTGCGAAAAGGCATTTTTCTTCTTCAACAGCCGCCGGAAAGAATCGACGTATTGTTGAGCCGTCACCGCTTTGCCATCTGACCACTTAGCATCACGCAACTTGAAAGTATAAGTAAGACCATCTGCCGACTTGGTATAGGATTTAGCCCCAGTTAAGACAACTTTATCCTTACCATTTGCCGATTCAATCGTCGTCAACCCTTCCTGCACTTCAGATAAAATGTCATTTTCATTGGCATTGCGCATATCATTGACATCCAATGTCGTCGGGTCATCTTCTTCAGTTAGATTCAGCGTCTGAGCATTCCCAGACGCCGAACCACTCCGACCTCCGCAACCGACCAACAACGTCGCAAGCGCAACGCCTGTAATAAGTGCCGTTAACAAATGGTGCTTTTTCATAAAAAGCCATCTCCTAAAATATAGTGAGCGTGAGTCAGCACGCTTAGGAATCGGAGTGTAAGCGGCCTTGGGCGTGATGGCCCGGTCTTGGCCATTGCGACCAAGGTCCTTACACGCAGATTCCTGCGCTGACGAACGCGTTATAGTGAGCGTGAACCGGCGCGCTTAGAAGTCGGAGTGTAAGCGGCCTCAGACGTGATGGCCGCACTTTGGCCATTGCGGCTGAGGTCCTTACACGTAGACTTCTGCGCCGGTGAACGCGTTATGGAGCGTGAGTCAGCGCGCGTAAGAACGGTGGCTTTGCATATGATAACCGGGCCCGGCATTGATCATTTTAGCCAAATTTCCTACACCCATATTTCTACGCCAGCAAACGCGTTAGAAAATAAAAACTGGCGGTGCATCTAGGATTCTAGATACACCGCCAGTTTCGTTCTTCGTTCAAGTCACGTGATTACCGTCACCTAAGCCAATCTCCAGCCATGTAAATAGAACCGCTATGTTGTTCATAGCAGCTGCACATGCACATGGACATGACTTGGTTAAACTGGGTCATCACGTGAACTCCTCTCGAAGAAATTGTCATTAGCATACTTTTAAAAAAACGGTTCGTCAACGGGTAATTTTGTAGAAATGTCTCATCAGGAAACTAAATAACATTAAGAAAAACTGGTATATCAGTTTTGGTAGATACTCAGCCACTTTTAATTCGCTTTAAAAAACACTTTTTTAATTGCAAAATTAATATTTGAGTCAGGGCCTGAACGAGTGCTAAATGTCTCCGCGAACAACGAATCAATTTGACACGTCCATAATCGTGTATATGTTGCCAGCTGTGTTCATTTAAAAGTGTTTTATTTAAATCTATCCAAAATCTGACTTGCTTCATCAGCTTAACTTTTTGCTCTTTTAAAAAAGCCGACCGAGTAAGCGCTCAGTCGACTTTCCCAGTAAATAGCATAGACACTTCAGGCCTTCGCGCGTTGATGGAAAAGGATCCATAAAAGTGCTAAGCCAGCGCCGATGAATAATAGCGCAGGTACGATATTCGCCGCTGTGAACATAACGAAGGCCATCGTGGCAAACAGGCCGCCGATCGAAAGGCCAATCCCCCATTGCTGCATCGCTGTCAGGCTGGCAAAGGAGGTACGGAAACCAAGCGCCAACAGCAACGACCCAACAAATGCAATGAGGCCAAATACGATATGTCCCAAAATCAACCAGTTAAACATTCTCTATCTCCTTTCTTGGTATCTTCACTATACGGAAAATGAGAGCGCTTGCCAATTACTTTTATTCAAAGCTTGGCTTCGTTCAACCGTCCATGTTCTAACTGCAGCGCGCGATCCCAAAATTGTTCAACATCTTGGCGGTGCGAAATGACAATCAATGCGACTGGTAGTTGACGCAATCGTTGACTGAGGCTTTTTGCGGCGGCGGCATCCAAATTTGCAAAGGGCTCGTCTAACACCAAAACATTCCGTCGTGCCAAAAGTGCCCGTGCCAAACCAATCTTTTGTAATTCACCGGCCGAAACATTGGCTCTTGTCTGGCCATGAAGCGGCGTGGCGAGTCCTTCTGGCAATCGCTGGACAAATGTCTGTAAATCAGTCTGGACTAACACTTCCGATAGTGCCGTCTGGCTTACATTGCGGTCAAGCGCGATGTTTTGCCGCAACGTATCATCAAACAAAGCCACCACTTGGGGTACAAAGCCGATGATGTGCGCAAGTTGGCGTGGAGCTTCAAGAGTAGCCGGTTCTATTTGAACACTGCCCGCTTGCGGTGATAAAAGCCCCAAGATAATTCGAATCAAAGTTGATTTACCGCCACCGCTTGGCCCTGTGATCAGAATCTTTTCATGTGCCGCCACATTTAACTTTAAGTCCAATTGCGCCAAAACCGGCCGAGATGCATCTGGATACGTGTAAGTGATGTGTTTGAGAAGCAACTGTTGTACCGAGTTTTTTGGCTGGTGAGCTGAGGGCGCTTCTTGGCTTTCAGCAGCAACATTTCTCGATGCTGCTTGTAACGGCACAATTAACCCGAAGATTCTTTTAGCTGCAACTAGATTCCGTGATAACTGAGCGTACTGGTCTGGCATACTGTAAAATAACCAGGTAAAACTGGGCGTCAGCATTGCAAACGCAGCAAATTGCCCGATGGAGATAAATTTGAAGCCGACAAACAGTAATTCCACGCCCAAAATCACAATATCAACAAATAAGCCCAGTGCAAACCCCATGACAATCGTACCGGTTTGTTGCAGGCCCATGCGATATTGGGAATTAGCAAAGCTTTGGTATGTTCGGCTAAATAGTTGCAAACCAAACTGTTCTTTTTGATAATCTTTCAGAAGCATTCTTCCGGCGAGAATTTCTAACAGTGCTGCTTGCATCCGCGCATTTTCAGATTGTTGCGTGTCTTGTGCCTGAGTTAAACGACCGGCCATTACTTTAGGAATCAGCAAAGCCGTCAAGCACAACCCAATAATGATGAGCATCAACGGCCAGGAGCTTAACCAGCCAAATAGACTGGCAGCGAGAAATGAAAGTAATCCGACTAAAATAGCCGTTACCGATTTGATAAACAAAGGTGCTGCTAGTGGCGCTTCGGTTGTCAAACTATTGAGCCGTTCATTTCGAGCTTCAAGATCGACTGCAACCGGTCCGTTCATTAGTGCTGCCATTAAACGTGATTGCAGCGTTTGGGTGAGTTGATAATGTGCCTGCGTTTGCCAGCGTGCGATGAGCCAGCGACCACCGCCAATCACCCCTGCTGCTACAACAGCCATCATCATCAACGGCATGGTAAGTGCACCTCGCTGGGTCAACCGTTGAATCAACCGCGCTAACCCAAACTCAATTGCGGCACAAATCATGGCAATAATCCATAGCACTGGCACAATCCGCGTACTAAAAAGATGCCAAAACTGCTTTAATTCAGTCATCTTATTCACCCACCTTAATGATTTGATCAGCAGAAGTGACAAAATTAAACGTATGCGTGATCATCAAAATGCCGTGGGTGTGGGCAGCCTGTCGCAACACTTGCATCACTGCCATCTGGTTGGCAGCATCAATATCCGAGAACGGCTCATCCAAGACTAGCCACGGACGATTTGAAAGCAAGGCGCGGGCAATGCCGAATCGCCGCTGTTCACCCGGCGATAACTGTGCAGGCTGAAGAATCTGATTGAGATCCTCAGCATATTTTCCCAGCCCAAGTTTTTCCAGTAACGGTCTTATCTGAGGTGACGAAGCCTCCGTGTTCAAAAGCAAATTGGCCGTCACCGAAGCGGTAAACATCACGCTGCGTTGCGGGACAAATGCCATTAATTCAGCCGGGGTGACTTTATCTACGGATCCCTGGAGCCTAATCTGACCAGATGTTGGCGTCAAATCGCCGAGGATCAATTTCATCAGCGTTGTTTTGCCAGCACCGTTTGCCCCAACGATAAAAGTGATCCCGCGATTATGGATTTTAAAATTCAATCCTCGTAATAATTGGCGCTCACTATGCGGATAATGAAAAGCAACCTGATCGCCTACGATGGTCAACAGTTGTGCCGAATCGATCTCGGTAGACGCGATTTGAACTTTTGATGATGCCTGCAAGCGCGGCAAAATCCGGTTCAGAGAGGTCCGTTGTTGCGCGAGATAGCCAATGGTTGGAGCCAATCCTAAAAACGGCCACAGAATGGACCCTACACCGGCATTCCAGGCTCCCAAAACACCGGCAACAGATTGATGCGTCAGTGGAAGCAAGCCAAACCCTAGCGCCAGTGTCAGCACCTCTGCCAAATAAATGCCGCCATTAAAAATACCTGCCAGCGCCCCGGTTGCGCCTGCCAGTTGCCGAATAGCCGGTTGCGCTTCCTGAAAAATGGTTTGATGCCGCTGCCGAATATAACCAAAGACATTCAGATTACGAACCGGCTCAAAGTTTGCCAAAAAGTTATTGAAAAATCCCTTATGCCGATCATCCACCGCAATTAAACTGGTTTGTGCCTGATTTTGGCGGCGAAATAAATGGCGCGACACCAAGGCAAATAAAAGCCCAAATCCAATGAAAGCCACGGCCAACTGCCAAGATTGTGTCGCGACATACACCAGTCCTAAACTAACTGTCATGCCAAAATCAACCAACGGCAGCACACCACTGTCCAAAAATTGCATCACATTCTGCGTATCCGTGATCAGTAAATTCGTTGCCACACCCGCATCCGGTACATCTTGAGCATCCCCCGCCAAGAAACTTGCCATCAACGCCCGGGCGACTGCCACACTCAAGCGTCGTTTTAGCCGCTCCATGACAACGCCTGACAGCCAGTAGAGTCCGGTATAGACCACTGTTGCTGCAAGCATGCCAGCAAAAACACCTATCAGCATCCCTGTGTGACCTGCTAATGCAGCGGTCAATCCCAGCTGAATCAACATCGAAATCGCCACATTAAACCCATCAATGGCAACCCGCAAAATGAATAATCCCAACAACCATCGTTTCTTCAAGGCACCGATTTGCATGATTTTTTGCATTGCATGTCCCCTCGCTTCCTCCGACTGGCCAAACCAATCGAATCGACTACTTAGGACTGCACAATGGCAAACAAAAAGACGACCTCTCAGCCGCCTAACGTTAATCCCATTTTATGACCGACCGAAAGTCTACCTGCGAAGCGCATCAAAGAACCCTGCACCAAGCGCAGCCCCGACATTAAGTTTTGATGGGGTAAATCGGTCTTTGATCCGCATTGGAAAAAGCCTCCGTTCGACTTGTTATTTTATGGTGCAATAGTACCAATTATTTGGTCAAAAGGCAACGAAGAAGGTTTGTCATTTAAAAAAATCTACGGTGAGTTTACAAACATTCACATGCTGTGCTTGCCTATTAACGTTATTGACTAGCTCACTGCGGTTAGACAAAAAACGACACTGACAACGAAATTTCCATCGCCAGTGTCGTCTAATTTACTTATTTTCTAATACTGCCGCGAATAACTAGCAAGTAGCGCCACTCATCAGGATGCCCTTCTTAAAGGCCGCCAACACATCTGAACCCTTGGCAATTCGAACGCTTCCGTCCAAATAAGCATGAGCGTCATCTTTGATACTGATCGCGCCTTGCTTAAAGTCCATCGCCAAGCCACTTGCAAAGAAAATCATGTCATAGTCGGAAGTGTACAGTTGCAATCCGGCATCATTTTCCAATTTCACTTGATAATCCGGATCCGGTTCATCAAGGACAATTAACGTAAACTTTGTGCCGATACTGCAGGCCCCGCCTTGTAAAGAATACCGCCCGCCGCCATCATCAGCAATCAACAACAGAATCTTCTGGTCAAAATGCTTCTTCTTCATCAAATCAACAAACGACTGCGATAACTTGATCGTTGCCATCTTACCGTCACCTTTCCTGTTACTTACTTTTAGTGTGCCACTTTTTGTGAGGAAAATCAATTGTGTGCGAGGAAGATTACGCCAATTGTTCAACCTGATGACACGCTTGATCAAAGACTTTAATCGCATCTGGAGCCTTATCAACAGCCACCAATAGCCCTTTTACCAACCACAAGCGCACCGTTGCTAAAAAAATTAACCGATCACCTTCACTAATACCAGCTAAACAGCAAAAACGCTCAGTATAGACAGATAGTGCGACTCTCTGCCTCGGCATAAAACCATGATAAAGAGCCGCAAAGTCCAAAAATCGCGGACCGCGACGAGCTTGCCCAAAGTCGATGACACCAACTTGCCTATTCGTCATTGTGAGCAAGTTCCACCGTCCTAAGTCGCCATGCACCCATGCTTCCTGAGCTTGGTCGAGCAAGAGCAGCGATTCTATCTGAGAAACCAAATGTGCATAAATTGCCGGCTGAGTTTGCTGCAACTTGGGATGCTGCTTTTGCCACAGTTGCTGCAGTGGTTGCGGATCTTGCGGTTGCCAATCATATTCAAACTGATCTAAGCCCTTCCGAATTTTTAGATAACAGTTTAGTGCTGCCGCTAATGTAGGTGCAGAGGGATGGTGTTCCCAGAATCGCTGAACTTGATAAATTTTCCGGTTCACACTGATAAATGGTTGCTGAGCCTGGGTTAACAAAATTGCTGGCGTCAAGCGGCTATCAACGTCTTGAATAGCTTGTGTTAGCGCAAATTCAAACAAAGCCTGTGCCGTACTGGGAACTGTTTTGACTAAAACTGGTCCCGATATTGTCTCAATTCGCCATGCCATGCTGCTTTTACCATTTGTCATTGGAATCGTTTTTGTGACGTGACCAAGGTTATAAGCAAGGAGCACGCTTGATAAAGAATCCATTTGATCCCCTCCACTTTTTCAACTGATGGCTCACTAACAAGCTTTTTCGGTGAGATCGTTCACTTGTGACACTACTGGCTGACGATTCCCTACAAAACCGTTAAAATATCAGTCTAAAGCTGCACGACAACCGCGTCTAAGTTAGCATAAAATAATCGTACGCAGTCAGCAAATTCTTTTTTGGAAATGAGGCCAATGGGCATGAAACACCGCAACCGTTTATTTTGGCTGATCTTGCTTGTCGCAGGCGTTTTTCTGGTTTATAGCACCGAAAGTCCGCTTCCGTTTACAACCCGCGAAACAGTGAAGGCCGGTATCGCCCAGGCGTGGACTACAACAACACACACTGTTGGTAACTGGCTGCATGGCAATTCATCTGCGGACTCCTCCTCCACCAGTCTTGCCTCAAGCACCACTAGCCAGGCAACTTCACGCTCGGCAAGTACGCCAGCAGGAGCCACCTCGGCCTTGAATATTGTCCAAGGCCGACACCTTAAGCGTACTTACTATTACCATTTTGATGCCAATTTACCGCAAGCAGAACACACTGTCTTCACCAATGCCGTGCGCGCTTATAACGCAACCGGTATTGTTAAGCTCATCCCCGGTCAAGGCAAAAGAAGCGACAATCAAATCACTTTTTCCAGTTATCAAAAAGACATGAGCCAAGCCAGTCTTGGTACCACTGAGCTTGGTGAAGGCGGTCCGACCATTATCGTTGAAACGCTAGGCGCACAGGTTACCGTTATCAACCATGCCCGCGCCAGTCTCAACCTCGCTTACCCATCACAATCCATTAATGCGGCTGTGGCCATGCATGAACTTGGCCACGCGCTCGGACTGGATCATAGCCAGTCGACTGATTCGGTGATGTATCCAGTCACGCGCGGGGTTACGCAATTATCTGATGGCGATATTGCCGGGCTCAAGGCGATTTATGCCCAATAATTTATTAATTAATCTCTCAACTCTCTCCAATCATAGCTAAACGGCATCGACAACAAGCGCGATACTTGCTGTTGATGCCGTTTAATCTTGTCTCGGACTCATAACATGTCATTTATAATTGACAAAAAAGCAACCTTCTTGTATGCTATCCGTGTCAATTAAATGTGACATTTTATTTTGAAAGGAGGTAGCTTCCCATGAATCGTGTACGTGAATTTCGCCGTGAAAAGAAACTCTCGCAGCTTGCTTTGGCAGAAAAGATCGGCGTTGCCCGACAAACGATCAACCTCATCGAAAATGGGAAATACAATCCTTCTTTGGAACTTTGTCTCAAACTGTCGTGGACACTAGGCACGGATCTCAACACATTGTTTTGGAGGGAAAAGAATGAAGAACTTTGAGAGCAAACTGATCGCCCGTATTTTCGGCATTCAAGAACCAATTGACGAACACGCCTATGCTATTCTCGGACGCGCAGCCATTCATGCCGTCCTCGGAATTCTGACTTTTGAACTGACAATCAATGTCATGTCTTTCCTTATCCCATTTCACAGTTATGAAGACGCGTTTTATATTATGTCCAGCATACAACTGACGGGAATTTTTTTGATCTTGATTGCCACCACGACCCTAGCCATCAGGAAAAACGGACTGGGAAAAGAAGAAGTGACAGCCGATGCTTATCCAGCTGCCTTAAAGCGTGCCCGGCGAAAAGCTTTCTTAAGTAGCATCGTTTCCACCGCTATTTTTCATTTATTGGGCGCCATTCTGTCATTGCGTGAACAAGGATTCTTAACCAGTTTGGTTGATAAGCACCGACTCATCCAAACCGCCATCTTTTTTGTATTCTTCACCGCTATGATACTCTTTGCAGTAAAAAGAAACCTTAAGATTATCAGTAACGATGACTAAAAAGTTGTTCGCTTGCCCAATGATGACATTTCAAAACTGCCAGAACCGCTTTTCACATAAGCAATGGTTCTGGCAGTTTATCTTTTCACACAGACATCAGTTAGGTTAAGAACTCATTTAATCTCAGCTTCTTTGTGATCATATAACAAAAACCACCGCGGGAATCGAACCCGCGTGTGAAATGTAAAACTTCACAGCACCAGCGTGGTTAGCGATCAGTTTCGATCATTGGTTAATTGAAGGTTCCATCATTCCCTGTGGCAACAGCAGTTGAGGCTGCGTAATACGAGCCTTCGTCAATGACGTAAACGCCGATGACGATGTTCTTGTAGCCAGAATTAATGATGTTTTGGTAGTGACCGCCTGTTTCACCATGGTTGTTTTCTGGACGTTCATCCACAATGTATTGTTTGAACATCGCTTCCGCAATCAAAGTGCTCAGCTTATCGGCACTGCCATCGACATCTTTCTTCCAAAGCGAGGAAATTGAAATGTTCTCAGTATTTCGGCTCATGTAAGGCTCGCCTTTTTGATAGGTGACGGCTTCAGTACCACTTGCTGGTGCATTAACCGGCCGCGTGTGGCTAAACTTGAACATAACCTCAACGGCGCGCGGTGCTTCCATCTCATAAGCTTTCGGATCTGAAGTTAAGGAAGTTTGAACATGACCGGTACGCTTCTGTTCACCATTGATCAGCACATTGAACTTCTTGATAACGGCCATAGTCAGATCTTTATCTGTGTACTGTGCGGCTTGTTCAATCGAAACTTTCCGATCATTCTTTTCGATCTGCGTTTGAATCAGCTGCGTGGTAGCATCGTTGACACTCTTAATTGCGCCGATAATGGTTCCTGCAGCTTCCACATTGCGCCAAACATTTTTCGTCGTGATCGTCGTTGTTGTATCCCAAGTATTCGGATCCTTCGATACTGTTGTAATTGGCGTTGACGAAATCTTGACGTAACCCGTCTTATCAGTCAAGGTATTGCCGCCTTCGTCTACATCAACTTCTTTTGTAATGGTTTTAGCTTGTGGCTTGTGATACGTGCTTGTGTAGGTCATTGTTGTTGTCTTGTGACCATCACTAGTCGTTAACCAACTTGTAGCTGATCCTCCACCAATGTAAACATACCCATCAGTAGAAGTTAGCTCGTGGCCTTGATCATCAACGTTAACAAACTTATTGATGATTGTTTCGTTTGGATCGGTATTCTTTTTCCAAACGTTGGTCGTGGTGAAGGTTGTTGTCGATGAGCTTGGGTCTTCTTTAGACGTTTTTGAACTGTTAACAAGCGAGTAGTTGTCAACACTAGTTAAAACGTTACCTGCTTCGTCCACATTGACGGTCTTGTTCACAATGGCTGGCGTTGTGGCCCCGTTCTTCTTCCAAACAATCGTGGTCGTAACTGTTGTGGTGATGTTGCCAGCATTATCCTTGGTATCTTCCGACTTGCTGGAGCGGGAAACTTCCGTATAACCAGCCGTGCTTGTCAAAACCTTGCCCGACTGATCCACGTTCACAGTCTTGTTGACGGTGGTGTGGGTTGGCGTCTCGTTCTTCTTCCAGACAATTGTAGTCGTAACCGTCGTGGTGATGTTACCAGCGTTATCCTTGGTGTCTTCTGACTTGCTGGAACGTGAAACTTCTGTATAGCCATCTGTGCTTGTCAGAACCTTACCTGACTGGTCCACATTCACGGTCTTGTTGACGGTGGTGTGCGTTGGGGTCTCATTCTTTTTCCAGACAATGGTGGTCGTAACCGTTGTGGTGATGTTGCCAGCGTTATCCTTGGTGTCTTCCGACTTGCTAGAACGTGAAACTTCTGTATAGCCATCTGTGCTTGTCAAAACCTTGCCCGACTGATCCACGTTCACAGTCTTGTTGACCGTAGTATGCGTTGGCGTTTCCGTCTTCTTCCAAACAGTGGTTAATGTAACCGTCGTCGTGACATCGCCAGTCTTAGGATCGGTTGATTCAGCAACTTGTCTCGATACAGAAACTTTAGTATAGCCATCTGTGTTTGTTAACGCATTTCCGGACTGATCCACATTGACCGTTTTGTTAACTGTCTGATAGGCAATCTTATGATAAACATTGGTCGTTGTATAAGTCGTGATTGTGTCACCGTTGCTAGAAGTCTGAACCGACTTGACAGGCGTTCCGGCAGTGATGAGTTTGTACCCGTCCAAGTTGTTGAGCGTCTGGCCATTTTCGTCTTTGTTGATGGTGACTTTCTTGTCAGTGTTCTTTGGCACATAGATCGTTGGTAAAGTCTTCTTAGCGTCAGCAACTGATGTTTGAGCAGCTTTTACAGTCTGTTGATGGTCGGTTGTGTCGACTTTCTCAGCCTTGGTTTTAGCAGCGGCCAAGTCAGTCTGAGCTGTCGCAGCATCATCTTGTGCCGTTGCCAAACGATCTTGCCACGTTGCAATTTGAGCGTTAAGCGTATCAATCGTTGTATCTAATTGGTTTACTTTGACCTTCAAATCAGCCAACTGAGCTTTAACGGTTTCTGCTTCTTGGCTGTTTTGACTCGTCACGGATGCGGGTAAAGCTTTCAAAGTTGTTTCAGCTTGGTCAAATTCATTTTGGGCTGTCGTAGCCTCATTTTTAACCGCATTAACCGCTTGGGTGGCTGCGGTTAATTTTTGTCCCGCTTGACTAGCTGTTTGCTTTGCTTGAGTCAGAGCTGTAGTTGCATCGGCTAACTGGCCTTCATAACTTGTCAGCTTTTGTTGTGCAACTGCCAACTGGGCTTTTGTTTCATTAACCTTTGATTGTGAATCTGGGTTGGTCTTCACTTGATCTGCCAGCGTATTTAGTTGATTCTGCAAATCGCTCAGTTGCGTGGTGACGCTGTTGACTTGGGCTGTGCTCTGATCAACGGCGGCTTGTTTTGCAGCAACTGCCGCATTTGTCTGGTCAGCAGCTGTTTGTGCTTGCTGTGCTGCTGTTTGAGCAGCTTGAAGCTTTTCTTGCGTGGCCGCCACTTTAGCCTTGGCTGCATCAACTGCCTTTTGCGCTGCAGTTCGTTTGGCTTGCAACTGCGCCAACGTCTCCGTATTTTCATTGTTCAACAAGACGGTCAACTTAGCTTCTGCTTCACGTTGGGCTTTTTCGGCCGCTGCTTTTTCAGCTTCTGCTTTATCCTTAGCCGCTTGGATCGCTTCCAGTTGTTTTTGGAGGGCATCCTTATCGGTACTGCCGGGATTAGGTGTGACAGCAGGAGCAGGTGACGCGCCACCATTTGAAGTGCCGCCAGTTGATCCGCCAACTACAGTATATTTAGCCTCAGCTTGTTGGGCCGGTGTAAGGGTAGCCGGTTTTGCTGGATTTAAATTAAATGTTTGATTATTTCCCGAGGTGTCTTGCGTCGTGACTGTCGCATTGTCACCGCTACCTTGCAGGGATAACTTGGCACCGGCATAAATCAAGTCCACGTTGGCGATCCGATTAATGGCTGCCAGTCGCGCTACCGATGTTGTGAAGCCGGTGTGATTCAGCGCTTCACTGATTGTTGAAAGCGTGTCACCCCACTGAATGTTGTAATTCGTCGAGCCTGTCTCGGAAGCTTTAATCTGTGCTTCGATTTGGCTTACTGGACGAACTTTCCAAACTCGGCCCTGATTGGTCGCTGTTTGCTGCGTTGCAGGCTGTTGGTCACTTGCATGCACCACTTGGCCCTGACTTGACAAGGCGATTCCTGCAGTCCCCATTGCAAAAAACGTTAATCCAATTGCCAACCAGCCATGATGCTTACTATGAACCAATGTCACCTTATGTTCGTTGTTCGTAAGCGCTGTCCAAAATTTTCGCCGCTGCGTTGTTCCCATTTGTACTCCTCCAAATCCTTTAATATTAAATACAAATGTTATTATACTTCTATTTTCGATTTCTTTATACAAACTATTCAACAATTTTTGTAAAAGTTACCAAATCTTTTTTACAGAATCAATTTGCAAATTCACAATGATCAAAATCAGCGTAAACTAAAAGAATATCCCGCCATAGACAGGATATTCAAGGCACAACTTACTAGGAAGAGACAGATCCTGCAAGCCATTAAAATAAACTAATGATATACGAACCGCAACGATAATCTTCGCCCCACACGAAAATTGTCGCCACACAGACTGTTATATTTTGTAAGCATCTTGTCGAAAAAAAGAACATCCCCATATGCTTTTCATGATGCATTCAAAAAAGTCGGCTTGATCTGCCTACGACTTGCAGTTGGCAACATGATTGAAAGTATATACACTACCACCCCAACAGTGGCGCAAACCTTATCCGTCCGATGATTCCAGCGAATAACAAGGTTTACCATGGCAATTGCTCCTCACATCATCTGTCAACCACAAATAATATTATAAAGCTTTATGGTCTAATAAGTCCACTTTTTTTAAAAATATGTGTTATTTAGCCCTAATCCTTCAATCCGGAGTCAGGTAGCGTTGATGTTATGACCAAGGCAGATAGGGGGTTAAGGGATGCGGTTACAGGAAAAGGTCGCCAAAAGAATCCACGAATTAAGACTCAGCAAATCCATGACCCAGGAACAACTAGCCGAAAAAGCCAACATGGACGTTTCCATGCTAGCCAGAATCGAACGCGGAAGCCGCGGCGACATCAGAATGAGAACACTAGAACGCATCGTTTCCGGATTAGACGTCAGTTATCAAGAATTCTTCACTTTTCCAGAAGACGGAGATGAGACAACCGAACTGGCTTCTTCAATCGCTTTGATTAAAGATCCAGAAGTTATCCGGGCACTCCACAAGATCGTGAACACGTTGATTCAAAAGGACAATAAGTGATGACCATGCGTAAACGACTGATCATGAATTTATTTAATACAACATCTTTTCTTATATTCTCAAAAAGCAATTTTAAATTCTTACTCTTGTTTTCAACGTATTCAATCAAGTCTCATTAAAAAAGCCGCCAGTTTTGTGCAAATGCACGCGACTGGCGACTTTTTAGGCTCGGGGATTTTAAATAGTGTTCGTCTGATTGGGACTGGTCTGAAACGCAAAGTGGCCAATCTACTGGAGGCTTACGACTCTTCGAAATAATAGTCGTCTAACGTAAATGTTTGTACTGGTGTGATATGCAGACGATATTGTTCAACCAGTTCAGCAATTCGCTGCCCGTCAACTAAAGTTACTGAACGATTGCCACGAACCGCCTTAGCTTTTGCCTGATCTGTGAAGTAGCTGGTCGTAATGAAAATCCCATATTCCGCGTTAAAGCCATCCATAACGCCTTTAAACTTATCAATATCAGGTTCAGATACTGGGCTATCAGTAAACCGTTTCGCTTGAATTGCAACGCGTGATGTACGGAATTCACCAGATTCAAAGTAACCAAATCCATCAATACCATGATCAGCCGACTTCACTATTCCCATTTTCTTGTCAATCTTGACACCCATCTTTGAAATTAAAAGTCGCGAAAAGCTCTCAAACTTTGCTGGCGAAAACTGTTTCAGCTGACTGATTAACTGTGCCTGCCAAGTATCGGAATTATCATCTGCACTGTCAAGATCCGAAGTTATTGGCTCGACTTTGGCCGATGCTTGACTTGCATTTTTTGCGCGCCGCAAGTCACTTTTCTTTTGCCAATAATCGGCAATTCTCGCCGCCTCATCAGCAGATAGATACAAGCTAGCATCAGATGCGCGTCCTTTTTCTGTCAATGCAATATCTTGGCCGCGTTGTGGTGGTTCAATATACCCCAAAAGGCCCAATTCTTTTAATGAAAAATTGAAATCAAAATCAAATGGTACGTATTCTTTGCCGGATTTCGCTGCCACCTTTTCAAAAACATCATCGTAGGTAAAACCAGTTTCTTCGTTGTCAGCAATGCGCTTTTTTATTTGCTTTCTAGATGCAACCCCACCAATGTCTTGTAAAGCCAGCAAAATGGCACGACCAGCATTTCTTCGTTGATACGACATCTCTCTATCCCCCGTATACTCACTAATTCATTACGTCACAAACGCACCTCAAAGATCAAGCTATTTCAAGTCCTTAACCGTTCGAAAAAAAGGCAATTCTCTTAATTCTCCCGCATGATCAAGCGAGCCTCAGCCGCAGTCGGTGCTTTCCACTTCTCATACGCTCGCTGATAAATACCTGGAATCTTTTTGATCCGGCTATTCATTTCATCACGATCAAACTCATTCATATCAAAATGATCAAGCCAAAACCACTCGCGCATAGCTTGCTTCTCTTCAATATCATGATCAGTGCCAGAAGTCGGATTCTGAAAAGCATCCTCCAACTGGTATAAGCCATATGTGCCACCGATGTCTTCAACAATGCCATAACCTGCGCCCGCAATAACCCGCGGCAAGTCCCGCACTTTAAGCTCTGGATCAGTCATAATGTCAACAAGCACAATACTAACCTTCCACCCATCACCATAATCGTAATTCAACACCGCCTCACGATGCCCCGGCGCAAAGACACTGTCAATCTGAGTAGCCACCGCATCGGCCACACTTGAACCATAAACTTCGCGGTCTTCGTCAACATCCGTCGTATAAACAGTGTCATCCTTAGATCGACGCAAAGAGTTTTGATTTGAAGGATCTTTAAAAACCGTCACATTGAACAGATGACGCGCCTGCATCTCAAAGGTTGTCATCACAGCATAGGCAAGCTGTGCAACGCTTCGATTCAGAGGAAGTTGAATCAACCGCCACGTCTCGGGCAGGACATCATGTAACTTGCAGTAAAAGGTGTAGATTGGTTTCGAAGCCATGTAATCCTCCATATTTTGCTGGGCAACTTCAAATAAATGTATCTGCATTTTGCCAGACAAAATCGCTTTAATATTCATACTGTACCATGCTCCGCTTATAAAGGAAGGCAAAACTTTAAGTACGCAAATCAAAAAAATCTTGACGAAGCTTGACAGCCTGTTTAAAGTTTGTTCTATACAAGATACATAATATTAATAATACGAACAAATTTCTCTCGCTAACAAGACTTTATCTCAGTTTTTGAGCGGACTAAAATAACCCCAACAGCAATTGTTGAGGTTATTTTTTGTTTTTGGAGGAATCGCTATGAATCTAGAACAAACCCTGCTCGATTTACAGAATTTGAAATTTGAAATATTTGTCAGCGCAAAGTATGGTCTTGACTACCACTGCTTTAAACTGTTGACACTTGAGTTACCGGACAAGACTATCAATCTCGCTGACTTGTATCACGCTCACAAATCTAGTGGTGTTGAAGCACTTGCCCATCAAATTGTCGCTACCTACGATTTATAGCTTCATCAGCCGTAACATGAGCGCGGCGGCATCTTCACGTTTCTCTTCAGGCTGCTCGGCCAAGTAGTCCAAAAGCTCAACAACTTTAGGGGTTTGCAAACGCGAGTCTCTGAAAAAATCTGCCATCTGCAGTTGCAGTGCATTTGCGATCGCTGCTAAATTGGCCAATTTAATGTTATCAACACGCTCACGTTCTAGACGGGAAATTAGCGATACAGAAACATCCGCTTTTTCCGCCAACTGCTCGATAGTCATACCCTTCGCTTGACGTCTTTCCCTCACAATTCTCCCAATATTCATCAACACTGAATGATTCCTCCCGTAGAAGCAGCTTTAATGCCACGTTACGAGAATTAATAAACTATTCAAAGGGATTTAGATATATCTTACAATACTGGAATATGTCAGTAATGACGCACTTATGAAGATACAAATTTTGCAACATGCTTTTAAAAATATTTATGAGTCCATAAAAATAGCCCTATATCTCACAACTAGTTGAGTTTTAGGGCCTTTTTGGACATGTACACAATGATCTCCACTTAAATTATTTATGTAAGTACAATTTTCAATTTTCGTGCGGCTACTTACAACAATATATACTTCGCTTCATCATTATAATGATACGCGATGATTTATTTTTTCCTAGAGTCAGGATTGTTCTTATCTGGATCTTGTGAAAGTTTCATCATCCCAAGAATTGTTTTCCCCTGTACCTCTTTGATCAGGTAATTCAAACGTGTCTTTATCATGAATCGTACCTTTTAAGTTAAATCCATAGTCAGAACTGCTTTTTAAGACGATGTGGATTGAATTACCGCTGACTTTCCATTTTCCATGCCACGTTTTTGAGTCTCCATTAGCAGTAATTTCTCCATACCCAGCACTACCGTCTTTTGATAAGGTCATGGTAGTTCTCCCACTTGTTCCATGGTAAGTACCAGCCATGGATGAACCACAACCAGATAACGTAACAAGCATAATGACTAACAAAGGGACGAAAATAAATACTAGCTTCTTCTTAAACATATGAACTCCTCCCAAAGTGTGTTGCTAAGCTTTGCACCGATTCTAAAATAACCTACCTCAAAACCCTTAACTTTCCCCCACCATCTTTATCTTCGCTATTTTTGCAGTTAAGCTCGAGCGTTGGATTCGAACCAACGAAGCTTGCGTAGTTGTTAATGCGGCTGCATTCCTCCGTACGTGCAAGCCGGGGCAGGTGCCGGGTCTTTGACCACTTGACAAGCTCGTGCATATAAAACAACTCAGGGCGGCGTACAGCGGCACGCTGACAATGGGGACTTCCATAGCACCCTGAGGTCATACTCACGCCAACATTTTGCGGTGGTGGCGCACCATCATAGCCCTTTATTCGGCCAAGTGATTAAACTTGGTCAAGGCAACCGGCCGGATTTGAACCGGCGACGTCCGTCGTTTAGGCGGGAGCTCTACCAAACTGAGCTACGGTTGCTTTGGTACGTTTAAACCCGATCGACCGTCATCACGTCCGCAACGGCTATGCGTGGTCCATTTGATTGGGACCAAATGCGTGATACAACCGGGTTTGGTATTAGCGCGGGATTTACGATTTGGGCACCCGCGCAAGTACCCGCGGCGGAATCGGACCGCCGGTTGCTAAGTCAAGTTAGCAACATCACCAGATCGGGAAAGGTGGAACTAGCGAAGCAGCTGGTGGTTTTGGGCCAACAAGTGATAGCCATATGCACCGATGGCAACCATGCACAAAAGGCCGAAAATCAACACGGAAATGGGGTCAGCCGTGATGATCAGATGAACGATCAGTATCATCATGTAAACGAGCTGCATGATGAAATTGCCCAAGACGGCGAAGATATCGTGGATAAAATCAAATATGGTCACGATTGTAGCCTTCTTTCAAGACGTTAGACTTTCGGGGTTATAGATGCATTTGGACTGGAGTTATCGTCTAGTCATCTGGTTGCGTTCATAATTGTACCAGCCAACCACTACCATACTCAGGATGACATAAATGATGGTGACGATCGAATAATGGGTGACTTCTAGGCTGAAGATGATCATGGCCGCATAAGCGACTTCCAGAATGAAAGTTAGCATGGTAGTGACCTTCTTTTGAGGTGTGAGATTTTAGAACTTTTGGTACCAAGTTAAGTGCATGTAGGTCTGAATCTTACCAGAGACAGTGCCATTAGGATTGATGGTAGTTGATCCGGTAGCAGTTAAGGTATCAATAACTGCAGAGACATTGTTAGGGTCATCTAGTGCCTGAGTAACACGGGTTTCCCAAATAGCTTCGGCAATTTGCTCGTCAGAAGTATAAGGGTTGCTGTCTGTCGGCCATGTTTCTGGGGTGGCTAGATAGAGATGGCCATCAGCACCAACGATTGAGCCGTTGTCGCCTGGTGTGCCGACCGGTTTGCCCCAATATTTGCCGTGTGACGCAAGATTGTACTTGGCCATCACGAGCTGCTTAATGTGATCGACATTCGGCGTATAGGTCTTGCCAGCGGGTGCCGGAGTTTCGTGCTTCTTGAATGTGAACGTGATGACCGCGCCACTCTTGGTCACGGTGGCGGACTTGCTGGAATTGTCGTTCAAGTCATAACCACTAACAGCGACGGAACTGGCTTGCGCAGTGACGCTGGTGCCGACTGCCTGATGCGAAATCGTAGCGGTCTTTAGAACCGTGCCGTCGCTGGTGACGGCTTTAACGGTGACGTCCGCATAAGTGGCGGTTGGGGTACTTGGTTGTGACGGAGTGCTGCTGCCAGAACCTTCCGAACCGGAACCGGTGCTTGGCTGACTTGGCGTTGAGGCACTGGAGCTGCTACCAGAAGCGCCGGAAGAACTGCCAGCGGAACTTGAACCGGCGGAACTGGAGCCAGAGCTGGCTTGCGAACTTGAGCCAGAGCTAGCTTGTGAACCGGAGCCGGTACTTGGCTTTGAGGCACTGGAGCTGCCCTCACTGGCACTGGAACTGCTACCAGATGCAGCACTAGAACCGGCACTTGATCCGGTACTTGGGGTGCTTGGGGTTACGGCACTGGAGCCTTCGCCACTTGGGGTGGTCGCACCAGTCTTGCCGCCGGTGACACCCGAGCCGGTGCTTTCAGTACCGCTTGGCGTGGTGCTTGGGGTGCTGGTGTCAGCTTTAGAACTGGTACCAGCGGCAGAACCCGTAGCACCAGTCGTTGCGCCAGTAGCAGTCGTAGTGGTCCCGGTTGCGGCACCGGTGGTATTCGCTGCGATGTTACCTGCGCCACTGACAGATGCTTTGGATTCAGCGGACTGGCCCGGAGCATTTTGCACAAAGGCCTGAGCCTTAGCGGAACCGTTCAGTGTCAATTTGGCACCCGCGATAATCAAGTCGCGGTTAGCAATGTGGTTGTTAGTTGCCAATTGATCAATCGTGATGCCGGTGGCTTGACTGATGCCCCAAAGGGTGTCGCCCCATTGAATCGTATAGATTGCGGCTTTGGCGTTGCTTGGGTCAATGCCTTGGGATTGGATTTGCTGCTTAATGTGGCTTGGGGTGTTGGCCGTCCAGTTGGCTAAAGCGTTATTGCTTGGCGTCTTAGCAATGGTACTGGTAGCGGCGTGAACAGTTGCGGCTGGTGCTTGGTTAGCAACCAAGCCTAATGCCATCGGGGCCAGTAACAAGCCGGTAGCAATGGTTGTGGAAATGGTTTTCTTTTTCATAATTGGAAGCCTCCAAAGTTTTTAGTGTAAATAAGTATCTGGTGACATTATACAGCATATAAATACGTCATTAAAGATTTAATTGCGACTTTTATTTTACGTTTTTCCAGACACTTTTCGCAAAAAAAATAAACCCTTCAAAATGGTCGAAGGGTTTTGCGGATTATCTCCTGTTAAGATCACGGTTGTTCTTTTAAAACATTACCCATGATGCCTCTCTTTAAGAGCTAATGGGTACGATAATATTCAGTCGTGAAATACAAAATTAAGCCACTATTGGTTTCAACTTGCGATTTAAAAACTGCGCTAGGGCTATTTGCGATTTTTTCCCTACACAAAATATCAATTTTTACTCCTCTCATTTCCTTGGGTCGTTGAATGCCTTTGCTGGCGCGATAAATTCGTAGTCCCCGAGGATACAACACTAAGCGAGCGCCCTTTATAATTCGCTTAGACTTTTTTCCTGTCACCTTATCCGTATCCTCAATGTCGAGATTGGTCAAATACGCCATCAAATATGATGCAACATTTTCACCATTATGAAGGCGCTTGACCTTCACAAAACCTTCTCCCCACATGTTAGCCATCTGATCATTGGATATAGTCAAAGAACTGCCATCATCTGACTTCATTAAAACATGAAAGTGCCAGTTACCAGAAGCTTGCGGTTCAATCACACTAATATAACTGACACGATAACGCCGCCGCATCCGCAGTCGAAATCGTGTGAAAGCCTGATAAGCATCTTTCGGATCTTGAACATTCCGCTTGAACGTCAGGGTTACCCATAGTTGATCAGCGCCACCATTAAAATTTGCAATCACCAACCGGCGTAATTTCCGCATCGTTCGCTTAACCGACGCTATATCGTCCGCCCGTGTCACCGATTTAGGCTGCATATTCTTAATCTGACCAGTTCGTCTTACCATATATTGATGGTTCGGCAAAACTAAAATTGGACTGGAATCAGAAATACTGTTCGTCATCTCTAATGTATTCCCATACTTTAACGCTTTAACGTTCGAGAAACTGGGGAGTTTAGGTTTAACGCGTGTTCTATGCCCTTTTTGCATCATCTTCACCTGCCGTTCAAATACTTTCTGAGTGTGTATTGTGAAGCCAGTTTAAACGCAATTGTGATCGAAGTTTAAAAGTTGCAGTTGCATAATCTGTATACAATAAATCAGCAATCGTTCGAATAGTGTCTTCAAATTGGAATACCGAAGCTCGTAAGTAAAGCAGGTTGTCGATTTCACTTGCAGTGTAAGCCCCTGATTAACAAGAAGCAAGCAGAGTGATTTTTGCTTTGCGTCTTTTTGTTACAGTTAAAATCATGTTAATTGCTAAGGGCAAACCTTGATTGAATGTTTGAAATAGCAGTCGATGGTTAAATCTTCAAAAGCTAAAAATTCTATGCCTTCTTAAGCTGAATCAGTCACATCACACCAAAAGAAAACAAGAACGCAATCTTATGGTAGACAAGTACCTAACCCTCAGTTCTCTTTTGTCGCCACCTACTGATGACCCCAGATATGTCGTTACCACGCCGATAATCAAGTAGACAGTCATTCATAAGTCTTCCCATTGCGTGTTGAACAAGCATGTAACTGATCGTAGTGTCTTGTACTTCTTGTTCTGTACTTTTAAAGTCCATGGCCATTCGACCAGCTATACCAGTAATTTCATCCTCGGTCGGTTTGATCAGACTTTCTACATCGTCAATCCGTTCTGCCAAAAGTGACTCAAGATTGTTTTTCTCGTCCTCAGATCGAAACAGCACGACACTTTTATAAAACGCATTCAAAGAATACGGATCTGCTGTTAACGGTAGTCCCGTTGCAAAGAGATTTTGCACTCGGCCAGCAATCGTATTTTCAATCAAACAGTAGTACGACAACGGCCTACTACTATCACTTCGTAAAATTCCAACATCCGGTTTAACAACCACAAGTCTTCCGCCATCCAACCAAACTACTAACAAAGTATCTATCGTGCTTTGACGGAACTTTATTTTCAGAGACTGCCAACTCATCTTTGTCCGAAACTGATCCAATGAGTATGCTTCTGCTTTATAACGATCCTCATCATCATCGCAAAGAACCATGTAAAAATCTGGATTAGGGCTATACTGAAACACAAATCCATCAGCTTCCGTATACCTCCAGTTTGAGGTGTCGCTTAAAGTATACTTATACCGTTCTTCAATTGGTGTATCCATTCTAAAATGTTTTTTGAATAACCTTTCAACTTGATGATAGTCAGCGGTTGAATCTCGAGCAGTGTTAACATCCTGTTCCCTTGTGAATATCTGGCCAGGTAATATAACATTGTTCGGAAGCCCTTTTTCATTCCACTTTCTCCCAAGAAATACAGGCACATTGTTAGAATTAAAGATCCGAATAACATCAACTTCATGCTCACCAATATGTATCGTCTCAACCCCAAGACGCGGAATAAGCTCCCCGGAAATTGGTAATTTCCTCATAAAGTCAATTAACTGTTGCTGATTAAGGCGCCAGTTTTCGTCATCCTCAACGCCAGTGACCTTACGTTGATCGTTTACACCAAGAATTAATAAACAATCATCATGATGAACTGTATTTACAAAGCTAAAAATATCCTTAACTAATTCTGGTTTTTGGCCTTTATGGTACCAATGTTCTTTGAAGTCATGATGATCGCCTTCCGGTTTATCCAACCAAATTTTAAGCTCTTCAGTATTCATCCTCACGCCATCTCCTCACTTGAACTAATAAGTGTTTTCAATCAATACTGACCCCGTTATTCGTATTAATTAGAGCATTATCTTTCTCCGAGTGACCTTTTCGCTATACACGTACGCATGACTTTGAACAAATCCACATAGCTTACCAGCCGCCCGACGTCTTTATGCTTTAACTGCGAGTAACTAATCATTGCTCGACGAATGGTTTCAGAATCTGACTCATCCCGCGTACGCAAAATATCGCAAAGCGTGCGTTCATATATGGAGTTTCCCCTGTTTTGTTTTTCTTTGTCGTTAAACAGTTTACAGGCGAAACTCCTGTTCTTGTATTTTTCTTTTGGATTAATGTGCATGCAAAAAGCGGCGAATATATGGTTGGCAGAGTATGCGCCGCGACAACCATCAGACCAACCATACTTTTGCTTAATTAATTGAGCACCGTACAGAAGGCGAAATGGCTTAGCAGCACGACCCAACTTTGAAGGGAAGATTAATTGGTACACCTCTTCCATAGCAGCCCACGGAAAAAATCTCGGCCAATTGCACCCAATGATTGTTAGTGCTGAGTGGCATTCCTAGTGCCTATCCCAGCGATTCAAATGACCGTTGAACTGTCTTTTTACGATAAACCATGTGACTTCTCATATCGTTGGTTGTTAAACTGCAAGCCCCTACGCCGAAGTTATGCGGTTTACAGGCATCTGGCACTGCATTTTGTTTGTAATAATAACGAATGAAAGTCTTGTATTACAGACAGTTCATAATTATTCAGTAGACCCTAATGTAAATGTTTGTAGGTGTGATATGCAGACGATATTGTTCAACCGGTTCAACAATCCACTGCCTGTCAACTTTAATTGTTTTCTAGATGCAACCCACGAATATCTTGCAAAGCCAGCAAAATGGCGCGGCCAGTATTTCTTCGTTGATACTGCATCTCTCTATCCTCTTGTACCCGCCAATGTAACGGCAACAAAATAATTTGGAAATTTCTCCACATTTTTTCCTTCAAAATCCGAAAGATAGCAAATCAGCCTTTTCTGTGTATTATTGGCTTGCGTTTTTCTATCAACTGACTTTTTCGGGCACCCAGAATAGCCTCAATTTGCAGTGTTTCTTTGGTTAGACCATTTATACTTGGATTTATTCCAGAGTTATGTTCAGTAAACGTCGTCACTCGCCTTGATATCCAATCCATTATTAACGCAAAACCAATTACTGTGTAACAAAATTGAATTAATGTTGCTTCAGCAAGAATGGGATAAAGTTCGGTAGTTTGTTCTGCAGATAACTTTTTGACTCCTTTTTCCTCTAGTTGGCGTACCGGCACTGATGGGTCAGAATTTGAAAGAAATTGTTGGCCCCCAGCAAATAATCTAGTCGAAAATAAAACCGCGTTGTGCAAAGCAGTGAAATCAGAGGCTTTTGCGTCAAAAAGATTATAATCAACTTTATTTATCTTTGTGGTTTGCTCTTGCGGGTTTTGAATAAAATAAATCGATAAACCAACACTAACATTTACAAGGTACACACCTAAAATAAAGAATAAAAATATAGCCACCTCTCGAAAAAACACTAATGAATCTTTGTGATAGGATATGTCTTTGTCTAAAATAGTCCTAATGAACTGAGCAAGTGGAGTAATCGCAGTTACAAATACTATTAAAAGTTTCCAACTAATATTCGATCCTCGCATTCCCAGAATCGGGACAACACCTAACCAGATAAAGATAAATACTGTTATAGTTATTATCCAATATACAACAGCGCCTATAAATGTCTTAGTATTTCTGTATAGTGACAAATATAATAGGCGAAAATAGAAGTAAGAAACAAAGACAGATATGGTAACCCCCGAGAAGCCATAAAGGGTATTAAAAATTGGAATTTTTGCCAATCCAAAAAGAACAAAAATAATCCTAATTAGTAGGCTCACTATTAACAGAACTCTAACGCCAGATACTTTATTATCTTGGTACACTTCAAAAAATTTCCAAAATTTTGTTTCCTTGCCCTTGTTATTCCGATGCTTATCAATAAGGACTCTGACATTAGCGATGATAAATATTACAAATATACTTGGAGTCAATACGTCAAAATTTCCTAACAAGATTAACTACATCTCCAGTTCATATTTAATTGGTCTCACCCCAGCCCCTCTAGTAACTCCAAAATTTAGTTAAAAGTTACAAAACCATAATCAATAAAGGCGCTTATCTTAGTAAACTACTAAAAGCAGCGAAAGCACGAAAATGACCTTCACTTCTTATCTGTCAGAATATATATGCAAAATCATACATAAACTTTCTCCAGACTACCTTGCCAAAGAGGCTAGCAAGACACTTCGGCAATGCGGCATGTACAGGATTTGAATATGATTTTGTGGATATACTCTGACACAGCTGCAATCAGAGCCATTTTTGTGCTTTCAGTCTTTAGTCTGTGTCTTTATTGAGTTTTTCAGCAGTCTCACAGTTTAGATACTTCATTTATTTTTATTTGGCATTCACATTTATAAGAACTCAGCCTGAATTGTTCACATCACGAGAAAAAAAGGACACAACCACATAACTAGCATAAGGTCGCGCTACCTAATGTTTTTCGGGTCTACCTATTGAGCGTTGTGTTGCTTTGCTCCCCCATTGCATTCCTCCAAATGATCAATCAATTCATCCCAACGTATGCCTATCACTAATTCTTAGATAGTAGGTTGCCACGCTAACAGACGTATTGAGTAACAATTCTGCTTCGGCTGCCTTAATTTTCACTCGCTCATTGCTAGCATGTGCATCGCCATCTTTATTGCGCATTTCTGCAATCAAATCAATAATTCCATTTAAGTGACTGATCATTTTTGTAACACGTGGGTTCCACTCTTTAGAAGGCCTCATTCCAAGCGTTTTAACCACCAAGTTACGGTACTTACTAATGTCACCATTATGCTTACACTCTACATTGTTATCAGCCAGTATTTGAAGGAATACCTCTTCGACGATTGTTCTAGACTTTGTAACCACACTATCAAAGTCATTATCCTGCAAGTCATCTAGCCCCTGCGCCAACAAGTTTGAAATATATCCTGAGTTGATTCTCTTGATTGGAACGGAGATTTTTATATCGTTATCTGCTGCGACAATTTCCCACGAATTACCACTAGATACGAGTTTAAAGTTGCTATAAAGAAGAATTGCGTTTATCTCTTGGATTACACGCCGCTTAATTGCTTCCGCCACAATCAAAATATCCTTGGAAACATCACCAGTAAGACCTTCCAAAACAAAGTTATCAATTTCCTTCAATTGCGAAAATCGACTTCCAGCAAGATACTCATTAATGACTGGTCGCAACTGCGCTGGGGAAAACAAAAACGATAACAACGAACTCGTGCGATTACTTGCATGAGTTGACTTGATTATTGAACTCATTCGGCGCAATCTGTTTGAGCCTTCCGGATTTGGAGAACCAAATCTAGCTCCCAGTTTTTCAAGATCCGCATTTGTTCGATATGTCACCCACGGTCGATCAATCAGGAAAGTTGTAATATCTGTATTCTCCAGTAATTCAAAATTTTCTGATTCCAAAGTCTTTCCCCCAAGATATTAATAACTTATTTAAGTATATATCCTAAGCACATAAGTACCAAGCATTGTACTGCGCATTCTGAATACAGCAGTTCGTATCTTTGAACGGAATAAAAAGCCACCAGAACCAAGTGAATTCTAGCAGCCTTAAATGAATATTCGATTGATTGCCAACCATGATTAGGCAGAGTTGACAGAGCTTGAGCCACTTTGAGCAAATTCAAAAAGCCTATGCATCTCTATTCCCACTCAATCGTTGCCGGTGGCTTAGAAGTAATATCATACACAACGCGATTAACGTGCTTCACTTCATTAACAATCCGACTCGAGATCTCCTGTAATACATCCCAGTCAATCCGGGCAAAGTCGGCGGTCATGCCGTCGATTGAGGTAATGGCGCGGATGCCGATGGTGTAGTCGTAGGTGCGACCGTCGCCCATTACACCCACGGAACGGAAGCCTGGCAACACCGTAAAATATTGCCAAATATCCTTATCCAACCCGTGCTTAGCGATTTCTTCCCGTAAAATATAGTCGGAGTCGCGCACGATCTCCAGTTTATCTTCAGTCACCTCACCGATAACCCGGATGCCGAGGCCTGGGCCTGGGAATGGTTGGCGCCAGACGAGTGAATGTGGCATACCCAGTTTTTCGCCGAGTTCGCGGACTTCATCTTTGAAGAGTTTGTTTAGTGGTTCGATTAGTTTGAATTTGAGGTCTTCTGGTAGGCCGCCGACGTTATGGTGGGACTTGATTGTTTGCGCGGTATCGGTTCCGGATTCAACCACATCGGTGTATAGCGTACCTTGGGCGAGGAATTCGATGCCGTTGAGTTTGGCAGCTTCTTCGTTGAATACCTCAATGAAGTCGCGGCCGATGATTTTCCGTTTCTTTTCTGGGTCAGTGACGCCTTTTAGGTCATTGAGGAAGCGGTCTTTGGCGTTAACTTTGATGATGTTGAGGCCAAATTTACCTTTGAGGCTGTCCATGACTTGTTCTGCTTCGCCTTTTCGCAGCAGGCCGTGATCAACGAAGATGCTGGTTAGCTGGGTGCCGATTGCTTTGTGTAGCAAAACGCCGACAACGGAAGAGTCAACCCCGCCGGAGAGGCCAAGAAGGACGCGCTTGTCACCGACTTCGGCCCGGATTTTGGCGATTTGTTTGGTGATGAAGTCGTCCATGCTCCAGTTGGCTTCGGCGTGGCAGACGTCGAAGGCAAAATGGTGCAGAATTTCGTGGCCGTATTGAGTGTTTTGCACTTCGGCGTGGAACTGAATGCCGTAGAATTTACGGTCATCGTCGTCCATCGCACTGATTGGGCAGTTGACGCTGGTGGCCGTGGTGCGGAAGCCATCCGGAACGCGGGTGACTAAATCGCCGTGACTCATCCAGACAGTCTGGTCTTTTGGCAGATCGTGGAAGAGTTTGGCGCTGGCATCGGTGACTTCGATGTCGGCCTTGCCGTATTCGCGGTTGTCTGCCGGTTCGACATCACCACCGAGTCGTTGAGCCATCAGCTGCATACCATAACACACGCCTAGAATCGGAATGCCAAGTTTGAAAATGTCCTCATCAACCCCGAGCGCACCTTCGTCATAGACACTGTTCGGACCACCAGAGAAGATAATTCCCTTAGGCGCGATTTCCTTGACTTCAGCCGCTGTGATGGTATGAGGCTTTAATTCAGAGTAGATACCAAATTCCCGGATACGCCGGGTGATTAACTGATTATACTGACTACCATAATCGAGGACGATGATCTTGTCGTAATCCTTGTTCTGGTCATTTGCCACAGTCCGCCACACTCCCTTGTTTGAATGCACTAATTTTACAGAGTTTTCATAAGCTGGTCAATCATGGGTGAGAAGCCTCTCATCTGAGTAAAACTGTCAAGTGACAGTCTCACCAGTCTAACTGATTTCAAGCTTTCACACATGTACCCCTCAGTTTCTGAAAACCAACCAAGGCTCTATTTTACCATTTTCTCAACGAAACCTGGTCAATTTTATGTCCTTTTGTTTTATGCAAAATGACGTCGGCCCGATTCTTTGTGGGCAAGATATATTCCTTGAGGTTCTTGAGATTGACATCATGCCAGACCTGCCGCGCCATGGCAAATGCATCAGCCCGATTGCCAATGGCGTATTGATAGTAGTAATTGCTTGGATCGGTGAAGGCCGTGTCCAGCAGAATCCCGAAACGTTCCAGGTACCACTGCTCAATTAACACCGGATCCGCATCAACATAAATGGAAAAGTCGAAATAGTCACTGACATAAATCGGCTGCTTGCTTGGCAGCTGCAAGACGTTAATCCCTTCCACAATCAGGATATCCGGCCGGTCAATGACTTCATATTCATTTGGAACAATATCATAAATCTGATGGCTATATTTTGGCGCTCGAACCACCCCGCTCGCATTTTTGACGTTGTTCATAAAATGAATGAGCAGTTCCATGTCATAGCTTTCCGGAAAACCCTTGCGATCCAGAATCCCGCGGCGTTCAAGTTCCGCGTTGGGATATAAAAAGCCATCCGTGGTAATTTGTTGAACCCGTTTATCCGGATAAGCCCGACTCAACAGCAATTGCAGCAGTCGTGCGGTGGTGCTTTTTCCGACTGCCACCGAACCGGCAATGCCGATGATAAACGGTGTGTGCGGATTGCGCTGCATGCCCAGAAAACGGCTCAGGGTAAACATATCGCCCTGGTAGTCCTCATAGCGAATGTGAATCAAGTGGCGTAATGGTGAATAGATGGTTTTGACATCATCGAGGCTGATTTCATCATTCAGTGAGCGTAATTGCGCCAGCTCGGCATCGGTCACGCTGGTAAAATTTTGCGAATGAAACTGTGACCATTCTGCCCGATCAAACTTGTAGAAATTCATTTCGGATTGCATAACTTACCGTGTCCTTGCGTTTAATGTTCTTATTTTAGCATAGAAACGCGTCCATGTTTGGTTAACCGCGAAAACGCGTTCATCCGATGAAAAGGCATGTGCAAAGGCCCTTGATCGCAATGGCAAATGCTGCCGATCACGCCCAAAAATATTGACATACCGTTTCCTATTTGGCGTCGTTTGTGATCTTCGCAACTGCGGTTTCCTTACGTTTTTCTTAACTGCCGTTTATCTTGACAGTTTCAGAATAATTGTTCACAATCAAACCAACGAAGCGCTGTCATGAACTTAACAAGCCGGCTGGAGGTGCTGCCCATGATCGAGTTCTTGCTGGAACTCTTCTCCGATATTATCTTTGAGTTTTTACTGGCCCCCATCTTTATGCCAGAATTTGATTTGACCGCATCGCCTAAATTTAACGGTTTTCGCATGGTGCTCACTTCGCTTATCGATGGTGGGATTACCGCAGCTGGGGCTTGGTTATTGATTGAAAGCCTCACCGCGGACCCGATTTCAATCATGATCGTCTTTGTTGCGGCTGTGCTCTTGCTGGCCGGGCTCTTCATGTGGTACCGGGTTAGCATCAGATTTTTCAACTATCGCCGCGCGTTAGTTAAAGAACGGGCAGAAAAGATAGCGGCCGAAAAACCGTATCAAGAACTTTAAGGTTGTCCCCCGCTACAAGGTCCATTTTCAAAAGGAGGTGAACGGCATCATGCGTCAGATCCTGAGCTTTCTCGGTTCGATTTTGATCGCCATTTTTCTTGTTCCCACCTTTCGCCGCAATCCCCGTCCATTTTGGTATTGGACGTGGTACATACTGCTGGTCATTTTCTGTGTTAGTGTCACAGCCTTTGCATTGTGGTTGCTGGTTCTTACCCAACTTCGGGCCACAAAAGGTACCATTGTGTTGGTCGGCCTGTTACTGGTTGTCCTTATGCCGGTATTTTTGATTCGGGCAACATTGCGGTTTCGCGATTATCGCAGGCGGGCCAAGCAATAATTGGCATACAAAAAGCGCTCTGGTATGAGCGCTTTTTAGATACCTCCATTAATCCTGTAACTTAAAGGCCAGTTTCATATTCGGAGCTGCGGCGGCAACCATTTGGCCCAGCAGTTCATTGCTGTTGGTCATGGCTAAATCGGCCATTTTCTTGTTAACAGCGGTTAAATGTGCCTGAATGTCTTTGGCATCCTGCACTGCTTTATCCGTTTCAAGTTGCAGATGACGGCAAGCAGCCACAGTCTTTTGCTCAAACACATCTTCTTGATCTTTGAACAATGAAAAGTCGTAGTCGCCAAACGTTGCCAGCAGATTACTGAGCCAATACATTTTGGTGACATCGAACTTATCGCCGGTGTCGCGGTATGCTGCCGGTGTATCGGTAACGTTAGCATAAAACGGAACCACTGTGTTGAAGGTGTTCGGGCCAAATGCCAACCAGTGAACACCTGCAATTGCAGCAGGCACATCGTTACGAATTTGCAAAATGTGAAGTTCCTGATTACGGTTGATCCCGATCGGCCGGTACAGCTTTTTCTGCGCCGGCGTGCCAAGCGAACCGTAAACATCGTATGGCGTGTTTTCGTAGTGGGAACTTTCGACAAACTTCACGTCTTCGATACTGATCTTTTTGTTAGTGCGGCAGATAAACGGAAGATCCTGATCGATTGGCGTGGTGTCGAATTCCGGATTGAAATACTTTTGGCCGTACCATGCCCGCGGGTTGTTGTAACGGGTGTCTTTGATAGTGGCCGAGTCGAAGATGTGGCGCAAGTTGTAGCCTTCTGGGTCTGGGTTGAGGTGATAGGTCTCAATCAGATCACGCAGGTCGGCGCTGCTCATTGTATCATCACTGGCAAAATCAAAATCGGTAATATTGAAGCGATTCGGTGCAACCACGTACGCATCGTCAGGAATGCGGATCGCTGCCCAGTGATGGCCGCCGATGCTTTCGAAGTACCAAACTTCATCCTTGTCGGCAAAGGCAATTCCGTTACTTTCATAGGTGCCATATTGTTGAAGCAGACTGCCTAGACGTTGCACCCCTTCACGCGCACTGTGAATATATGGCAGCACGATGGTTGGCATGTCTTCTTCTCCGATGCCTTCAGCTACAAGCGGATCAACGCCGAGCACCCGGCTATTGGTGGTAATTGTCTCAGTTGAGGTCATCGCCACGTTTTCGCTATTAATCCCTGCAGCCGCCCAAATACCGTGACCGTCCTCAGCTTCAGGCGTTGACGTATACCCTAATGGATCGGCCGGCAGATCAATGGAAAATTTGCTCAAAACAGACTGGTAATGACGCGGCTGATCCTCAGGTTTAACGTACACAAACTTTTGCGGATGTAATGGTGATTCGCCATCTTCGTTCCGGGCAATGATCGTGGAACCATCGATGGAAGCCTTCTTACCGACCAACACTGTGGTACAGGAGCCGACATAACGTTTTGCCAAAATAATCGTCCTTCTTTCAAAATGAATCCGCAGATGTGCAGAACCGTGCGGGAATGGATTTATGATTAACTTTACCGCGTGAAGACAGGTTTGCCAAGGGTGTGCGAAAACAAGCGCAAAAAATAGCCATCCCTAAAGTTTGACAGCCTCGGGATGGCTATTTGTAATCTCAGAGCCGCTGTTAATGGCGTTGTTGCTTTAAAAATTTTAACATGCGGTTTAATTGTGCGTCTAGCCAAGCGAACTCAGAATCCAGCTCATCACGAATTTAAAATAAACAGCAATTCAATTTGCGGCTATTAAACGTTAAAAATAAAGCATAACAATTGAAATGTGTGGAACCGCGAACACCGGTTTGCTACAATCAAATTGGCAACGTCAAGAGATGGCGGCTACTCTCAGACGAAGGGGGTGATGCAGATGGTTTTCTTCCCTGAAGCTCACAACCCACTGAAGAAAGGAGCCTGTGTTTGTCGGTCTTCGAAGCTCTGAGTCTGGTCAATCAAGTTGTGGATAATTTCATGACGTTGATTGTGCTGGTCACAGTGTTGACAGCCGAAAACAAGCGCAAAAAATAGCCATCCCCAACGTTTGACAGACTTAGGATGGCTATTTGCCACTTCTGAGCCGCTGTTGACGGCGTTGTTAGTTCCACAAGGGCTAGCGACTGGAAACCGCTAGCCTTTTTACATATTCATTTTAGCATGCAGTCTAATGATGCGTCTAGCCAAACTATTCCGGACTTACCAAATTCTGCATACCGAAATGAGATGGGTATCTAACCATTTTTGAACCGCGCCAAATTCCAATCACCCGAATCCGAAGACTACAAAAGACGCGCTATTTTCGCCAGAACGAAAAAATAGCGCGTCTTTTGCTTGCAGCTATAAACTCTAATCATACGTTTATACGCTAACACTGTAGCAAACACATTTTCCCCATATCTGCCCCATCTTTTGATCAACATCAGCGCTCGGCAACTTTCAATCCAGTGGCACTTCACCAAAGCTCGCGTTAATCTTCCGATAATCCGCCCGCCGTTCAGCGTAACCCGCGAGCAGCCGCTTTTCAAAGTCCGATTCGGCTTCTACTGGTGGCAGTGGACCGTCTTCCTTGTGGCGGGCCACAAAAGTTGCAAAGGCCGTTCCCACTTGAAAACGCTCGCCGCTAGCTAAGTGCTCGCCGATAAGTTGCACGAAGACTTCAAGTGAGCGATGACCGACGCCGCTAACCATACACTTGATAATTAGGGCATCCCCCATTTTAACCGGTGCGGCTAATCGAACCATATCCAGTGATCCGGTGGCTAATCCGCGTCGACCTAATCGTTGCGCGGCAATGGAGCTGACGTCATCGATCCAGGTGAAGATCTGACCGCCAAACAGCGTCTGATGGGCGTTTAGCATCCCTGGAAAGACGCGATAACTGGAAACTGCCAATGTATCACGCATTTTAACCATTCGCTTACCCCCGCTCATACAATTCTTCTGGCACCTTGTCCAACAACGGCGTCACATCCGGACTGGCTAGCATTGTCAGCCGATGCATGGCCCGCGATGCAACGGTGTATAGCAATTCGCGTTCGTCTTCTTCGTGGTAGTTTTTCGCGTTAACCTGCCACAGCACCACGGCGTCGAATTCCAATCCCTTGGCTAAGAAACTTGGCACGACAATGACGCCGGCCGCCAAGCGTTGATTTTCGGACTTGATGAGGGTGACTTTAATGCCGGCAGCCTTCATCTTAGCATAAATTGCTTCTGCGGCTTCCAAGGTTTTGGCAATCACCGCGGTGGTTTGTTTGGCCTCGTCATTCACCTTCAGCTGAGCTTGCAGTGCGGTCATCAAACCTGCTTCATCAGGCCGGACAATTAGTTTCGGCAATGGACCTTGGCGATTGAAGGCAACGATTTTCTGACCGGATGTCAAAATGGCTTTGGTGAAATCCGTCACCTGTTTCGTTGACCGATAACTTTGCGTCAACTGCACCACACGGGTTTTCTCCGGATCGAACAACTTGCTGGTCTCATTAATCAGCGTCCGCGAGTCATCCTTTGTGAAAATTGCCTGATTCAAGTCGCCAAGTAACGTAAATTTCGCACGGGGGAAACTGGCTTTAAGATAAGCCAACTGATATGGCGTGTAATCTTGAATCTCATCAACAAAGACATAGCGCATTTCGCGTTCTCCGTGCCGGCCGGTAATCAAATCATATAGGTGCAAATATGGCGTTGCGTCAGCCATGGGCAGTTTGCGTTCCTTGAACATGGCAATAAAGTGATCCACTTCTGCTTGCCAGTCAGCTTCGGAAATCCCTTCCGCTGCTAAGTCGTAAATGGCAGGCACTTCGCGTAAAAAGCTGACATATTGCCCGCGAATGTTGATAAACCGGTTGCGGACAATATCTTGCTGAATCGCGTCAAAACCTTTCATGACCAACTGCCGGGCAAAGAAGCGATATTCATCGTCACTATTCTTAAATTCTTTTGGCCCATCTTGTTGCATGGAGCGAATTTCTTCATCGCTTAGATTCTGAACTGCTTCTTGAACCCACTGTGCTTTGGTCTCGGATTCAATTTTGCGATTCAACATTTTAATCAGCCGCTCTTTAGTCGCATTCAGGCGGTTGCCCATATGATAATTTTCGTTATAGCTGTAGAAGATCTCCCGAATCCGCTTGCGTGAAAAGAAAACTTCGCCGCGGAACCGGATATCCCTAAACCGCAATCCGGAGCGTTCCAGACTCGTTGCATAGGTCTGGGCAGTTTTAAAGAAGTCCAAACTTCCCTTGACCCGGGCAATTTTCTTTTGCACCGGCGTCAACTGCTGTTCGAATTGGGAAAAGAGGTTCTGAACCTCAATATGTGGCAGGCGCCGGGTGACATATTGATAATACGTAAATTGGACCATGTTTTGTTCGCCTAATTCCGGCAACACATTACTGATATAGTCGGAGAAAAGTTGGTTGGGGCTAAACATGATCACTTGGCTGCTCGTCAGATTACCGCGATAACGATAAAGTAAGTACGCAACCCGCTGCAACACGGCACTGGTTTTCCCGGAGCCGGCTGCCCCTTGGACGAACAACAAATCCGCTTTGGTATCGCGAATGATCTGGTTTTGTTCGCGCTGGATCGTCGTGACAATGGTCTTCATCTGGGTATCGGATTTTTCACCCAGAACTTCCAGCAACATTTGATCGCCAATGGTTTCGGTTGTGTCAAACATGGTCTGAATTTGACCGTTTTTAATCACAAATTGCCGTTTTAAGGAGACCGTGACTTGTTGCGGGCCATCAGGGGTTTGATAAGTCACCTTACCTAAGCCGCCATCATAATAAATCGAACTAATCGGTGCCCGCCAGTCATAGATGAGAAACTTGCCAGCCTCATTCGTAAACGAACCGAGGCCAATATAAATCGTCTCCGGCTTTTCGCGACCTTCCTGAAAATCAATCCGGGCAAAATAAGGGTTTCCCAACAGCCGCTGCACTGTCACCAGCTGCTGTGCGCTTTGCTTCCAAGCATTCGTCCGCTCATCAAGCACCCGCTGCTGTTGCTGAATCGAAGCAGCTGTTTCAATGGTTTCAGCATAATTCGTGAAGTTTAAAGAAAAATCGTTGAAAAAGTTATCACTGATATTCTTCTCTTCGGTCTTGGTCTTGGCCATCTCTTTAGAAAGCCGCTCCTTGGCACCCGAAAGCTCCTTCATGATCGCATCCAAATGCTGCTGCTCTTTAGCTTGTTCATTCCCAGCCACGACGTCATCTCCTTTAACGGTTATTAAATAATCGTTATAACATCTTATCACTTATGAGGAAACGCCGCAAAAAAGAGTGTGAGCGCGAACCGGCGCGGTTAGAAGTCGGAGTGTAAGTGGCCTCAGGCGTGATGGCCGGGCTTTGGCCATTGCGACTGAGGTCCTTACACGCAGACTTCTGCGCCGGTGAGCGCGTTATGGGCATAAGCCAGAACACAAGCGGCCATAAACGTGATGGCCGGGCTTTGGCCATTGCGACCAAGGTCCTTACACGCAGATCCCTGCGCCGGTGAGCGCGTTATGGGCGTAAGCTAGAACAAAAGCGGCCTTAAACGTAATGGCCGGACTTTGCCCATTGCCACCAATGTCCTTACACGCAGATCCCTGCGCCGGTGAGCGCGTTATGGGCATAAGCCAGAACACAAATGCCCCTACTTCAACTTCCCGCGCAACAACGGCGTCCAAGCCTCCAACACATACCCAACCGCCAATCCAACCGCCACGCCTAACAGAATCTTTTTAAACGGTAAACTGACCAACAACCCGATTAACACACAAGTACCAACGATGACGGCACGCCGATTGAAAAACGATTTACCTTGACGTGAAGGTTTTTGATTTTGTATCATACGCTTTCCTTTCATTTATAAACACTTTTCGTTACGATTGACTCATCCATTATCTCTGATCGGAGGCCATTATGGAATCTATTTCACTTTTAATCGTCTTGACAGCCGCGTTGTTGACGCCGCTGTTAATGGCGCACTTTCATATTAATAGTATCCCGACTGCTGTTGCCGAGATTCTAGTGGGCATCATCTTAGGCAAAAGTCTCTTAGGTTGGGTCCATACTGGCGGCGAAATGCAGGCGTTAAGTGAACTCGGTGTCACCATCCTGATCTTCCTGTCTGGCATGGAAATCGACTTTTCGCTTTTCAAACCACAGCCCAAGACGGACAAAGGACCTCAGCCGGCCAATCCAGTCGTGCTAGCCACAGTTGGATTTGCAACGGTCATCATCATCAGTTTGGGATTCAGTTACCTACTCAAATTCATTCACTTCTATAACTTCCCGATTTTTGCAACCATTCTGTTCACCACGATTGCGCTTGGCGTTGTCATTGCGGCTTTAAAAGAACAGGAGTTGTTACATCAACCGCTTGGGCAAACGATCCTGCTGATTGCGGCTTTGGGTGAAGTGATTCCCCTTATCAGCCTGACTATTTACTCAGCCTTAAACGGTTCAAGCGATAACAATCTATGGTTACTGCTGTTACTGCTGCTGGCGGCGTTGGTTTTACTAGCGCGATTCAAACACATTTACAGCTTTTTTGCGGCGATTGATAAAAGCACCACGCAACTAGACATTCGGTTGGCGTTCTTCTTAGTCTTCACCTTAGTGACCATCGCTTCACGAGTAGGTGCCGAGTCCATTTTAGGTGCCTTTCTTGCCGGCATGGTGATGAAGCTCCTTGGTCCGCGCCAAGAAACTCAGGATAAATTGACTTCCTTAGGTTATGGCTTCTTCATTCCAATTTTCTTCATCGTCACTGGGGCAAACCTCGATTTGAAAGCTTTAGTCGCTGATCCTAAGAGCCTCTCCTTGATTCCGTTGGTGCTCATCGGCTTTTTCATCACCAAAATCGGCCTCATTCCTGTTTTGCGGCAGCGGTTTAAGCCGCAAAACGCATTGGCAGGCACGTTTTTAGCCACCACCACCATCACCTTGGTCATTCCGACGTTAACCGTTGGGCGCAACCTTGGTATCGTGACCGAGCAGCAATCCGGCGCGTTCACACTGGCAGCGGTCATTGCCTGTGTGGCGGGGCCAATCCTTTTCAATAGTTTCTTCAAGCCTGAGCCCGAAACCTTCAAAAAGACCCGCGTCACCTTTATTGGCGGCAATCTTTTGACGGTACCCATCGCACAACATTTAAGTCCTGAGCGCTATGAGGTGCAACTATTTACCGATCGGGTAGAAAATTTTCGGACGTATAACTCCGAAGTGGCAATCACATTAACGGATTATCAGGAAAACGCGTTAAAAGCTGCCGGCGCATATTATTGTGACGTCATGGTGCTGGGTGATTTCGACGCGGACACCAATTACGACTTGGCAAAAATGGCATTAGCACAGAAAGTTCCACGAATCATCGCCCGGTTTGCCGCAAAAGATACCACCTCTGATCGCTATGACCGATTGCGCGATGACGGCGTTGAAGTTTTCAATGCACTCGATGCCAACGTTGCGTTGCTGCGTAGCTTGATCGAAACCCCGTCCACGTTGAAAATCCTTGATGATACAATTGCGGGCATCTATGAAGTCACCATCCGCAATTCGCGTTTTACCGGTCTTGAGCTCAAGAATTTACCGTTCATTGACGACATCACCGTAAGCCAGATTTATCGACAAAAGAAATTCATTGCTCCTCACGGCGACACCCAACTGCACCTTGGTGACCACCTCATTTTCTCCGGGGACAAGCACCTCATCCGCAATATCCGCGCACAGGTTGAAAAGTTAAATTAATGCTGCTCAATCAGGATGTGAAATTCTGCTTTGATACTCACCAATGACTGATCTCAGTACAAAATAGTTATAAATGGCAGCACTTCCTTTTTTACGCCGTTGTCAGGCTATTTTCCGTGGTACAATGAGATTATTCTAAGAAAAAAAGGTGATCAAATGAAACAAGGAACAACGATCCTGACCTTAGACAATGGCTACCACTTGTGGACCAATACGCAAGGCGAAGGTGACATTCACCTGCTTTGCCTACACGGTGGCCCTGGTGGCACGCACGAATACTGGGAGAATTTTGGTGAAGAACTCGCTGATCTCGGCGTTCAAGTCCATATGTACGATCAACTCGGGTCGTTTTACTCGGATCAGCCCGATTATTCTGATCCGGAAATTGCTAAAAAATATCTGACAACCGATTATTTTCTCGGTGAAGTTGAAGAAGTCCGCAAGAAGCTAGGATTGGATCACTTTTATTTGATCGGCCAAAGCTGGGGCGGTGCCTTGACCCAACTATATGCGTTGAAATACGGCCAGCATCTCAAAGGCGCGATCATTTCATCGATGGTGGACAATATTAACGAGTATGTTGAGCATATCAATCTGGTCCGCGAAGAAGCATTGCCACCTTCAGCCGTAAAATATATGAAGAAAATCGAAAAAGCCGGCGATTGGGACGATCCGCAATATCAAAAATATGTGGATGTCTTAAATCGCGGCTATGTTGATCGCAAGCAGCCACCGGCAATCTCACATCTAATTAGCACGATGGCAACGCCGGTTTACAATGCGTTCCAAGGCGATAATGAATTTGTCGTCACCGGTAAGCTGAAGGACTGGGACATTAGCGATCAAATTCACAACATCAAAGTGCCGACATTGCTGACATTTGGCGAACACGAAACCATGCCGCTAAAAGCTGCCCAGCGCATGGCTGAAGTAATTCCGCATGCTCGGTTGGTAACGACTCCAAATGGCGGCCATCATCACATGATTGACAACGCACCGGTTTACTTCAAGCATTTGAAGCAATTCATTTCCGATGTTGAAAACGGCACCTTTAACGACTAATGGTAAAAACCGCGCCCTTACTGTTAATATGGTCGCGGTTTTTGTCTATGCATCTTTTTAACATGAAAGGATCTCACCATGGCTTACACCGTTGATTTTAAAACCGTTAGCACCAACGGCTTAGAAAGTTCTCCTGTTGCACCGGCTTTGGCTGGGCTTAGAGCCAATGAAGCCCGGTATATTTGGAACAAATATAAAGTTCCCTATGTCGCCTATCCTGTCAGTGAAAAACCGGACAGCCTCGCTTGGGTGCAGGCAATTCTTGCAGAACGCGAGCTCCATATCGCTGCCAAGCCACTTGAAATCTGTGACCTTGCGCTACCGGATCTGCGCTGGGTTGAAGTCTATTATCAAGATGGACTAGCTATCAATGTGATGTATCACCTTACTGATCCCAAAAAACGGGCGGTCGGCTTTAAACTCAGCGATGGCATGACCGTTCCCGCCGAACTCGCGGACAAGTTTAAATTCGCCCGCCAAAAGTCAAAACTCGCCGGCACCATTCGCGGATCCTTTTTCGTAATTAAAGGAAGTTACTGATCGCAATATCTTTCACGTACCAGATCAGATTCACCAATAAAACGGTCGATGCATAACTGCGCATCGACCGTTTTATTGTATTCACGGTAAAATAACTGACAAAATAAGTTGCACATTCAACAACGTAATGATGCCGGTTAAAACGTATCCCATCCAGCGCACGACCGGAGAATTAACGTGCTGGCCCATTAAGTCACGCCGATCGGTTAATGCCACTAGCGGAAATAGCGTAAATGGCAGCGCAATGCTCAGTGCTACTTGCGCGTAAACAATAACCTGCTCAAAGTGTTGCTCGCTAAAACCCATCACAAAGCCAATGATCATGATCGGAATCAGCGTAACCAACCGCGTCAATAAACGTCTGGCCCACAGCGGAATCTGAATGTTCAAATAGCCTTCCATCACAATCTGACCAGCTAAGGTACTAGCAATCGAACTGATTAAACCCGTGATCAATAACGCAAAGGCAAACAAGGTGCTCATTAGGGGACTGGCTAGTCCACCCACGATTGCCGGATTTTTCAAGCCGTTATAAACACCTTCAAATGCGGTCGCGTGGCTACTCATGCCATAAAATAAAGTTGCCCCCAGAATCAGCAACAGCGCATTAATCACAAATGCCGCGACTAAATGGACATTAGAATCCCATTTGCCAAACCGCAGCGCCTCGGTGACTTGTGCGGGAATATGTTCATCGTATCGGCGGCTTTGGGCCAGCGATGAATGCAAGTAGATATTATGCGGCATAATGGTTGCACCCATAATACCTAAGCTTAATAACAACATGCCACGATTAGTCAGAATCCCGGTATGCGGAACCAACCCCGCAACAATGCCACCCATTGACGGCCGCGCCCGCACCACTTCAATGCCGAAAATAATGCCAACTGTCAGAATAGATGCCAACACAATCAACTCGATCCGGCGAATGCCAAACCGCAAAAACATCAACACCACCAACACATCCGCGATCGTTAGCAGCATCCCCCACATCAATGGCAGGCCGAATAATAGCTTCAACGCAATCGCCGTACCGACAACTCCGGTCATATCCGTTGCCATCATGGCTGCTTCGTTCACCAGCCACAATCCGATTCGACTCCACTTCGGAACAAACGCCGCAATCGCCTGAGCCAGATCCAACCGCGCGACCACCCCGAGTTTAATGGCCAGGGTTTGCATGAACATTGCCGCCAAAATTGACAATAGCAACACCGCTAATAACGTCTCATGATAGCGACTCCCGCCTTCCAGCGCCGTCAGCCAATTACCGGGATCCATATACCCAACCGCAACCAACGCGCCGGGACCACTGTAAGCCAGGAACTTTTGAACAAACGATGGTTCATACACTCCCGGTACCTGCACACTGCGATTAATCTCATCCAAACTAGGCTTTGCTTGCTGGACACTGAGCTGCTCATTTCGCTTGGTCATGACGCATCACCTCTGCAGCAACCTTTTCTTTCGCCAGCGTTGCTAAAAAGTCACAAAACGCAGAACTGCCATTCATGGGGCGGACAGTTTTAAAGACTTTACCGCCATTAGCGCGAAAAGTTTGATAGTTTTGAACATCATTTTCTTCTAACGTCTCCAAACAATCCGTCACGAAACTAGGCGTCGTCACCAACACCCGCCTTTTGCCCAACGCTGCTAAGGCCATTAAACGGTTGCGTAAATACGGCTTTAACCACGGCACCGGTCCGAACTTCGACTGATAACACGTCTCTACAATGGCCGGTGGCACTTTGGTCAGATAACGCTTAACCCCTGCTGTAGTCGCTTCACAGGCTTGCTGATAAGGATCGCCATGCCGCACCATCGCGGTTGGAATGCCATGATAACTCATAATCACGGCATCATAGTCACCTTGTATGTAGGCATCGTCCAGTTGTTGCGCTAATAACTTCTGATAAGCGGACTGCTCGTAAAAGTGCTCAACGTTCAATGTTTTAACACCCGATGCTGCGACTTTTTCCAGGATTGTCTTGGTGGTGCTTTGGGTATACGCCGGAAAAAGGGGAATGACAACAATCGGCCGATCCCCACGCGCCGCCATTACTTGCAAAGTTGCGGCAATGGGATACTGACCGCCATAAGTCATCGCCATTTGAACATCCCAATCCGGAAGTGCCTGGCGCAAGCGATCACGTGTGACTTGCGTATAAGCAATCAACGGTGAGCCAGCCTGCGTCCACTCGTGCTGATAAAATGTCGCTGACCGCCAACTGCGAAATGGTAGCACAAATCCACGTAAAATCGGTTGCCACAAAATTTTAGGCATGGTAATCACATTCTGATCGCTTAAAAACTCCCGCAAATAACGTCGGACATCTTTGGTCTGCGGCGAAACCGGCGATCCCAAATTTACAATTAATAACCCCTTTGCCATTTAACTGCCCCCATTGTCTCCAAAAATTATAATTTAAGAATAACACAGGTCCATCGCTTTAAATTTGGTTTCTTGGAGCGAGTCGTTTAAATCATCCCGGTTATCAACTGCCAAAGCCTACGCTGACGGCAAATCTTTTTCGCGCTTTCGGGACACAAAAACCTCGCCGCACCACAATATTGGTCACGCTTCCCGCCAACCAACTCCTGCTTCTATGCTAAACTAACATTAGAAAGATAAAATGTTTGCCGAGGTGAAATCGGCGAGCGTTAGACTGTCGAGGAGGCAAATTTAATGGCTACGAAAGGCATTACCGTCTACCTAGTGCGCCATGGGCAGACATGGTTTAATCACTTTAACAAAATGCAGGGTTGGAGCGACTCGCCGTTGACTGAAAACGGGATCAAGGACGGCACCAATACCGGAGTCATCTTGCGTAATGTTGCCTTTACCCACGCGTATTGCAGTGACACTACCCGGGCAACCCGGACAGCAGACTTGATTTTAAGCAAAAATGTCACGGGTAAGATTCCGCTGACAGTGACGCCGTTTTTCCGGGAACAATTTTACGGCTATTTTGAAGGTGAAGATTCGGGACAAACCTGGTACATGGTTGGGTTCCCCCATGGCGCCCGTACTTATCCGGAGATTCTCGAAAAATACGGTGTCGATGCGTCTAAAGACTTCATGCATGACGCTGATCCGTTTCATGAAGCAGAAGACGCTCGAACTTACTGGACGCGGCTAATGAAAGGATTTCGGCAGTTGCGCTCGGAGAATCATGAAGGCGACAAGGTGCTGATGGTCAGTCATGGCACAACGATTCGCAGTATTGTTGACAAGTTTGGCAAAAATGATGGCTTCGTAGTAACCGACTCACCGCGCAATGGTTCAATCAGTAAAATATTACTGACGGACACAGGCATTAAGGTCTTAAGTTATAATGAATTCGAAGCCTGATTCAATTTAAACCTTCAAGCGGTGATTTTTCAGCCGCTTTTTTTGATGAAACCAAAAGGGTCACACACCCAGCTTTGCATGGTTGTGTGACCCTTTTTCAGACAACTTTATTCCCTATCTAGGCCACTGCGACTAGTGAACCAATTCTTTTTTCTCAATGAGTGAACCGCCGTGGATGAACTCTGGATTCGGGGTCAAATCGAAGCGTTCGGCCAGCTGTTCCAGATTTTCGTCTGTGATTTCGTTGACAAACTGACCACCTTGCGCCTGAATTGCGGTGTAGATAGTAGCGGCTTTTTCAACGGTTTCAATTAAGCCGTATGTTTCGTCAATCGAATCGCCGACACCGAAGATACCATGCAGCGGCCACAAAACGATGCGGTATTGGCCCATTTTTTCGGCAGTTGCCTGGCCAATTTCGTTGGTTCCTGGCGTCATGTATGGTAAAACACCAACGCCTTCAGGGAAAACAACGATTGATTCTGCCTGCATCTTCCAGAGAATGCGGCTGAACAATTTTTCTTTCCACGGTAACGTAAAGGTCATAGCAATGGTGTTCGTTGGGTGACAGTGCATCACAACCCGCTGATTAGGATCCTGCTTAAGCCGTTGGATATGGGTCATCAAATGTGCCGGGAATTCACTGGTCGGCTGGCCGCCATCGGAAAAGCCCCAGAGTAAATCAACACTTTGACCGTCTTGATTAATCCGAACCAGTCCCGTATCGCGTTCCGGGAAGTCTTTGACGTTCTTGAAATAGCGACCGGTCCCGGTTACCAAGAAATATTGACCTGCCAAGGCACTAGCATCAAACTTAATCGGGATCGTGCGCTTGACTTCATGAACATCGCCGTACTGACCGACTTCCTGCTTTGTAAGCCGATAGCTGACATTGCCGCCATTTCGTTCATCCCAGCCATGTTGATAAAGATTCCACGTCACCTTACGCATCTGTTGCACAAATGGTGAATCAATAAACGCCTGTGTATATTCCGGATTCAAGAAATCTTTTTTTGAACCTGCCATGAAAACGTTCCTTCTTTCTTCTGGTCATCATGCCAAAGCTATCCCTATACAGTGTCAAATAAACAGATCAACTTTTTTGTTGTCTTAAAAAGCGTCAAACCTACTGCACCCGAATAGCCATTAGCACGTTTGTTATTAATCTTTCTTACAGCTTCTATTTTACGAAGCCATGTAAGCGCTCGACCAGACCAAATGTACGCATCAAAACAGCGAAATCGGAACAGATGCACATATCACCCCGTACTCTGCAAATGAAAGCTCAATCCGGTCATACCATGACGAATAGCGCTTCACGGTTGGCCCGGCAGTATTTTGATTTTTCATAACGCACTAAACAAAAATCGGCTTTAGCGTGATAGGCAAAACCATCGCTAAAGCCGATTACGATTCATTTTAACGGTTCAAATCTTTTCACACCACATTGCCGGGTTGCTTACGACTTTGAGGCCAGGTTCTTATTAATCACAATACTCTGGTAAATCCAGACGGTTGCCAGATAATACAGACCGTACAGCACGATGAATAACGCGAAAGGTACTAACAAATGACCATATGGCTCGCTTAACAGGGTCTTGAACAACTGTAATCCGAATAACACGTGCACGATGCCGACCACTCCTGGCAAAAGGAACAAGGCGCCGATTTCCTGGCGAATCGACCGACGTAAGACGCGCGGCCGGGCACCGATTTTTTGCAACATGAGATAACGGTTCTTATCGTAATTGGCACCCGATAGAATTTTAAACATCAACGTTGAAGCCAACATCGCCAAGAAAGCAATTCCTAGGAAGAAGCCCATGAAAGCCAAGCCGGAATACAGGCCATTGACCACCGCATAGAATTCAAATTTCTGATCGCCATTGCTGCTCCAAAGCCGTGGATATTGGTGCTGCTGCAGCGTTACAATCTTTTGAATCGTATCATAATTCTGATTGAAGTCTTTAACTTTAATGGTCGTCAAGGTTTCCGAATTTCCCAACTTGGCAAAAGTGGCAGCATCCGCAACCTTCATCTGCTTGCCGCGATTGTTCCCGATGAAGATGCCAAAAGCACCGGGGTACAATTCGATCAGCTTTTCAAAGTTCTGACTGGTGACTTTGATGTTGGGTGCATTGATGCCTTTATCCACCGCTTTAATTTCCAATGGATGGGCGTCAAGTTTCGCCTTACTGATGTAGACGGTTTTAGCATCTGATTTAAGTTCGTATTGCTGCTTGGCCGTCACATCCTGCAACTTATTGATTTCTGCGCGGGTGGCGGCATTTGGTGAAGCAACCGTCACGTCGTAAACTGTCGACTGACTTGCCAGCTTGGGAATGTCATGCGTAAAGCCCATCCCCACGGTAATGGCGCCTAAAGCCAGTGCAAACAGCATGGCAACTACGGATAAGATGCGGGTATAGTCCCGAATCCGAAAACTGAGCTGGGACAATGTGAACGTATGCAACTGCTTGGCTGCAAATGTCCGATTCCGCTTCATTAAACTGATTAAAGCCACAAAGACGGAATTAAATAAGAAATATGTTCCCAAAACAATGGTTACCAAAGCTAGCGGAATCGCCATTAACTGAAACTTAGGGACATTGGCCATGCTGTAATAACCGATGGCCAGCAAGATCACACCGAGGACAATCTGCAAGGCAAAGCTGCTTTTGCGTTGCTTAATCCGATTCGGTGTCTGTGCCTGATGTAATAATTGCAACATCGGCGTTTTCAGCAATTTTGCCGCGTTATACATAGCAGACAAAAGAAATAGAACAAAGAAGAACCCTATTGTCCATAAAATGGCTGGCACCCAGATCGGTGAAAAACCCGTGGCTGGTGCATGTAAAGCGGCGATAATCCATTTTCCAATAAAAAGTGTGCCAACCATGCCAATAAGAATCCCGCCAATCGTCGCCATAATCCCGACTGTGACGGTTTCAAGGAAAATCAGCTGGCCGATTTTACGCCCTTTTGCGCCCAGCATCATGAACATCGCATAATCGCGTTGACGCATACTGAGCAAAAAGCTGTTGGCGTACACAATATAAACTAACGTGATAATCGCCAGCAAAACTGCCCCGAACCCAAAAATAAACGGGGTGAAGCCGATGGGTGAATTTTTCTTTAAAAAGCTCGTGTTCGTTGCTAAAGCCATAAACATGTAGAAAACAGCGCTGGCAATGACCAGTCCGGAGAATAAGACCGCATAGTCGCGGAAACGGTTTTTTAAGCCGCCAAGTGCGAGTTTACTTAACATTCTTGCTGCCTCCTACTTCTGAAATGTGCCGAGGGTCTCAAGAATCTCTTGATAGAAAGCTTCTTGACTCTTGTCACCGTGAACCAGTTCAGAACCGATCTGACCGTCTTTGATGAACAAAATTCGACTGGCATAGCTGGCGGAAAACGGATCATGGGTCACCAGCAGAATCGACACGCCTTCGTCACGATTCAAATGCGCCATGGTATCCAACAATTCGCGCGCAGCCTTGGAATCAAGTGCGCCGGTTGGTTCATCACCAAAAAGAATATCCGGCTGCTGAACCAATGCCCGAGCTGCGGCTACCCGTTGTTTTTGACCACCGGACAGTTCGGTTGGGTAATGATCCAACACGCGTTCAATGCCAAGCGTTTGCGCGATCTTATCAACGGCTTCGGTTTGCTTTTTAGCGCTGACATTTTGCAAGGCAAGTGGCAATGCAATGTTTTCCCGGCCGGTTAAGTTTTCTAGTAAGTTGAAATCCTGGAAAATAAAGCCGATCTTTTTGGCGCGAAAATCGGATAAGGCGTCTCCTTTGAGTTTGGTCACATCGGCGCCTTTGATGCGAACGGAACCGGATGTCGGGGTGTCTAGCGTGCTCAGAATATTCAATAAAGTGGTTTTACCGGAGCCTGAAGCACCCATAATCCCAACGAATTCACCGGGTTCAACCTGAAAACTCACACCCTTTAGTGCTGGCGTTTGTTTTTCCCCTTGTTTGCCATATGTTTTCGTAACATTTTCAACCGTTACAACAGGTTGCTTGTCCATGATAAACCTCCATTTGCAATGTGCTTGCTTTTTATTTACAAGATTAATGATAATGGCTGCCAGCAATTTTTTCCTGATAATGCACTAACGGATGCCGGATCGAAACTAACGGGTTTGTAAGCTACTTTAGCTTTTCTTTATTTTTGGCCCCATCTAGCCGCAATCCTTGCTATAATCACACATGAGCTATGAAAATCCTTATGAAAGTTGGTTAATCGTGGGAACCTTTCGCAACAAAGCGCCCGGGCTAAGTTCAAAATCAGCGGCTGATTGAACTTAGTAAAGGAGCACATTTTAATATGAATGATTTAGAAAAACCGCAAAAGCAGTTCATTCCCTGGATGATTGTCGGCTTGATGGACTTTGTCACCGTCATCGGGTTTGACGACATCATCTATAACTTCCAGAATCAAGGCTTGGTGGCATTCACCAGCTGGATTATCATGACCTTCTTTTATGTCATTCCGTATAATCTGATTGTCGCGCATATGGGTTCGACTTTTTCCGAACATGGCGGCGGGATCACCAGCTGGATGCGCGAAACCAATGGCGATACGGTTGGTTACTATGCGGCTTGGTTTTATTGGATCACCGGGCTGCCTTATGTCGTGGACGTAGCCAATTCGGTTGTTATTTCTTTTGGCTGGATCACCAACGGCAACGGCAACATTCAAGCTAACCTTGGTAACGCATGGTTCGGTATTCTCACGGCCGTTATCTTTGTGATCTTTATCTGGTTACAGCACTTCTTTAAAAATAAAAGTCTTGAGATCATGTCAACAATCGGCGGCGGGGCCATGTTTATCATGACGGTTTTATTCGTGATCATGACCTTCATCGGTTTATCCAAAGGCGCCCCGATTGCCACCCGCCCGTTTGATTTCAAGGCCTTCATCCCCAAAGATTTCTTTTCACTGAGCTTCCTATCGACTTTTGGCTTGTTCGTCTTTGCCATGAACGGCTCCGAACTTGCTGCACCTTACACCAAGGACATGCGCCATCCTGCCCGTGATTTTCCCAAAGCATTGAAAATGATTGCGATCATGACCATGTTCCTGACACTTTTTGGCACCTTTTCATTAGGGGTATACTTTAACGCCCACCATCTGCCAAATGATTTGAAAATGAATGGTTCCTACTATGCGTTTCAAGCCATTGGTCGTCAATTCGGGATGGGCAACAGTCTGATGTATCTGTTCGCCGTGGTGCAAGGTATTTATATGTTAGCCCAGCTGGCTGTGATTCTGGACGCCTCAACCCGGGTATTCCTGTCCGATGTGGCCAAGCGCTTCATGCCGCGTCAGTTGACAAAGATGAACGAAGACGGCTTGCCGATTAATGGTTACTGGATGACAACGATTCTGTGTGCGTTGATCATGGCACTCGGCGCACTTTTGCCGAAAATCAATGACATCTTCAACTGGCTGCTCAATCTCAACGGTATTGTCAGCCCGCTGTCCACTTGCTTCTTGTTCTGGTCCTACACGATGGTCCGGTTACATCAGGATCGGTTCCCGACGCCTGATTATACGTTTCTTAAAAATCGAAAAGTCGGCTTAGTTGTCGGTATCTGGATGTTAGGGATTACCTTTTTACTTGGCACCCTTGGCTTCTTCCCGACTGACGCCACCGCGGACACTTTTGCACTCATGCTCGGTTTGAATATCGTGGTGCCAATTGGCATGGTCGCGCTTGGCGTTTTGATGCCGTGGATCGCCAAACGTCAGCGGCAAGCGAACAACGGCCTTGCGTTTAGCCGCAACACCTGGTTGGTACTCACTACCCTCAGCTTAGTCGGGCTAGTTGTCGCGGCTACTTATGGGATACACGTCAACTTACTCGATCACTTAACGCCTGTCATTCAGTGGCCACTGATTATCATCGTTGACCTTGCCATTGCCGGGGTGGTGCTCAAAGTCACCGCAAACGGTCGGCATCAACGGGTAGCTGGTTCGCCTGATGAGGGATGAGTTCTGGCTTACTATGTTAAAGAACGTTTTGGCGAATAAAGATTAGTTATACGATGCCCTGGCAACGTAACCTGTTGCTAGGGCATTTTTTGGCTGTAACCGGATTGTCCAGCAGAAAAAATCAACTGCGAGTATCTACCAGTCAACGACATCGTTACCACACCGCGTCCATCGTAGCAAAAAGTTGGCACTTACTATGCTGGCAGTAAGTTAAGTAGCCATCGTAACAACGTGATAAAATTAATTGTAGAAATTGGTTTTTGCATAGCTGCTTCGACTTATTTTTAAACAATCGTTGAAGACTCAGAATATTAGGAGGTGCCATATGCTCAGCTACACGATCATTTATAATCCTGCTTCCGGCCACGCTAAAGGCCCGACTGCCGCCGAACAGCTCAAGGCCAAACTTGAAGATCGCCAGCGGCAAGTCTCCATGGCACCGACCAAAAGTGCTGATGACGCCCGAAATTTTGCTTATCAAGCCCAATCGGATATTGTTGTTGCAGTTGGCGGAGATGGCACGATTAACCAAGTCGTTGCCGGGCTCGCACCGCGCAAACAACCGCCAACACTCGCTATTTTACCGGAAGGCACGGTCAACAACCTGGCTAAAGTCCTGCATATTCCGTTGCTGCTGCCACTGGCGATCAAGAACATTCTAGAAGCCAAGCCGCAGCCATTAGACATTGCACAGGTCAATGATCGCTACATGGTAAGTACCCTGACACTCGGCGTTTTAGCCAATGCGGCGTTGTCCGTCACTCAAAAAGAAAAACGCCATTTTGGTCCGATCATCTACTTATTAAAGGGTTTTAAAGTTTTGGCCCAACACCAACACTGGATCCTACACTTGAACAGCGCCCATAATCACTGGGAAAAAGACACCCAATTTCTGCTAGTCAGCATGACCAATTCCGTTGGCGGTTTTACGAATGCGGTGCCAGATGCCGCCGTGGATGATGGTCATCTGCACGTTTTTATCGCCCCAAAACTAACCTGGTGGCGCTCACTACTGGCCATCCCCTACTTCATCACCGGCAACTTTCAGAAACTACCCGGCATGACGTATTTCGCCACCGAGCAACTTACCATCGAGGCTCCAAAAACGCTCCAAAGCCGGGTTGACGGCGACCCGAGCACCAAGACGCCGCTAAAATTGACTGTCATCGCTGACCATATTCAAGTATTGGCCCCACCGGTGGGAAAATAATCTGGAAGTGCCGCATATGAATGACTTATTGCATTTATATCGCCTACTTTTAAGTTGCGCAGTTTCAACGGCTTTTGACTGTCGTGCTGCTTTTTTTACTAGCCTGAACAGTCCTCGAATAGTCCGTTCTAATAGTCTTTCCAAAATTCCCGTGTTACACTAGACTTATTCAAATGAGAGGGGTGAATCGCCATGCGGTTACGCAAGGTTGCACCATGACTGTCGATTCGTTAGTACCGATCTGTGGCGATAACGCCCGGATCTATGAAAGGAATTTATGACTGAACAAATATCTAATGAAGTAACTTCTGAAAATGTACTGATTGCTGGCATTTCGCGGCAACAACCTGACTTTGACTACACCATGACCGAACTCGGTGAATTAGCCAAAGCGGATAACTACACCGTTGTCGGCGAAGTACGGCAGAATCTCGATCGCGCAGTAGCGGCCACTTACTTTGGTTCCGGCAAAGTAGACGACATTCGCCAACTGGCTGATGTCCGCGAGGCTTCAACCGTGATTATCAACGATGAATTATCGCCTTCACAATTGCGCAATCTTGAAAAGCAGACCAAACTGCACGTGATTGATCGCACGCAGCTGATTCTCGATATTTTCGCCGACCGCGCGCGCAGTAAAGCCGCCAAAACTCAGGTTGAAATCGCCCAATTGCAATATGCGTTGCCGCGGCTTCATCCCAGCGCCAACCGCCTCGACCAGCAAGTCGGTGGCGGCGCCGGATTTGCCACGCGTGGTGCCGGTGAAACCCAACTTGAACTCGATCGTCGGGTGCTCAACAAGCGCATCAGTCACTTGCGGCAAGAACTCAAAGATGCCAGCGTCGGCGATCAAGTACGCCGCGCCCGTCGCGAAGACAACGCCATTCCAGTTGTTGCATTAGTCGGCTACACAAATGCCGGCAAAAGCACGACCATGAACGGGCTGCTGCAGCTTTTTGCGGATCGCCCGGAAGACAAACAGGTCTTCGAAAAAGACATGCTATTTGCCACGCTCGATACCAGTGTTCGCCAAATCACCTTGCCTGATAATCGCAAATTCCTTCTGAGCGACACGGTCGGTTTCGTCTCCAAACTGCCGCACAACCTCATCGACAGCTTCAAAGCCACCCTTGCTGAAGCTGCCAACGCCGACTTGCTCATTCAGGTAGTTGATTATTCCGATGAGAATTACCCGGAAATGATGGCCATCACCGAAAAAACGCTCCGTGAAGTCGGCATCACCAATATCCCGATGATCGAAGCTTACAACAAAGCCGATTTACGCGAAGGCACCCGTTATCCGGAAATAAACGGCCAACGCCTCGTCTACTCGGCTCGTGACAAACGCTCGCTCCAAGCCCTCACCGATCTCATCAAAGCCAATCTCTTCGGCCAAGATGAAGAACACACCTACCTGATCCCATTTGATCAAGGTCAGCTCGTCAACTACCTCAATCAGGAAACTGTGGTCAAAACCACTGACTACACGGAACACGGCACGCGCATTACAGCCGTTGTTAACCCGGTTCAAAAAGGTAAGTTGGCACGGTTTGCGGTAAAAGAAGGCGTTTAATTTACGCTTCAAAGCAAGACAAAAACGCTTTGCCTTTCCCTGCTTAATAATTGTAAGCAGGGGTGGCAAAGCGTTTTTTTGTTGCAGTACGAGTCGCGGTGTGCTTAGAAATCGGGAAAATGCAGCCCTGATCACAGCGAAGCCACAAGTAGCCTCTTAACGGAATTTCTAAATTGAAAAACGCCACTTAAAATGTCAAATATGAATTTCAATCAAGCTTCTACAAACCCGACTACTCCAAAATACCGAATTTATACCCGTTACTGCGATAATACGCAATAATCTTGGGCAGTGTTTTAACGGTTAGATCCTTCCCCACGGCATCATGCATTAATACAACGCGTACGTGGCTGTCGGGATAAACCATCAAAGACCGCAAGTGATACTGTAGCATAGCTTCCTCTGTTTTCGGCGCTTGTGCCGGACCCAAAGCATCCCCAACTGCCGCGTTCCAATCGATCCAATCAAGTCCTAAGCGAACTAAACCAGTATCAGCTCCAGTCAAGCCTTTCCAACTAAAATGGCCACCCGGATAGCGCCATAGGTGAGTATTGAAATCGGGTCCCAAAGCTTGTTTCACAGCAGTCTGCTCTGTTTTAGCCTCATTTTCAATTGCCGATGTTGCACCCACTCGATTCGGATAAAGCAAATTGTAGTTGTGTGTCATACTGTGCAAACCAATTGCATGTCCGGCATCATACTCAGCTTTCAAGACCGGTGTCGTTTCCGGCGAAAGTTGGCGACCCACAACGAAAAAGGTACCATGAACGCTTTCCCGATTAAGAATATCCAAGACTTGAGGAGAAATGATGGTATTCGGACCATCGTCAAATGTCAGGAACACGACTTTTTCTTTGATGCTGCTAGTGTTTGGGGCGGTCATCTCTTGTTTGACTTGAGCGATGGGGTAAGCATACGGGTCGGCTGCAGGAATATGGGTACGCCCAGAATTCGATTGTACCTGCTCAGACGACTGCCGCCGAGCCGCCTCTTGTTGGCGACGTGATGCCGCCTGCTTGCTAAACATGCTACGTTTTGATTCACTTATACGAACCGAGGCGTAATGGCGGCTAGCACTAAGCGACTTCGCTACATTAGTCTGGTGATCAACATACAACTTTAACGAAAAACAGATTATAACGGCCAATACCGCAATTAGCGCAAGGCCCCACCCTAACAAAAGATATTTGTGTTTCACGCTTACCCTCCACATTGTGATCAAAGATTATCCGAAGTTGAGTTTACCATGAGACACTTAAAAAAACGGTAAAATGGTTTTCTTTTAATCAAGTCATCATATATGTGAGTCGTTCCCGCAGATAAGCACCAAACCCAATATCATTTAAGTTTTGCCTGATTCAGCATATAATTCGATTTCAAATAATATTGAACATCATCGAATTTCTTAATGACCGCCTTCTCACTTTTATTTGGCTTTGTCGTAAGCTTATTGTCAATCATATAATGATTTTTTTCGCCAAAAACAGGGACTTGTGCCTCGAGATCTTGCAGCACTTGCATATACTGTGAACCTTTCCATCCCACGTGTGAAAAGATTTCCGGAAGAACAAACATAGGACTCATGGTCTGTCCTTGTCCGGAAAAATCCTTGGCCATCAATTTTTTGGCCGCCTGATTAGACCACATGACGTAAGGTGTATTGTAATAATTCTCGTAGCCTTCCCGTGTCGACTGCTTCAAATTAACACCAAGCATTTTATATGTTGAATTCTTGTCGCCGCCCCATGGATTATGATCACCCCAGAAGGCTAAAACAACAGGTTGATCTAGTTGATCTAGCTGATCCTTAAGTTCCAAGAGCGCATCCGAAGTCTCTTTAATGCCAGTCAGGTAATTGTTAATGATGGCGTAATCCTTTTTGTTATATCCCTTTTTCCACGGTAGCAATGTGTCGCCATCAAAATCAGTGCCATATGGACCGTGGTTTTGGATCGTGACTGTTTGATTAAAGAATTGCTTACCATTTGCGTTTACGGCTTTCAATTGCTTGACGAGATCAGTAAACACTTCTGAATCAGGAACAACGTCCACATTAGCAACATTCTTGTCATAATAGTTTTCTCTGAAGAGTGTCTTTTGGAAACCGAGATATCGATCAATATTTTGGCGATTATAAAACCATGCATCGCCCGGGTGCATAAATCTGGTGACGTATTTTTGCTCATTGAAATAATGAACAAATGAATTAGTCATACCATTAATGGGGCTTAAATCCGCAAAACCGGTCAGCACCTTGCGTTCCGTATCCACAGTTCCACCACCAAAAATTGTGGTCGTCAATTCACCTGCCATACCTTCAGATGCTACCTGATGAAATCCCGCGTAGACAGAAGGATCGATATCCAATTGATCCCACTTAGAAAAATCTTGGAAAGCTTCCAGCTGAATTGTAATCACGTTCACGCGCTTATTGGCAGGAATATTTTGGTACTGATATTGAGTCAGCGCCGATTTGGCACTTGCGGCATCATAATTCTCAGGCGGAAGTAACCAGTCGTTTTTAACTGAGTGAATAAAAGAAAACATGTAGCCATTAACAACATAGCGATCTGCATCTGGTCCCCAGGGGTCATTGTTCGCCAAAGTATAATAATCATCGACTAAGTAGTACCGATGAAGCATGAAAGCCGATCCGACCATCACAAGAACAAGTGCGATTATGCGCGTATTCCAACGAATCATCGCAGGTTTAAGAAATAGACCAACGATGATAGTCAGTATCAACAAGCTACCAATGATAAAGAAGTACTTTACCGGTGGAATATAACTATATCTTGAACCCATATTGCTAGCTTCTGATGCCAAAGAAATATCTGCAAATTCGAAGGGATAGTCACGATATTGCAACATGAAGTAATTAACCATAGCAACAATAATAGCTAGGGCTTGCCCGACAAAAATTGCCAATTGCACCCGATTAAAAATCAAGTAAGTTACGAGCATGACAACGAAGATCGGCAAAATGTTGAACAAAACCAAACGTGCACTTGAAAAAACAAGGAGCGTTAATTTTAAGTCGTAGTCACCAGATGCCAAGTAAATCGTTACGATGCCAGTTATGATAGCCATGATTAAAAGGACAAAAGCATTTCTTAAAAATAGCGCAATCTGGTAGCGATTAAAGCCTTTGTAGGTTTTAAAAAGACGGTTGTTAGCCTCAATGCGCGCACTTTTCTCCAATCCAGTGTTGCGCACGAATAACCGATAAAACCGTGGTGATACCACTAGCGAATGAGGTGCCAAAAATCCCATCTTAGCCTTAAGCGTTCGTGCTTGAGGAAGAAGATGTCCATGATCATCAATATCCAGTCCAACATGGCGGCTATCTGGGGTTACCCAGTTAAGCAAAAAGTCCGGCACATCAGCTACCAACCAAGTATTCGCTTTAACACGCCGATGAGACCGTTTACTTAAGCGCTTACCGAATTGCCGCCAACGTTCTTCTGTTAATGAAACGCTTAACAAATAATGCCAGAAAACAGCTTGATACTTTAGCTCCTCAATTTGCTTCAGTTTAAATCTCAGTTCGTTTAGAAGTAACGGCAAAAGAATCCAACATCGGATTGGGCGATATCGTAAGTAAAAAAAAAGGACAGCTACTTTGATATTTAACCGACTAAAACGTGTCTCAAGATCAATCACAAACACAAACCTCCCAAAAAGAAATCCATCCCCAAATGGACTTTAATAACCACTTATAATTTAATCGCATTCAGTTCATAAAATTAATGGTATCACGTCTAGTTTACAAAAGATACTTTAAAAGATATCCCTGTCATAATATGCAATTTTGCACTGAAATGAAAACCGTCTTTTTAAATACAAACAAATGTTAATAAGCGAAAAAACTCAAGCCAGAGTCAGTGTACATCTTTAGAACGTGAAAACCCCCAATTGTCGACAATGGCGACAATTGGGGGTTAATCGAAAACTAAAAAGCCATTTGATAAGGAATAAAGGTCTTATATGCACCACTGATTAAGAAGATTAACACAAAGATGACGCCACAAACACCTACCATTGCTAATGTTCGCGTCTTTTTTGGCATAATCGAAAAGACGATGGTAGGCAAAACAACCGTCTCTGTGGTTGTTGCAATTGTCGAAAGTCGCCCACCAATTGTTGATAACTGTGACAAAGACAGCAATGTTAAGGTGGCAAATAAGTAAACCAACATCAGGAACTTAAACTTGTCTTTGCCACCAATCAAGGCATCCGCAACAATACCACGTTGTAAAATATAAAAACCGGTTATACAGATCAAAACCTGCATAAGGGTTACCGGGTCAAATAAACCCGCTGATAAATAATTAGCGTTTGTGACGTACGGTGCATAGCGTGGTAATGTGTGCACAATGATCACACTTAAGATTTTAGGAGCAATAAAACCTCCCGCTGCACCCAGAACAAGAAAACCAAGCACCCATTTAAAAGTGATCTTGCGAAATAGAAGCCAAAATGGATATATGAGCAAAAAGAATAGAGCCGAAACATGGATCGTTGCTGATAAACCAACTACCAACACAAATGGCAACGGCTTCTCATCGTAAACAAACTTTAGTGCCAACATGCAAATGACACATACAAGTGACGCACGAATCTGTCCCATATCGCGCATAAAGAAAAAGCGACTCATATAATATGCAATCGGAATGATCGCAGGCCGAAAGTATTCTTTAGCGAAGCAATAAAATAAGACTAACGTGACCGTTGCCCAAGCTAAAAGGAAAAGCCAAAACGGTGCATGAACCAAGTTGAAGACATTGCGCAAGAATAAAAATCCAGGTTCGACTTGACCAGCTGAATAATCACCCGCATAGATTGTCTTGTATGGCAAAAAATCATTACCAGTTTCATATCGCAAACCTGCAACAACAGCAAGCATGAAGACACCCAGCCATGCCCAAACGGACGACATTGTCACACGTCCGAGTAACATGAAGATTATCATAATTGCAAAGAGACCTAAATAAAAAGCCACAACATCATTCTCCTACTGCCCTTTATGCGATCAACGTTTCATCATTTGCCGATGAAGCCCTCTGGTTTACCACTGTTAAGCTTGGTTTAACACAGTCCCGATTAAAGTAGCCGGTAACTGTCGAACTTGGGCAATTGTCTGCGCTACACGATGCTTAGAAGGGCCATTAGCCTTGGTAACAATCACAACACCTGTTGCAAGCTCGGCAATTAAGCCCGCTTCACTAGCATCAGCCATCGCCGGGCCATCAATTAAGATTAAATCAAATTGATGTCTTACTTGATCAAGAAAGGTTTTAAATGAAGATCCTGCCAGTAGCTTGGCCGGATCACCAAGCTCACTGCCAGCAGGGGCTACAGCGAGTTGTTGAATCTTGGTGTTAATAACAAGATCGTCAACGTTAACCGCCTGAGCGTCATTGACATGAATCAGGGAAGAAAGTCCTTCAGTATCCTTAACGTCAAACACTGAAGCTAAAATCGGCCGATGTAGGTTACCTTCGACCAACAACGTCTTTTTACCTTCCATTGCAAAGCTAGCAGCAAGATTAGCTGCCACGTAAGATTTACCCTCACCTTCTGTAGCAGAGGTGATAAGTAAAACTGGCCGATCAGACCGACTCATCTGTAACGACAAGTTATTTCTGAGTGTCCGAAATTCTTGGCTAGAGACGGACGCATCACTCACAAATTGATGTGCAAGTTCATTTGTCATGGAAAACTCCTTTAAATTAAACACGATCAAGTCAAAACCGTTATATCATACAGAGATCAGTTCATAGCTTCTTCGTCGAGATAACACCAAGAACCGGTGCTTTTGCGACCTTAATCAGCGTCTCTTTTGTCTTAATAGTTGCCTGTTTAATTTCTCTAAGAACAATCCAGGCAAGACCAACTAAGAATCCTATAATCGCACCAATCACGATGAGGACAAGCGGTTTGGTACCTGCAGCAACATCACTAGGTTCTGCTTTAGCTAAAATTGTAACGGTATCTGTATGATTCGTAATTGACGAAATGGTCTTTTGAAATGCCGCCGCTACCTCGTTGGCAATTGACGCAGCATCATTGGCATTTTTTGCCGTTGCATGAATCGAAAAGGCACGCGAATTATCTTCATTGTCTACCTTAACCTGTTTTTGCAAATCACCACTACTAATTTTCAGCTGTTCTTTTTGAAGTAATTGTGCAGATGCTCTATCATAAACAGCCGCTGTTTTAAACAAAGATTTACCAGTAGCCAGTAACTCCGAATCATATTGGTTTTGATTTAAAATCTGGCTCAGTGATTCAGTATTATTCTTCTGCTGATTGACAACGGCCAGAGCAGTTGATGAATAAGACGGTTTCTTGACACCATAAGCATAACCGCCTGCGATCACAGCGCCCAGCAACAAAGTGCAAAGTGCCAACCACCAGTTCTTTCGAAGTGAGACCAGCAATTCTTTCATACTCAATAAGTTATCCATGATTCCTCCATCATAAACACATTTCTTAATTATAGACAGCCGCCTTCATTATTTGCGTTTTCATCATACCGCAACATCGGCAAAAGTCATACGTTTGATCCAGATTTAAAGAAATTTGCAAAGGTTTTTCCCCACGCGATGGTACCTTGTTTTATAGAGGACAAAAGCGTGCTATCAATCATCTTATAGTAATAACTCGGCCAACGCCAGTTATTATAAGCGGCTTGAACTAGAATCGGGAAGAACAGCAGAAAGTAAATGTTACCATTCGTTAATTCAAGCCCCAACCATAAACCTACCAAGTTAGCACCCGCAGAAATAAGAAAAGCCTTGGTATAGGGAATAATGTTTGCATTAGCAATATAAGAGGCATGAACCGAGTGTTGCTGATAAAGAAAATAATACAGGATTAATGGTAAAAAGACTTCCAGTGTCGGGACAGAGGCGGGCTTGATCAACTTCAGTAATGGGAAAATCACTAATAGCGTCCCTACCGATGCGATAAGAAAAAGCCAAACATAGGCGGCAACGGCTTTGGAAGTCTTATCGCGGATAGAAGCAAAATCTTGTTTAACAAAATTTGACTGTAAAATCGGATTATAGGCGCCGTTGATAGCAGAAGAGGCAGTTCCTATTGCAGACGCAAATTGGACCCCTACCGAATAAACACCCGTCACGGACAGAGGTAAAAAGGCTCCAGCCATCAGTGACATCCCCTGAGAAGTTACATAATTAGACATGCTGACAAGGCCATCACGCCAGGTATTTGGCCAGATAAACAAAAAGATTTCCTTAATTTCATGCCAATTCATGGGTGACTTCAGTACATCACGATGAGATCGAACCTCTTCATCTTGCCAGTAAAAATGACTGCAGATGGTTCGGAAAATAATACCATACATCACCAGTCCGATAACTGGTGATAGAATGGACGGATAAATCAGAAAGCCACCAAATGTTAGCAGAATCTGGAGTGACCGTGAGAATACCTGTGCCTTATTGACTGAATCGATTTTACCCGATCCGCGAAGCAATGCCGAAAAATAGCCGAAATACAAGTTTAGGAAAAGCGAGAAACAAAATACCAGCCATGTCCACTTATATTCAGCATCTGGTAATTTGCTGAACACAAACGCGTTCATATAAATGGTCCCGAAAATCCCAACCAGCACAACGGCAACTATCGCTAGAATCATATAAATCGCGCGGGCAGCGTGAATCGTGGAGGCCAATAAATGATAATTAATCACGGTATGATCATGTTCCTTATCTACCCCACGTGATTTCAGCGTTTTGGCTCCTGACCAAATATAAGCAATATTACGGGCAAACGCCGGATCAAAGCCAAAATCAAACAAAGCAATCAGGCCGTTGATGCTTAAAATCAAATACCAATAGCCAATCTCTTGCGAATTAAGGAAATGAAAGATGATTGGTAGCAATAAAAAGTTGCTTGCCATCGAAAAGATCGTTCCTGCATAACTCCATACAATGCTTTTTCTTGTCACTTCAAACCGATTTGGCAATTTGCTTCCTCATTTCACTTAGTTTCAAAACTTGCATAAATTCGTCGCAGTCGTTGTTGCATCAATGGCCACGCGAATTCTTTTTGGTATATTTGTCGCATTAAAACCGCTTCTTTGGCCCAATCTTGGCGCTTGTCAACAAGCTCCTGCAACCCAGCCGCAATACCTGACTCAGAAGGTTCGCAAACCGCACCAAAACCATATTTGGTTAACCAGTTCGACATACCAGACCGCTTAATCATTAACAGCGGTTTTCCCAATTCCATAGCTTCAAAGAACTTATTTGGTGAAGCATAGAGATGATTTTTAAGGACGGGATCATAAAGCGCGACTAAGATATCAGCCGTTTTCTCGATTCCGTTGACTTTCTCGTAAGGCACAACGCCTAAATAGTCAATTCGTTGATCGCGTTTGGCCGCGTCCGCAAACATATTTTGAAATTGTCCTTGGCCAGCAACGGTTAATGATAGCGCCGGATTATTTTCAACGGCACCTAACAATTCCGGTAAGCATCGGTACGGGCTAAGTCCACCAATGTATACGATTCTAAAGCTCGTTTGTTTTGGATTTATAACCTCGGCATCTGCAGCAACTGAACTATCTAATGGCGAATTGTAGATCACAGCCAGATTTTTAGGCTTAGCAGGTTCAATTTGGCGCCGGCGGTCTTCAGAGCAGATTAGCGTCCAATCCGCCGTTGCCATTGTCACGTTCTCCCAGTGAACGACCATTTTCCGATACCATTCAGGATAATTGCGCGTGTCAGGTGCATAGTCGAAGATATCATAAACGAACTTTGTTTTTGTTTTCTTAACAACCTTTGCCGTCACATAACCGGTATGCACATTACATGCCTGAACCGCATCGTATTCGTGTAAATGTTTACGAAGCCAGCGATACAAGAAGGCTTCAAAGCGGATGAACGCAAGGACCTTAAAATATTTAAAAGAATACGACAACTTGATTCCAGTGAAGATGGCCTTCAGTTTCTGACCGTCAAATTCAAAAGTATCGGTCGTCATTCGACCATGTGGCTCCTCCCGCCACCCAAGAATTGTCACATCATGGCCGGCAGCCTGCAAAGCGGCACTCTCTTTTAATAATCTAGAATCATCATCCACATGTCCCGTAGACACAAATAATATCTTCATGGTTCCTCCTGATCCACTCACTCTCTTCGCATAGAACGTCTGCATCGCAAAGTTAATAGACGTATTTTAGCAAAAATGGAAAAATATCCAAAACTCTGAATTTGTAAAGCAGCATCTTAATGACCAACTTCTTGTCTTTCTTGTATAGCATTAACTTTTTAAACGAATATTGGGCCATCTTGTCGCGGATATGCCGCTTAAGCCCAAGGTCGTTTGATGCCGCAAGATTTTGAAAATAAATCGACAACCGTCTCCTCAGTATGTATTCATCAACATCTTTATTTGCGGCAACATCACTCGAACGTAGCACGCGTTCGACTTCATCGACCACCTTTGCATAATCGGTTAACTTCTCGGTGTTAATCTTATGAGCAATGGAACCTGCATGCTGGTAGTAAACATACAAAGCATCGTGTAACCGATAAATGTTATTGGCACGCAGCAGAATAGGCAGGAAAAAGGCCAAATCCTCGGCATACTGTAAATTCTCGAAGCGTTCAGTGCCGATAAGCTTTCTTGCAAATACTTTGTTATGCGGAAATCCACCGATAGGATCATGGGCACCCGTCAACATTTCATGTAAGATGTCAGCAAGCTTAGTCTTCTCAGCTTTCTTCACTGCTGGCGCCTCTTTTGGAACCTTATCTTTTTCGACCAATGAGAGATAATCAAAGACGAGCAAATCAAAGCCGGTGCCCTTGATAACCCGTAGAATGCGATTGACTGCACCAGGAAGAAGTACATCATCGGCATCTATAAACCAGACATACTTACCATTAGAATTGTCCAGACCAGTATTACGTGCAAATGCCACGCCACGGCGATTTTCATCAATTATGACAGTGTCGGCATGTGTCTCATGATAATGCTGTAACAAACTCGCACTGTTATCAGTCGAGCCATTATTGACGAGGATGATTTCTACCTCAGGTGGCACTTCACCCAAACTTTTAAATAGTCTCGGTAAATACTGTTCACTGTTAAACACTGGAATGACGATACTCAATTGATAATTCATGGTGTCCTCCGGTTATGATGGCTGGATCAAAGCTTCAAATGACACTCATTATTCTTTGTCATGCAACAGGAAAGCTGCTGATCCAGGCCATAAAAATAAAGCCTGCACACTGATGGGTAGACGTTCTGCCGCAATATGTTGTGACTTTCTTGAGCATTATACCACAGCCCTACCGCTTTCCTGCGACAAACCTAGCAACTTAAGGCAACCTTACATTAGGCGACAATAGCTTCTCCTCCGTGGTATGCCAATGCTTCTCACTAAATGTCATCATGTCGGCGTCGGGACGAATCCGCATCTTCTCCCTTAACGCTTAACCACTTCATATTTACCAAAAAAATCCTAAAGCCACCATAAAGAATAAGCGCTAAACACGTCAAAATATTTATGATTCCTGCTATATCAAATAACCTAGACGGCTGATAGCCAAGCGTCACCTGGTTGCTTCCCTTGCGAGGCGTTACGATGAGTGCACCAATATTACTCCGATGATATTCTGACCGCGACAACAGGGTACCATTTAACATCACTGTTGAATGTCGATATACAATAGCCGGAATCAGCACTGATTTTCGGCTTTTTGCTTTCCACTTATAAACAACTTGACTATCAGAGTTAACGCCTATGACTACTTTTAGTGGATGATTCAAAATCTGACTTTTATAAGCATCATAAGCAAAAAGGGTGTTGCCGGTTTGTGTTACAGGTAGGTAGTCTGGCGTATTTTTGGTAATAACGCTAAAGACGTGTGACTGATCATAGGCATGATTGAACAAATCTCGAATTTTACTTTGATCTTTAATGGTCGAGTCAGCGCTAACAGCCAATTGATCCCCTCTCCATGCTGATGCCTTTTCGTTAACCCACGTATAGCCATTAATCAGGTTTAATCCCGCAAGACTAATAAAAGCGGCGGCGATTAAGCGCAACTGCATAAAGTTACCACGTCCGAGTTTCTGAAGTGACAAGACTGCCCCTAAAATAATCATCGTCAAGGCAACCGCATTAAACCGCTGAGGAAATTGAATTGTTTGAATGACAGGGAAATGCTTTCCTATGACATTCCACGGAAAAAGTGGCGAACTGAGCCAGAGAAATAAAAGTCCGTCAACATTGATGATTTTTTCATACAAAGCAAGGTTTTTCCAACTCAATGCCGCAAAGACCAGTTGAATCACGACAACAAATGACAGAATCAAGCCAAAGTCCAAACGTGTCATATTGCCCAGCGATAATTGTGAGGCGCTCCCGATCAGGTCTTTAACCCGGTACGGCATAACCAGGCTTTCGTGATGTAAATCAATCAATGCGGCCAACGTTGCTGCGTTTAGTCCCACCGCGATGGCAACAGCCCCACCTGCAGCTAATAATGTTCGGTAACGATCCCGGGCGAGATAAAGACCCGGAATAAAGAAAACAACCGCGCTTAATACATACAGTAAGGCTGTAAAGTTCTGAACTGCCAGTAGACTTCCAGCAGCCAAGCCAAAGAGAACCGGGTTTATCGGCCGATCATGATTCCTCACCATCCGAATTAATGGAATGGTGGCGAAAGGCAAAAGTGCGGCCCCCCAACCTCTTAATGCTGTGTCTGTGACGTAAAACATGACTAGTGGCGTACCCATGTATAGCACCGCTGCACCAAATGCTAATTGCCTTTTGACCCGACAATAGCGTGCCAAAAAATACATGCCGCTTCCCGCTGTCAGTAAACATAAAAAGCTTGAGATAATCTGCGCTCTAAACCAAGTTTTAACCAGAATTAAAATAAAACCGTTTAAATAAGCAAACGCACTTCCATAAACAGCATTAACAACCCGTCCTGACTGCCGAAATGCATAAATCGATTGGAAAAAGTTGAAGTGGCCATTTTTAATTTGCATTGCGGCTTCATAAAAACGATTCCATTGAAATTCCCAATCATCTCCAATTGCCATTGCATGGTAATTAATCTGCGGAGCTAAGACAACGAGTGCCATTACAATAATCCCCACGATCCATAAACCATCACGCTTCCATTTTACGCCCCTGATTTCCTGCATCTTTATTGTCCCCATCCTCTATCATCTCGTCTAAGATCTTCAATGATAATAGTTTACACGCTCAGAGTAGAAAAGTGTCACGACCATTAACAACCGACCGACTTAACAGAAAAACACCTTGTAGCCGCTGATAACAATTCTACCAGTTATTACAAGGTGTTTAACGTAGAGCCGGTTCTAAAAACCCCTGACGCTTATTTAACTGTTAAACCACTTTTATCAATCCAATAGGTCTGGCCATTTGCAAATTGTACCTTAACATAGGTGCCACGATCTGTCTTTTGCTCAACAGAGGCATGAACCTGCTGACCGTCAAACCGCTTTGCATTATCATTACCACCCAGTGTTGTAATACTGGTATGGTATGGACCGTCCACATACAAGCCATCAGTACGGGTCTTCTGATTGATAACGGCACTATAACTAACGCTCTTTGTAGATAGAATTGGACTTAAAGACGAAAAACTCGTTAGTGCCAATTTATCAGTCCAATACGTTTTACCATTTCCTAACCTAATTTGAACGTAGGTTGAGTGCGTCGGACGCGAAGTTGTCGCTTCGTTGATGACCTGCACTAACCGGCCATTTAATGATTTGGTATTGGCATTACCGATCGCAGTCGCAGCGGATGTATGATATGGGCCTTCCTGATACAAACCATCGGCGCGATGAGTCTGATCAACTATGGCAAGATAGCTTACAGACTTAGTAGTAAGAATCTTATCGTAACTCGATGTCCCAGTCGCTGTCGTCGTTGTCAAGCCGCGTTTGTCAATCCAGAAAGTCTGGCCATTCGCTAATTTAACTCGATTATAAGTTGTACCACCGGCTCTAGTTGTAACGGCTTCAGCAATCACCTGAACCTTTTGACCGTTATACTTAGTGGCATCACTGTTACCACCAGATGTTTCAACTGAGGTATGGTAAGGACCGGCAGTATAAATGCCATCAGCACGCCCCTTTTGTTGAATCGTGGCCGTATAATTCACAGCTTTATTTGAAACAACTTTATCAAACGAAAATTGTGCCGTCCCGTTCTTGTCAATCCAAAAAACCTTGCCATCTTGTGCTTTTACCTGTACATATGTACCTCGAAATGTAGTGGCCTCAGCTTGTACATGCACAGACTGGTTATTATAGTTAACACCGTCAAAATTAGAAATGGCAGTTGTTGCACTCGTGTGATAAGGCGCAGCAGTGTAAATGCCATCTTTTCGCGTATTCTGATTGACAATCGTGGCATCATAACTTACTGCTTTTGTCGAGGAAATTGAATCATATGCAGGGGCCGGTGGCGTTACCGCATTGGGCTGTGTAAATAAGCCTGTATAGTCAACCGTGACATCAATTGACTTTGATGCACCGGGCAAATAGGCTAATGAAGAATACTGCCAAGCGCCAAAGTCCTGATTCCACATTGAATTAGCACTTGGCGTATAAGGATAATCCGCAATCCAGGTGCGGCTTTTGCCGACTGTATTGATAGCAGCATTAGAGTATTCATAATATTTACCGGTGTATAAAACGTGATGTGTGTATCCACGCCGATTAAGTGTTTGCCAAAATGCATTTAAATTACCGCCAACATCGCCACTCACGTCATTTCCTTCAACGTCCGCCACAACATTGACCTGCTTACCCACATTTAGCTTATCTAGTGTGTTAGCAAAATGATTAGCCTCTGCCACTGCATCAGCACTTGACCCGAAGCGACTGTAATGATACATGGAAACCGTCATACCCGCATTCCGTGCATATTGAACTTCGCTTGCAGCAAATGGATTTTGGTAATTGGTTCCTTCCGAGGCCTTAACAACGGCACCTTTTACGCCAAGTGAACGTAGTGTATTAAAATTCGCTTGCGTCATCCAACCTTGATAAGACGCAACATCTACTACGTCTGTTCGCGGTACCGATTGATTACCAATCGTAAAACTCATCATGGTCAACGGACTTGCAGCAAACGTCTGAATATTTGCCTGTGCCGCAGCCTGCGTTGTCGTATCGCCATTTTGAGCACTCGAGAAAGTTCGGACGCCGTTTGCAGCATTGGTATTCGGCATCCCCGCGCCACTTTCATTAGAATGCTGATTCATATCATGGAAAGCCGCTGCTTGGTTTTGTGTTGACTGCGTGCTTGTGCTCTCATTAGTGTCAGCAGATACACTGACTGGTGTCCCCAATACAAGTTGTGAAAACAAAAGTGACGAAGCAATCGCAGCAGACGCCCAAAATAACTTATTTTTCAAAATTTTCTCCTTTGACCCCATAAAAACTCCTCCTAGAACGAAACCTTAAACACAGACCATTATACATGGACCACGACAAGTTTTAAAGAAACATTCTGATGACAAAAAAATTTGTGGCTCAAGTACTGACGATTCTTAAAGACAATCAAATTCGGTGATCAGAAATCTCACGGTCGAAAGTTCTTTTCTGAACCTGAACAAGCCATTGGTAAAGTGTCGGTACCGCCAACAAGAATAAAACATAATACTGTTCAAACCGATATCGCGCCTGAGTTTCCATAAAAATATAAGCAAAAAAGAACATACCAAAAACAAGCGCCGGTAAAAGGTAGCTCATTCGCGTTGTCACCCGTTTTTCCGTTAAAACACGCTTGAAGGTCCCCAAAACCGTGCTGGAATAAATAACTATCCCTGAAAAGTTCAAAGATGAGATTAGTAACGGATGGCGATCCAGGAAATGTTGATTACCGCCAAGATTATATTGATTATCGACATTTCCAATGAAGCCTGTGAATCGCTTCATAACTTCCTGAATATCGATGCCATGTGTAAAGGCATTTCTTAGTTTCTCGGCAGCCGCGTCTTTATAAAGTGCATAATCGAAGTGATAGGCCTTCAAATCATAATAGAGCTGTGACTTTCGGGCACTTGTCGTATACTTGCCGCTAACGCCTTTCCCGGTCAGACCAATTAAGAACTTATAGTAAGGGTTCCCGCCTTTGATCCCGTATGGTGCAATACCCGAAAGAATAAACAGCTGATTAATGGCCCACCCAAGGATCCAAAAGCAGCTTAGAAATAAGACGGCCTCACCTAAACGTTGCCGACTTTTTTGCTGAATCGCTTGAATAATTAAGGCAACCAAAATCGCCATTGCCACTACCACCGCAGTCGGACGCAAAACCTGGGCCACTGCGATGCAAATAGCCGCTATTAAAAGATTCAGCCAAGATCGACGTTTAAGAACAAAGTATATCGCTAAGGCTTCCAACAACAGACCCTCGTGTTGGTTATTAATAATGCCGGCGCCAATGAAGATAAATGGGAAAAATGCAAACAGCCCTGCCCCAAAAAAAGCAACATGACGATTTGAAAATAGCCTTAACGTTTTATAAAGTGTCAGAACAGTTAAGGTTATGACCACCATTTCAACAATTTTAAAGTATAAAAGACGATCACCAAACACGCGCATGAACACTGAAAGATAATAGGCATAGCCAATCTGGAAATTATAATATCTAAAGTAATCGCTAGGCTTAACTGCTTGGCTCTTAAAAGTCCCATTGACAATATCACGCGCACCTTCAAGCAATACCTGATAGTCACTGACCGGCTTTGTTCGATACACATAATTCCAAAGTCCCAAGAAAATAATCGTGATCCCTGCCAGCAAAAATAGAGCTTGCCAATCAGAGAGGTTAACGGTACTTAGTTTAAAAAGTAAAAAAAAGGTGATTACAACGCCCATACCTCCCAGTACAAAGGCGGGTGTTCCCCAAGCAGCTCCTTCTACCACCTGGATTTTAAAAAGACACAATAGGCAGAATATGAAGACCCCAACAAGCAGGTACCTTGCCAACCGATTAATAAACTTATTAGAATCTTCAAGAATAAGTTCAACACGCTGTTTCACTTTATGTATTTCCTCCAATTCTCCTCGCAATCTCCAAAGTATGAGGTTCTCGTTGAAGCTTGTAATTTCAATATAATCCCGACTTTAACGACGCTTCTCCAAACAGTCATCCCCCAAAATGCTTTCATTATGCCGCAGCCCCTGAAAAGGTCTTGGTGAGCTCATCACGACTTATTTTGCCACGGATGAAGTTTCAAGATTGCAACACCGCCATGTTATACTACTTTTCGGATGTTGCTATTAGATCAATTCGGCTAAGGAGGGATATTGGCAGTGGATCTTATTTTGTTGCCATTCATCGGTTTTATTTTTGCAAGTATGCGCCCAAGTCAAAATCTTCAGGATGGGCATTTGGGCAAAAACGCTACCAACAACCTAAAGGGTATTAGTATCATTTTCATCATTCTGCACCATATCAATCAAGAGATCGGTGAAGTAGGCGGGACTTTTTTTTCGTCTCGCTTAACGCTTGCAGGCAGGCTTGGCGTTGCCATCTTCTTCTTTGTCTCAGGTTATGGCGTCATGCGTCAGTATCAGATAAAGGGATCCACTTACTTAAAGAATTTTTTATCACACCGAGTGTTACCAATTGTGGTACTTTATCTGCTTGCAATGGCGATCATCTTTCCGATTAAGCACCAGTTTATGGGATTGACACTGGCTCAAGCGGTTATTTCAATGACTGATGGGGCGCCGTTCGTAAATGACAGTTGGTTCGTGTTAGCCATCATCTTTTTCTATGTTGTTTTTTGGATTTCTCTTCGAATTTCTCATGGACATCCTTTACCTTTGTTTTCCTGCTTATTCCTTCTTACTGGTGTTTATATGGTTTACATCGGAACAGAAGGTATGGGCGAATGGCTTATCAATGCCGCACTTGTATTCCCTGTAGGCGTTCTTTTTGCCTTTTATGAACAACGCCTTGTTCCTTTTATTCGCCGATATTATCTACCCTTGACATTAATAACGCTAACAATCTTCGCTCTGTTCTTCACTTTAGACGAGATGCATGGGCAAATGCGTTATCGTGTGGTCAGTGAAGTTTTCTTCGCGCTATCTGTCATGATGATTAGTTACCGAGTTGAATTCGTCAGTAAAATCTTCTTAATAAGCAGCGCGTGGTCCCTAAACCTATATCTCTACCATCCCTTTATCGCCGATTGGCTATATAGCATCGATGCAATTGGATCACACAGCGTTGTTTATACCATTGTGGTAATTTCATTAAGTTATCTGGCGGCCGGCATCATCGCGTTGTTACAGTTATGTCTTCAGCGGCTAAAAAGCAGGCGTCTTAGCGTTAAAACAGTCTGAACATGGATCCTCATTTTCAATTCAGATGCACTTACCCGTGATTATTGGTAGGTGCTTTTTTTCCGGCTTGTTCGCATCTACAAACCATTAATACCTTGACGTTGAAGAACCTCACTTAAGCTTTTCAGACTCGTCTTTGGTATGGCGCTCTTCACTCTGCCATGTTTGTTGACTAATAATAAAACGGGGACGGTGTTTACTTTCCAGATAGGTCTTACCGACATACTCACCAATAACCCCTAAGCTTAGTAACTGAATGCCTCCCATAAATGAAACAATACAAACAATAGAGGCCCATCCGGCAACCGTGGCCCCGCGAAAAGCCATCAGAACTGCCCAAATGGTTCCGACAAAGCCGAAAAGACTGACAATGCCTCCAAGTTCGGCAATAAACACAATCGGTTTGATAGACAGACTTGTGACGCCATTAATTGCCAACGCCACCATCTTAGACAGGGAGTAATGGCTCTTTCCTGCTAGCCGTTCATGCCGTTGATAGTAAACCGAGGTGCTTTTGAAGCCAACAAGTGGAAACATTCCGCGAAGAAACAAATTGACTTCCTTAAAATCTGCCAAGTGTTGAAGCACTTTACTACTTGCTAAGCGATAGTCGGCATGATTGTAAACGACATCCACACCCATGAGACGTAGAAATCGGTAAAAGCTCTGAGCACTTACCCGTTTAAACCATGAATCACTTTTTCGATCGGACCGAACCCCATAAACAACCTCACAGCCATCTTCATAAGCCGTCAACATGTCGTTCATAGCATTGAGATCATCCTGACCGTCCGCATCAATAGAGATAGTCACGTCACAGTGGTCTTTAGCGGTCATTAAACCAGCCAAAACTGCATTTTGATGGCCCCGGTTTCGACTTTGCTGAATGCCTAAAAAATGGTCGTCCGCTTGCGAAAACTCCTGAATCAAAGACCATGTGCGATCTTTTGACCCATCATCGACAAAAAGGACACGGCTATTTTGCGCAATCCGCTTTTTCTGAATGAATTCAGTTAGTTTTTTTAAAAATCTAGGCGCCGTGATCGGTAAAACTTTCTCTTCGTTATAGCAGGGTATTACGATCCACAATACTGGAAGCGCCATATTCGTTCCTCTCCTTCAATCACACTCGCCGCCGCAAAAATTTGCAGTGGCGAGTGTGATGTTTATTCTGCTACTTAAATGCTACCGGGCGAGTTGCCTTTTTCCCAAATTCATATAAAATAGCGTCTAAAATGCGCTGTGAAGCATGGCCGTCGCCATAAGGATTCTTGGCTTCGGACATTCGCTGATATTCCTGATCATCGTCCAAAAGTTGCAACATTGCAGTCTTGACAGTCTTTGGATCTGTTCCCACTAATTTAAGTGTACCCGCCTGAACCCCTTCAGGACGCTCCGTTGTACCGCGAAGCACCAGGACCGGCTTACCTAGGGACGGTGCCTCTTCTTGAACACCACCGGAATCCGTCATGATGAAATAGCTACGTGCGGCAAGATTGTGAAAGTCAACCACATCAAGCGGTGCAATCAAATGAATTCTCGGATGATGACCCAGTATTGAATCAGCGGCTTCCTGTACAACCGGATTTAAATGGACAGGATAAATAATCTCAATATCTGGGTGTGTTTCGACAACTTCTCGCATCACTTTGAATACTCGCCGCATCGGCTCGCCTTGATTTTCGCGACGATGCATGGTGACAAGAATCATTTTTTTGTCCGGATCAATTAACTCAAGTACTTGGTGGTGATAATCATCCCGAACAGTTTGGTCCAAGGCATCAATAGCCGTGTTTCCGGTCACAAAAATCTGTTTTTCCGGGTGATGCTCTTTCAAAAGGTTGGTACGACTCTGCTCGGTTGGCGCAAAATACAGGTCGCTCAAGACATCCGTTAACTGGCGATTCATTTCTTCAGGGTAAGGACTATATTTTTCCCATGTTCGTAACCCAGCTTCAACGTGGCCCACCTTGGTCTGCTGATAAAAAGCAGAAACACTAGCAGCAAATGTTGTGGTCGTGTCGCCATGAACTAACACAATATCTGGCTTTTCCTTTGCAATAATCTGGCCCAATTTAAGTAAAACGTTGCTTGTGATATCTGCCAATGTTTGTCGAGACTTCATAATGTTTAAATCGTAGCTAGGCTGAATATGGAAAATTGAAAGCACTTGGTCAAGCATTTCTCGATGCTGGCCTGTCACTACAGTAACTTCCTCGAATTCATCACTTCGCTGCTTAAGTCCCAAAACGACCGGCGCCATCTTGATTGCTTCTGGCCGGGTTCCAAATACTGTCATAACTTTGATCTTTGCCAAGTCGGCACCTCATTCTTTTTTTGATTAAACGACTAATGTTGCATTGCAAGAATAATTTTAAACTCAGAAAAATTATAGCAGATTATTCAATAGGAATCTAAATTCCATCAGCATTTGCAATTTGCTACAGAAGACTTAAAGAAAAATAAAACCTCCACCAAATTGTAGAGGTTACATTTGTCAGTGCTGCTTAAATTGTTAGTCTGTTAACGTGTCGCTGTTCCTTCTTGAATTGTCTTTATTGGCTCAAGCCCGGAAATCATATAAAGCGCATTGCCTTCTGTCCAAGTAATCTGATTCTGACGAACATTAGCGTTTGTCACCGTTAGATCAACGGTGCCGCGCTGATCTGGCACCGGCAACGCATGGCTGGCAAACCAAGCGACAACCTGTTTAGCTAATGGTAAAGGATCCTCCCCGTTAATGGCAGATGCCTTAACCGTCACGATCCATCGACCCTCTGTCCATGTCAGGTAAGTTGATCCTGCCGCTCCCTGGCTAGTTGCTTCAATACCGTCTCCAAGCGCCACTTTTGGAAGGCTGGCAGTTGACTGGGATACCGCTACTTGTGCTTGCGCATCAGAGGCATTTGGATAAGTTTTTTTCTGGATGGCCAATTCCGCATTTATATTCTGCAACGTTGGATCGTTAAAGGGCAGTGCGACGCTTCCCGGGCTGAAGAAAATCGAATAGTTGCTTTGATCACCAGTAGCGAAAATATTCAAATATTGTGACTCGGCAACGGCATATGAAGATGGCCACTTAGCTGAGGCAATTTGATTAAAAACCGCCTTTTTCAACTTTGCATAACGTTGCTCAGGCAAATTCTTGCTACTGGAAGAATCTGACGCCTTACTTCCAACCTGATTGCTGCTACTGAGACTAGCACTTTTCTTTGAGCCATTAACCCCGTTGCTTTCGCGATTCGCCGACGCTTTAGTGGACTTGTTTGTCTGACTAACATTACTTGATGCTTTTGCATGGTTATTCTGACCAGTCTGACCGCACCCCGCAACGGTCAAAAGTAACGCCAAAGGCACTATCACAAGTAGCTTCTTCATTTCCCGCGCCTCCCTTTTTATATAACTTAATTATATCCCCGAATTCAAAATAATTCATTGCCGTCACTCATTTAATTAACCTGAATTGATATATAATCCTTGTCGAAATTAATGGTGACTAGGTACCACTACTCGGAATTTGCATTGAGAAAAAACAAAAAACGGATATTGGAGGTGGTTTTTCCATTCCAATATCCGTCACCTGTTTGATTGACGCTAAATTACAAACGTTGCCAATTTCCTGCATTAGGACAGATGTGTGATGTCTTGTTGAACGACTAGATCATGAAGCTTCTGCCGTTCTGGTTCAGTATCCTCTTCAAGTCCTTGCGAAGAAACTTTGTCGAAAAGAATCTTAATGGTTTGCAACAGAATACGCGCGTCCAGAAAAATACTATAAGTTTTGATATATAACAAGTCAAACTTTAGCTTACTATGATAATCGGAAGCATATTTACCATAAACCTGCGCATAACCTGTGATCCCAGCACGAACGTTGTGCCGTAAATAGTAATGCGGCTCTTGCTGATTAAACTGATCAACGAAATATGGACGTTCCGGACGTGGCCCGACAATGGACATATCACCTTTTAAAACGTTAAAGATCTGTGGCAACTCATCCAGTCGGAACTTGCGCAAATATTTACCCACTGGCGTAATCCGCGAATCATGAGCCTTGGCAAGGACTGGTCCTGACTTTGCTTCCGCCGTAGCTGACATGGTTCGAAACTTTAAGATTTTAAATTCTTTTTGGTTTAAGGTGATGCGCGTCTGCTTATAGATAATCGGGCCTGGTGATGATAATTTAACCAAGATCGCCGTTACAAGCATAAACGGGGAAGCAACCACCAACATCAAAAGTCCGACAACAATGTCGAAGATACGTTTCAGAATCGCGCTTTCAGGCTTAATTCTGAATTGAGTTATTCCCATGACACTTTCATCTTCAAAGTTCATTAAGTTTGGTCGCAGCATCATTAAGTTATCAAAGGTTGACGGCAATAGAATTGTCTTCTCTTTTTTAATAATAATATCAATGATCTCACGGCGTTGTTCGTCCGGTAAGCTCTTGGTGAGATAAAAGATATCCACTTTGTCAATGATCTTCTTAGCATTCTCAACAAAATGGTCTGAAACGACGTAGGTAACCTTGTGCTTATTATTCTTTGCTGAATGGAAGTTCTCTAAAACAGCAGGTAATTCATGTTCATAAGACAACACTGCTACTTTGTAATTACTTGTAAAGTGAATATACATGTAGTAGATGAACACTCGCCAAATGCCCAAAATCAAAATGCTGAGCAGGAAAGAATAAGCTAAGACTAGTCTTGGGAAAGCGAAGAAACGCCCCATAAACGTAATCATAGTTAGTCCCAATATCGTGATTGTCTGGGCAAGGACCGTGTTAAAAATAATGTCACTGATTCGCCGATTATAATAAACATAAACGCCTAAGAAGAAATTTACCAGTAGAAAAAGCAGCGAGATATAGACTGCCGATCCTTCATACATTTTAAAGTTCCACTCAGGAATATCAGATCCAAACCGCCAGTAAAAGGCGAGTAATATACTTAAATTAAAAAGACCGACGTCGCCGATCATTGTTAACAGCCGTTTGAAGCCATTCCATTCGGCACTCTGTTTCATACAGCAACCCTCTCAATAAATATCTTTGGTCAAAAACAAGCTCACTCATTATAGCATACGTACAGAAAATGTCCGCCATGTCGGTCATTTATCGTGGAAACACCCAACAACGGCCTCTCAGCGTTGATAAGGTATCCCATCACGCTCAGCACTTTTTATACCTCGTCGCGCAGAAATGTCAGCCCATAAATATGGGAAAACGGTTTTAAATGCATGTTTCAAACGCCCACGCATGCCCAAATTAGCACTACCCCATGAATTATCAAAAAGATGCTCCATATAGTTTGCATTTGAGTTACGACTGGCATATGTAAAGTAATCGCGCGGATAAACCGTAATTTTCGGCGCCAATTCCTGACGCTGACCGTTCATCCGAAAATCGGGGTATAAACGCATCAGGATTTTCGTGACAACAGGATTACTGGTCATTTTCTGCATGTCATCTTGTAAATCCGGAAACTTCCGACCTGCGTATACATCTAAAATCTCAGCTAACAGCGGTGTTTTGGACTCTGCACCTATAAAAGACGTTAGGATACTATTATCATACTGAAATCCCCATACCATTTTTTGATTCAAAAACGGCGCAAGGTCCTTCTTGACAATCATATCGGTATCCAAATAAAAACCGCCGTATTGGTACAAAACTGCGTACCGCAATTCATCGGCCGCATAACCCAGTTTGCCCGCCTGATACATTTTTTCCGAAAATGCATACTTGCTTAAGTCAAAATTCTTATCGTTCCAAAACTTAAACTCCCAATCAGGAAGTTGTGTTCGCCACTCGTTAACGCGCGCTTCAATAAATGGCGGTGGCGTCGTTCCAAACCAAGCATAATGGATAATTTTAGGAATCATAACGCTTCTCCTTTTCTGATTGTTATCGTTTATCGGTGAGGCCCATTAACGAGTAATGGAGAAAGTAATAGAAGCTTTTAAATAAACCCAAGTGCTCGTGGCGACGATAGATTGTCCAAGTCCATTGGGCAGCCTGAATTTTATTTGCGCTCAATGAAGTCTGATGCTTCCGATATTTAGCGAGAATTTGCTCGGATGCAAGATAAGCAACCGTGCCATTGCGGGCAATCGATAGCCAACAAGCATAATCTTCATGATTAATCTCGGGAAACGGATACTTTTGAGCAATTTTACGTGATAGCATCACTGTCAACAATCCAATTCGATTTCCCTTCAGCATTTCATGATAGTCCAATTTTGTTTCTGAGATTTTGCGCTCACCAATTTTTGTACCATGATCGTCCACAACTTCATAGGAACAATAGGAAAAATCAACCTGATGCTGCTGCATAAACGTTAATTGAATCTTCAACTTATCTGGTAGCCATATGTCATCACTATCTAAAAAGGCAACATACTCGCCTCTAGAATGCTGAACCCCGACATTGCGTGCATTCGCCACACCTTGGTTCTCGTCTAGTTTAATATAGGTAATGCGGCTATCTGTAGCGGACAATTTTTCCACCACTTCAAAAGTGTGATCCGACGAAGCATCATCTACAATTAAAAGTTCCAAATCCTTAAAGCTTTGTTCCAATACCGACTGAACGGTATTAGGAAGGTACGTCGCAGCATTATAAGCTGGCATGACAACGGAAACAACAGGTGTATTACCCAAAGCATCTCTCTCCTACAAAAATAGATTGCGCTAACACGACAAAAATAACCAGCCAGTATCTCACCGCCTGGCCGATCATTGTTTACTGAACCGACGCCACATACTTGGCAAGTCCCTCTGCAAGTGGCGTGTGGGTCATGAAGTCAAACTGATCCAGCTTGTCCGTTTGTGCATATGAATCGCGAATGTCACCAAGACGCGGGGCTTTATGGGTGGCATGTAACGTTTTGCCAGTGAGTTTTTCAAGCTCTTTGGCGACCTGATTTAAGGTGGTTTGTTTGCCGTTAGCAACGTTGAAAACATCATCCCGAGCGCTTGGGGTCTCTAACAAGCCGCGAATCGCATGCACGACATCACCAACATAGATGAAATCGCGGGTCTGTTCGCCATCGCCGAAGAAAGTGAATGGTTTGTCTTCTTGCAACGCCGCCATCATGATCGACAGTACCCCACTATAGGGCGACTTAGGGTTTTGCTTCGGCCCGTATACGTTGAAAAAGCGCGTGCAAACCATTGGCATGTCATAAAGCCGGCCATAATTCAAAACCGCGCGTTCCGTGGCAAATTTGTCAACTGCATATTGAGTTAGCGGTTTAACGGCCATGTCTTCTTTCTTAGGTAGCTCAGGAGAATCACCATAAACTGCAGCGGAACTTGCAAAGAATAACTTTTTATAAGGTATTTTCTGGGTGCGCAAGGTTTCAATGATGTTCAGGTTCGCTTCCTGATTAACCTGATGTGTCGCGTACGGCCGTTCAACCGAATCAGCAACACTGGCAATGGCAGCCAACAAAACAATGTAATCAAATCGGCCTTCCATCAAAAGCTGGGACATGAAGGCATGATCCGTGATGCTATGTTCATAAAAGGTAATCCGGCTAGAATCGGGAATATTGGTTCGCAAGCCCATTGATAAATCATCGACAATGGTTATCGTATTGTCAGGATCCGTCAACAAAAGCTCCGTCAAATTGGAACCGATAAACCCGGCGCCACCGGTCACTAAGTAGCTGCTCAAGATAATTTCCTCCGTCTTGCTTGTTTTATTTCTCTCTCATGGTATCACAGCAGCGACCAGACCACCGCAGCTAATCGCAAATGTTAGGAAAATGATAAGAACCGGTCAACGCCTTAACTGTTACCCCTTTGCAACAGCCTGACCGATCATTTGCTTGAACGGGGGCTTCCCAGCTGTCATCGGCGGTTTGTGGTCAAAAAGTAACAGCAACCCAAATCGATCCAAGACTTTGCCAAGTGTGGTGAGGCAACGTACCCAGTTACGAAAAGGAACGATCGTTGCCTATATTTAAAATTGAGGTGACACCGTGTCACCGCCTGTACGCTTTTGCCAGATGATTTTGCAAAATAACTAAAGCAAATCGGTCCTGACCAGACAAAGTTCGTCTGCCGAGGACCGATTTTAATGGCTATTAAAGCACTGATATCGAGAATCATTCAATTCGACTGTACCAACCGCCGATCCAACCACCGACTTGCCAAAGATAACGCGTAATTCACAACAAAATACATCACGGCCAATGCCACAAACATTGGAATCATGTAGTTAATATTTTGACCATAAATGATTTGCGCGTGATACGTCGCTTCTGGCAGTAAAATGATCGTTGCCAGTGATGTGTCTTTGACGAGCGAAATAAACTGGCTGACAATCGGTGGGATCATTTTCTTCAATGCTTGCGGCATGATAATGTACCGCATCGCCTGATAGAAGGTCAGACCGTTACTGCGCGCCGCTTCCATCTGCCCTCGCGGTACGGCATTGATGCCTGAGCGAACGATTTCTGCCAACATTGCCGATTCAAAGATGCTCATCGCAACAATGGCAGCAACAATGACGTTAAGCCGGATGCCAATGTCTGGCAAAGCGAAGTAAGTGAAGAATAGAATCAGCAGTAGCGGCAAATTACGGATGACGTCAATGACAAAGCCAACCGCCGCCGAAAAATATTTAATCTTGACATAGCGTGCCAAGCCCAAAATAACCCCAAGGACGAAGCTGAAAAAAATCGAGGCAATCGAAACTTCCAAAGTCACCCCTAAGCCTTGGAGCAGGTACCGTAAATTAATCCACGAATACGCATCAACAAAATTTTGCATAAAACCTGCTCCTTTCTAGGCGGTCACCCATTTTTTCTCGAGATAACGCATTAGGTAACTCAACGGCATCGTCAAAATCAAATAGAAAATGCCGACGATTAAGTACGTATCAAAAGTCGAAAAAGTTGTCGCCGCAATTAATTTACCTTGGTACATCAGATCAAATCCAGCAACGAAGGCCAGAACGGAACTATTTTTTACCAAATTGATAAATTGATTGCCCAGTGGCGGGATGACAATTTTAAATGCCTGGGGAAAAATAATCTGCGTCATCGCCTGCGTATAAGTCATCCCGATACTCCGAGCACCTTCCATCTGGCCGCTGGGGACTGCTTCAATCCCAGCACGCACGGTTTCTGCGATGAAGGCACTCGTGTAAATCAACAGGCCAATGGTGCCCGCGGTAAAGCCATCGATTTTGACAATAAACTGGGGCACGATCACGTAGAATGCCAAAGTAATAACTAGCAGCGGAATGTTACGCACAACTTCGACATAAATTCGCCCGATGACTCGTAGCGGTTTAAATGGCGAGATTTCCATGAGTGCAAATAACGTCCCGACAATCAAGCTGCCAATCAAAGCTAAAATGCTCGCTGCTAACGTGAAACCAAGTCCGGAAAGAAAGGTGTTCCAATTATTGGTAAGAATTGACCACATGTTATTCCACCTCCTTAAGACTGAATCCTGGCACATCGCCGAACCACTTCTTGATCAGCTTTGCATAAGTCCCGTTTTGTTTGAGTTGTTTGATTGCCTTGTTAACGGCTTTGACAAACGGCTTCTGGCCTTTGTTAATTGCAATCCCGTATGGCTCTTTAGTGAAGGTACCCCCGGTGACAATATAGTTCTTATCCTGTTCTGACATCCCGTATAAAATCCCATTGTCAGTAGTCAAGGCATCACCTTGGCCTGACTTCAAAGCGGTGAACGCCTGCGCATAATCGGCTAACTGCAAGACAGTGGTGTCGGGAGCAGCTTTTTTAACATTATCAACTGAATTGGACCCTTGCACGCCGATAACTTTGGTGCCTTTCTTCAAATCCTTCACTGACTTAATCGGACTGCCTTTTTTAACTAAAAGACTTTGCCCGGCATTGAAGTAAACATCGGAAAAGTCCAGAATCTTTTGGCGCTCCGGGGTAATCGTCATGGTAGCGATCACCGCGTCCAGGTTCCCACCTTTAATCATCGGCACGCGGGTATCACTGGTCACCTGAACCAGCTGGGCGTTTCCTTTTTTGCCTAAAATCTGCTTGGTAATCGCCTTGGCCATATCAACATCAAAGCCTTCAATTTTACCGGTTTTAATGTTCATCAAGCCAAACAGACGGGTATCAGCCTTGACGCCCCAAATAATCGTATTGGTTGCCTTGGCGTTCGTTAAAATATCACGATCCGCCACACTTTTGCCACAGCTGCTTAACGGTATCATCAATAGTAACAACACCAGTGGCAGGAGCATGCGTTTCCACATTTTTGCCATTTTAATGTCCCTCCTCGTGAGCGCCAGCCAGCGTGGGTAGAAGCCGGATTGTGTGGTCATTGCGACCAAGGTTCTTACACACAGGTTTCTGGTCGGGAGCCAACGCGTTATCGTAGCGCGAGTCCTCCCGGCGGAAATGTCCCGCCAGCAAACGCCTCATAACTGGAATCAATCCTCAACTGGTCTTGTCACACTAATGATTGATAATCTTACTGATAAACTCTTTGGCGCGAGGTTCTTGCGGATCGTCGAAGAACTGGTTGACATCGGTTGAATCGACTAGAATCTTGCCATCGTCCATAAAGACAATCCGATTGCCAACATGGCGGGCAAATCCCATTTCGTGGGTTACCACTACCATCGTCATGCCTTGTTCGGCGATCTTCTGCATAACGTCCAGCACATCCCCGATCATTTCCGGATCCAAGGCACTGGTTGGCTCGTCAAACAAGATGGCTTTAGGCTTCATCGCCAGACTGCGGGCAATGGCCACGCGCTGTTGTTGGCCCCCGGATAACTCACCCGGAAAACTATCCGCCTTACTCTCCAGTCCAACCATCTTTAGCAGATCGCGGGCTTCCTGTTTAACTTCCGCCTTGTCTCGCTTCAAGACTAAATCAGGGCCTAAAGTGATGTTTTGCAAGACATTCTTATTCGCATACAAATTAAAATGCTGAAAGACCATGCCGACATTTTTACGAATCCGGTTCATATCGGTTTTTTTGCCTGCCAAGTCAAAGTCATTGACAATCAATTGTCCGGAAGTAATTCGTTCAAGACCATTGATGCACCGCAAAACCGTACTTTTACCAGAACCTGAAGGCCCGATAATGGTCACCACCTCACCGCGATCGATGGTTAGATTAATATTTTTTAAGGCTTGGAATTTGCCAAAATACTTGTTAACATCGTGAAATTCGATCATAGACATGTTCGAGGACCTCCTTGGGTTCGCTTGCTCTTATCATGGATTTTACAGAGAAAATTAATGATACGCAAATATTTCTTTTCAAAAAGTCAAGTTTTATGACCGCCGAATCCGTAAAACTCCCGAAACTCGGGATTCCGCACCATCAACGATTTTCGTCGTGACTTACCCGTGAACTCTGATCACCATACGGCACTTTAGTATCGGCCAACTATCAGCATTAAAAAAAGAGCCGCGAGTTTTAGTGGCACTTTCAAAACTCGCGACTCATATGCATTTTTATTCTTAACCATCTGACAGTAGCGACTACCTACCGCTGATGACGCCGACTTTCACGCGTAGGCAACGGCGGTTCTTCCGCGGAAGACGTTGCTTTGTTTTCTGTCACAGAAGTCCGCGCCTCTTCTCGTGTTGGCAAAGTTGCAGGTGTGGCCGGCTGTTCGCCTTCGCTTGCAGCCGGCGTCTTATCCTGATAGGCCAGCTGCACCGTTAAGCTGTATGGCTGCTTCTCCTTGCGCAAACCACTGCGACCGAGTAACTTTTGCTCACCGCCAATTAAAAAGACATTGGCGGCGACTAGATGATAATCACGTTGCGCCTCTGCTGCCGGTAACAAACCAACTCGTTCAATGGTTGCTAGCGGCTTAGCCATCAACGCATTCAAGCCACCGGTGATGATTAGCTCGTGATCCGTGTGCTGCAAATCGAAAAACGGAATTGGAAACGGCGCGCCAATAGCTAGAACTGGCTGCTGGGTTTCTTGAGCCACGCGACTAATCGCTTTGTCATCAAGCCCTTGATAATTCAGACTCAAGACTCCCTGTTTGACCAGACTGGCAACTAAGTCATCCAAATTGGCTTGCTGTTCAGCCGTCATGGTCACATCCGCCGTCAGCAATTGATCCTGGGTAAACACGCCACTGGCCGGTGCTGCCCCCAGTTGCGTTTTCAATTCGTTTTCGGCAGCAGTTTTCTTAGCCGAATTACTGCCCAACCACTTCTCAACTGTCGGCGAAATATCAAACCGGGTTGTCTTATTTGTAAAATAGTATAAGAAGTTTAAGGCAATAAAATACAAAAAGACAACAAACGCCAGCATGAACAATGCACCACGAATTCGAAAATCCGGATACCGTAAGTTTTGAATGGCGATGTAAAGTAGGTAAAAATTGGCGACAAACGCTATCCACGTGAAGGCTTTTCCTTTTGGCTTGTCAGCAATATTAAAGTAGCCAAGCACGCGGTTGATAATATCAATTACAGTTAACATCATCTCATCCTTTCCGCGGCTTATTGACCGCCACTGCTGGTGGTATCAGTCTCTTGGCCATTATCAGTACCAGTTTGATCGGATGCTTGGTCGTCACTGGTCGTGGTGCTGCTTGGCGTTGAAGTGGAAACCGTTGATGCGGTCGAAGCGCTCGGCGTTGAAGTAGAAGCCTCGGTGCTCGTTGTTTCTTTTTCACCAGATGGATGACTCGCCTGTACCTGCGACTGACTTGCTGCAGCTGGCTGCGAAGTTGATGTTTGACTTGGCTCAGCTTTTGAAGACGCTGATTGCGCAGCCCGTGAAGCCGATTCGGATTTTATTTTTGAAACCAATTCACTTTGTTCGGTTGCCGATTTTGGTTGATTGACCGGATTAATCGTATTCACAATATTATAGGCACTAATCAGGACAATGAGCGAAACAATGGCAGTCGGCGGTAATAATGGCGGTGTTCGATAAGCCATGAAGCCAGCTCCTTTCATTCATCGATTCATTTTACCCTAAAAACAGCCCGAAGCATCTTAAGTTACCGCTAAAATTATACGACATTCTAAGCAGCAGCCAAAACGGCTAGCGAAAACCGCTGCTTTGAACTATCTTTACCAACATCTATCGCCTGCATGGAAAAGGCAGTTGGTAAATAAACGAAACGACATCAGATAATTGATCTGATGCCGCCTCATTTAGTCGTACCGTTAAATTTTTTTCACAGCGCTTCAGCTACCGATTAGCGTTTTTCAAGCGATCAGCATGTTCTTGACACGCTGCGCATAAGCCGTAGAGTTCAAAATTATGGCTCTGAATCTTAGCGCCGGGTACCTGTTCTTCAAAATAATTCAAGGGACACATTTTTAATTCGATCACTTTGCCGCAGTTGGTACAAATAAAATGATGGTGGTGCGGATGTTGAAAGTCGCACTGAAGCTTAACGACAATTTGATCGTCTTCCATACGGCTTTCAACGATACCCATTTCAATGAACGACTTCACGTTGCGGTAAATCGTATCATGCGACACCCCTGGAAATTGCGTGCGCATATACCGATCGAGAATCGTCACCGCTGTGTACCGATGCTGATTTCTACCTAAATAATCAACCATCGATTCACGCTGCTTGGTGACGCGGTAGCCATGCTGTTTTAACTGCTTCAAAGCAATCGCTGTGTTATCCATAAGAGGCTCCTTTGGCTTGACACTTGAATTCTAGACGTGTATTCTATCAAATCGTACTGGTTACGATTAGCAACTTACAGTGTATCACGCCTGATAGGAGGAAGCAACATGGCTGAAAAAACCGATTACGCATCTGCTGCACGCCGTCTCAAAAGTAAAAACCCCAAAACCCGTTCACGAGCAAAACGGGTTATCAAGGCAGTTAAGAAAACGACAAAATAACAATCAGAACGGCACCTTATTGTCGCTGCCATGTCGAAAATTGTAAAATAAAAACGTTAAAGGCCTCTAACGACAAGATTTTTGTCATTAGAGGCCTTTTAGTGCTGCCATCAAGCATTTTATCGACACATTACCGGTCTACTAGACATTTCACAAAATGAATCGCGATAATTCTCGACCAGGGTTCTTTTTGCCACCACGTCACTTCTGTTCGGTGTCGACCGACAAAAAGCCACAACTTTTAAGCGCCAAGTCCTTCATGAACCGGTCAATTTGCTGTCGCGCTTCATCCCAACGATCATTTTTAATGACTGTCGCAAACGGTTTAAGTTCATCAGGCAAGGTTAAGTCGCGTTTGTATTCAGGGCTTTTCAATCGCGCTGCCACCATGTTCGGCTCATCTCCTCGACCAAGCAGGCGATCTTTCAAAACCGTGGGATCGTCAATGGTCAGAAACAAAACGACGACTTCTTTTGGCAGCTCACGAACATACGTAATCGCGCCTTTGGTATCCAAAACGATGCTTAGGAAGGGATGCTTAGCCCAGTTCTTCTCCAGCGACTCATGTGATGACCCATATTCATAGCCGGCATAAGTGACTTTTTCAATAAAATGCTTAGTCGCAAAACTTGCCGGTGTCTCAAAATAATAATCAACCCCGTTTTGTTCTCCAGTCCGCGGTGGCCGCGTTGTGTGAGTCATCACCCGATGAATTCGGTAGTTGTCGCGCAGATACGCGCTCACCGTTGTTTTACCAGTCCCTGTTGCCCCTGTGATCACAATCAACTTATGCGCAGCCTTCATGAGCAGCCTCCTTAAATGATTGCCTCGATTGTACCAAACCTACGCCGATTCGTCAGCTCAAAATCAACGACCCTTGCGCTTTGATGCCAAACTCGCTGACCGGGTTCACTTACGTCAAATCCTGGTAAAAAGCAATCACACCAACTTTACTACTTTGAACAAAGCCAATATTTTCGTAAAAGGCGCGAGTTTGGGGCTGATCATCGGTTAAAAGGACCCGCTGACGAACCTGTGGAAATTGATCTACTAATGCGTCTACCAATTGCCGCCCGATCCCCTGCCGTTGATAACTGGGCAAAACGAGTAAATCCTGAATAAATAAAATCGTCTCACCATCGCCAACTGCCCGAATCAAACCAACTAACTGATCGCCATCATAAGCCCCCAGCACGCTTAACGATTGCGCTATCGCCCGCTCAAGTTTCTTCGGATCTCGCGTGTACATGTTCCAACCGACCGCTTGATAAAGGGCAAGCACATCTGCCTGATTTAACTGACGCTGATCAATTTTAATCATAATAAACCTCCTCCTGAATCTCCACCGCCATGCTACGTTGATGAACGCTTTAATGAGTTCTATTGTCGCATACATTCATACTCAATGGATATGTTCAGGCTCGCGTAATCGTAACGCGCTCACAGTCGCAGCAATCTGCGTGTAAGGACCTTGGTTGCAATGGCCAAAGCCTATTTGACTTCAGAAAGTAGCTAGTAGGCAGTAAAGTTTCTTATTTAGGCAATTAAGAGAGCTGACATTGCGTTCTATAACGCGCTCACAGTCGCAGCAATCTGCGTGTAAGGACCTCTAGTCTAAATGGCCAGAGACCAGCCATTTAGGCTAGAGGCCACTTACACTCCGATTGCTAACCGCGCCGGTTCGCGCTTACTAAAAAAGACCGGTCACCATGACCGATCTTTTAGTTACTATTTGCAGGATGTGAACGATAAATTAGAGACGACGGCCAAAGCTTGGTGCAAAGTAAGCAACACTTTGAACCGTAACGTTTTGTCCTGGCTCCGGTGCGTGGATGTACTGGCCGTTACCGATATAAACGCCAACGTGATAAGCATTACCAACGCTACCCCAGAAGACCAAGTCGCCAGCCTGGAGATCGGAAACCGAAACATATGAGCCAAGTGTGCTTTGCGCCTGAGAGGTACGTGGCAGGCTAATTCCGGCTTCTTTAGCTGCGTAATAGATTAAGCCTGAGCAGTCAAACCCAGCAGGTGATGTGCCGGCGTAAACATACGGTACGCCGAGGTATTTAGCGGCGTTACCGGCGATGCTGCCACCGGAAACGGAAACTGTGCTGCTTCCAGCTGAAGCGGGAGCCTGAGAAGATGCAGCTTTACTAGAGCCGAGACTATTTGAAGAAGCGGTTGTGCTAGAGGAAGCAGAAGTGCTTGATGCGCTAGCGGTGGAACTAGCAACGGCTGTCACTGCTTTTTGAGCCGCCTCAGCTTTGGCAGCTTCATCAGCGGCCATGGCTGCCAGCTTTTCTTTGTTAGCATCAATCGTTTGTTGAGCATCGGCAGCTGCCTTATCAGCATCCGCCTTTAAGCCATCAATCTTGGCTTTATCACTTTCAAGCTGGCTCTTGGTTGCAACCAGGTTCTTTTGGTTAGCTTCCTGAGCGGCTTTCAGGTTTTTAACCTTGGCTTCGGAATCTTTAACGGCTTGCAAAGCTTCAGCGCTCGCTTGACTCAACTTGCTAACTGTCAATGACCGGCCGACAAGATCCGTCAGACTGTCGGAATTCAAAATAAAGTCAAAATAGACATTGCCAGTAACCGAGTCGCCGGCACGCTTTTGCAGAGAGATCAGCTGATCTTTCAAGTTGCTCTTACGCTTGCTGACTTCCTGATTGGCTTTTGTCAGTTGTGATGCGAAATCAGCGATCTTGGCCTGACTGTCCTTGATCTTGGCTTCGGCATCCTGAATCGCCAGAACCTTATTGGAAACCTCGTTGTTCAGTTTGGCGCTTTTTTCGTTGGCAGCCTGAACCTGTTTCAACAAATCGTCATTTTGCGCTTGCAGGCTCGCTTTGTCGTCTGCCGCATGAACGGTTGTTGCCGCGAAACCCGAAACCCCAACACCGGCTAATGTTGCAACCGTGATGGCACCCGTAACCAATTGCTTTAATCTCATTTTATCGCCACTCCTGCTCTCATTTTGTTCACAAGGTTCACACTAACACTGAACTGTTACAAACTCGTTACAGGGTGGTTACCATCAGAATACTTTTGCGATTACTTCAGCAGCACTTTATGATCATTTTAATAACCATTTTATTTCTAAGTTATATTTACGTTTTTAAATTTAAAAAAGTCAGGAATAAAAGCGGCTCTTTACTCCTGACTTCCTGCTTATTTTGTCATTTAATGCTAACCGGATTGAAACTAGCCGCGACTCGCTACCTAGCTTCATTCATCGTCTCACCGTAACCGAATTACTTGATTTTAACTAGGAAGTACCGCTTCTTTCCGCGCCGGACGATGACATATTGACCATCAAAATGCGTGCTTGGATCAACTTCAAAATCAAAGTCGCGTTGACGGGTGCCATTGATGGTGATCGCACCGTTTTGAATATCTTCCCGGGCCTGCCGCCGACTTGGTTCGATCTTGGTAGTGTCTACCAACCAGGTCACAATATTCTCTGCCGTTTGCGGCGCTTCAACCGTTGGAAATTGCTTAAAGCCTTGCTTAATATCATCAGCACTTAAATCCGCAACATCGCCTGAGAAAAGTGCCGCACTGATGCTTTCGGCTTGATCGACTGCTTTTTGTCCATGAACAAACTTGGTAACGGCGCGGGCTAATTCGCGCTGAGCTGCACGTTTTTCCGGATGCGTCTTAGTGGCCTCGACCAACTCGGCAATTTCATCACGAGATAGGAACGTGAAGAACTTGAGGAATTTTTCGACATCCGCATCGTCTTGATTAAACCAGAACTGGTAGAACTCGTATGGTGACGTCTTTTCCGGATCCAGCCAAACCGCTCCGCCAGCCGATTTACCGAACTTAGTACCATCCGCTTTCAACATCAGCGGATTGGTCAAGCCGTAAGCACGGGCGTCAGGTCCCTCAAGTCGGTGAATCAAATCAATGCCGGCCGTGATGTTCCCCCACTGATCCGCCCCACCGATTTGCAGCTGCACATCTTCATGCTTAAACAAATGGAGGAAATCAACCGACTGTAAAATCTGGTAGGTGAATTCAGTGTAAGAAATGCCAGTCTCAAGCCGACTTGCCACGACTTCCTTATTCAGCATGTTATTCACCGAGAACAACTTGCCGTAATCCCGTAAAAAGTCGAGCATGGAAATTTTGGAAAGCCAATCGTAATTGTCCACAATTCGAAAATCGTCGGTTCCAAACAGATTCTCCATCTGCGCCGTCAATTTCTTCTTGTTCGTCGCAATGGTCTCCATTGTCTGCAAGACCCTTTCCGAGTTGCGGCCAGATGGATCCCCAATCGAACCGGTTCCGCCACCGATTAAAATGACCGGTCGATGTCCCATTAATTGGAAGCGCTTGAGAATCATGAAAGGAATCAGATGGCCGACATGCAGAGAATCGCCAGTTGGGTCGGTACCACAGTATACGCTAACCGCCTTTTCTTCGGTTAACTTGCGCAGCCCGGCTTCATCGGTCAGCTGATTCAGCGCCCCCCGCCATTTTAATTCATCTAAAATCTGTCCTCGCTGTGTTTCTGTCATTAGAAAAATCCTCCTCATTACGATATGGCTAGCATGATCAGCACGTTAGCCTCGAGCCAAAATGTACCTAATTACGAAAAAAGTCGTCCCTGATCAACTAAGATCAGGGACGACTTTCACCGCGGTACCACCCAAATTATGCTTTGCATCACTCTCATGGATATCGGCATGACCCGCGGCCAGAATTCATTGAGCTGTAATTCGTGCTATCAGGCGGAACGGTTTGCAGCAACCACCGTTTTTCTGAATGCCTACCTAGATAACACTACTGCGACTCAGCTGGTAAATTTTATAGGTCAAATTTTAACACATGCACGCTATTTGTACAGAGGCAGTCGTTAAACTCATCCACGAAAACCGCGCGCTAATTCCCAAAAGCCTCGTTTCGGAAAACCCACCGCAATCTTACGGATCTTGCGGCGCATCTTCCGGTGGTAAATCGGCCGGATAAGTTTTAACATCGGCATCCAGAATATCGTACGCATCCATCAATTTGCGTTCGACTCGTTCGCCTAATTCATAAGAATCCGCCACGGTCATTGTCGGATCCACCCGAATGCCGATCGTCAGCAACACCGCATCGCCGGCATAACGCGCTTCAATGCTTTGAACCCCGAGAACTCCCGGAACCTGCGTAATCGTTTGCCGATAAGCCGCAATTTTCTTGGTGTCAAACCCATCTGTCAATTCAAAAATGGCATCACGTAGAATTGTCCAAGCGGCATATAAAATCAAAAGGCCGACCGCAATCGCTGCGCCGCCATCCAGCCACAGCCACCCAGCCTTCGCACCTAGAATGGCCAGTAAAGTCCCACCGCTAGTCGCAGCATCGGAAAAACTGTCTTTAGACGCTGTCCGTAATACGCTGCTGTCCAGTTGCTTAGCGCGAATATGATTCATCAACGAAACACTCGCCATGGCCACCCCCGCAGCCAGGCTCACATAAACCGCCAAAACACCGGGCACTTGCACTTTACCTTGGTACCATGCCTGCAACCCGTGGTAGCCATCAAGCACCACGTCCAGTCCAACGACTAACATAATCAGACCTGAAAACAAGGTTGCAATCGTTTGAAATCGCCAGTGTCCAAATCGATGCTCACTGTCTGGTCGTTGCTGGGAAACTTGCAGCCCCCATAATAAGATAAGCGCCGAAGCCACACCTGTCAGATTATTCAAGCCATCTGCCGCCAATGCCCTGGAATGTGCTAATTGCGCGATCCACAATTCGGCCACTGTTAAACCACCATAAACGACCAGATTCAACGCCGCTGCATGCTGGGCACTTTTCAGACGGGCAAATCGGCGTTGTTCATCTTTTAAAATATTGCGACCAGCATCCATACTAATTCCCCCTCGTCAGAAAAGTCGTTAGAGGCTATTATAAAGCAAAATTGATCTTAATCATCGTTTAAACACGCTTTTTAACGGCATCAAGCGCTTTCTTACAAAACTTTTACATAGGAATAACCTGTTATTTGCATTAGCCATGGTTCACGCTGAACAATAAGACTTTTGTCACGCTTGGGCGATCTGGCGCTTCAAGGCGTTAGTTAACCGCTCAAGCCGGGCAATTGTATCGTTTAAGGTTAAATAATAATAAACCATATTGCCTTCACGGCGGGATCCGACCATCCCAATATCTTTCAAGTGTTTGAGATGATGCGAGGTAGCTGGCTGCGATAATCCGATTGCATCAGCCAGATCATTAACACTAACGCCTACGTGATTATCGGCTGCACCGAGAATCATAATCAGCTTTTGCCGACTTGAATTGGATAAGGCATTTAAGTGGCCGATATCCTGCTTGAATTCTTTTAATGCTTCCTGTTGTGCTGAACTATATGCCGCCATAGTTGGCCTCCTCATGAATTGCGCTGAGCACACGCGGTGAATCAATTGACATTCACAACGAATAATACCTGAAATCATAACGATTGCAACAAATATGCAAACCGTTCATACTATGCATTAGGATAATCAATGACTACTTGGAGGTGCAATATGACAACGACAACAACCTTTCACGGCTTAGGTGCGGACAATACGTTAACCGTTTATGCCGATGGTGCCAACGAATTACTTAATCAAAGTGTCAGTATGATTCAGGCTTATGCGCATTTGCTATCGCTTTATGATGACGAATCGTTGCTAACCATGATTAATGCCCAGGCCGGTAAAACACCGGTCCACATTCCGGTACGACCGGTGTTTAATCTCATCGCCCAAGCAGTAGCCTGGAGCAAACGTGGTCTAGGCTACAACGCGTTAATCGGCCCGATCGTCAAGTTATGGCGAATTGGCTTTGCCGATGCGCGCGTTCCATCCGCCAATGAAGTTAATGCAGCCCTAGCTTTAACCGACCCGAATCTAGTCGAGCTTGATTCGGAAAATCAAACCGTCTTTTTACCTAAAGAAGGAATGGTTTTGGATCTTGGCGGAATTGCCAAAGGATTTATTGTCGATCAAGTCTATGATTTATGGGATAAAACCGGGGTTGAAGGCGGCTTGATTGACTTAGGTGGCAACCAGCGCCTCGTTGGTAAAGCGGCCAGTGGCATTCCTTTGTGGCAGTGGCCAATCGCGGATCCCCGCCATCCCGGCCAGCGCAGCATTGCAACGCTGACAACCGAGCCAAAAGCCGTTGTGACAACCGGCATTTTTGAACGCCATTCAGAGATTGCCGGCAAAGAATACCACCACCTCATCGATCCTAATACCGGTTATCCGGTCGAGTCGAACATGGCCAGCATCACTGTCATTGCCGATAATGGTCTTATCGGTGACGTGTTATCTTCAGTCGGTTTCTACGCTGGCGTCCCGGCTGGTTACGATGCAATCGAAGCAGAAGGTCAGGAAGCGATTTTTGTCACCAAAGACACCCGCGTTTATCAAACTAGCGGATTACGCGAAACGCTTGCGGTGACAATGTAGACCAGCTGTTTTACCTGGCGACTCAAAAAGCAGCAGCCATTTTTTGGTTGCTGCTTTTTGCGATCTCTAATTTAGCACCTCTAACAGCTACCTATAGCTACAATCCCGACTTTTTAGATAGCTTGCCAAATCACGCTTCCAGGCGGCACCATGGTTCCCATTGGCAAAAGTGACCGCAGATTAGCCGGAACAAGCTTGGCATTCGGGTCTTGTAAAACCTGAGGCGAGCAGGTGGGGTTGGCCAAGACGACCAACGTCTGGGCCTCGTTTTGCCGGACAAAACCGAGGCTGTCTTCAAACGTGAACGGGAAAAATGCCGCATCGGCTGCTAAAGCTGGTTGATCGATCCGCGTCTGTAACGCAATCTGATACATATCCAAAATGGCTTGATCTTCGTGCCCCCATGGATAAAAGGCGCGGTTGTCCGGATCCTTGCCGCCGGTTAATCCTGCCTCGTCGCCATAATAAAGACAAGGTACCCCCGGCAGCCAATAAAGAAGTGACACAATCAATTGTAACTTACGCCGATCACCATTCAACACGGTCAAGATTCGCGCCGTATCATGCGTGCCAATGTTATTAAAATTAAACGCAAACGCATTGGGCGGATAGTTTTCCTTGAGCGTCATTAACTGGCGGACAAAACCGGCCGCGCTGAGTTGACCGTTGACAAAATCAATCAACATCGACCGCAACGGGTAATTCATCACGGCGTTCAGCTCGCCACCTTCAAAATACTGGCGGCGTTTGCCATAAGCCTGCTTATTCGATGCATCTTCCCAAACCTCACCGATCAAAACCCGGTCAGGAAACTGATCCAATGTCGTCCGAATTTGATGAATAAAGTCGTCAGTCAGCTCATCGGCGACATCCAAACGCCAGCCATCCACGCCCAGATCGGTCCAATAACTGATCACCGAATCTTTTTTAGCGGCAATAAAATTGTGAAAATCCTGATTGTCTTTATTAATCGCCGGGAGGTCTTTAACCCCCCACCAGCTGTTATAGTCATCAGGAAATCTTTTAAACGAAAACCACGATGCGTATGGTGAATCCAGACTGTTCGCCGCACCAACATCGTCATATTCGTTCACGGCATTGAAATACCGGCTGTCGGCACCGACATGATTGAACACACCATCCAGAATCACATGCATCCCCAGCTGATGAGCCGCCGCCAGAAACTGCTTGAAATCATGCAATGTACCTAACACTTCATCAATCGCATAATAATCACCGGTATCATAGCGGTGATTGCTGCGCGCCTGAAAAATCGGGCTCAGATAAAGCGCATTAATCCCCCGTGCAGCTAACAGCGGCAATTTTTGCTGAATGCCGGTTAAGTTACCACCATAAAAATCCCAGCGCAACACTTCGCCATTGGTACCGCGAATATACATTGGCCGATCCGACTGGCGCCCATAGATAAAAGAATTGGCTTTCGGTGCGTTGACGTGGCCATCCGCATTCCCGTTATTAAACCGGTCCACGAAAATATGGTAAAACCGCGCATGCCGATACCATTCCGGCACTGGGTCAAACTCATTGACCACGGTCAGCTGATAACTGTTCACATCGGCATTTTCCGGATAAACTTGCCCGATCCCGCCAAAACCGCCATCAACCGCACCAAAGCGTTGGCGGCCTTCATCGGTTTGCAGTTCAAAATGGTAAAACCATAAACCAGCCGTCTGCGGGGCAAAACTCACCGTATAACCATTCGGGCTTTTGGTCATTGGCAATGTCTCGGTTTGATCCCCGCGCCCATCCGGCATGATAATCAGTGAGGCTTGCGTCACCGCACCGTCAGCTTTAGCCGTGAAATGAATCGTTGTTGCCTTCCGAACTGCCCCAAAAGGCTGCCGATCGGTGAATGAATCAAATTGAAACATCTTTTTCCTCCATGTAACGCATCAGTTGCCTGAGCCATCATCTTCTGGCGTTTGCGGGACCACATGCCAAATGTCGCGACCATAGCGCTGAACCGTAAAGTCTGCGGAAAAGCGCCCACTTTCTGCAATGTTTACCAACGCTTTCTTCGCCCAGGCTTGCGGCTGTTGATACAAGGCATCCAGCTTGGCATTAGCGGCTAAGTAACTTTCAAAGTCAGCTAACACAAAATATTCATCGTTATACGTCAGCAAGGAATTGAAGATATCGCGGCCTTCCGTTTCAATTCCCGGAATCTGGCCATTAACCAGCATATCCAACACCGCATGCAAGCGCGGATCCTTTTCATAAAAGTCGCGGGCCCGGTAATCACCGCGCTGATAATAACCGGCAATCTCATCTTCGGTTAAGCCGAAAATTTCAATGTTATCATCGCCCACCGCATTTTTAATCTCGATGTTGGCCCCATCCAGAGTTGCTAAGGTTAACGCGCCGGCACTCATGAGCTTCATGTTACTGGTGCCACTGGCCTCTTTACCGGCTGTGGAGATCTGCTCGGAGATATCAGCAGCAGGGATGATCTTTTCAGCCATCGTCACACCGTAGTTAGGTAAGAAAACGACTTGCAAATAAGGGCTGACTTCCGGATCACCGTTCACCATATCCGCTACCGCATTCATAACCTTGATGATCTCTTTGGCATAAACATAACTGGGTGCGGCCTTGGCTCCGAAAATATGCAGGCGTTTCGGTCGTTTTTCACCGCTTTTAAGCGCTAAATAGGCATCTAAAATTCCTAATACATGTAAGAGCTGGCGTTTATAAGCATGCAGCCGTTTAATCTGCACATCGAAAATAGCATCCGGGTCAACCTTAACGTGCACGGTTTGATCAATGTACTTAGCCAATGCCCGTTTATTTTCGGCTTTAGCGGCATTCAGGTCGGACAAAAAGTGCGGATCATCGCTGAAATCATGTAACTTCCGCAATGCCAACGGATTTTTCCGCCAGGTAGTGCCAATTTTTTTATCCAGTAAGTGCGCCAGCGGACGGTCGCCGATTTGAATCCAGCGCCGTGGGGTAATGCCATTGGTCTTATTATTGAACCGCTCCGGAAAAATCTGGAACAGGTCGTGCAAAACATCTTTTTTCAATAACTCACTATGGATCGGGGCCACGCCGTTGATCGCGTGAGAGCCAATGGTTGCTAAGTAAGCCATCCGTACCTGCCCGTTACCTAAAGGAGCAATGCGATCAATCATGGCTTGCCCAAACTGCGGAACAAAAGCCAGACGGAAGCGCCGATCGATTTCCTGAACGATTTGATAAATCCGCGGCAACAGACCGCTGAACATATCAATCGGCCAGACTTCAAGTGCTTCGGATAGCAACGTATGGTTGGTGTAACTCATAACCTTTAATGTAATCCGCCATGCCTCGTTCCAACTGACATGTTCATCATCCATCAAAACCCGCATCAACTCAGGAATCGCCATCGCCGGGTGGGTGTCGTTAATATGAATCGCAACCCGATCGGCAAACCCTGCCATACTGTTATGCGTCCGCCGGTAATGACGAACAATGCTCTGAATCCCGGCACTGGTAAAGAAATACTCTTGGCGCAACCGCAATTCTTTTCCGGCATTGTCAGAGTCATCCGGATACAAGATCTGGGTGATTTGATTGATGCGTTCTTTTTGTTCCAAGGTAAACCGCGAGCCGGCATTAATCGGCGCTTCAGCGGACCATAGCCGCAGATTGTTCACGACGCCATTGTGATACCCGACCATGGCAACATCATAAGGCACGGCTAGTACATCGTCAGTTTGGTGATAGATCACCCGCAAATTACCGCTGCGACTTGGCTTTAATTCCACCCAGCCGACGAATTTAATCGTGACCGCGCGATTCTCCTTACGCGTCTCCCATGGGAACCCATTGCGCATCCAGTCATCTGGCAGTTCAACTTGATAACCGTTAACAAAGGCTTGTTTAAATAACCCATATTGATAGCGAATGCCATTGCCATTGCCGGCCATCCCCACACTGGCCATCGCATCCATGAACGCCGACGCTAATCGCCCAAGTCCACCGTTGCCTAACCCAGGATCCGCCTCGGCATCAAAAATCTTCTGCGGATGCAAGTCCAAGGCATGTAACCCTGCCTCAACCGCATCCAAAATGCCCAGATTTAGCAAATTAGACTGCAACAGCCGCCCCGGTAAAAACTCGATTGAAAAGTAATAAACCTGTTTGGTCTCTTCTTGCTCATACCGCTTCTTGGTGTCAGCCCAAGGTTGGGCAATGTATGTCCGCGTCAACAAGGCCAATGCCTGATAAAGCTGTTGTGAAGATAGGTCTTCAAGCGGTGCCGCATACATTTTCAAGGCCATGTCTTTAAAGTCTGCGATGAATTGTTCCTTTGTTAATGCCATCAAATATACACCTCATCAAAATTAAACCATCGCAACCATTTTGGCGAACATGAACAACGAGGTCTCATCGAATGTCCGATCCGCAACTAAGACGAAATGCCGTCTTGTCGGCTGCGACTTTCATTCGACATGACCTCGCGATGACACTCATGCTTTACCTAGGATGCGATTATACCCCTTCAAGTAAGCTGCCGCCGAATGATGCCAATCAAAGTCCATTGCCATAGCCTGTTGTTGCAGACGGGCATAAACTTTTGGCTCATCGGAATAAACGTGCTTCGCCATGCACAGAATCTTGGCCAACACGCCGGCATTGTAATCCCAGAAACTAAAACCAGTGCCAGCGCCGGTTTCGGCATTGTACGGCGTGACAGAATCACGCAGGCCCCCGGTTTCATGCACAATCGGCAACGTACCATAACGCATCGCCATCATCTGCGCCAATCCGCTTGGCTCAAACGCGCTTGGCATCATGAAGTAATCAGCCCCAGCATAAATTCGTTGCGCCAACGCTTCATCAAAATCAATTCGAACCGCCAATTGCCCTGGGAAACGATCTTGCAACGACAGAAGATCCTCTTCCAAGTCGCGATCACCGGTTCCGAGGATCACGACCTGGACGTTATTTTGAACCAGGAAGTTTTCTAAGGCATCAACGAGCAAATCGGCCCCTTTTTGCCGGGTCAGCCGACTCACCATCGCAAAAAGCGGATCCGAACGTTTCGGCAGATGCATTTCTTCTTGCAAAACGCGTTTGTCTTTCGCTTTGCCTTTTAAATCCTTGGCACTGTAGTTATACGTCAAATGCGGGTCGGTTGCCGGATTGTAGACTTCATCATCAATGCCGTTCAAGATCCCGACTAATTTACCACTTTGTTTGCGTAAAGTGCCATCCAAATGCTCGCCAAACGCCGGTGATTGAATCTCCTGAGCATAACTAGGGCTAACGGTCGAAACCAGATCAGCAAAGTTAATCCCGCCTTTTAGCCAGTTCACCGAGCCGTCCTGGGCAAAGCCATCATCATTAAAGCTTTGCCGTCCGATACCAAACACCGTGTCCAGAATCGACGGCGGAAACCATCCTTGAAATTGCAGATTATGAATGGTTAGCTGCGTTTTAATCGCTTGATAAGGTTGAATCCAGCCATACTTTTCCTTCAATAACACCGGAATGAACGCTGTGTGCCAGTCATTGGCATGAATGATATCGGGAATCCACTCAATCACCTGCAGCATTTCAATCACGGCCATTTGGAAAAAGCCAAACCGACCGCCGTCATCCCAATAACCGTATAAGCCGTCACGATCAAAATATTGTCGGTTATCAATCAGATAATAGGTGACATCGCCTAGCTTAATCGTTTTAAGGCCGACATAAACCGGCTGTCCGCCTATTTCAATCGTAAAATGGGTCAGATTTTTGACTTTAGGCAAATACTTCGCAGGAAATTTGCGTTCGTAAAAAGGAATTGCCACCCGAATGTCTACGCCTTGTTTCTTAATGGCTTTAGGTAATGCATAGGTGACATCGCCTAAGCCCCCGGTTTTATAAAACGGCGCGCTTTCGGCTGCAGTAAAAAGTACTTTAAGCACGGGCCGTCACCCCCTGGCCGTCTGGTTGAAAGACTTTCTGATTCTTGGCAAACACTAATGGTTCTTCCGGTGTGCCTTCCAAAGCCAGATTCGGTCCAATGATAACACCTTTGTCTAAAATTGCGTATTTCACGCTGGAACCGGTCCCGATCTTGGTGCCTTGCATCACAATACTGTGATCCACCAAGGCATCGCGATGAATATGCACGTTCCGGAAAAGAATCGAGTGATTGACTTCCCCTTCAATAAAATCACCGGTGCCTAACAAACTGTTTGCAACATGGGATTCGGTTGAGAAAAATGTCGGGATTTCGTTCTTGTTCTTGGTTTCAATCGAGTTAGCACTATATAACAAAGCTTGGTAGTTTTGGTCTTCTAACATGCTCATGTTGGCGTCAAAGTAACGCTTGATCGTATTGAGTTTGGCCAAAAAGCCGGTATATTCAAACGCGTTGGCATTGTTTTGCAAAACCGCTTCCCGCATAATCTGTGGCAGACGTTTAAAGGTCGGCGCTTCCGAAGCATCGGTGAGCAAATCGATCAAGTCAATCGTGCCGATCAGGTAAATATCCATGAACGCCGGAATCTTACCTTCTTTAAGGTGTCCCCGATTCTCCGCGGCCGGAACAACCGAGCTTGCGGTTCCCAATTCGGTCATATCCAAAGTCAGATCTTCTGGTTGCATGGCAGCTTCCGGCAGATTCTTATACACCGCCGTTACCGGACTTTCACCAGCTTGATGGTATGCCACAATCGCATCAATATCGACATTGGCGACACTTTGGGTTCCCATGATAATGGTATATTGAGCGCTGCTTTTACGCAGAAACTGAAGATAATCGTCAAAATACCTTGCCCGCAGCTGCGGATCTTCATAATCGCGGCCAGCCATGTACGGATACGTGAAAACACCACCTGTTATCTGATCCATATTCCAGGTTGAGCCGCTGCGGATATGATCCGTGACACTGCGACCCGACTTGGGCAGGAAAATCGCCACACTGCGGACATTTGCATGATCCAATGACGACAGCGGAAAATCAATGAGACGATAACGCCCAGCAAATGGCAGCGTTCCAATCGGGCGGGCTGCTGTCAATGGCTGAATTTGGTCATCTTTTTCATTCAGATCAATGATTGCTGCTAAATCGCCTTTTCTCATTCTTTTTCAGTCCTTCCTAAAACTTCCCCATAACCAACAACACTAATTTCGTCCGGTTTGCCGATCACCTTACCGTTATCCCCGATGATCGCATTTTCGCCAACAATCGCATGATCCACAGTGACATTCTTGCCGATCACGGCGTTTGGCATGATCATGCTGTCTTTGATCACGGAACCTTCGCCAATCTTGACATTCTGGCTCAGGATACTGTGCTCAATGGCACCGGCAACATAGCAGCCATCCACAATCATGGAGCCTGATACTTTGGCGGTCTTGGTTAAAAACATGGGCGGCAAAGCTTCATTCTGGCTGAAAATCCGCCAATTGCGATTGCCGATGTTCAATGGATTATTCGGATTCAAGAATTCCATGTTGGCTTCCCACAGACTCTGAATCGTCCCGACATCTTTCCAATAACCACGGAACGCATACGCATAGCTGGCTTCGTTGTGGGTCAGGTAGGCCGGGATGACATCGTGCCCGAAGTCTTCCATCGCCCCATCGGTTGCATAGCTTTCAGTCAAATATTGTTTAAGCGTTGGCCAGTTGAAGATGTAAATCCCCATTGAAGCCAAGTTGCTCTTAGGCTTAGCCGGCTTTTCTTCAAATTCGATAATCCGATCCGTGTCATCGGTGTTCATAATGCCAAACCGCTTGGCTTCATCTTTGGCAACCGGCATAACCGCCACGGTCAATGAGGCTTTTTTGGCCTTGTGGTAATCCAACATGGCCTGATAATCCATTTTGTAAATATGATCACCAGATAGAATCAGTAAATATTGCGGATTATAAGAATCGATATACGCAATATTTTGATAAATCGCATGCGCGGTACCTTCAAAGAACTTTTCGCCTTCACTTGACGCGTATGGCTGCAGAATCGTAACCCCGGCACCACGCTCGTTGAGTCCCCAGCTCGCCCCGTTTTGAATATGCCGATTCAATTCAAGCGGTTGATACTGGGTAATGACCCCCGCCGTATTCACCCCTGAATTAGCCAAGTTACTTAAGGTGAAATCAATAATCCGATAGCGACCTCCAAAAGGTACCGAGGGCTTGGCAGTGGTTTTGGTTAGTTTACCCAACCGTGTGCCTTGACCCCCAGCGAGAATGATACCTAACATTTCAGTACTCATGATGACGGCGCAACTTGCGCCTTCCCCCCTCACTTCTTCTTATGCTTCTTAACAATCAGGTCTTTTTTCACCGGTTGCGTTCGGGCAGGCGCCGTCCCCCAGTCGCGTTGATGACTGATGGCCGGTCGTTCCTGATTTGAAATTGCCAGTGGCGGCTGCTTTCCGGAAAGTGCGGCTGGCCGCTGGTGGTGCTTAGTCGCCAACTTTTTAGGTAACGGCTGCAGTTTTTTGGGAACAATTAGTAACGCCCCCATTGCTGGCAAAATCACATCTAACCAAGCCGGCTCGCCGTAATGATCACCTAGTTGGGCGGTTAAAGTCGCCTGCCACTTGGTCCAGGTACCGCCAAAGTCAAGGTTTTCCGTATTCAAAAGAATCGTGTACGTGCCCAAGCTTGGGACTGGCACGCGGAAGTGGTCTTTTTGCACCGGGACAAAATTTAACGCGACCACCGTGAAGTCATCTTTTTGCTTGCCATAACGGATGTAACTCATGACATCCGGTTCATCCGCCATTGTGATCTTAATGCCAAGTGGTTCATGATCCTGTTGCCACAGACTCGGTCGGTTTGTATAGATATGATTCAGCGTTTTCGTAAAAGTTTGCATTTTATGGTTCATCGGGTCTTTCAAATCAACCCACTCAAGCTCGCTCCAGTCACGCCATTCAAGGAATTGACCCCATTCGCTGCCCATGAATAATAGCTTTTTCCCCGGAAACGTCATTTGCCACACGTACATGGTGCGTAGATTGGCAAACTGGTTGTACCGATCGCCAGGCATCTTGTGCATCAGGCTCTTCTTCCCGTGAACGACTTCATCGTGGGAAAACGGTAAAACGAACTGTTCGTTATACATATACATAAATGAAAACGTCAATAAATTCATATCACTGTGACGATAAACCGGATCTTCTTCAAAGAACTTCAGCGTATCGTTCATCCAACCCATGTTCCATTTGTAATTGAACCCTAGGCCACCGGTATTAATCGGCGCTGACACCTTAGGATAGGCTGAACTTTCCTCCGCCATCATCAAGACATCCGGATGCTTGGCAAACACCTTCGTATTCAGCTGCTTCAAAAAGGCAATGCCCTCAAGATTATCGCGGCCGCCAAACCGATTGCGATCATTTTCTTTGCCGGCGTCATAATCCATGTACAGCATATTCGAGACCGCATCAACGCGCAGCCCATCAAGATGACAATGATCAAGCCAATACATCGCGCTGGAAATCAGAAAGCTTTGCACTTGTGCTTTGCCTAAATCAAAATTCCAGGTTCCCCAGCGAACATTTTCGGCGCGGTGCGGATCGGTGTATTCAAACGTCGGGGTACCATCGAATTGAGCGAGCATATCGGTATTCTTAATGAAATGCCCTGGCACCCAATCCATGATGATGCCCAGCCCGGCGACGTGAGCGGCATCCACCAATCTCAGAAAATCTGCCGGGTCGCCAAACCGGCTTGTCGGGGCAAAGTAGCCCATCAGCTGATAGCCCCATGAAGCGTCAAGCGGATGCTCCATCAACGGAAGAAACTCAATATGGGTATAACCCAATTCCTTGACGTAAGGGATCAACTTATCAATCGCATCCTGATAGGTCATATACCCACCATCCGGACCGGCGTGCGTGTCGCGGATAAAAGAACCTAAGTGCACCTCATAAATTGCCAGGGGCTCAGCATATGGCCGCCACTTACTACGCTTGCTTAGCCACGAATCGTCATGCCATTTGATTCGCGGAATATCAACCAGTCGGGCAGCACTGCCTGGCTTACGTTCAAATCCAAACCCATATGGATCAATCTTTTCATGTGTGGCCCCATCCGGACCGACCACCTGGTACTTATACAACTGTCCTTTCTTGGCTGCGAGTTCGCCGTACCAACAGCCGGTTTCTCCTTGCCGGGTCAGCGGACTGCCGCGCCAATCGTTAAAATCGCCGACAACTTTAATCTGTTGGGCATGTGGCGCCCAGACGAGAAACGACCATTTGCCAGGTGAAACTTCATGGGCACCAAACCGATTGTAACTTTGAAAATCCTGCCCTGAGTTGAAGAGGTATAACCAATCTTTTAATCCTTGGATCATGATCACTCCCCCAATCACATCATCCGACTCGTTGCATGTGGTTCAAGCATCACGAATATTTCCTTCCGCCACAAGTGTAACAGCACGACCATGAAAAGGCTCAAGAAACGCTCACCAGATCACTTTTTTTAAATCTGACCACCCTTGCTGCCAAGAGGAATATAATCCTCCTCGCCGTTAATTGTAACCGCTTTCGGAAAATATTAACAGTAAATACAATTTTTTTGGTTGAGTTATTTGTGAGAATAATCTAACATATAGGCTATATTATTTAATGAAAACACAATGTTTTCCAAACCGATTCCGGTACTAGGTAAGTTTGTGTTTTGGCAATTGCAACCAACCACTGGAGGGATGACGATGAGCGTCGATATTGATTGGAACAAACTAGGATTTGATTACATGCAACTGCCTTATCGGTATGTTGCCCACTGGAAAGATGGCGCTTGGGATGACGGCACTTTATCAAGTGATCCCAACTTAACTTTGAATGAAGGTTCGCCAATTTTACATTATGGGCAAGGTGCTTTTGAAGGACTCAAGGCTTATCGCACCAAATCAGGAGCCATTCAGCTTTTCCGTCCGGATCAAAATGCCCACCGTCTGCACAACTCAGCAGAAAAACTTTTAATGCCACCGTTTCCTGAAGATCGCTTCATTGAGGCGGTCAAACAAGTCGTTGCCGCTAACCATGAATACGTACCGCCATATGGCACCGGCGCAACTTTATACTTACGTCCCATGTTAATTGGCGTTGGCCCTAATATTGGCGTTGCCCCCGCCAAAGAATATATCTTTGATGTTTTCGCGATGCCGGTTGGTCCTTATTTTAAAGGCGGCATGGTGCCAACCAAGTTTGTGGTGGCCGATCAACATGACCGTGCTGCTCACTACGGCACCGGTCAGGCTAAAGTCGGTGGTAACTATGCGGCCTCGCTACAAGCCGGAAAGTTTGCCCATGAACATGGTTATGGCGATGCGATTTACCTTGACCCGATCGAACATAAATATATTGAAGAAGTGGGTTCGGCTAACTTTTTCGGTATCTCTAAGGACGGTAAAACCCTTAAAACACCGAAATCCCCTTCGATTCTGCCAAGTATTACCAAATACTCAATCTTGGCGCTGGCACATGATCGCTTCGGCATGAAAACCGAAGAAACCAAGATTGCCATTACCGATTTAGACCAGTTTGGTGAAGCAGGCGCGTGCGGAACTGCAGCGGTCATTACGCCTATCGCCAGCATCACATACAACGATCACGAACATGTCTTTTATTCCGAAACCGAAGTCGGCCCACATACTCAGGCGATTTATAACGAACTCACGGGTATTCAGTTTGGCGACGTCCCTGCACCAGACGGCTGGATTGTCAATGTACCCGTTGATTAAAGCAAACGTCACGCACCGATTTCAAACTGCAAATTAAAAGCAGCTGTCAACGCATCTTCATGCGCTGGCAGCTGCTTTTGTATTGCCATTGATATCGCGATCTTTCTTCTAAAACTCATCCAAACAAACTGACGATTTTGATTCACACCTGTTAGCGAGCAAAGGCAATTAAGCGCCAATAATCACCAACACAAGTCTGGAGCGTAATGCGCTGACCGCCACCTGTACCGGTAATTTCATTCCAAAGATCCTGACCGTCAGCTGTAACGGCTTCAGGCGAAACCTGAACTAACCGATAAACGTGATACGTGCGCGGACTTCCGGCGGCATCGGTCACCGTAATTGGCGAACCGATACCAAGCGAAAGCATCGCAGCAAACGCTCCGGGATTATGCCCGATAAAGTGCGTATTCTGCCCACTGACGTTGCTGTAGTTTGCCTGACCGCCCCAAGTTGCGGCACCGTTCATTGGCGCGGCGTCCATACTTTCATTACCAATAATGTACGGAACGGTGACCCCGGCAAACATTAATACCCGACTCGCATAAGCTGCTGCCGGTTTCGCCGGTTGTGCTTGCGGCTGAGCGGTTGGTTGAGTTGCTGATTGGTTCGTGACGGCTGATGCGGTTTTAGCTGGTGCCGCTGCAACAGTAAATTGCGCGGTTGATGTGCCAGCGGTTGCGGTTCCGGCTGACGCATTTGAAGCGGATGCAGCGGAACTTGTTGATGAAGCGGTCTGATTGGTTGCCGGCGCGCTAACAGCACTTGGTTGACTTACTTTTGTCTGGCCGGATGGTGTTGGGTCAGACGATTTAACGACTGCTTGACCTGAGCGAACACTCCAACTAGGATGCGCTGCCGCCTGAACTTTTTCTGGCGTCACCGCAGCGGTTGCTCTGAGTAAATCGCTCGATGTGCTTACATCATTAGCTTTCTCCCTTGTGCTGGTGCGCAATCCGGCCAAGTCTCGGCTCTGAATTGTATGACTGACTGTGGTCGTACCAAACAGCCCGCCCAATACAAGAGCGAAAGTGATCAGACTTCTGCGAAACATATAGACTCCCCCAGTCCATATTGCAAAATGACTTACCACACTATTAACTTCGAGATGGCCATCTCTTGATTTAGATTATGCATAATTTAATGAAGCAGGTAAACAAATATGCTTACTTTTAAAAAGTCGATTTTGTTATTTATAATCAGGATAATACTTGATGATAAGCAGTTTCCGTTTTTTAAAACCAAATTATCAAAGGAATCTTTTTAAAAGTTGGTTTACAGCATTTTATAAATATTGTTATTTTTAGGCCTTGATCAGCGCGCTTATCCCCGTCATTTCAACAAAAAAGCCCAGTGAACAAAACACGTCACTGAGCAATTTATCATGATGGTTAACCTTTAAAAATTCGAAAAACCGATTAGCAGCTCAAATACTACCACCATGAACTTCAGTCGCAGCTACGGTCAGAATAAAGGCGTCGGGATCAATACCATGAATCAGTTCAATCAGGTGCCGGAAATCGCTTTGCTCAACGACGACCATCAACATCTCCCTGTTTTCATCTGAAAAGCCGCCGACAACCGGTTGCACCGTTAAACCGTGCGGCGTTTCGTCGCGAATCCGCTGTTTCAACATATCCAGTTGATCGCTCATGATGTAAACGGCTTTTTTACGGTCAAAGCCGGTTTCGACATAATTCATGACCAGACTCGTAATCGTGAGTGCAAATACGGCAAGAATAAAGGCCTCAACACCTGACACCGGAATATTGAAGAGCGAAACGATGACATCCGTGATCAGTAACATAATAGACGGCTTCAAGCCAAAATATTTCTTGAAAATTAGCGGCGGTACCGTCGTTCCACCGCTGGAAGCATCCATTTGGTAAAGCAATCCGACCCCAAAAGCAAATACCACACTACCGACAATAATGGCCAATAGCCGATCGGTCACAAGGTTAATCTCAGGCGTGATCCACAAAAGTAATGGCAGCATGAAACTGCCGAAAAGAATGCGTTTTAAGGTGCTGCGATCGAGGAAAAACCATGCTAGCCCTAGCATCAGCAGATTAACAGCCATGGTGGTTAAGCCAACTTGAATCCCGGCCACTTCCTGAACCAGAATCGCGATCCCGGTTGCGCCACCAGCAGCCACTGCATGCGGGGCGTAAAACATATTGATACTCACCGCAATAAGCGCAAGCGCCGCCATGATCCACAGCCATTTCAGCACCGGATGTCGCATCGTTTTTTGCATCAAGCCACCCTTTCTATGGTTATCCATGTTTCTAACTTATTATGTTAATAACTATACGGGATAAAATGCTTGCTGACAAACAACGCTCATTTTAAAACCGTGGTTAGTCACCATTGCGTAACTCAGCAAGGCGCCGTTTTAACACCTCCACCTCAGCCTGTAGCGCGGTGCCAATATCGGTTTCTGCCACGGTGCGGCGCCGTGCCTCCGTTTCAACAACTCGGCGCGTGGAAATAATGTCGGTTAAATTGGCAATCGCATCGGCCTTGGTTGTAAACGGCTGATGGGTGACCAGCTGCATGCCATACGAATTATCCAACAAAGTATACCCGCCAATACCGGTTGTCTTTTGGTAAGGCTTTGAAAATCCGCCGTCAATGACAATCATTTTGTTATTCGCCATGATTGGATCGGTTCCTTTTTTAACCGGCGTATGACCATTAATCACGTGACCGACTTCCGGATCAAGCACAAACTCACGCAGAATTTTTTTGATGAAATCAGGATCCTTGCGCAAGTGATAATAAGCATTACGGCCTTCTGCATGCGTCGCGGGATCCTTGATAAAGTACCGCTCAAATGTGGTCATGTCGTGCTTGCCAAAAAGCGGCGAATTCGGACCGGTCCACAGATACCATAGCAAATCAGTCGCCAAGTCTGCTTTTTCCGTGGGCTGACTGTAGGCGAGGCGCAAATTGGCTTCCAGCATGTCAAACAACTGCCGGCCTGTATAAGTCGTGCCTTCAATCGTTAAACCAATGAAATTGCCATCTTCATCAACCGGCACGCACCCGTGTAACAGCAAATTGCGATTATACCGCAGATACATACTGCCGCGATCCATCAAAAAATCCATATGGCGATGCAACTTTTCCGAATGGGTGAACGACTCGACTAAGGAATCAATGACCTCCTGCTCTTCCGGCAACAGTCGGTAAGGATCAGCCGGGTCAACCGTCGCAAAACAGCCATTGGTGATGGGATAAGTATGCCCATTCAACTGAATCGTGGAAAAATCCGCGGCTAACTTGTCCAGCAATAACCGATGATCCATTTCAAATTCAGGACGCCGCTTGATGGCCGGGCCTTCAAGTTTGAACTGAATCATGGCAATTGCCTGATGAATCTGGGTGATTTGTAACCGTTCCGCCTCGGTAATTGGCCGATCCGAGCGCCCCATTTTAGGCGAAAAGGCCGGATTATCCTGATAATATTGTTCCGCCAAGCGTGCTAAATGGCGCAAATTAATCCCATAAACATCTTCAAGAATGCTCAGGTTGTTGTACCGGGCTGAAATCCGCACCAGATTGGCAATACACAACGCCGAACCAGCTGCACCGCCGATCCATAAAATATCATGATTGCCCCACTGAATATCCACCGAATGTCGCTGATCACGCTTGATCAAACTCTCAACCACCTGATCCGGCGCCGGCCCCCGATCATAAATATCACCCATAATGTGAAAATGATCGACCGTCAGCCGCTGAATTGTCCGACACGTCGCCTCAATCCACTCATCGGCCTGCTCCAAAACAATCAAGTTGCGAATAATCTGCCAATAATAAGCCAGCTTATCAGGCGTGTCCGCATCGTTATACAGCAGCTCTTCGGTAATATAAACAAACTCCGGCGCCATCGCCTTACGCACTTTCGAACGGGTATATTTAGTCGCGGTAAACGCCAGCAAGCGAATCAACCGGCGAAAAGTGGTCAGATACCACTGCTGCAAATCATCCCCTTGCAGCTCCTGATGAATCGCAGTCAACCGTTCCGACGGGTAATACACCAAAAAAGCAAACCGCTGCAAAGTCGTCTCGGTCATCTCATCCCGAAAACATGAACGTATCTTGCTCTTCACATTACCGCTGCCATTGCGCAGAACATGCTGAAACGCATTATATTCCCCGTGAATATCGCTCATAAACGCCTCTGTTGGCTTGGGCAGGTTCAAAATCGCCTCCAAGTTGATGATCTCGGTGGCAATGGCCGGAACCGTTTGATACTTGGCCGTCAATTCACTGTACAAATCCATGATGCAGCTCCCTTTCGCATAGACCAATTTTTGACTCATGGCAATATGATAGCATAATTTCGGCTTTTGTATACGGTTTCAACATTTTTCAAGAAAATCATAAATATCTGCTAACCCTCAGCGTGCTTTGCAACTTGATGGACGCACAAGTTGGCGCTGCAGTTCTGCCATAGCGGGTCAAAACTATACCAACTAAAATTCCTGTTGGCTGTGATTCACGCCATAAAAAAAGCCACCATCAACGATATTCTGTATCGTTAATGATGGTCAAGCACCGCACGTGACGCTGGTTGGTACACTTCACACACTCGATGTATTTAACAAAGCCGCCCAAAGCTTTTGCCGCCGGACTTCACGTGGTAAAAAGACCCGGACAGAGTCTTGATTAAACCCAAACAACAGTCGGCGTTCATCCACAATGATCGGACGGCGCAGGATAGCCGGTTTTTCTGCCAACAAATCAACCGCCTGCTTTAGTGATAGCGCATCGAAATCAATGTCAAGTGCCTGAAATGCCTTAGATCGGCGCGAGACTAAACTATCAACGCCATCCTCCGACCGCGCCAAGAGCTCAAGAATCTGCTCCTTGCTGATACCTTGCTTTGACAACGAAATTTCCTGAAATGGCAACCCATTGGCTTCTAACCATGCCCGAGCCTCTCGACTTGATTTCGAAGAACCCGACGTATACAACTTAATCATCCAATCACCCCTCGCAGAAACAACAGTATATTTCTATCGTTTCCTAGCTAATACCACCCACATGCTCGTTGCTAACAACATTCACTGGCTTATATTGATTCACCCAGGACACTTTTTTATTATCTTAATGATAACTTAACATAACGAGACTCGCATGACAATAAATAAGCGTTTGCACCATCACCACTCTGGTTATGACTCATCAATATCAAGCCAAAGCACATCTAGCAGTTAAGTGATGAACGGTTATTATAAAACTTAAGTCTCGCCATCAATAAATAACAGCATTTACAGCCAAATTAAGCCAATATAAGTTTGTGAATTTTTAGCATAAAATCTGATACATCAGTTTCATATCAGCGGTTGGTTCTCTTTAAATTTAGCACAAGCTTATACCGCTTTCAATAACAATTTTTGAAAAATTAATTTTCGATTACTAATATTCAAATATTTTCACCATAATCTGACATATAAAATACTGGCGATAAATTGTCTTTTAATAAGCCTTCATGCTGATCGTTCTAAAAGTTGTGGGCAAAACAGACGGGCGCAATTTATTTCAAATTTTATTATACTACTTTTTCAAAGCAAAAAAAGCGGCCGCCAAACGATTTTTCTCGCTTGACGGCCGCTGTGCGCATTACTTCGCACCGCTAGCTTCTTTCTTTGGCTTGTCGCTTGCTGGTTGCACTTCACTGACGATAATCGCACCATCAATCAAGTCAGCCTGTAACTTCTTAGCCTTCAGGTGATCCAGGTAGAAGTCGGTAACCTTATCGCGGATGTTGCGTTCAATGACCCGCCGTAATGGTCGTGCACCCATCGCTTCATCGTAACCTTGGGCAATCAACCAATCCTTGGCTGCATCCGTCACGGTAAGTGTGATGCCTTTCTTCGCCAAAGTCTTGTTGACGTCTTCAAGCATCAAGTCAACGATCTTACCCAAATCATTCTTGGTTAAGTGACTGAATTCAACAATCCCGTTAAATCGGTTCAGGAATTCAGGACGGAAGTAAGGCGCCAACCGCTTCATCAAATCTTCGTCCTTCTCCTTCTCGCCAGTTAATGCTTCATTGCCAAACCCAGCATTGGAAGTGGCAATGATGACGGTGTTCTTAAAGTCAACGACATTACCTTGGCCATCTGTTAACCGCCCATCGTCTAAGACTTGCAGCAACAGCGTCAAGACTTGTGGATCAGCCTTTTCGATTTCATCGAGTAAGACGATGGAATAAGGATTGCGCCGTACTTGCTCTGTCAACGTGTTCTTGTTGTCATTGTATCCAACATAGCCTGCGCTGGTGCCAATCAGTTTGGATACCGCTGTACGATCGCTATATTCGGACATATCTAACCGGATGATCGCATCTTTACTGCCGAAAAGATCTAACGCCAACTGCTTAGCCAGTTCGGTCTTCCCGACACCGGTTGGTCCAACAAACAGGAAGCTGCCAATTGGGCGGTTACCTTCATCAAAGCCAGCCCGGTTCCGGCGAATAGCGCGGGCAACCATATCAACGGCTTCGTCTTGGCCAATTACCTTACCCTTCAGGCGCTTACCAATGCCTTTCAGCCGTTCAATATCGGATGCACCCAGCTTGGAAACCGGAATGCCAGTCAAACGTTCAACAGCTGCAGCGACATCATTCGGGGTTGCGACGACAGGCTTCTCGTTGTTCGTTCCTTCAAGCTGATGTTGCTTGTCGGCAATCTCCTTCTTAAGGTTGGCAGCTTTTTCAAAATCTTCAGCTTTTGCCGCTGCATCCTTTTGCGCGTTGAGATCCTTGATTTGCTTTTCCAGTTCCACCTTGTCAACAATCGGGTGCTTGCTTGCTAAGTGTGCCGCGGTCATATCAATGAGGTCAATTGCTTTATCCGGCAAGGAGCGCTGTGGAATATATTGAATACTATAATCCACCGCCGCCTTCAAAACATTTTCCGGTAACTGAACGTGATGATGCTGTTCGTAAAGCTTCTTGACGCCTTCCAGAATCTTGACCGTATCGGCAGCGCTCGGTTCATTGATTGTGACATCGTTAAACCGACGTGCCAAGGCGCTGTCCTTCATAATGGTATTGCGATATTCATCTTGCGTCGTCGCACCGATCACAGTGATTTCACCACGCGACAAGGCTGGCTTGATAATATCCGCGAGGCCCTTACCGCCAGACTCTTCGCCACCAGTTGCACCGGCGCCAAGAATTTGATGGATTTCATCAAAGAACAGAATCACATTGCCAGCAGCTTTCACTTCTTTGATCAGATTCTGAATCTTTTCTTCAAAGCTGCCACGATATTGCGTGCCTGCTTCCAGATTCGACAGATCAATCGACCAAATCTGCTTGTCTTTAATTGATTCAGGTACATTGCCCTTCACAATCGCTTGTGCCAAGCCTTCAACCACCGCGGTCTTGCCGACACCGGCGTCACCGACCAAAATTGGATTGTTCTTCGTCCGTCGACTCAAAATTTCGGCAGTTTCCTGAATTTCGTGATCACGGCCAATCACCGGATCAAGCAGACCATCCTTGGCTTCTTGCGTCAGGTTGCGGCCAAGCTTTTCAAGAATACCGCCTTTCTTAACCGCTTGTTCGCCAGTCGTTTCAACCGGGATTTCATCGCCTTGCTTTGGCAGCTGACCAGTCGCCCGATACTGCGCAAATTCATCCGGCGTCATTTCGTGGCCATTCACCACATAGCGGGCTGACTCGCCTTTACCCATTCCTTGAAGCATCTGATTGAATACATCGTCCATGTCATGATTGAAAAACGGATCGTTAAAGTTTGCCATAGTCGAATTCCTCCTTGTTGGGAATATGCGGGGAAAAGGCGGTGGTGGCGGGGAGCTTATTAGGATGCACAAGATCTTGCTGCTTTCCTAAACGCGTTCGCAGGGCCAGAAACCTGCGTGTAAGGACCTTGGATGCACTGGTCAAAACCCGACCAGCACATCCAAGGCCACTTACACTCCGGTTTCTAAGCGGCCCTGTTCACGCTCTACAAAAAAGCACTCCCAGGCGCTCTGGCAGTACTTTCGTGTCGTGCTTATTCACTTGTTGGCACTTATACTGTTGCGCCTTTTCCTTGTTTACATAATGTATTATAGCATGAAATTAGCACTCACGCAACCCGAGTGCTAATTTTTTCTCACGCTAAGTCAATCAAGGCGTTTCTCAGTTGATTAATACCGCGACAACAAACGCTTTTCAACCTTACGCTCATTAAACCGGACTAACGGATCCCCATTAACCAAGGCGCGAGCATTTTCCTCAAAAATTCGGGCTTTCTTTTCGCCACGCTTACGAGTCAACCGCTTGAACGCTGCACTCATCTCATAACTGCGACCCGGCAAGTGATGGGCATCAGAAGCAAGGGCATGACATGTGCTAAACCGGCATCGCTAATGTCTTCGGAAAACAATTACCTTCTTGTTGAAGTAAGCAATAGATAACCATCTAAAGTGCGAAAGTTGAGTTTGTGATAGCGCTAGTTATAGCGAAGATCTTTATGTTAAAATGGGACAGTTCTATAGGAGGAGGATCTATAATGAAAATTCTAATAGTCGGTGCCGGTCTCTTTGCGGGCGTTTGCGCGCATGAGTTAGCAAAGTTTGGTCACCAAATAACTGTAATTGAGAAACGTGACCACGTTGCTGGAAATATATACACTAAAGAAATTGAAGGTATTCAGGTTCATGAATATGGGGCACATATTTTCCATACGGTTAATTCGGATATATGGAATTATGTTCAGCAGTTTGCAACGTTTAATCGTTATACAAATGAGGTTGTTGCAAATTACAACGGTAAATTGTATAACTTGCCGTTTAATATGAATACTTTTTATCAGATGTGGGGCGTCACAACACCTGCCCAAGCCCAGGCTAAGATTGCAGAACAAAGAAGAGTTCTCTCGGGAAAGCAGCCTGAGAATCTTGAAGAACAAGCAATCTCACTAGTTGGAACAGATATATATAACAAGCTAATAAAAGACTATACAACTAAGCAGTGGGGTCGAGAACCATCAAAACTTCCATCATTCATCATTCGTCGTCTACCAGTGCGTTTCACGTTTGACAATAATTATTTTAATGATCCGTATCAAGGTATTCCAATCGGTGGATATACACAGATTGTAAAAAAAATGCTGGACTTGCCCAATATTCAAACTAAACTTAACACAGATTTTTTTGACGCCAAAGATTTCTATATGCATAACTTTGACCACGTCATCTTTACAGGGATGATAGATCAGTTTTTTAATTACCGTTTTGGTGAACTCACTTATCGTTCGCTTCATTTCGAGACCGAATTAAAAAACATCCCTAATTATCAAGGTAATGCCGTTATTAACTACACCGATCTAGCAACACCATTTACACGGATTATCGAGCACAAGTGGTTCGAGTTTGGTGGAAAAAATAAAAGTCAGACTATCATCACTAAAGAATTCCCTCAAAAGTGGGAACGTGGCGTTGAGCCTTACTACCCTGTTAACGATAGTGAAAACAATCATCTGTTTACAAAGTATAGTGACTACGCCAAAAAAAACGCCCCTAATGTTACATTTGGAGGACGTCTGGGGTTGTATCGTTATTACAACATGGATCAAGTTATCGCAGCGGCTTTGCAATACATATCACATAGCCCACTTACAAAAAAATGACATTAATACCTTGAAAAGATTCTTTTTTCGATCTTACGTTCATTGAACCGAGTAACAGGATCTCCATTAACCAACGAGCGGGCATTTTCTTGAAAAATACCTGCTTTTTCTTCGCCACCTTTACGGATGAGTCGTTTAAATGCATCCTTCATTTCATAATTGCGACCCGGTAAATGGTGAGCATCAGATGCAAAGACGTGAGCTAATCCAGCATTAATAATATCTTCAGAAAATTGTTGGACCTTTTTCCCAAAAGTTCCAACATAACTACTAGCAGTAACCTGGGCTAACGCACCTCTTTGAATCATTTGATAAAGTAACCCTGGATGCTTCATCAGTCGGGTATTCCGCTCAGGATGGACGATGACCGGAATCATGCCACGCTGCATCACTTCAAACAACATATTTTGGGTATAAAGCGGCACATCGTCAGACGGAAATTCAATTAACACATAATGCCCGCTCACGTCACAAGTCAGAATATCGTTATGGTCAATTGCTTCTAACAACTGACCGTTAATCCGCACTTCCTGACACGGGAAAACCGTTAGTGGAATATTGCGGCGGTCTAACTCGTCTTGAAACTCATCCGTCATCCGAATCACGTCAGCCGCATGATTCGTATACCGTCCATTCATATGGTGCGGCGTCATCAACGCATGCGTAATCCCATCAGCCACCGCCGCCTGTGCCAATTCAAGCGACGTGGTTAAGTCTTTTGAACCATCATCAATTCCCGGTAACATATGGCAATGCACATCAATCATCATTCAGTTCCCCTTCCAATACTATCTAGTATCTAATGAAGCGCTCCCAAGGTCAAATTTTTTTGTAACAGTTTGTTAACGTTTCACAATAGATCAGCGAGCTGGCAGACTTTGCGGTATAATATGCAAAGATTACGGAGGAAATGAGGTTTAAAGATGAAAAAGATCCTAGTACGCGTTCTACTCGTCGTACTCGTTGCTGCGCTGGGGTTTGGCGGCTTCGTGTACTACATGGTTCACAACTCGACATCGCAAATATATTCCTATAATAAGAAGACAAACAAATCTTCCGATGATAAAACCACCAGCAAAAAGCCGGTCGCATACTTACTGCTCGGTACAGACACAGGCGAACTTGGCCGCTCCTACAAAGGCCGTACCGACACCATGATCGTGATGGTACTCAACCCCAAATCAAAAACAACCACCATGGTCTCAGTCCCACGTGACACCAAAGTCGATTTTGATGACGTCACAATCAAAATCAACGCAGCCTATTCTTACGGTTCCTCTGACACCGCCATGGAAGCCGTTGAGAAGCTGTTAAACATCAAATTGGATGGTTACCTGCTCGTCAACATGAAAGGCCTAGAACAGATGGTAGATGCCGTTGGTGGCGTCACAGTAACCTCGCCATTAAGCTTTGACTATGAAGGCAAATCATTTGTTAAGGGTCAGTCATATGACTTAAACGGCAGTGACGCCTTGAAGTTCTCGCGGATGCGGTATGACGATCCTCAAGGCGATTATGGTCGGCAGATGCGGCAACAGCTTATTTTGACGTCGGTTATTGGGAAGCTTAAGAAGAATCCAACGACTGTGTTGAGTCAGAAATTCCTTGATGCAATTGGTAAGAATGTTCGGACTGATGTTTCGCTAGCGTCTGTCAAGAACTTAGCAACAGATTATCGTGATGCTGGAAATACAATCAAAAGTGATCAGTTGCATGGTACTGGCCAAAATATTGATGGGCAAGATTATGAAGTAATGTCAGATAACGAGCTTACAAGAGCACATGATGTGATTCAAAATGCATTAGATGCAAAATAAAAGCTATTAAAAAACTACGCCATGATTTGATGTTAAACTTAATCAAGTCATGGCGTAGTTTTTAATCAAACGTTAAAAGCGCTTTATGAGTAAACGTCTAATAGTACAGTACCTACAAACACAGAGATCCTCCTTCTATACTTGTTCTATCAAGCAGATTGGAGAATTTTTATGTCTCAACCCAACGACATGGTGCCCGTTAAGATGGTTAACCGCGATGGCGCTTCTGTTGTCGTCAAACCCAAACTAGGAGCCAAAGTAAAACTGGATGACGCCGAGGTACTTTTCTACAATGGTGCTGACAAGGTAATGGCACGCATTATTTTACAGGAGCTGATGAAGCATGATTCCAGATCTGTCCAAGGCTAACATTTACATCATTTGTAGCCGCACCGACTTGCGCAGGGGCATTGATGGTTTGGCGGCCTTAGTGACAGAGGAATACCAGATGGATGTTTTCGATAATGCTCTATTCATCTTCTGCGGCACCCGTAAAGATCAGTTCAAGGCGCTGTATTGGACCAAAAGTGGCTTTTTACTTCTGTATAAACGCTTTGAAAATGGCTATATGCAATGGCCGCGCGATCGCAGTGAAATTCGCCGCCTAAATTATCGCCAAATGTCACGCTTGGTCAGTGGTTTAGCCATTGAAGAACGACGCACCATTCAAGCCATAACGCCCGGGCATGTGTACTGATACTGCGAAAAGGAAGCCTTTTCTAGAAATTAAAGAAAAGGCTTCCTTTTCGTATGGGCGCTTGATATACTCACTTCAACAATTTTAACGGAGGATCCAAAATGCCCGCTGAAGCAGCCGTTATGCAAGCCCAATTCGACTACCTCAAACAAGAAAATGAACTGCTTCGTGAACAAGTGGCATTTCTGATGCGCCGCCTTTACGGTGCGAAGCGTGAAAGCCTGACCGATGGTCAGCTGGATCTCTTCGAAAAGAATAAAGCTTTCACCGCGCCAGAGCCGACGGAACCAGAAGCAGCTGGCAAGATGCCAGCTAAGCGGAAGAAAAGAAAAGGCAGGAAGGCAGCACAACTGGCGAATTTTCCTGAAGTGCCTGTGCATCATGAATTAACTGACGCCGAGCGTCAGTGCCCAAATTGTACCGCCGAAATGCGTGAGATAGGTGTCACTGTTATCAGTCGTGAACCAGTTCGTATTCCGACACATGTTGAAGTCCACGTGCATTATCAACACGCCTATGAATGCCGTCAATGTTCAGACCAACTAGATCATAGCGTCATCAAAAAAGCCTCCTTACCCCACGGCCGTTCATTACCAATAGTTTTGCCTCACCCAGCGTCCTTACTCAGACGATGATCGAAAAGTTTCGTAAAAAGGTCCCCGTCTATCGCCAAGAGAAGCATTGGGAAGACGTTGGTCTTCCCCTAACGCGTCAACAGATAACCAACTGCCATATCTTGGCATGCGATTATGGTTTGGCCGATCTTTATGAGCTAATGCATCAAGAGCTGCTCAAGCAGACAATCGTTCACGCTGATGAAACCAACTATCGTGTCTTAGAAAGCGAAAAGGTGAAGACCTACTACTGGGTATTCGCATCCGGAGGCTGTGAGGATAAGCCAATGGTTCTTTATGAACATGCCGATTCTCGTGCGACTGAGATTCCGAAACACTTCTTAACCGGCTATACGCATTATCTTCAAACCGACGGTTATCAAGTGTACGAAACACTTGATCAAGTCACCAGGGTAGGCTGTCTGGCCCACATTCACCGCAAGTTCTTTGAGGCCATGGGCAAACAGAGCACCACGAAAAGTGCTGCTAAAACGGGGGTTGATTATTGCGGACGCATGTTCACAATGGAACGCAAATGGCGGCTGCTCACACCAGAACAACGCTATGAAAAACGGCAAGGCCAACTCAAGACCGAAATGACTAAGTTCTTTACTTGGTGTGAGAACATCCACGTCTTACCGCAATCCAAACTAGGCCGCGCGATCGAGTATGCACTCAGTCAACGCGAAGCCCTAGAAAACGTTTTGTTAGATGGTCGTTTGGAGATCTCAAATAACCGTGTTGAACGCGCCGTCAAAGAACTGGTCATCGGCCTTAAAAACTGGCCGTTTTCCACGAGCTTCAAAGGTGCCCGGTCAAACGGGATCATTTTGAGTGTCATACGTTCGGCCGAGGCCAACGGACTCGATTGTCGCAAGCATCTTGAGTACTTATTTACTGAATTACCCAACCTTCCTGTTCCTGGCGATGTCGAGGCATTGCAGGATTATTTACCATGGTCGCCGAAAGTTAAAGCAAACTGCTCACGATAAAGCTGATTTAAAAACAACGGCTTCGATATTCCTTACAGCATAAGGGATATCGAAGCCGTTTTAAATGTACCTTACAATCGTACGCTTACATAATTTCGGCGTCCGGCAAGGGTTCGTTGGAATTATTCGCCGATTTAGGCTGATATATGACTGGCAGAGTGTGTGCCGCGACAGTCTCAGGCTCATATGTTATTTGCAATTTTTTACCATGACAGGAACACTAAGGAAAAACTAAAAGGCACCGTCCCTTTTAATAATAGAAATTATATTTCTAAAAAGAATCGACATATCAAAACTAAACGTACGATGTTTTACGTAATAAATCTCAAGAGATGCCCGTTCTGGATAGCCAATAGCACTTCGACCACTGGCCTGCCAAAGTCCCATTGCACCTGGTTTAGCTGTTAGAAACTGATTAACTTGATTTCCATATTCCACTAACTCACTTTCAACTACTGGGCGAGGTCCAATCATACTCATGTCGCCTTTTAAAATATTGATAAATTGCGGTAATTCATCTAACGAGGTTTTTCGTATAAAAGAACCCAATTTTGTTACCCTTGGATCCTCTCCTGCAGGAAGCTTGTAATTATTTTCAATATACCTCTCATAAAGCTTAGGGTTCTGACGTAATAACTCTTCAGCATTGACTACCATACTTCTGAACTTATAGATAACAAATTTTTTGCCGTTTTGTCCAACCCGTATTTGTTTAAAAAACAGTGGTCCTTTATTTTTTCCCCAAAAACAAAACGGAATTAAAAAAAGAGCGCATACTAACACAAGAGCCATTCCAAAAACACCGCAGAAAATATCAAACAACCTTTTTTCTACCAAGTACCTTAAAGTCACCTGTGAATGATCCGCTATTATTTCAACCTGACCATTATCTGAACCAAACTGTTTTTCCAAATTTAATCCCCCTTTAACAAGCTCTCTTACAGCTCATCAAATCCCCAAAATACAAACCATGGACTTATTTTAAAATAACCTTAACATTTAAGCAAGTTGCATTTGTATGAAAGTCAAATGCCATTTCATATCAAAACAAGTGAATTCCGTAGATAAATAAAAATCAAGCGTATGGAATCATACTTACTTAATATGCGTGTTTAACCTCCATCGACCACCAGAAATCTTGTTAAGTAAGAAAATAGAAATTTTCTTCACCCAATGTTGTTTTTCCATGAAGCTAACTGGAACTTCCTTATAAACCTTATCATTTGCGGTAAGCCAAACATCCAACATAATTTCAGAAAGAAAACCCAAGGCTCTCTTTTCATTTCCTTGTAATTGTTCATAATTCAATTCCTTTTCAACCTTAAACAAAACATCGAAAAGCCATGAAGAATATGCAGAAAACTCAGAGCGTTCCATTATAAACATATTGAACATATGAGCTGACTTTGAGCTTAAAACATGGTTTAAAGCCAGCCTATAATTTTTAGGCATCTTTGAAAAAATAACCTTTAATGCTTTCATTCCATCAGCTGAATGACTATGCAAATAATGACTCTCAATCGTTTCTATATAGTAGTGTCTTTTTTTGGGAACGATTATCTTATTGCCTGCAACCAGTTTTTCAAGATCCGTGCGAGTCAAGATATTTTTAAACTTATCCGTCCCCTTGATTCTACCACTGACAAAGTAACGCCTGTACTGAACAAGTCCAACATAGTCACTTGACAGATTTTTCCACCCCCAGTAAAGGGCCGTCAACTCATTATATCTTGGATTCTTATCTGATATATTGTCCCCTTGGTCGTCTCTGATAAAACCAACTGGAGTTCCCTCGTGAAATGCACTTCCTACTAAAATCGGAGTATAGACAGATAAGTCCTCCGGTATCCTACAGTTTTTATGTGACGCCACCAACATAGTTATAATCAAGGTTTCTCCCCCAAAACTTTCACAACCAAGAATCAATAAATTATTTAAAAATACGTCCGTGTAATAAATCCTCAAATGAAATAACCCGCAAAACTCTTAAAATCGCAAAAAAAGCACTCAGAATAATCATTACTATCATTACACCTAAAAACTTCGCAAAAGAATAATGTATTATTAATGAGGTGATCCACGAAGTAACGCTGAACAATGCCGCCATTACAAAAATCTCTGAAAACAAGGAAATTATAAACTTTCTTGAAGACTTTTTAAAGTGGTACTTAAAAATAATACTCGGGTCATTCCAAGTGTAAGTCATTAAACGTCCAAACAGAGTTCCAACAATCACACCTGCAACACCAATTTTATTGACTAAAAGTATTGAAAAACCTAGATTTAAAAAAACGGAAACTACTGGTATATACTGTCTATGAATAAATGACCCAGTTGCCTCTCTAAAAACAAGTAACGGTAATCCAAGTATAGTAACATATAAGTTAGTAGCAAACAATGCACTGACTTGCCAGCCAAATGCATACTGATGTCCTAGCCAGACTTCGATAAAAGGTCGTAAAAGTGCAGAGACACAAATTGAAACAAAGGTTGCAATTCCTGCAGAAACACTAAATAGTCTTTTAAAAGTCAGAAATAGATGCTCTGACCTTGAATAAACAATATTACCAATTGTAGCTGTAACCGAAGTTATTAGCGAAGTTACTAATGCTAACAATGCATTCAAGATCATCATGTAGTTTGAATAGAAACCTGTAATACTAATGTTTAACCATTGAGATATGACAATGCTATCGGTCGATGTGTTTATCACTCCACTTATTTGGTAAACAAGGAGAGGCTTGACATAGTCCATGACTGATCTTAGATCCTTAAAAGAAGCAATTCTCTTTATGTGTGCCACATATGGATATCGATTATTAACAACATGCCAAATATAAATATTCTGTAAAATAGTTGCTGCAATTGCTACGATTAAATAAGCATAAAAGCTTTGAAAAATAACTAACAGTGCTATCTGAAACAATGATTGTACTATTAGCATAACTGCAAATGAATTGCTCACAATATATCCCAGCTGATCAGCATTCAGAATTGAAGTCTTATATCCCATAAAATATGTTAAGGCGACATTCAGCAAGTATAATACAAACAAAATCTGTACATTTAACTCGCCTGTGTAGGTTTTAGTCAATGCAGGCAATAGAGGGAGAATTATCATTCCAATCATTACAATAGCAAAACCGACAAACAAGTAAATCGTTCTATAGATTCTCATCAGTTCCACGATTCTCTTTTTATCGTTTTGTGCCAGCGGTTTATACATATGAGTGACAACAGCGGCCCCAAAACCTAGCTCTGTAAGCGACAATATGCTCAATATGTTTGTGAACAAACCATTAAGTCCAACCGCCTGTTCTCCGAGTGTATATATGAACGCAGTCCGCACAATAAAGTTTAATAATATTTTTATAAGCTGCATTAAAGTTCCAGATATTGCGTTCCTTATCGCGAGTTTATTTTGCCTCATATGACTCAGTCCTGTCATTAACCAATTCTTGCAAATCAGCAAAGGATTCTTTTAAATTCGGCGGATAACCATTTGTTTGCGAATACCATACCTTTAATTTAGATAAAGAAATCGACTGCTCAGACTCATGAAGGTACACGTTAGAGTATTCCGATAACCAGTGTTTACAAGTAGACTGAATTTTATGCGTCGAATTATCAAATGCTACAACCGGAACGCCTGAGATTAAAGACAATATCATTCCATGTAATCTGTCTGTTAAAACAATGTCAGCTTTATTAATTTCAGAAATCTTATCTTGGAAAATCTTTTTTCTTTTTTTATCAGTTCTAACGGATAAACTAGGAAGTTCAATAACCGTATCCGTAAACCCAACCGTCAAATTATTATCACTCTTGATTGTCTTGATAATTTCATCAAAGGCGCTATTTTCAAGTCTCTCTTCGTCATTACGACGTATTATTAAAACTTTCTTAAAAATCTTTTCTGCAGCGACATTACTTCGAGAGTCCTGTCTACATGTTGAATCAGCCAGAAAAAAGACAATATCAGGTGATAAGTGTAATTTTCCTAACTTCATCTCTTTCGCCTTTTCAAAACTCACATACTCTCGGGCAAAAATTTCAACATCAGAATAGATAGACTGTACCCTAGCCAATTCTTTTTTTCTCAACTCTTTGAAGTTAATCGAAGATGGAAATTGTAGCTTTAACATTTGAATATTCGAAAATTGAGAGAACACTGACTCTCTTTCCGATTCAATACCTGTATATATACTTCCCATGTTACCTCCCCCCTGAAAAATAATACAGTCAGTCGAAGAAACAAACCAACGTATGAGTCGTGCAGTTATAACAGAAATAGAGTCATTAATAATGATTAGTTCGCCTTTTTTTGTATTTTCACGTATCAGCGACTCAGATGCTAATGCTATAGCAATATCCCCAACATTGCCATAGGTAGGCACTCCAAAAAATAAAATGGATTTTTTCCCCAGAATCTTATTAATCAATAACCGATATATCACTGTCACAACTTCAAAAACTCTTTCAACCTTTTTCATCGGCTCGCTCCTATCTATTGAATTCTTCCTCGCTTCCGCTGAATACTGTCATATACACGCATCATGATCATTCCTTTAATTAACAAAGTTTTTAAGCTTCTTAAATCGAACTTGTCAACTTTTAAATGAAGATAATAGGTCTGAATTTCTTTGCGAATCTTCCTTTTCTCATCTGAATCAGATCTACCTTCATAAGTCCGCATCATCGCAGTATATGCGTTTGTTAACAAGAAATTTCTAGAGCTCTTTTTACTTGCTGGTATTTTTCCTAATGTTGTTTGAGCTTGCTTTACTACCGTAAATAGATCAACACAACTTTGGGCAGATGGGTCATTCATAATAGAATCAGATCTATTTCGGTAATGATATATTGGATAGTCTGATTGAATGCATTTGCTTGCTGCCAAAAAGAGGCGATACGTAGTTGCTATATCTTCAAAAACCTTACCTTCAGGAAACTTTATTCCGTTTTCTGTATATAACCTCAGCTTACATATATGTGCCCACGAAAAACTTTCAATTTTAGAAGTAGCCAGCGACTGGAAAAGCATGTTTCCCGTCAGATGGATATAGTCAAACTCACACCCTTTTTCACCCCTACTTAAAATCTCGCAGTCTTCCACGAATCTGTCATAGTTAAACTGAAAAATTTCTGGAGAATCTTCACGTAAGATTTTAATGATCTGATCAATTTTCGATATATCAATTAAATCGTCGCCGTCGATAAACCAAATATATTTACCATTAGATATTTCCATACCTCTATTCCGTGCTACACTTAAGCCAGAATTCTTTAAGTGGATTACTTTTGTCCGTGGAAAAATTACCCCATTCCCAGACTTTTTTGCGAACTTATCTACCAAATTTGAAGAACCGTCCGTTGAACCATCATCAACAAGAATAATCTCAATTTCCGTTGACCGAATCAAAGAAAGCTGATTCAATAAAACTTTTAACTCTTTCTGTATATTAAAAACCGGTATAATCATTGATAAAAGTACCTGCATAAGATTTCTCCTCTTTCTAAGCAAAGTGCTTTTAAACTATATTCAACCCAAAATATTTTTAAAAACATTTTTCAGGTTTCGAAAATATTGTTTCGGGTAGTACTTCTTTATTGAATTAGCAATCGTTGAATATCCAAACGAGTCTTTCTCTATGACAATTTTGTTCAAAGCTTTGGACAATCTGTCTATATCTCCCGGCGGATACAGAAAACCGTTCACACCATTAGTAATAATATCTCGAGGTCCAACAGGACAATCAGACGAAATACAAGGTATTCCCCTTGCACATGCTTCAGCTAAAGTCATTCCAAATCCTTCATACTTTGAAGTAAGCAAAATTGCAGTTGGATTTATGACTAAGTCCCAGGGACTTGCACTCCATCCTCGAAGGTTAACTCTTTTTCCAATGTTTAATTGCTGTATAAATGATTCAATTGATTTTATTTCGCTTTTTGACCCGTCACCAATCAAATCCAACTGCCAGTCTAAATTCAAGTTTGCCAGACCTAAAAACATCTCTTTAAGATTTTTCTGACCAGTCAACATTAACCTACCAACATAATAGAAGTGCGCTTTCCCATCATTATTCCTAATTATAGGTTTATTCGGTTTGACTGGATTGCCAATCATAAAGATTCTGGAATCATCAACACCCAAATCGTGTAACTCTTCTTTAATTCCAGAACTAATACATAAATGTGAATCAGCTAAGTGTATCTTCGAAAGATCGAAGCCCGTGCCATTTCTCAACGAAAAATGAAGCCAGGTAACAATCTTATACTTTAAATGAAAAATATCTCGAACCATCTTAGCTATTTGAAGTAACTTTGTACTCAGGACTATAACAATATCAGGATTTGAAGATTTTAAAAATCTACTAAGAAATAATGTACCTTGAATCTGCCTTATAAAATGATTATTACGTACATCGTTCCAAATATAATACTTAGAAGCAACATGCCAGTTTTCAGAATCAGTACCAGTTGCAGCAACATACTGTACTATGAACTCATCTCCGAAAAAATTATCATTGCTTTGCCGTATCCATTCATTCACTACCGTCTCTGTCCCGCCATGCCCCGAGAGACGAGGTAGTAAAACAATTACTCTAGCTTTATCCATATCAATTTCCCATCCGATTTAAATATAGTCGCCGATATAACTTAGGTAAGAACCTCAAGCAAAGAAGAGCAAAAATATACTTCCGAGGTAAGAGCCTTAAATCTTTATAATGAAAATATCTTCTGTTGAATTGTATTTGGCCCTTTCTAGTCCAAGATGGATTAAACTGAAGATTGTGGTGTGCCACTCTTAGATAGGTCCTATTCTCAAAGCCATTAAAAACATCATCAGAGTATAGATTGTATTTTTTTAGCAATTGACACACTCTATAAATATAGTTTTCAGCTCTTTTTAATATCTCCGGATGAAACGACCTAGTTGTAGAGCCATCGTTCTTATGCAGTACGTAAGTGACTGTGTTGATTTTTGCAACTTTGTGTAAGTCAAGCGTTAGTATGAATTTAAAAACAAACAGACTATCTTCGAAAAAATTCCCATTAGAAAAGTTAAGGTTCAGTGAATGGATTTTTTTTAATGAAAAGCACTTATTCGATAATAATACATCCGACTCGTTGTTTTTAGTCAAATAAGAATTGATTAATTGCTTCCTATCTTGCAATGCCAATGAAAACGGGGACTCAACTTGGGTTGTTCCATTAGTATATTCCTTTAAACAAAGCCCAAAGATAAACTCGGGACATTTTTGGGTTATGGTATCAATGTAATTTTTAAACGTATTTCCGGGGAGCTCATCATCACTGTCAATGAACAGTGCATATTTACCTTTAGCATACTTTAAACCATGATTCCGAGCTTTAGCCTGCTTTAAGTTAGGCTGCCGTAATATAGTCATTTGTGCTCTGCCTTGAGAGAACATTTCCTCAATAATCGAGACACTTCCATCAGTAGAACCATCATCAATAAAAATAATTTCTGTTAAGTCCAAATAATCTTGAGCGTAAATGCTCCTTATCAATCTAGGAAGAGTATTAGTTGCATTGTAAACCGGCACAATGACTGAAAGAATCGGCTCTGCTCGATGATTAAACATTTTCACGCACCTCATTAAAATCAAGATTTACTGAGCCCACATCTCTAGTTTCTTTTTTAGAAAAGATCAGACTTGATTGACGGTTCTTTATTAAATATCCCAGCATGAAAAACATCGTATTAAATTGAAGATAAGCGCCTAATACCTCAAACATGCCAAAAACTAACAGAACGACCATGATCACTAAAACACGTGTATCTTTTTGCTTGAAAGCTAACCAAGACGTAAAAAAATATACGGATAAAAAACTTATAAAGTATAATAGTCCGTTCCTTAGAGCAAGACTCATATACATATTGTCAAGCTCCACGATACCGTAACCATTTATAGCCTGAAAATCCTCCCAAGTCACAATTGTAGGAATGTTTTGGCCGAGAAGATTAAGCCCATAGGCTTTATATATTGCATTCCCAAAGGAGAATCTTAAAGAGGACAAACGATCAAGGGCCGAAAAAAGACTATTCGAAGCATCATATTTAGTCATCATCCAAATAGAAAATGCTGGCAATAAAACTATAAGAAAACAGACAATTAAAAATCCAAAAATAGAAAAAGATCTAGGTGAGACTAACTTTTTCACAAAAGAGAAAGCCAGTAAAAGAAGTAAACCAACAGTTGCTCCGCGAGAGTTAGCAACAAAATGTGAAATCAAAAAACAACAAATCGGGAACAAGTAGTTTCGCGCTCTCCAAGTATTCCATCGCAAAAAAACATATTCGATTGACAGAAAAAGCAAAGTGATCCCTAACGTGTTCGGATGAAAAAAGCCCAATGAATCTCTGATACTCCCGTCACGCTCTATCAACGTTGTTGAAATAATTCCCATAAAGTGTGAGGTGATGATTATTATAGTCGCTATAAGTCGAGATCTGAAAGAATAAGAAACAAGAACGTCAATGTTGCGAATAAAGTAACCCACAAATATTGCAAGAATTGTGAGCATAATACTATAATAAGTTGATGTTAATGCAATTACGGAGAAAAGAGTTCCAAAGACAAACAAACTTATTATATATGAAAGTTTGTATTTCGCTGCGGCTAAAATTGTAAGAAACATGGAAATAACAAGTAAAATTTGTACACTGAATGCTATGCTCGACGCGTCCTTCAGTACACTTGAATAATTACTTGTTTGTACGATGGTCGTTATAAACACATATATAGCAAACGAAAAACTGAACCACTTCGTTTTTCGATCCACTTTCATCAACATCAACTGCCTCCAATTAGAAAGAGCACCAAGAAAATCACTAATAGCGAATTGCATCACGGATTCTAAGAAGCCGCAGTCGTAAACGCGTCATGCTAACAACAAGGTTAGTTGTTGCAATAATTTTCAAAAAAATTATCGTAACAGCTGAAAATCTGTGCAAAGATTTAGGCTTTTCTATAAGCGACCGCACAGCCCCTAAGAATACTTCTTTTTCTTTTTTGACTCGAAACACATCTCTAAAACTTATTTGGGCAAAAAACATAAGTCCCGTTTCAACCAGTCTGAAATCAACAAGATCTTTAATTTTTCCCGAGCCCTTAAGTGAAAACTGCTTGAATTGCCGTGACAAAACAAGATAAGACTGCCTATCGTTCGCGTTCAATCGTCGATGCATTGAACTACCGCTAGCTTGAACATAATGATATTGAATGGAATTATTTATAGTGACACATTCAACATGTGAAATGATTGAATTAATCCAAGCTACGTCTTCAAGCCAATTAAAAGTGAACTCATTCGTAGATTTTCTTAATATTTCTGTACGAAACATTTTGTTCCAAAGAAATCCTTGAAGTTGTTTATCAAGTAGCCACTCAGTCATTATTTGGTCGTGTCCATGTAGAACCTCACTCCGATCAATAGGTCCGTTACGGACTTTAGGGTTTAGACCAGTGATAACCATGTCATATCCGATAACACTAATATCGGTCCCCCTAAATAAAGGCTCAACCATTTTTTCTAGCCATTGTGAATTCACTCTATCATCCGCGTCCAAAAAGGTAACGAATGGGGTTACCACTTTATTCAACCCGTATTTACGAGCTTTCGCTTGACCGGAGTTTTCTTTTAGAGAAAAAAGAAAAAATCTTTTGTCCCTCAGTGTAGCTCGTTTAATTAAACTTGCAGATTTGTCTGTTGAACCATCATCGATGAAGTATACCAAAAAATCCCGATAAGTTTGATTTCTCAAATCGGAAAGAACATTTTCGAGGTTTTCTTGGTCGTTAAAGACCGGTACAATAACGGATACAGATGTCCCAGACATAAGACGATCCCCCCAAATCTTCTCAGCATGTCAGAAATAATGTACTGCTATTCAAAGTAGTGGTCAGCACTTATAAGTCAAAACGTATCCTTAGAGTTCACATGCCACTTCTATGCTTATGAAGTTTAATAAATCTTACCTCTGATTCTCTGTTGTATACCCATAACCGTATCCATAACCGTATCCCTTATCCCCACGTCTCGCTTTCACACGCTCCACAGAACCCAAGATTTTTGCCTTGGCCAATTTAAGGACTTCGACAGTTCTTTTTAGATCCCCCTTTAGTGTTTTCCCCATATTTGCTACAACAACAACACCGTCGGACCTTGGCACTAGGACTTGAACGTCTGAAACCGCTAATACTGGTGGGGCATCTAAAACAATAATGTCAAATTTTTCTCTAGTCCAATCCAGTAATTGTCCCATTCTTTTTGAATTCAATAACTCTGAAGGATTTGGAGGAATTGGACCAGATGTGATGACACTCAGATTGTCCACAAAAGTATCCTCAACAACCTCGTCCGGCTTCGTTTTACCCGTTAACACAGTTGTGACCCCATCTAAGTTTAATTTTCTAAATGTAGCATGCACAGTAGGTCTTCTTAAGTCTGCATCTACTAATAAAACTTTTTTCCCTGCTTGTGCCCAAGTTACAGCAACATTCGCAGATACTGTAGACTTGCCCTCCGACATAGCAGAGGATGTAAACATAATTACTTGACACTTATCTAGAGCTGCCCCAGCAAATTCAATATTTGTTCGAACAGTCCTGAATTGTTCAGAAACAACATGTTTGGGTTCAGCAAATGTAACCAAGAAAACTCCATTTTTTTGTGTTTCTTGATCAACGTGATTATGCGAAAAGAGCTTTTTAAATTTTAATGTCATAATTTAGTCCCCCAAAAATTACACACGCCTACGACTTCTCTGTGGATAGCCTTCCGGCTCAAAACCAACCGAATCTGGCTCATCAGCGTTCTGCTTTTGCCTAATCGCTTCGTCCATGCTCTTCATTTTTTGAACGTAGTTAACAATCCCCAAATTAACCAATCCTAAATCATCAGTTATAAAGTCAATATCCTTTACTGTCGTATCGGTCAGTTCGCGTATTAACCCCCATCCATAAGCAATAACTATTCCAGCAACAAAGCCCAGCACTGCTAAAAATTTCAGCTTTGGTGAAACTGGATTCGGGTTAGCCAATGCATCAGAGACAATTGATACATTGGATATACTCATAATCGTAGCTATCTTTGTTTTAAAGACCCTTGCAATTTCATTTGCAATATCTCTAGCACGAGTAGGACTAGTATCAGTAACTGAAATAGTAAAGACCTGAGAATTTTGAGAACTTGAAACCGTCACCTTACTGGCGATATCGCTTTCAGTAAGGTTATCGTATTTTGCAGGTTCTAGCTTATATTTCGCCGGCTGCTCTTTTTTCACCAAGTACTTTTCTTGTACACCCGTGATTGAATTATATCGCGTTCCGTAAACTGCCTTTTCGGCCTTCTGTACCTTTACCTTTTGGGGACTCGTAAGATTTTTAGAAACTGTCTTTAAAACCAATGGCCGCGTAATAATATCTTTATATGTATTGATAAGTTGTATATCAGCTTGTTGAGCGTTCAATTGCATATTTGGATTGTTATCTTGCTTCCGATTAACCAACATCGACGTCGAAGATTGATATTTTGGCGCTACCAACATCTTTGTACCAAAATAAGCAACTGCCATGCCAATTAACCCCAATAAAATCATAGCAATAAAGCTTTTTTTCAAAACATCCCACAATTGTGAAAGATTAATTTGTTCATTCATTAATTTGTTACCCACCTAATCCCATAGTCTGATGATTTCTACCAAATATATAAACCACATCACAAACAGCCAGTGACTAAAAGTGCAGAAATCTCACTTCAAGTTATAATACCCTAGCATACCCTGACAAGTCTACCCATTCAGGGTTAATCCCTTTGAAAAAAAGTTGCATAGAAACACCAGTGCTATACACTTACAAGTACAAAGGCATTTCCATTATTACAGTCTCTTTACAGTTTCAGTAGCACTCCATATTACATTCTGACCTCTATTTGTAATCTATTAAAATAGACTTTTAGTTTAAAATAAAGCTATATAAATCTTGGAGGTTTGTCAGAAATGAAGAAAAAAAGCGGCTTACGCTTGCGTGACATCATACTATGCATCGCCCTAGGCCTCGTCATCGCCGGTGTTGGAGGTTATTTCTACTTCCGCCATTTCCAATCCGAGCAGGCGATCGCAGTTAATCAGCAAACGCGTCAGAAGATTAAGAAGGATTCCAAGGCTAAGGTTAAGAAGGAAAAGGTTTTGAATCAGTATCGCCTTTATGGCCTGACCGACAGCGAAATCAGTGCCGCCAAGACGTTATCGGTGACTGCTATTGGTGATTCGGTGATGTTGGGGAGTTCGGCTTATTTGACGGTGCTTTTCCCGCAGATGTCGATTGACGCTGAAGTTGGCCGACAAGTTCAGGCAGCTCCGGCGATTATTGATCAGTTGAAGTCGAGTGGGAAGTTGAAGGATACTGTTGTCATTAGTCTGGGAACGAATGGACCGATGACGGAAGCTGACATTGATGGCATTTTGGATCAGCTGGGGAGCAATCGTCAGGTTTTCTGGGTGACAGCTTATGCTCCTGGGAAGGCTTGGATTGATCCGGTTAACAAGTTGATTCACGCCGCTGCTAAGACGCATGCGAATCTGCATGTGGTGGATTGGTATTATCTGGCGGGCGGTAACGATGATTGGTTTGCCGATGATGGTGTGCACCCTAATGACGCAGGACGCGTGCATTATTACACGCTGATTGCCAAGGATGTCATGAAGACACTTGATAAGAAGTAGGTTTTTGGGCGTTAGGATCACTTGAAAGCTACAGTGGTATCAAAAGTTCCAGCCAAGTTAAAAAAACACCGATTTGATGGCTTCTTTTACATAGGTCACTGACTCGGTGTTTATTTGCATGCTTCGAAGATTCGAGAACCCGCTTGTCCAATACGAAAGTCTAAAAAATAGACTTTCGCGGTTAATCGATCATCCCTTTTTTCGATCTCCTCCAATCGCTATTGTCAACATTGCGTTTCAATAGATCAGTTGCAACCAAGCGTATCAAAAAAGCGCCCCCAAACCATCGAGGAGACGCTAACATACCCGAAAGTCTAAAACCTAGACCTTCGCCATTTAACTCACAATTCACTTATCCAAGTCCACAAACCGTGTCAGCACCATCATCACAGCGCCGCCGACTGCCATCGAAAGCGCTTCGCCTAGTGCAATGGTGCCGTATGTTGGCCAAAATGGTACCTTGCTGAGCACGACCAGCTCACCGGCGACAGTAAACATTGAGAGGGCAAATAAGACGCCCATGATGGCAAATTTGGCCCATTTTTGGTGGACGAATTTAGCGAGCCAGCGACTGAGCAGGATGAAGGCCAAGGTGCCGATTGTACCGATGGGAACGTCGAGAATGGCGGTTGGTGAGGCTAAATTGGCCAAAAAAACACCCAACGTAACCGCCCAGACGTACCGACGATTGAAGAGCGCCGTGTAGTTGAGCATCTCGGAGAACCGGACTTGAACGATCCCAAAGCTTAATGGACTAAGCATGAGGGTCATCACCACATAGATGGCGGCGACAATGGCGGTTTTGGCGAGACTGACGATTGAACGATGGGTCATAGATGTTGTTTGCATATTGTTTCTCCTTTGTGGCTTTGCCAGTAATAACGACGATCAAAGGAAATAAGTATCGTCGTGGAAGCGCGCGGGGCGGTTCCGATTCAGTTAATAGTTCTTACAATGTTCCCAGTTTACTTTTCCAACCAACCGCCGTCAATAGGAATTACGGTGCCGTGGATGTAGTCGGCGGCGTCACTGGCTAGGAAAAGCGTGAGTTGGGCGACTTCTTCCGGCTTAGCCCAACGTTTGGCTGGGGTTTCTTTTGCGACCCAGGCGGCCATTTTACCATCACCCGCGAAATCTGCTGCGTTCATGGGCGTGTTGATGGCGCCGGGCGCAAGAGCGTTGGCGCGGATACCTTGGGCAGCGTAGTCTAGATCCAGTTGCTTGGTTAGGCCGATGACGGCGTGCTTGGCGGCAGTATACGCCACGCCTCCGCCACCGCCAACGATACCAGCAATGGAACTCATGTTGACGAAAACGCCGTGACCACGTGCCAGCATTTCCGGCAGCAGTGCCTTAATCATCAGGAATTGGCTGGTGAGGTCGACATTGAGAATATGCTGCCACGTGGCCAAATCGGTTTCGGCAACGGTTTTATAGCCATCCAAAATGCCTGCTGTGTTGCATACAATGTCCGGCGTATAATCAGCAGCAAGCTTTTTTCCTGTCTCTGGATCGCTCACATCGGCCTGAATTGCGACAGTCACGCCAGTCATTGGTTGCAAGTCGACACCAATCACCTGGGCGCCGGCCGCTTTAAAAGCCGCCGCCTGCGCAGCCCCGATCCCTGATGCCGCCCCGGTTACGACCACAGTCTGGCCGCTAAAGTCAAACTGGTTCATGCGTCCACAAGCTGCCAATCTTCGGCCAGAATGTCACAGTCGGTCGGGGACCACAAACTGAAGGCCTCATCATCGGTTTTGATCAGAAAATAAGGATTCAGGGTGTCGCCTTCGAACTTACCTTCCGGAACCAGTTGAACATACAACTCGGTACCTTCCCAGCCAGTACGAACGGCTCTTTTGCCTTCTTTTAGCGCTGGTAAAACGGCTTCAAATGTCATTGTCACTTTTCCTCCTTTATAAGATGATCCAGCCTGTTCACAATGTTACTCGCCAAGGCCCGTGTCATCGTTGCGGTTAATTCAGTGCACTTAGTATACGCGATTTTTCTGCCTGCGAACAGTCTTAACCACATGCAGATTTTCAAAACACGCGCAGGATTCCGCTAATTGGCAGCAAGCATAACTTTTCCGAAAACATTAAAACGGCTCTAAAGACAAAGTGTCTCTAGAACCGTTTTTGCACTTATTGGCAACCGCCGCAAGTTCGCCTACGACACGCTCAGAGATTGATCACCTGCATGAGTACTTCGGAGACGTGTGCGCGTTCGTTTTCCGGCAACCGCGTTAAATACTTAACCAACGCCAACGTATTGATATCGCTCATTTCCGGGGCGATGAAGAAATCACCCACCTGCATGTCGAGTGCCCGCGCAATGTCAGTCAGCTTCTTAACGCTGATATTGTTGACATCACCACGTTCCATGCGGGATATGAGACTGACTGAAACCCCAGAGCGTTCGGCCAGTTTTTCAATGGTTAAGTTCATACTGCGGCGTTGTTGGTGCACTAATTTGCCGATATTATCTAACATCATGTTCCCCACCTCTAATGTGCGGCGTTATGCTTTAACATTAAATGAAACGTCCGACCATCAAAAGATTTTATAATATTATTTAATAATCCAAAGACGGCCTATTGTCACACAACGCCGGTGCAAGACCCCACATTAACTAACCATTTCACTTCTCAGTATCATTGTAAGCGCTCGCCTTGCGAAAGTGCCAAATATTGGCTTGATAATTTTTTTAATAAAAAACAATGCCGGGTGGGTGGCATTGTTACTTGGTTTGATATTCACTTGGTACAAATGCCCACAGCGTGCCGCGGGTAAATTGTTCCCCGTCATCTGTATCCAATTCACTGATACTGTTGTTAGGCGGCATGGTCATCTCATCACGCGCATCGTCCAACTCGGCACCCAGATAGGTACTCATTAGCAGCATGCCCAACAACCCATGGGCCACCACGAGCACCTTGCCATCCGGATGTTGCTGATAAATGCCGGCAATAGCGTGGCGCCCACGATTTAAGGCCTCAGCGAAGGATTCAGCGCCAATCCGCTTATAATCAAACTCAGCAAGATGGTGATAGTAATTATCAATTTGCGGATCGTCTTGCACGGAAGCAAGTGGCTGCCCGTCCCAATCGCCTAAATCGACTTCCCGTAAATCCCGTACCGTCACGATCGCCGGTTGAGCTACCTTGCTTTGCGCCACGATCAATTCGGCGGTGGTTTGCGCCCGCGGCATCGGACTGGCGTAAATACCGGCAAAACCGGTCGTAGCAAAATACCGCCCAACTGCCTCCGCGCCAGCCCGGCCAGCCGGAGTCAGCGGCGTATCCGTCCGCCCGCCATTGAACCGCCGCGCCAAATTGGTCTCCGTCTGCCCATGGCGCACAAAATAAAACTTGGTCATCCTTCCACACACTCCTTTTAAAACCAGTGTAGCAGAAGATTCGCTGAAAACGTTACCTCACCATAAAAACGCAGTGTAGTTTAAACAAGCTTAAAGATCAGAATTAGCTATTCGAACCGTTTTCTTGCGCCAATACTGCGGATATGACAAAAAGCCGAGAACGCGTTTTCAGCGTTTTCGGCTCTTTGGTGTAAGAATCATTATTAAAGATTCGCCTTAGCAGAATGTTATCATGTTTGACCGCGTTATTCTGCTGCCGTGCCTGCTGGGGCCTTATGATCCTCTTGTGCTTCAGCTTTATACGCTGCTACTTCATCGTCAGCTGCAAAGATAAAGTGGTCTGGATAGACTTCGACCATTTTACGTTGCTTATTATCGCCTTCGACCTTGCTGGCATCATAAGGTATCGGTACACGCTGGCGTTCGATGTCTGGATCGGGAACTGGGATCGCAGATAAGAGACTCTTGGTGTATGGATGGAGGGGATGCGTGTATACTTCTTCCGCACTGGCCAATTCGACAAGCCGCCCGTAATGCATAACGGCAATCCGATCAGAAATATACTTGACCATAGATAAGTCGTGGGCGATGAACAGATACGTCAGACCTTGCCGATCCTGAATGTCTTTTAGCAAGTTGACGACCTGTGCCTGAATCGAAACATCCAGCGCACTGATCGGTTCATCGGCAATAATGAACTTCGGCTGAACTGCCAGTGCCCGGGCAATCCCGATTCTTTGACGCTGGCCACCGGAGAATTCATGCGGGTAACGCGTGGCATGATCCGCATTTAAACCAACCTCGTCCAATAAAGCTTCGACTTGATGATCACGGTCGGCGCGATCTTTAGCCAAATGATGAATATCAATACCTTCTGCAATAATGTCTTTGACTTTCATCCGTGGATTTAATGAAGCATACGGATCCTGAAAAATCATCTGCGTATTACGCCGAAAATCCAACATTTGTTTGGAGCCATTTTTCAATTTGGCAATGTCCTGACCGTTATAGAGAATTTCGCCACTGGTTGGATCATACAAGCGAATGATAGCCCGGCCGGTGGTGGTTTTCCCGGAACCGGATTCACCAACCAGACCTAGTGTTTCGCCTTCATAGATATCAAACGAAATATCCTGAATGGCCTTTACTTCGTCTTTCTTTCCGGCATTAAAGGTTTGAACCAGATGTTTGACCGAAACCAACACTTTTTTCTTTTGACTGTCCGCCATGTTAGTTCACCGCCTTTTCGTCTGGATGTTTACTTGCCCATAATGCATGCCGCCGCGCGATTTCTGGCGGTAACTCGACTTTGGGTGCGCCTGGTGCTAACAACCAAGTAGCCGCAGCGTGGGTTGGTGAAATCTTGAAGAATGGTGGTTCTTCTTCAAGATCAATTGCCATAGCATACGGATTGCGCGGGGCAAATGCGTCACCCTTTGGCGGATCCAGCAAATCCGGCGGTGTCCCCGGAATGGCATACAGGCGATCCGTTTTGGTCTCTAATGTCGGCATTGCCTCCAGCAGTCCCCAAGTATATGGATGCTGCGCGTTGTAAAAGATTTCGTCAACGGTGCCGTATTCGACAATCTTACCCGCGTACATGACTGCCACCCGATCGGCAATCCCGGCAACAACGCCGAGATCGTGGGTGATGAAGATAATGGAGGTATCAATCTTAGACTGGATTTCCTTCAGCATGTGAATAATTTGCGCTTGAATAGTCACATCCAGCGCCGTGGTCGGTTCATCTGCGAGCAGAATCTGCGGATGGTTAATAATCGCAATCGCAATGACAATCCGTTGACGTTGGCCGCCAGAGAACTGATGCGGATAATCTTTCAATCGTGAACCGGCGCCTTTGATACCCACTAGTTCAAGCACCCGTTCAGCTTCCTTCAATGCATCGGCCTTGCTCATTTTGTTATGCAGCAGCAGCGGTTCTGCAACTTGCTTACCAATCGTCATCGTCGGATCCAGTGACGTCATCGGATCCTGAAAAATCATGGCAACATCATTACCGCGCATGGCATTCAATTGCTTTTCCGACTTTTTGAGAATGTCACCGCCATCAAACAAAACTTCACCATTGGTAATCTTGGCGTTGGGTGCCAATAAGCCCATGACTGTGCGCACGGTTACCGATTTACCAGAGCCAGATTCGCCAACAATCGCCAACGTCTCGCCTTTGTTCAAGTCAAAGCTGACATTGCGAATCGCGTGGACCGGTCCGGCATAGGTGGCAAAGTCGATTTGTAAATCTTTCACTTCGAGAATCTTACTCATTTTGCCACCTCCTAATGTTCACTGCGCGGATCAAAGGCATCGCGCAAACCATCAGCCAGCAAGTTAAAGGCCAGCATCAGAATAACGATGACAATCGCTGGGTATAACAACTGATACGGCAGCACTTGCAGGTTCTTTTGGCCATCTGACAACAGCGTCCCTAAACTAGCAGTCGGTGCTGGCAAACCAATCCCGATATAACTCAGGAAAGCTTCAAAGAAGATCGCCGTTGGAATCGTGAACATGGTTTGAATGATGATGATCGAGCTCAGATTCGGGATCAGGTGCTTAAACGCAATTTTAATGCTCGACTCGCCAAGCGTTCTGGCGGCCAGCACAAATTCCTGATCTTTTAACTGCAGGGTCTGCGCACGAATGAGTCGTGCCATCGTGACCCAGCCAGTCAAAGCAATCGCTAAGATAATGGAAGTCATCCCTGGTTTGAATACCAGCAGCATCAGAATAACAACAACCAAGTTTGGCACACTAGAGATGATTTCAATGACACGTTGCATTAACGTATCGGTCAAACCACCGCGCCAACCGGAGATGATGCCATAGAAAACGCCAATGGTTAAATCAAAGAATGTTGCAACAATCCCGATGAAAAGGGAAACGCGCGTGCCGACCATAATCCGAGACAGCAAATCACGCCCAAGGTAGTCCGTCCCAAGCAGGAAATAGACGTTTTTACCCATACCGGCATATTTGTTTTGGCCATTCATATAGCCGTTTAGTCCCGGCAAATCAATGCCTGGCCACTTTGGCGGTAAATTAGAATAATTAAGACTCTGTTTATTCGGATTGGCTGGTGATAGCCAAATTGACACGATAGAGATCACACCAATGATGATCAGTACCCAAAGTGAAATGACCGCGGCCTTATTTTTCTTTAAGCGGCGAATCGCATCTTGCGTGAATGTCAACGCAGGCGTGGCAATACGCTCTTGTTCAGCCGCATTCACTTTGACATGCTTGAATGCCTCTGGACTTAATTTTGTTGTTGCCATTAGTTTGCCTCCCCGCTCAGTCGAATTCGTGGATCAATGAAGCCGTATAGAATATCGACGACAAGGATCACAACCGTTAACATCGCACTGTAAAGAATCGTTAAGCCCATGATGACCGGATAATCGTTCGTTGTGATGGACTTGACAAATTGTTCCCCGATTCCGGGAATGGCAAAAATGTTTTCGACAACCAGTGATCCAACCATCAAGTCAACTGCCATTGGCCCAATAATCGTTACAATCGGAATCATGGAATTACGCAAAGCATGTTTTGCCACAACCTGCCAGCGCGATTCACCTTTAGACCGGGCTAGCTCGATATAATCCGAGCTCAGCACGTCCACCATCTCGGTTCGCATAAACCGCGCTGTCTGTGCCAACGGGGCGATCGCCAAGGCAATGGTCGGCAAAATACTATATGAAAACCCACCCCATAACGCTACCGGGAATGCCCCTGTCTTGTAAGCAAACAACTGCAATAGCGCAGCAAACACAAAGTTAGGAATTGAACGTCCCAGAATAGCGAAAATTGTAGCTTCGGCATCAACGGCCGTATTCTTTCGAATTGCCGCAATGGCACCAAGCACAATCCCGATAAGTGTTCCAAGCACCATCGCCTGCGCACCGATCTGTAGCGAAGGACCGAGCCGGGAAACAATCAGATTGGAAACCGTTTGGCCCGGAAATTGATAAGACATCCCGAAGTCACCGTGCGTGATACCAACCATATACGTGAGATATTGGATCCAAACCGGCTTATCCAGTCCATACTGTCTCTTCAGAATTTCCAGCTGATCAGCCGGAATCTTGGGGTTATTAAATGGCGTCCCTGGCAATGCCTTCATTAAAAAGAAGGTGATTGACGCAACAAGAAACAGTGTCAGGAGCAGGAAGCCGATCCGTTTTAAAATATATTTGACCATGATTCACTCCTGTTTTTTGGGCATTGGCCCTAATAAGCAAACGGCGTTGTCCGCCGCAAAACACGTGACAACGCCGCTTGTGAGAACTACTTATTGGAAACAAGTTCCGATTTAGGAAACCCTGTAAGATTCCTAAACGCGTTGATCTGTCTAACAGTTGCTAAGACAGGTCACGCTTTTATTACTTAACCTTGGCATTTACAAAATCGTAAGAGTTAGTCGGGTTATATTTCAAACCGGTAATGGTCTTACGTTGCAAGGTTGTTTGAACCCGTTGATACAAAGGTACAACGCCTTGTTCTTTAGTGAGCAGTTCTTGTGCTTTCAACAAGGTGTTCCAACGAGCGGTGGCATTGGTTGCATCGGTCGTCTTGGACTGTTTGATCAAAGCATCGTATTCGCTGTTTGCCCATTTACCATCGTTATAACTATTATCGGACGTAAACAGATCAAGGAAGGTAATGGCATCCGGGAAGTCAGCACTCCAAGCGGAGATAACCATGTCAAACTGACCATTTTGAGAACGGGAAAGACGGGTCTTGAATGGCACTGTTGCAATTGTTACCTTCAAGCCTGGCAGATTCTGTTGTAAGGTGCTTTGAATGTATTCAGCCGAGCGCTTGGCATTCGTGGTATCATCGGTCAACAGTTCCAAGGTTGGGTTCGTCTGACCGGTCTCTTTCAAGCCTTCTGTCCAGAGTTGTTTAGCCTTAGCAGGATCATACTTAACTGTAGAAGATTCTGCTTTAGTCGCTGCCTTTGAGAAGTCCTGTCCATTCTTAGCAAATAAACCTTGAGGCGTCACATTGTTCGCAGCAATTGATGAATCATTCAAAACTTTCTTGATGTATTCTTGACGATTGATTGCCATCGAGACTGCCTGACGAATCTTGGTATTCTTGAAGATAGGATCTTTCTTCTCATTCAACTCAAGATAAAATGTTGCACTTTGCTTAAGCGGTGTGTATCCAGACATTGTCTTAGCTTGTGCTGCCTGTTCACCTGACAACTGAGCAATATCCAACTTATTCGATTGATACAGGTTCAAAGCAGTTTGCGGATCCTTAACCACTTGCCCATTGATCGTATCGATGTGGACATTCTTAGCATTCCAGTAGGTTTTGTTCTTCTTTTCCTTCCATAAATTACCAGTCCCATTCCAATCTTTTAATTCATAAGGGCCATTCGAGAGAAGGTACTTAGAAGTCGTGCCATACTTCTTACCAACCTTTTCAACAAACTTCTCATTCTGCGGGAAGAATGCCGGATTGACTAACATGGTCTTAAAGTAAGGAATGGCGTGATCCAAGGTCACTTTCAGCGTGGTCTTGTTAACCGCTGTAACGCCTAAGGTACTAGCTGCCTTCTTACCGGCTGTGATATCGTCCGCGTTCTTCACGCCGGAATACAGATAAGCATACTGAGACTTGGTCTTAGGATCAACCGTTCGCCGCCAAGCAAAAACAAAATCCTGTGCAGTAACGGCATCGCCATTGCTCCATTTAGCGTTCCGTAGCTTAAAGGTATAAGTCTTGCCGCCGTCCGTCACTTTTGGCTCGCTTTTTGCGATCGCTGGCTTCAAGTCACTGCCGGAATACCGATACAAACCATCCATGGTATCAATCAATGCTTGCCCCGCAATCGCGTCCGTATTTGTTGACGGATCCATTGTGGAGATAACATCACTTTCCATCCGAGTGATTGATGTACCTTTGCTGCTGGAAGCATTAGAACCACAGGCTGCCAGCACCCCAGCGAGCGCAATTGCTGTGCCCGCAACCATTGTTTTTCTAAATTTCATCCTGTTCCCTCCTAAAATGATTGAACTTACCTTACATTAGAATCTCATTAATGTAAATAAGCGAATCCTCAATTTTGAATAAAAAAACTTGTATGTCATAAAACATCACAGGAAAAGAAGCGGAACTTATTGGGACAACATCTTGTGCATCAACTATGCATATTTTTAAATATCCCGTTAAGACGGGGATTTACAAGGTACTAAACTGTTTACTTTAGATGATCCTTTGGGGAAACCGCTAAGCTTTTACAGAAATCCGCGAATATTAAATAACATCAATTTATGTCCCTAAAATTGGCTTGTTTTTCCCTGACCGCCATTCTTTCAGACATAATTTTCACTTCTGTCAAACCAGAAATGAAAAACATTGTCGCCGCTCAGTTAATGCTAATCGTTTTCAAAGTACATGCTTATTTTTTGTCAGTACCGCGTTTGCTTGTCGTTTTCGCAGACTGCGGATAATGACAATGATTAAGCCAACCACCGATACTAAAGTGGCTAACCAAAAAACTGTTGCCAGTGCGTGTAGAAAAGGGGCGCCTGATTGAGCTGAGATGCGGGTCACACCGGGCAATTGGGCAAATAGTAACGTGGCGCCGAAGCTGATACCGATAGTTAAGCCAACGGTGCGTGCCAGTGAATTCAACGAACCGGCTACTCCTGAGAGTTTGTCATCGACGGCTCCCATCGTTAGCGCATTGTTCGGCGAAAGGAACAGTGCCATCCCTGCTCCGTTAGCCATAATCGGCCAGATAATCGGTGCCATAGTGATTCTGACTGGATAATTGGCATATCCGACTTGCGAGATGATTAACACTAATAAGCCTAAAATCGTTAAATAGTACCGATTCCAATGATCGGCCAACCAGCCGGCAAATGGCGTGATCACCAACATCGTGACACTTTGTAGCATCATCAGTAACCCGCTTGAAAATGCTGAGATTCCCCCCATAGCTTTGAAGATAAAATGGCAAAAGAATGTTCGATACTGAATTAACCAGCATCACGATAAGCAAGACGCTAACGGAAATCAGATAGTCGGCGTTATGCATAATCACCGGTGCAATCCAAGGAGACCGGGCCTGCTGATCTTGCACAAACGCCAGGACCGTCAAGAAAATGCCGCCTGCCAACACCCCTGTACCGAGCCAAAATTGCGTTGGCTGCTGCAACCAGTAGCCACTGGCAAACATCAAGATCATGCCCCCGGTAAACAGATTCTGACCGGTCCAGTTTGCCTGCTGCCACACGCGTTTAATTTCACCGGGTTCGGGGCGACGTAACGGCAACACGCGCATACCTGCAAGGACAATGAAGATCCCGACTGGCACATTAAATAAGTAAATCCACCGCCAACTCGCCCAGGTAATCAGGATGCCGCCAAATGCCGGACCGGAAATTGAGCCGATTGATATAAACATCGAAATGACCGCCAATGCCTCAGCACGGGTCGCATCGGGAAAATATTCACTGATAATCCCCATCGAATTAGCCATAATCATCGCCGAGCCAACTGCCTGGACCACGCGCCCGGCCATGATGGTGAAATAAGTTGGCGCAATACCGGTCAGTAGCGAGCCAACGATGAACACAACCTCGCCCAGCAGAAACACGAGATTTTTGGAGACTAAATCACCGATATGGCCAAACATCACAAGCAAGACTGCCGTTGTAATGAGGCCAATTGATACAATCCACGTTGCCGCACTGCTTGAGATCATCAAGTCTTCGGAGATCTTCGGCATTGCCAGGTTCGTGCTAGAACCAGACAAAGCGGTTAATAATGACATCAGCCCTAAAACGATCAAGATTTTTATGCGTTGCACCCGCGCCATCGCCAATGCTCCCACACCCTTTCGCATGTATTCTATGCTCGTTAGCCACCAGCTACAATTATTCCGCCCTGTAGCAAATAAGGTGTGCGTCATTTTAATTCTGGCCTTTGATACGCATAGACTCTGGCAATGACGCGCTCACCAAAAAAGGCGACGCATCATTGCGTCACCCTTCGATAATCTAATCAATCACTATTTTTGCGCGCGTCCCTTATAAGCACCCGTATCCGTGGTCACCAAAATGTTTTCGCCTGCTTTGACAAAATCAGGCACCGTCACCACCAGCCCGGTTTCAAGTGTGGCTGGCTTGCCGCCGCCCGCAACCGTTCCGCCTTTGACAGACGGCTGGGTGTCGGTCACCTTGAGTTCAACCGTTCCGGGAAGTTCAAGCCCGATCACTTCATCACCGTAAAACTCAATTTCGACCGGAATATTTGGCAGCATGAACTTCAACTCGTGCTCAATACTTGAAGTCGGTAATTCATACTGTTCATAACTATCACTGTCCATGAAATAAGCAGTATCATCTTGCGTATACAGATACGTTGCTTTTTTCCGATCCATGATGGCGATTTCGATTTTTTCACTTGGGCGCATGGTCGTCGTGACATTGGCGCCGGAACGGACGTCATACAGTTTCATCTGCATCACGGTGTTTCCTTTGCCTGGCTTATGATGATTTGATTCCAAAACCTTGATCAGTTTGCCATCCTTAACAAAAACCATTCCGGCCTTCAAATCAATTGCTTCCGTCATGTCGCTATCCCCTTTATTTGCATTGTGCCGTTATCGCACGTCTCAGGATTTAGTATACCATAATACCTTGTGTGGGAGCCGGCGCTAACTAGGGATGGATGAGGTGTAAGTGTCAGCCCTTTCCTTGGTTCTACTCTAATTAAGTGATTTCCGATACTCCGAGCTGGCTCCGCGGTGGTGGAGGCTGGCGACCGCGCAGCTAGAGTGGTGGGCGCGACTTCGAACCCGCAAAGACCGCGGTTTCGAAGCTCGGCCTTGGTCTAAAGCGGAGAAGCCCACTCCGCTTAAGACCAATTTCACCACTGAGCCCGCCACCGCTCCGCCAGCTCTTGCTTTCTATCCCTGCACTCAAACAACGAGACTCAACGTATCCTTCGTTGAAGAGTACGTTCCAATTAATCCGATAAGTATAATCTGTCCAACCAAAAAAGCCGACCCTAGCGCAGATACGCTCGCTAGGTCCGACTTTTCCCGCAACTCATCAGCTAAAACAGTCGCTACATATCCTCAACCACCAAATACGTCATGTCTAGCGGTCCATGGACACCGACGACCAAGGTCATTTCGATGTCGCCGGAGTTGGAAGGTCCGGTGATGAAGTTGATGTTGCTGGTTTCCAACTGTCCCGCCTTCATTGCCGCATCGTAGCGATCCATGGCTTGGCGTGAACGTGGCAGAATGTTGCTTTTCTTGACGATTGCTAAATAATGCGTCGGCAGAAAATGGAAGCCTCGGCCTTGGCCAGGCGTGGTCGCAACGGTGACGGTTCCGGATTCTGCTAATAGATAATCCGCAAAACCAATGGCCACATCCGCAGCCGCAGCTTGCTTCAAGTTGAAGTCACGGCCTTTTCCGGGGGTCCAGTACATTGGCTTGGGCGTGACGGTTTGCTTCCACTCATCCAAGCCATAATCATGATACTGTTCCGTCGTCGGCAAGATGAGCGTCTTGGGTGCATCGTGTTCAATGTAAGCATTGAGTGTGTCTGCCAACTCTGCTTTCGTAGTGGTTTCAAACGTGACATGCACCGCTTCACTGTTTTGCTTGGCGATGGCTTCCAACTCGTCTTGGGAGTGGCCGGACAGAGTTGTTTCCGGCAAATCGTTTAATGGCACAAACGGATGATCCTTGAGCTGGTGCCGCGGGCGGCCGGCTTTTTCGGCAATAGCATTTAAAAAGTCCTCGCGATTACTGTGATCAATCATGCTTTTGCGCCTCCAATGCTGCTTTGTGTTGTTTGAACCAATGGCGGAAATTCTCGTTTTTCTTCGGTGGTCGCGGCAAGTCACGCACATCGGTCCAACCGCGGGCCAGCTTTGGCATCATGCCGGTTTGTTTAATTCGGCCGCTGTTGTATTCATTTTCAACACTGCCTTGATCTTTGGTTGCCAAAACGCCCATCATTGCGTGGTCCATATCAAGCGCCATGTTGAACAGAACCGGCGCACTGGTGCCGACGCCGACCATTTTCATGATTTTATCGCTAAAACTGTGATCGGTTTTCAGCTTGTCCATCATTACTTCCCGGTGCTTGATTAACAGATGGTGCAGCGGGATGCGGACAGGGCAGGTTTCGGTGCAGGCCGCGCATAGACTGGAGGCAAATGGCAGGTCACCGAATTTTTCATAGCCATCCAGCACTGGTGACAGCACCGCACCAATCGGTCCCGGATAAATCGAACCATAGCCGTGACCGCCAATGTGCCGGTATACCGGGCAAACATTCAGGCAAGCCCCGCAACGAATACACTGCAAAACCGGCTCAAATGGCGTTCCTAAAGCATTGCTGCGGCCGTTGTCGACAATGACCACGTGGAAGTCTTCCGGACCGTCTGCTTCACCGGCAACTTGCTTACCGGAGAAGGAACAGTAACTGGTCAGCTTCTGTCCCACTGCCGAGCGCGAAAGCATGTTGTCTAGCGTCTCGGCTTCCTTGAGACTCGGCACAATCCGTTCCATCCCCATCACAACTACCTGCGTCTTAGGAATGGCCATGGTCAGATCCGCATTACCTTCATTGGTGACCAAGTTGATCAAGCCGGAATCAGCAATGGCAAAATTACACCCGGTAATCCCGAAGTCGGCTTGCAAGAAATAGCGGCGCAAATATTCCCGCGCAAACCGCGCCAAATGTTCCGGATCGTTGTCCCCTTTGTAGCCGAGCTTATCAAAAATCGTCTTAACCTGGTCCCGATTCTTGGCCAACGCCGGGAACACAATATGCGTCGGTTCAGCCCAGTCGTCTTCTTGCAAAATAAATTCCGCCAAATCGGTTTCCATCAGCTGGGTGCCCGGAAGTTTCAGTAGCTCCTTGTCCAGGTTGATTTCTGTCGTCACCATGGATTTGGATTTAACGATTTTATGCGCCTGCTTTTGCTTGGCAAGGTTGGTAATGTAGGCTGCGGCTTCTTTGTCGGTCTTGGCAAAGTAAACATGACCGCCGCGTTTTTCGATATTATCGCTGAATTCTTCTAAATAATCCGGTAAGTATTTAATGACATGTTGACGAATCTGCTCGCCTAAGTCCCGCCATTGCGGCCAATTACCCAGCTCTTTACGCGAGGCCTCGCGCTTGTCCCACTGCGCATCCTGCGACTTGGCAACGCTGGCTTGCATGAACTTATCCTGTTCCGATTCTTTAACCCGCTCCAAGAACGGCTTGTCACTGGTTGAAATGCTCATGGGCGCACCTCCTGTTCAACCCCGAGCGGCTCATGAAATTTGATCCGCTCCGGATTCACATTGTGGTTCAATACTTCGGCAATGTGCATAATCTTAATCTTTTCGTTACGGCGGGAAAAACGGCCGGCGATGTTCATCAGGCACGCGGGATCGGCTGAAATCAGCACATGTGCGCCGGTACTGAGCACATCGTTGACTTTTTCATCAACCATTTGCTTGGAAATTTCCGGCTCTTTGGCAGAAAACATGCCGCCAAAACCGCAACAATTTTCAATATGTGGTAAAGGTTCCATCTGTAAGTCCTTCACGTGATCCAGCAAGACAAACGGTGCCGTGCGTTCGCCTAGCAACCGGGTCATGTGGCAGGAGCGATGGTAAGTGGCTTTGGTATCTAATTCAGCCCCGGCGTCAATGACATTCAAGACGCGATACAGAAATTGGGAAAATTCATACGTCTTGTCTGCCACTTCTTTAGCCTTTTGGGCGTATTCCGGATCGTCTTTCAATAGCACCCGATATTCGCGCAACATATTCACGCAAGAACCGGCTGGCCCGACAATATAATCGGCGTCAACCGAAAGCAGCGCGTCAATTTCGTTGCGAAACACCTTTTGACTTTCCTTCACATACCCGGAGTTATAAGTCGGTTGACCGCAACAAATCTGCTTGACCGGCATAAAGGTTTCACACCCAAACCGTTCCAACACCTCGACCATCGCCGCCCCGACATTGGGGAAGAAAAGATCCACGATGCAGGTGGAGAAAATAACTACTTTCATAATGCACCTCCCATATTACAATCATTCCAATTTAACTATACACCTGTGACAACGGATTAGACACCGAAAACGGTTTCAAAATGTTAAATGTTATTTTTACTGGCGTCTCTTTTTCCGCCATGCTAACCGTGCCATTTTCTTCGCGCTTTTGTTGGCAGATGGGTAACCCTGTTTTAGGAGCATAACCGGTCTGGATAGCTCCAATGTATACCACTTATAGAACCATAATCAATATCAATTTATTTATATTGGCCACTACCCGACACGCCGAGAGCTCGTTCTTTTCACCAGCGTAAAGTAGTGTCTTTTCATTGATATACCGCTGTTCCTCACGGTTTCACAGCCTTGATTTTTTTCTTAAAAGGACTATCGTTGAATGTGAGTTAGGGTTACCTAAATAACTCAAATCAAACAGGAGGCGGGTTTATGCGGAAGCAATATAGAGCAACATTGCGGGCACTTAACTCAGATTGCATTGGTCGGCAGGCACATGGCTTTGCAAATTTTGAAGTTACCGATGATGATGCTCTGCAGATTCGCATTGAAATGTTCAATACGCCGGCGGACATGAATCACATGGCAGTCTTGGAAAGCTCCGGTTCCGATGCGCCGGTCACGCCAGCCACAAGTGCTCAGGATCAGAATCATGATGGGGTCATCGATGAGGAAGAAGCCGAGCAAGTTTCCGGCAAAGTCTTTGTCCCTCTCAATAATGCACCCGATAAGTTGAAGTTGGTGGGTGGCAAATACCCTGAAGCCGACGACAACGGGTTCTATATTTACCAGCAGCGGGTTGTCGTATCCCAACTTCGCCAACAGCTGGCGAAACATTATGGTCATGATGTTTTCACCCTGGACAATACCGTGGTTTACGTCAACGGGGTTCAAAGTGACGTCTTGTTACCAAAGACCGTGGCGAGTGATTTAGACGAAAAAAAGCCTTATCTCACTTTGCCAATTGCAGTGGGTAAGTTGTACAAGGTCATGGGCTGATAGTTGCGATACTGCTAATCTAATAAAAAGACTGGAACGAAGCATCTCATCTTTCCAGAGATGCTTCGTCCCAGCCTTTTGGTTATCTTCGCAATAACCGCGTGTTTTACATATAAAATTCATTCACGGCGCAACTGGCTATCACGCAATGGCTTAAAGCGTTTCATTTGCAACGGTCGTATTTGCAGCCAAGCGTTGATAAATCGCGACCACTTCGCCAGCCAAGTCGCGAAAAGTAATGGCGTTCATCAGATGATCCTGGGCGTGGACTAGTAGTAATGAAACATCTGCGTGCGCTCCGTTGGCTTCAGCGGTCAACAAGTCGGTTTGGACATTGTGCGCCGTGACCAGAGCCTCATCTGCTGCTTTTAAATGGCTGGTTGCAGCATCAAAGTCACTGTTCTTGGCTGCTTGAATGGCTTCAAAGGCTTCACTTTTAGCGTTGCCCCTGCCATAATCAAGCCCATAATCGTTTGTTCGTTGACGTTGCTCATGGGGTCACTCCTATCTGTCATTATTAGTGGGACACCTGTTTTAACATAAATGTTCGCCACGGTTTAAGCAGTGGCAACAAGGACAGATCTTCATCTGTCAGGCTGCCGATTTTGTTGCGGCGACCGTCATTAGGCAATTCGCGCAAGACAATTTGTAGTTCACCGGCGTACCGCGTATACGTTTCGTTCACGACGACCACATCCCCACGCTGCAAGTGACCGCTCGCATCATGCACTGGCAAAGGCTGCCCGGCATAACGCACGCGTGGTTGGGTATCGCGAATCAGATAATCAGACGCATCACCGCGATAAAGATGGGCTTCACTAAAGGCAATTTTGGCTTCTAACGCTGATGGTGCCTGGTCCGTGATCACCCGCAATGCCGGATATGGGCAAAAGAATGCCAAGGCCGCGGCTTTTAAATCTGCTTCGTTTGCAAGTGCATTGCCGATGAGAACATCATCAATCACCTCTGTTAGGCGCAAATGGTGAACCTGACTGGCAATGCTGCGATGGCGATCACTTTCCAAAGTTGGCAAACCTTCACTCACCGGCCACGGCCCATGATCCGCACTTGGCGCCGTCACAAAAGCCGCCGTCCGAACGCCATGCCGCCGAAACTTTTGCGAATAGGCCAAAAAGCGGTCATCGCCTAAGCCGGTATATTGCTGCGGATAAAAATTATGGCAACCCAGCAAGTTATCCAGTCGCGGTCCAAACGCCATGATTGCATCAATGGCATTCGTACCGGCACTCATATTCAGCTCAATTTTCAAGCCATACTGATTATGGGTCATCAAGGCTTCTTCTTGACCGGTGAAGCCCTCGTCAAGCCGCAATCCCCATACGCCTAATTCATGGAAGAAACTAAGGTCTTGATAATCAATGCCTAGTTCCTTGAACAACGGCGGCGCAATGTCGACAATCGTTTGAAAACCCAACTGATTCGCCTTGGCAACCACCGCCTTGAAAATAGCCAGTTGATCGCGGCCTTGATGACCGGATAGTTGCAGTAATGAGGTAAAAAGGCGCCGATAACCTAACTGACGGGCCATGGTTAGATAATCAGTTGCCTGATCAACCGTTATTTGTTCGGGATAAAGACTGATTCCGATTTTTCCCATGTCAATCTCCTATATTTTTTAATGATGGTGTGGCTGGGTCACTCAAGCCACGTTCATCCAAGCTGTTTTACAACCGGTTCTTTAAATCGCACACATTTGCCGCGCCATTTTCTTGAAGCGCCGTTTACGCAACCAACCTAAAAGGAATCCGCTAGTCCGGTTGTTCGCTGCACCGCGAGCGGTACGGGCGACGAGTGCTTCTTCATAAACCAGTCGACTTTTTCCGGCAGACAACGGCGACAAGTGGTACCGCACGGTGAAGTCATCACTCGGGGTCGCCAGTTCATATGCGTAGACTGAATTTGGTGCAAACTCGGTAATCGTCAGCCGCGCTTTTCGCCCATTCGGCCAATTTTTCTCGTAGCTAAAGCCCTGCAAACTCTTGGCTAGCGGCTCACGACCGGTGTGCTGGCGAATATCGGCCATGGCGGATTGTTGCAATTGGTTGAAGAAGACACTGGCTTCAACGGGTAGATTCATGACAATTTTCATATTGACCTCCTTTTGGATAAGCTGCGGACTGAACGCATGGTTGCAGCAACATGCTTCAGCAAACGTTGCGCTGCGATCTACTCTTCTCTAGCCAGACCGAGATACCAGCGTGTGCAAATGGCAGTTGCGATCACCCCGAATAGACAACTAATGATTCGCCAAGGTGCCGGTAAAATGGCACTGAAGACAATCACGGTCATGCTGAGGTTAAGCAAGATCAATGGTGTCGTGCTAGACTTCAAATCGCATCACCTTCTAAATTGCGATCACCATTGCGATCATCGGCAACGGTTTTGGCTTTTTTCATTGGTGGTTCAGGGACAATTAATTCAGGATCGAGTTTGTTGGCCGCTTTGACAAACGGTACGTAAATCAGGAAGCCAATGACCATGTTGACGGCTTGCAGAATCGGGGCGCGCCAATCCATGGTCGCAATGATCGAGTTCACAAACGGCGGCATGGACCAGACAATTTGGTTCTTAACCGGTGACACCCAGCCGAGCATGTGGGCGCCGTACGCGATAGATACCATGACAACCGGCGCGACAATAAATGGAATGAAGTAGATTGGGTCAAGGACAATCGGCAGTCCGAACATCACCGGCTCGTTCACGTTAAAACAGCCCGGTGCGATCGACAATTTGGCCACGGTGCGTTGATCGTCACGTTTGGAGAACATCAGGATCGCAATCAAAAGTAATAAGGTACTGCCGGCGCCACCGATCCACGCATACAAGTCAAAGGCGTTTCGGGTCCAGACAAACGGCAGTGCTTCACCTTTCATGAACGCATTCATATTGGCAATTTGGGCGGTGAGCCAGATGGAATCCAGAACCGGTCCCAAAACGTTGGTGCCGTGAAGCCCGAAGAACCAGAAAATTTGTACCAGCAACGTCATGAGTAACACGGCCCAGAAGCCTTGCGACATATTTAGCAGTGGTTCCTGCACGATGGTCGCAATGAATTCGATGACCGTGGTCTTGTTTAAGCTGAACAGATAATTCACAACGCCAGCCAGATATAAGGCCGCAGTTGCTGGAATAATACCGGTAAATGCTTTAGCAATCGCTGGTGGCACTGCTTCTGGCATCCGGATCGTCACGTTCTTTTTCATTAACCAGATGTAAAGCGTCATCGCCAAGGCGCCCATGATCATGACGGTGAAGAAGCCATAGGAACCGAAGAACTTACCAAAGTTGAAAAAGCCCCACATGCTCACGTTCTTGCCATCGACTACCCCACCGGCATCGGTGATTAACTTGGCAGCACCTTTACTCAGCGTGCCTTTTAGCGGCAGCATGAAGTTTTGCGGCAGGCTCATAATAAACGTGCCTAACACCACAATGCCCCCGGTCACCGGCTCAACTTGGTATTGAACTGCCAGCTGGTAACCAAACGTAAAGGCAAATAGCAGACCTAAAATTGCCAGTGTGCCGGTCCAAACCATGGCGTTGATACCGATCAGCCATTGCATGGAATCGACTATCCCCATCCACTTAAATTGGGTCGGAATATCGCGAATCAAAACGTTCAAGACAGTGGAAACCGCCCCGGCCATCATCGCCGGCATGATCGCAATAAACGCGTCACGCAACGCCACTAGCCAACGAATGGAGCCGATCTTGGCTGCAACCGGCACAATATGTCGATTCAACCATCCTATAAATGCATTCATATCACTGTACTCCCTTCAGAATTTTAAATAATGTCGCATTAATACTTAACTACAATTAAAATTCTACGGGAGTGCTGATTGGCGGGTCAAAGATTATAGTAGTTATTATTTATAATTTTTATAAGCAAAAAGTTTGACTTTTTCGGCTTGGTTAAGCGCTTTCACAAAGGCGCGTATCGGTATCGTGTTTGAACGAATGCATCTTATACTTTGCCGAGTTTAAAGATTGCTTCTCTGCAGGGCGTTGATACTTACATAAATCTCGCTTACGAGCAAATATAACCTCTATTGCTTATAATGGATTAAAGTTGGATGTTTTTAGCGCAACCACACGCCATAACGCGCTCCCCAGCGCAAGGATCTGCGTGTAAGGACCTCAGGCGCAATGGCCAAGACCGGGCCATCACGCCTGAGGCCACTTACACTCCGATCCCTAACCGCGCTGGCTCGCGCTCAATCATAACGCGCTCCCCGGCGCAGAAGCCTGCACATAAGGACCTTGGGCGCAATGGCCAAAGCCCGGCCATCACACCCAAGGCCACTTATGCTTCGGCTTCTAACCGCGCTGGCTCGCGCTCAATCATAACGCGCTCCCCGGCGCAGAAGCCTGCACATAAGGACCTTGGGCGCAATGGCCAAAGCCCGGCCATCACACCCAAGGCCACTTATGCTTCGGCTTCTAACCGCGCCGGCTCGCGCTCAGCTCACAGGAGGACAAACTACCATGGCAAACATAGAATACGACCCGCAAAAGCAGCTCTTTCACCTGCATAATGATACGTTTAGCTACATCATTCAGGTGATTCGCGGCTATTTGGTCAAGCGGTATTGCGGACCGGCGCTTGAACGTTTTTCCGGTACTGCCAAGCTGGAAGATTTCAGTCACGCATTTAACATTCAAAATGATGCGGCGCCGTTTTCGCTCACGACCTTGCCGCTTGAATATAGTACGCTGATGGGCGGGGATTATCGAACGCCTGCGTATGCCGTTCGCAATGGGCATGGACAATTGATCGGGAATCTGAAGTTTCATGATTTTCAGATTCTGGCGGGAAATAAAAACTTCAATGGTACTTTGCCGACTGCGCGCACCCCGCATGGCCAGACGCTAGTGATCACGATGCATGACGAAACCGATACGCTGGCGGTGAATCTCAAGTACACCATCGTTGGCGATCTGCCTGTCCTGCTTAAGCAAGTGGCTTACCATAATCTGAGTGACGACACCCTTACGATTACCCATGCAGCCAGCTTGCAACTGGACTTTGATGATCATGCCTACGATCTCATTACGTTGACTGGCGCTCATCTCAGCGAAGCCAGCGTCACCCGGCAACCGCTCACGCCGGGTAAAAAGTCCATCGCCAGCAATTATGGTGCCAGTGGTCCACAAGGCGTTCCGGCAACGATTCTGGCGGCACCGGCAACGGATGACTTTGCAGGTGAGGCGCTTGGTATGGCGCTGTTGTGGAGTGGTAACTTTAGCTACACCGCGCAAGTCGATCAGTTTGGCAACAGTCGGCTGGTGATGGGCCTGAATCCGGAGCTCTTTTCCTGGCAGCTGAAGCCTGGAGAACCGTTTGTGACCCCGGAAGCGGCGGTGGCTTACACGACCAATGGCTTGAATGATCTCAGTCATATTTTCCACCGCTTTTTTGCCGATCACGTCATGCCATTGCCGCGGAAAAATCTGATCGAATATAACACTTGGGAGTCTACGTACTTTGATGTCAGTGAAGCCAAGGTGCGCGCCGAAATTCCTAAGGCCGAGGCGCTCGGAGTCGAATTGATTGTGATTGATGATGGCTGGTTCAAAAATCGGCCGAATGATGCCGGTCAGCTCGGCGATTGGGTCCCTGATCCGGTCAAGTTTCCGCGCGGGTTGCGGCCCATTGCCGATGCCTTGCACGAGCGCGGATTGGCATTCGGCTTATGGGTCGAACCGGAAATGATCACTGAAAATAGTGAGTTATATGCCAAGCATCCAGACTGGGCGATGCAATACGTTGGCCAAAAACCGTTACGTTCGCGCAATCAGTTAATTCTGGATCTTAGCCAGCGAATTGTTCAGGATCATCTGATTAAGGTGCTAACCGATTTGGTCCGGACCAATCATATTGATTATTTGAAATGGGATTACAACCGTCATTTCAGCCAGCCCGGAAGTCCGGTACTGCCACCTGATCAACAAGGCGAAGTCGGCTATCGTTACACCCGCGGTTTGTATCGCGTTTTGAAAACGTTGCGCGACACTTTTCCCGATCTGCTTATCGAAAATTGCTCGTCAGGCGGTGGCCGGTTAGATGGCGGGATGCTGGCGTATACGGATCAAACCTGGACCAGTGATTTTACCGACCCCGTTTACCGGATGAAAATTATGAACGGCTTCTCCTTATTCTTCCCCCTTAAAACCTTCGTCTCGCATTTCACGATGTCACCAAATTTGCAGGACTCGCGAGTGACGCCTTTGCAAACGCGGGCGCTGCTTAGTCTGGTGGGCGTTACCGGGATTGAGTGTCCGCCAAGCCAGTTGAGTGACGCTGAAGCAGCGGCGGTTAAAGCCAGCTTTGCCTTTTACAAAGCTAATCGTACGGAATTGCAAAATGGCAGTCTTTATCGGCTGCATCCCAGTCATCCGAATCAGGATCAGGTATGCTGGCTGATCACCAACGAAGCCAAAACCAAGGCGCTCGTCTTAACGTCAGCTGGCGTGGTTTCGCCGATTCCGCACTACCAACATGTGCTGTTGCATTACCTCAACCCGGAAGTATCCTACCAGACTAATGACAAGGCCACGGCCACCGGTGCTGAACTCAATTATGCCGGGATCACTTTACCGCTGGCGCATGGTGATTTTTCCGCTACCTTAATGACCTTGCGCGCGGTGAGTCACCTGCCACAAACCACGGCACTGCCTGGTGGCGACATCGGTGAGTTGCGATTTTAGCGAAGTCAGCAAAAGTTTCTTAGGTAGTTTATCTTATATAGAAAGTTTGGTTTCCACATGAAGTTTATCATCGCACCGGCTAAGAAAATGGTGGTCGCTCAGGACGATTTCCCCGTTCAAAGTCAGCCGCAGTTTCGTGATCAGGCGGCGTGGCTGCTACGTCACATGCAGCAGCTCACCCGCGCAGAAGCCCAGACACTGTGGCATACCAGCGAAAAACTCACCGGCGCGGCGTACGAACAGCTGCAAATCAGTGATGTGGCGGCGCACCAATCCCCTGCGATTTTCAGCTATGTCGGGATTCAGTATCAGTACATGGCGCCTGACCTGTTGGATGATGCCGGCTTAGCGTATATTCAGCAGCATTTGCGGATTCTATCTGGTCTGTACGGTATTCTGCGACCCTTTGACGGCATTGTCCCGTATCGATTGGAAATGCAAACCCGTCTGGCTGCGGCACCGAATCATAGCTTATATGATTTTTGGGGCGATCGGCTGTATCAGGCACTGGCGACCATCCCCGGCCCGATCATCAACCTCGCCTCTGATGAATATGCCAAAACCATTCGCCCATACCTGCAGCCGGCTGATCAGTTTATTAACGTCCGCTTTGCCCATGACGTCAACGGCAAACTCAAAACGCGTGCGACTTATGCCAAAATGGCACGCGGAGAAATGGTGCGGTATGCCGCCACGCATCGCATTACAACAGTGGAGGAACTGACGCACTTTGACTCGCCGACTTATCGCTTTGATGCACAACTTTCGACCACGGATGAGCTTGTTTTTATTGCAAAATAGGACAAGTTGACTTCCGAGAATGGCCTACAACCAAGTCCAGCTTTACTTTGGGCTTGGTTGTAGGTCATTTTTTTGTTGTTAGGACCTTTTTAAGTGACAAAACGACTGTCTGTGAGTTAATATATAAACAATATCAAGAAAGGTTTGTTTATAAAATGACAAATAACATTTTCGTTTATAAAATATTCGAATTGCAGCAAGGCTACTACCTAGAATCCGGCTACCTTCACTGCCACTATTGCGACACTAGTTTCGCCGTTGATGAAGTTTACCCACAAAACGGCCGTTACTTCACTGCTGAAGCGATGATCAAACGCCACATTCAACAGGTCCATAACGGTGCATTGGCCGCCTTACTGCAGCAGCCAGCTAGTCAACTTGGTGTATCTGCCAGTCAGCAACAGGTTCTGCGCCTGTTTGCCCAAGGATTAAGCGACACGGTGATTGCCCAGCGCTTAAAAGTTTCGGCTTCCACTATCCGCAACTATCGCTTCAAGTTTCGGGAAAAGCAGCAGCAAGCACAGCATTTTCTCGCCGCCATGGCCTTGCTCGCCTTGCCGGATGCCCTGATCATGCCGCATGATGGCGCCACCATGATTGATGACCGGTATGCGATTACGCCACAAGAACGAGAAAAGACCTTAAAAGCCTTCCTCACTCCTGATGGCCGGGTGACAAATTGGCCCGCCAAGGAAAAACGTAAACTGATCATTTTGTCCGAGATTTTCAAAGACTTCGACCCGCAGAAAAACTATTCCGAGACCGCGGTCAACGAAATTCTGCAGCGTCACGTATCAGATTACGTCACCGTTCGCCGCAATCTGATCGAATACGGCTTCCTCAATCGCACCGCAGACGGCCGTACTTATTGGGTGAACGCTAACGGACCGGCACGTTAAGCACGTAGAAAGTTTTAACTGGCCTTATCGGATGCAAAAAAGTCACGCCAACCATGAGCGTGACTTTTCACATATATCAATGTTCCACAGACGATTTACGAACCGGCAACTTGGCCACCGTCTCAACAACTTGATTCAAAATATCCAGCTGCTCAGCATAACGCACCGAAAATGGCTGGCTGGTGGCATCAGGCTTTTCCGCTTCCAGTGCCGCGCGCGGTTGGTTACCTTGACGTTGCTGATGATCTAACCACGCCAGTATCTGTTCAAATGTGAAGCGGCTGAAGTTATCCACCGTCAATTGTCCCGATAGCAGGCTGCCGAGTAAGTCGTGGCGAGTATCCATGGGATAAATCTGCGTCCGCGCCAGCAACACCCGAAAGTCGCCAAAAAAGATAAAGCGTGCTTGCGTTCGCGTCAGCGCGGTATAAAAGCTCTGGGCATTTAACATATGATCGGCCCCATTAACAATGGCGATCACCGTATCCGCCTGACCGCCTTGCGCTTTGTGGACCGTGATCGCATACGCCAACGTCAACGCCCGCGCCACACTGCCAAAACTGTAATAACAATATTGCTGACCAACTTGGACAACCAGAAATCGCCGCTTGGTATCGATATGGGCAATCACACCGGTATCACCGTTGGCCATAATCGTCTCCCGCCAACGTTTTGTCCCGAATTCATCGGTTTGCTGCAACCCGTTTTCGCCTAAAACTGCACGCCGCTCCCAGGTCTTAGGATCAACCAGCGCCACATGCTTGTCATTTTTTAAAATCATGACGCGATCACGCATCCGCAAATGGTGCTTTTGTTTGGTCACCGGATCGACATAACTGCTGACGTATTCTTCCTCGCCAGGTCTAGCCGGATTGACCAAGGCCTGCAGCTCGGCGTTAAACCGCAGTCGACCAGTGGCGCCCACATTTTTATTCACAATTAAAAGTTGCGAGTCCAGCTCGTGGCCGCTTTTGGCTAGCGCGTCTTGATACGCCTTGATTCCGGCATCGAAAACGCGGCCGGCATCGCGCTGATTGTAAAGTGCCACATTACCGCTGACATAGCGATCATCATCCGGCCCAAATGGCAATGGCAGCCGATCCCGAATCCGATTGGCCAGCGCCAGCACCCCTGATTGCGCATCCTGTCGATAAACCCGTGTCAAAGTCGTGGCCGCCACCTGCGAATCCGCTAAACAGTCCTTCAAAAAGTTACCGGGACCAATTGGCGGCAACTGAAAGACATCGCCGACAAACAACACGTGTGCCTTTTTGAAATTCACGTGTTTCAACACGGTATAGGCCAAGGGCGTGGTTAACATCGAGCTTTCATCGACAATGATCAACCGCGCATCACCAAATGTCTCCCAATCCGACTCCGCATTGAACCGCTCAAGCTCCTCGCCTGGCAGCAAATGCAAGTATGCATGAATCGTAGTGGCGGGTTCGTGCGTATACTTCGCCAACACCTTCGCGGCCCGCCCGGTTGGTGCCAGCAACACACTCTTCCCCTTCGCCTGGGCATTGAAAAAGTGAACCAGCAAATTGGTCAACCAAGTCTTACCGGTACCCGCACTGCCATTCAGCACACTTAGCCCATGCTGATTCACATTCTGAAAAGCAGCGCGCTGTTGGTCGTTGATGACGAGTTGATGGCGATCCAAAAATTGATCCAGTTTATCATCCAGTTCTTCCGGCTTAATCAGTGGCTCTGCGGTTTTCTGCGCGACCGTCATGATTTTGGCCACTGAGCCTTCCGTGGCAAACATATCGCAGCTGGTCACCAAGTCATACTGTTCATTTAACAAAAAGCCATACGCCAACGCCTGCTTAGGGTCAGCAAACATCGTCAGGTCTTCGGCGCGCACCCCTAATAACGTGGCTGCTTGTTGCTTAAACCACGTGATCGTAATGTACGTCAACCCTTGCGTCAAAACCGCCGTCCGGAAAATATACTGCAACCCGGCAGCGAGCCGATGCGGATCATTGGCCGCAACCCCCCGACTTTTAGCAAACGCATCCGCCTTTTTGAAATCAAACTGCGCCACTTGCATCAGCAAATAAGGATTAGCATCAATATGGTGCATGGCCAATTCAGCATCTTTATACGCCAGCCAGATTTTCTCATATGTCATCGAACTGAGCGCTTTACCCCAGTGGTTGGCCAGCACTGCGACCTCAAGCTTGCCGCGAATGGCCGTGGCAATTTTTTGGATCGTTGCCGGCCCGATCCCCGGAATCCGTTTATCCTTAATCGTGGCTTTTGAAAAAATCGCCAAAATCGGCTCGTCATCGGCAAACGCTTCATGCAAGCGACGTAAAACCGTGGGCTGGTGCACGAGCAAGGTTTCAAGCAATTGCCACTGGCGGCGAGGTTCTTTCGGTAAGCCAAAATGCAGCCGCGCCACTTTATAAGACGGTTTCCGATAGCGCAGTGAATCGGCATCATCATAAACCAAATCAGCAGTGATAATGGCGCGCCGATTGTAATAACCCATGTCGCCGGTCACTGTGGCTTCTTGTGTGAGCGTCATTTTGAGCGCCGGATTCGGGTTCAAAACCCGCACTGCGTAAACTTTATAATCGCTGCTATCACTGTTGAACAACAACTTAATAATCTGTAGGTCAACATTTTCATAAACCTGAGTCTGTGGCACCGTGCACCAACCTCCTCTCTAATATATTTCGCGTTATCGGTCACAATTGCATCCGTAATTTAGTCGTCTCATGGGTGGCATCCCGGTCAAGCTTGGTGGCAATCCGAAACCGAAAGTCCGCTGGGAAGCTCTGGAGTTGCTGCTGCGCCCATTGTTGGATGAACGTTGGCTGATGCCGCGGCTGATAAAACGTCAAGTCGCGACGGTGGGTACTGTACACGACCACATCTTGGCATTTGTGACGCGCAGCCCATTGCAAACCCGCCACCAGCGCGATAAGGCCTGCAGATGGTACATAGAATTTTTGCGCCGGTTTGTAATCATCAGGCGTGAGTTCCGCGTTTGCCGGGGCATCTGCATACGCCAGTTCCTTGATCGCGTCATCCAAAAATTCGGTCTGCCGCAACAACAACTGATCATTTGCATCCGTAATCTTAAGGCCGAACCGGTTGCCATTTAAATCATTCAGCCACGCCAAATAGACCTTCGTTTGCGGCTCAAAATCAGCATGGTTAACATCGTGCTGCAAGTTAGCCATGCCGCGGTGGAGCAAGACGCCTTTCGTGGTGGTGCCGTTTGGTAAGCGAATCTCCGGTTGGCGCTCAGCAGCAGCCGGCTGTGAATTTGTATGATTGGTTTCCATTATATGCCTCACTTCTAATCGTAAGCTTACCCGGTGCAGGCAGTGACTGCAAACCGCCCTCAAAAACGGTTGTGCCTATTGCCAAGAAGGTTGTCACTCACGGCTTGTGAAAAACTTATCGCTTTTTAATTTCAATCTCTATTTAAAAACAATCAATTGCAGTAAATCTGCTTGTGCGCCACCTTTAAAGGACCTAAGATAACGCGTTAACATCAAACAGCTCGGCTTATTATCAGATAGTCTAAGACTTTGTTCGGCTAGACCAGAATTGATTAGTATTTTCATATAATCGCGCCATTGCCTAGTCTAACAATGAAAGTCTCAAAATTTGACAGTTTTTTTCCTAAAACTGAGACAAAAAGCTCTTTTTAGATGAGCTGGCAAATTGTTCGTAAAGATTAATTTACCAAAAAGCTTCATAAATCAACCTTTTCTGCTCGCTTGTGAATTCGTCAAATCAATTTTCTTTGTTTCCCGGATTATCTGGCTACAATTAAAAGTGTTCCAAAATTGTTTCGTACTTGGCATAAAGCGCTTGTCGACATAAGGGCTTTTAGCTGCAAGTTTTGCCGGCTCACGCTTATCATAACGCGCTTGCCAGCCCAGAAGCCTGCGTGTAAGGACCTTGCCTTGGTCGCAATGGCCAAAGCCCGGCCATCACGCCCAAGGCCACTTACACTCCGGTTTCTAACCGGGCTGGCTCACGCTCACCATAACGCGTTCGCCAGCCCAGAAGCCTGCGTGTAAGGACCTTGGTCGCAATGGCCAAAGCCCGGCCATTACGCCCAAGGCCACTTACACTCCGGTTTCTGATCGGGCTGGCTCACGCTCACTTTAAGTCTGGGGGGACTTTTTATGTCAAAGAAATACTGGATCGGCAGTGTGGCTTTTGCCGGACTGCTTGTTGGGAGTTTTTCAGCTGGTTCACTGGTTTTGGCAGCTGATGCGGATAGTGGGTCAACCAATACATCTGTGACTGTCACGCCGGTTTCCATTGGACTTTCGGCGCCGAATAATTTGACGTTTCCAAGTCTCAGTGTTGAATCGATTGTGAAAGGCGGTCTGAACGAAAGCGTCAATGTTTCGGATAGTTCCATTTTGACCGTCAGCGATTTTCGTGGTACTGGCAGCGGTTATAGCGTCACTGCCAAGGCTTCACCGATTGCGACCAGTAGTGGTGAGGAGTTGAAGGGTGCAGTCATCAAACTCGTCCCTGACGCAACCACCACCATGAATAGCGTATCACCGGAGTGGACGAAACCAGTCGCATTAACCACCACCGACCAACAACTCTTTGCCACTACAACCACTTTGGATGGCGCTGGTATTAGCAGCTATGACCTCAACAAGACCACATTAGCGGTACCGCAAGATAATACCGTTAAAGCCGGAAGTTACAGCGGCGTTATTACCTTTACGCTCACACCGGGTCAGCCGGCTCAAGCTGCGACCGCCAACCCAAATCCGTCTTAGCACGGAAAAATAATTAACCTTAGATTGCGACACCACATCACCCCCGATGATCAAACCGGGACAGAAAGGAGGTGATCGCCGGCAATCGCAGTAAACACAACAAACTGTCTCAAGCATTGGCGGATTCTGATCACATCCGACCAGCTGCTTGCAAGACCAAAACCAGCCGATCTGATAGTACAAGTATCGGGTAAATTTCCACCACGTTCCTAGTCAACAATATCAGCTTTGGGGAGCTGCATGTTGGCTAAGAATAAAGTTAATGATGTAGCTTAAAGGCGACCTATCGCCATCATCCGTGGCAGCCAAGTTGCGACATGTCTGATCGTACTGTCGTCAACAGAGCTTGGTCTGTGCACGCCTGAGACGCACATAGTCGATTAACGATCAAATCGGAAACGATCATAGGCTAGTCGCGTCAAGTATCAAAGAAACCGCCGATAACAAGTCGGCGGTTTTTTTCTAACCTTTTTGACGCTCACGCAATT
>OBUW01000021.1_pt1 | contig 156808 bp, 77 predicted proteins | sample 1475761 | NCBI WGS metagenome assembly OBUW01 (sample SAMEA2579908, study PRJEB22360) | human gut metagenome | biome: human gut; feature: human-associated habitat; material: faeces | place: Denmark | collected 2008/2010
ACCACCACCATAAATGTTAACAACAATTGTATACATCCCCCCCCCCCATCCCCCTACCCCGTCAAATATATATATACATTCAACTATCATATACAATTTTTCACCACTTTTCTTTATCTCTATTCATCATCATAATTTTCATCTTCTTCAATCTTTCTCATTGGAGGTTCTGGATTTTCATCTTTTTTGACGTCATCTTCATCAGCCATCACTTCATCGTCATCTTTGTCTTTCTCTTTATTGTCTTTTTCAACATCTGGTTTTGATACAGTTTCTGTAGATGATGGTATTACTTCCTTAACTTCCCCTTGTTTTGCTGGACTTGTCTTGGTTGTATCTTTTTTAGTTTCTTCTCCAGATTTTGCTTCTTCATTTTGAGCTGTGATATTTGATGAGAATTGAGAAATATCAACCTTACTTTCATTTTCCAATGGTTTCTTAATTGATCCGTTGACTTCTTTTTCTCTCTTTTCTGAACTTGGTTGTTCCGGTGGCGGTGGTACCTCAACTTTTTCATTTTCTTTCTCAACAGGTTGGTTAACTGGTACAGATTCAGTAGTCGTTTCAACAGTTGGCCTCTTTAAAATTTTTTCTTCATCATTCTTGTCTTCTAAATCATGTTTACCATTGGATTCTGGTGCCTTTGTAGCTTCAGATACTCTGGTGTTCTGTTCCACAATACTTTGAGGAACAGGTGTTGCACTTTTACTTGGAGCCATTTCAACGTCCTTATCAGTAGGTGCAGGTTCAGTTGGTGCTGTTGCAAGAGCTGGAGCTGGAGCTGGAACTGGAACTGGAGCTGGTGTAACTTCTGGTTGTGACTCCACGGGTTTTTCAACTTGTGAAACGATCTGCTCGGTGTCCGGAACTTTCTTCTCTTGAACAACATTTGGTGCTTCACCAACTTGAGACACAGATACTGGTACAGCATCTGCAGTGGTTGAAGTAGCAGGTGTAGTAGTAGATACAGTATCTGTTTTTATATCACCAACTGGAGCAGAAGCTGGTGCTGACACTGCTGCTGCTGCTGCTGGTGCTGACTCCTGGATTGTCACTTGATCTTGAACTTTAATAGCCTCAGGAACTGGAGCAGAAACAGTAGCCTCTGGTTTAGGTTCCTCCTTTTTGAGTTGTGGAACTTGTGTTGTGGTTGACTCATTTGGGTTGTTGATTTGAGGAAGTGTTGTCTCAGTTGGTCTAGGAGCCAGATAAATTGAAGGAACATGGTTAACTTGTTCTTGTCTAACAGGTGCAATATGTGGTTGTTGATATTGTTGTTGTGGTTGAGGTACTTGTGATGGAGCTGATATGATATTAGCAGAGTTGTGTAATAAATCCGGTAAACCAGTTCTTTGTTGAGGTGCACCATGTGGGTTAGCTGGAGGATTAGAATGGTGTGGTGGCAATTGAGCTAATTGAGGCAGTTGATTTTGAGTGTGTTGAGGTTGGTGTGGAGGTTGCGGTTGCGATTGCGATTGCTGTTGATGTTGTGGAGGTGGAGGTGGTTGATAATGTGGTTGTTCTTGAGTTGGAGGCTTTTCTTGAATTTGAGAAGGTTGCTGGGTATGTGGTGGAAGATGTGGTGGCAATTGTTGTGGTTGTTGCCCCGGTTGTCCCAAGTTCATCAAGTGAGGTGGTGGTGGACTTTGTTGTTGATTCACTAAAGGCTTTGCAGCTTGTTGATGTAATGGTTGGATTTGTTGAGGAGGCAATGAAGATTGGTGTTGAAGTAACAGTGGTTGTGATTGGGTTTGAGGTGGTTGCTGTGGTTGAGGTTGCAGTTGCAGTTGCAGTTGGTGTTGAAGTTGTTGTTGTTGTGGTGGTGGTGGTGGTGGTTGTTGTTGCTGTTGTTGTTGTTGAGTACTTTCCAAAACCATTCCTTGAGGTAATCTAGGTTGTTGAGAACTTGGCGGTGGTTGAGGTGGGTGAGTATTACCTTCTTGTTGATACTTTGTCAATTGTTCTAATCTTGCCTTTATATGAGGATTATTTGGATCCAATCTTTCTGCTTGTCTATATGCATCCAATGCATCACTAATTTGATTATTACAAGTCTCATACAAAGTCCCCAAATCATACCATACTTCACTGATATAAGGATTTAATCTAATGGCTCTGGTATAAGCATCCAATGCATCACGATATTGGCTTATTTGATAGTACAAAACACCAATTGAACACCAGAAAGTTGGGTTTCTTGCATCTCGATTGACAGCTTGTTGGAAAGCTTCATAAGCAGCAGTGAAATCACCTCTAATCATTTCTACTCTACCCAAATAGTACCATGAATGAGCATCACTTTGATCAATTTCCAAAGATTGTTTCAAATATTTCAAAGCAATGGTCAAATCTTGTTGGAATGGCTTATGTGGTGGTGCAGCACCATTAGCTGGTGTTGGTGGATTTGATTCTGCTTGGGAATAAAGACATCCCAATTGTTGCAAAACTTTAGCGTGATGAGGATTAATCTGTAACACTTTTTCATAAGCATCCTTAGCACCATTCCAATCCTTTTGTTGTTCATACACTGAACCAATTTGAAACCAAACATCTGGTTGAGTTAATGGGTGTGGTGGATTATTCAAAATGTATTGGAAACATTCTAATGCTGGTTGTAGTTTACCTTGATGCTTATAAATGATCCCTAAACGGAAATAAATTTCATTAGCCTTGTCGAAATTTGGATCCAAATCCAAAACTCTCACAAAGGCTTCTTCAGCATATTCTAATGAGCCATATCTGTCATATAAAATACCAATTCCGTGCCACAATTTTGGAACGTTAGGGTTTTCCAAGTAAAACAATGCACGTTGATAAGCAGCATAAGCTCTTTGCAAATCATCCAACATCAAGTAACAATGACCCAATAATCCCCAAGTTTCACCATTCTCAACATGGAAATTAAGAGCCTGTTCATACAATTCAGCAGCCTTAAGAAACTGATCTTTTGAACGGTATGTATTTGCTATTTTGACTAAAATATCTGGGTTATTTGGTGAATGTCTCAAAGCGGAATTGTAAGAAGCTGTCGCACGTTCAATGTCACCTAAACTCTCGGCTAATGAACCAATGGCTAACCAAGTTGATACTGTAGTTTCATTAAGAGCAGCTGAACTAGGTAATCGCTGTTGTTGCTGCTGTTGTTGTTGTTGGGCTCTGGCTTGGACAGCTTGTTGGTTAGCAGAAGCTGCAGCTGCGGCAACAATCATACCAGGACCATTGTGGTGTTGCTGCTGTTGTTGTTGTTGCTGAGCAATAGCTGCTGCTTCATGGGAATTTGGAGGAGCCCCACTTGCATGTAGTCCACCGTTTAAAGGTGGTGGTGGTGGATGTTGTTGTTGTTGTTGTTGTTGTTTAATTGTATGGGCTGTCGCATACATCTTTCCGGATCTTTGTTAATGAAAAAAAATTAGTCGTAACAGCTACCAAAAAAAGGGGGTTTTGACCTGTTTTGTTTCAAAAATGTATATCAAAACAGAAATACAACAATTCAATAATGAGATAATACAATTCAAATAAAGAAATGAATAGTTGAGCTGGTGAAAGGTAGATTGTTTTTTATTTTCTTCTTCTTCTCGTTGAAAGTCCAGGGAAAAAAAAAATCAACAGTGGGGGAATTTGTTAAAAAAAAGTTCAATGTTATAAGTGGTAACGCTACAACTGTCTAAAAATTTTGAGTATTGTTAGAAATCTCTTTTTTTTTCAGTTCTAATTTGTGTACAATGTAGTGTGTTTAATAATTGGAAATGGAAATGGAAATGGGAACGGATTGAATGAATTAAGTAAACCAACTCTGTGACTTTTTCCAATTTATTACTTATTGCTTAACTTGAGTTAACTTTTGTTGATAGGTTTTTTGTTGAATGTGATTGATGATTGATTTGAAACTAAATTAAAATAAAAGAAAATAAATAAATAAAAAAAAGAAGTGGACAACAGGGATAAATTTTTTTTTCTTTTCTCTTTTTCTTTATTTTTTTGTTTTGTTCTTTCAGTTCAAATTCAAATTCAAGTTTTCTGTCTTGTCTTGTCTTGTCTTGTTTTGTTTTGTTGAAAGTTTTTTTACTTTGTGGTGTGTGTGTATGTGTTTAATTTGGTTTGGTGAAATTTTTGGGGATAATTTTATTTTTAGTTTTTAGTTTTTAGTTTCTTCTCGCTCTCTCTTTGTCTTTCTGTGTCTTCCGTTATAATTGTTCTTGTCAGGTGGTTGTGTTATTTAAACTGTTGGGAAGGGAAATTGGGGTGGGAAAATTAAATGTGACGTGCGTGATTAGAAAAAGAAAGGGAAGAAAAAAAAATGCTCTATTATACGGTTAGATTGAAAATTGAGAACTGAATTTGAATTTTATGGGGCAGAGAAGAAAAAAAAAACAAAACAAAAAAAAAAAAAGAGAGGAAACACCGAGACGTAGAAAATCAGACAAGAAATGCAAGATGGAAGGAGGAGGAGGAGAAGGAAGGACAAATTGGACGCAGGATAGGAAAAATGACAAAATGACAAACCATGGCTTAAAAGAATTCGGTAAGAAGACCAGTTTAGGAATTAACATTGACAGAAAATCACAACGATTTGCTGATTTGTCCACACTCTTTGATTGGTCATGTCACTTGGAATTGTAGTTTTACCCCCATTCGTCCACTCTCTTACCCACTCACTCAAATTAACTCACCTGGCAAATTGGAAGGCAAAAAAATAAAAAAAAAAGCAATCAGAGAGACAAAAGCTAATAATTATTATTTTGTGATTATTATTATTCGTTCATCATCATTTTCTTGAAATAGGGGGTGCAAACAAACAAATAGGGGGTGTGAATGTGTTGCTTGTTCTCTTTTTTTTCTGATATGATATGAATATTTTTGTTTTTGTGGCAATTTCTGTTTGATCAACGCAAAAATAAGAAAAGAAAAAAAAAAGGAACAACAATCCAACAATAATCATCATCATCTGGATACCAAGTTTTTGCACCCCGGGTGTAAAGTTGTCTACTCTTCTTTTTCTATGAATCCAGAATTTTTATTTTTCATCTTCAAATTCTAATTGTTTTGAGTCACTCACTTCTCGGTACACGCAAATTTTTTTTTTTCACCCTCTTATTCAATTGCACCCATAGGCAAATTTACACCTGTCACGAATAATTTTATCGTTAATCAAAACTTATAGTAAGTTTGTTCATTATATTTTTTAATGATAATATTGGTAAAAACCATAACCTATGTTAATACCTTTGTATAGTATGACTTTCACAATGAATATGTCAATTGGTATGCCATTTTAAAAATAGAGTTTCAATTAATTTTTTTCCCACCCGGAAAAGCTCGGCCACATATAGGGCGGAGGTAAGCATTTATGAATGTGGACTTGTTGAGAACAGAAGACAACTGAACAACCAGCAGCTTTACTACTACTGTTACATGAAAGGAGGGGGTGTAAACCAACTTCTGATTTCGAAAATTTAATTCTCAACAAAGCCCTAGAGCACCAGGAGAGGGTGAAAGGGCAAAAGATAAAAACAAAGTTTCTTTCATAACAACAGAAATTGAATCTTATTTGACGAGAAATTGTAGATAACTATTATTTGTCACAATCACAAGAACTAACCAATTGTTGATAGAGAACAATACATTCCCAATTCTCCATAATAGGGCATTGTACTTTTTTCTTTTTTCTTTTTGCTTTCTTTTCGTCCTTATTAATCAACAACATTAATTTTTAAAATCAAGGGCAGTTAAGAAGATATTGCTCTCTTCTGATTCTTTGCAATCTGAGCCGATTTGTTAATTCCCTGTTTTTGAAACTTTGAAACTCTTTTTTTCCCATGAGTATGTTTGACAAGGTGTTCTAAGAAATTTTTTCTCATTTTTTTCTCGCACTGCGTTGCAGATGTTTCCTTAAGATTCGAACTCAATTAGAAGTTAAATTTAAAGTGGAATAAAGATGGATTTGATATGTTTACCATATTAATTCAGTTGATAAGTCACAACCTTAGTGGTTTTCAAATTGATTTGGGCTGTTTTCCTTGCAATTGGTATGTTGTTATCCTGAAAACTATGGAAGTTATTCTTCTGTGGTTTTGTGAATAGGTTGGTCTTGATCTCGTAAATTTGAACGTGGTGCCACCTTTTTATTTAGCATTCTATTGTATTATTTTTTTTTCCGCGAACCAACTCTAAATTAGTAGGTCCCGTGATAAACTTCACGTATAGTCGTATTCTACTTGTGTAATGGCCAAACATCAATTTGTTGAATAAATTATTATTTAGCCTATAGTTGGTGCTTGCAGGATTTATTAATAAGGTACTTGCATGCTATAACCAGTAACAGACTATTTGACGGGACTGCAAATTAACTCATACTAAAGTACAAGTAAGAAAATTCATAGGCACACCTCTAATTTTTGATTTTGTTAATTCCATTCTGTTACTTTTCAGCGACATTACTAATTGACCTCAAAATAATGTAGGCTGTAATACTCTGGATCTTAGAAATAAAAAGGAAAGATTGTTGATTCTATTTTGGCAACACGGTTGTCAGTGTATTTTTACAACTCTTTTTTTGTTTTGGCAACAGAAACAACTTCCCCTACTACAAGAAAACTAAAAAAGCGTCATGCCACAACTAGCTGTTGTGTATTGGAATTGCAAATCTATTTAATACAAGACATACTTTCAAAAACATCTTAGAGGTGTAATTTCTTCCCCTTTTGATCTCTAAATGAACTATTGAATCCCAATAAGCTATTCAAATCTTTTGACCATTGATTTTGATTAGTAGCAACACACCAAATTCCATTCTTGTCACCATAACTGCCACTATTGTTGCTTCCACTACCACTACTGCTGCTACTACTAGTACCGGTACTGGTATTGCTGCTTCCACTATGAGTACTACTGCCAGCACTACTGGCACCTGATGATGTAATAGCTACTTCTGAAGTGATATGTACTTCGTCACCAGGATGAAGATCAGGCTGTGTAATACCATCTATAGTCAATTCGATTCTTTGGTTTCTATTACTTTCAGATAATTTAATCATTATATCTGACAGACTAGGCAAGATCAATGGTCTAAATGATAAGGAACGTGGACAAATTGGAGTTAATAAAACACAGGGTACAGAAGGATGAGTTATCGATCCACCCGATGATAGTGAATATGCAGTTGACCCGGTTGGTGTAGCAAATATAACACCATCAGCAAAAGTAGTAGTGAAAAATTCATTATCAATATAAATATCTAATGATGTCAAATTTGGTGAACTTCCACGATGGATAGTGACATCATTCATAGCATGAATCATTTCTTTAATTTTTTTAGAATCATCACTACTCCCATTTGTAGGCATTGGTATGCTTGTTTCCCCATTAGTTTTCAATTTTTTAATATTTGTTCTTTCTTCTTCTTGTTCTGCATCATCATCATTTGATTTGCCTATTTGTTTTCTTATAACATGACATTCCAATCGATTTCTATGTAATGCTTTACTTCTACCTTCATAAACTTCTCGAAATGTTTGTTTATAATTTTTGAAATCAAATGGTAATAAAAATCCTAATGTACCCATAGCAAATGATAATATTGGTGGGACAACAACATTCAGAAATAAACTAACACCATGTAAAATTGTCCCATCTCCTCCTAATGTAATCATTAATTCGGTTTTATCAACAATATCTTCATTTTTACCAGTATAAATGACGTGGTCGGTTAATGGGTCCATTAATTCTTGAATCGATTTACTGTCTTGTTTGGTGGTGGTGGTGGTGGATTTCAATTCATGCATTAATTCATCAGCAACTTCTTGATTGACAATAACATTTATTGATGGATATTGTTGATGTAAATGATTTATAAATTCAATCATTGCTTCTCGAACACTAGCATCACCAGGCTTTTTGGCAATGTATATATTCGTTGGTGGAGATGATGACAGCCATATAATGTTATATAATCGGCTTTTTGAAGATTTAATATATTCAGGTAATTTCCCCGTAGGTAATTGAGAACATGATTGAACTGTTAATGCCATTTTAGGTGGTGTTGTTCTACTTTTCGTTGTTGTTATTGACGATGACGAAGATAATTGGGCTTTGCCAATGATTGGTCGTATTATCAGTAATTTCGATGAGCGTGGGGTTAATCTAGATATCGTATGTAATGAATTGTAATGTATTAGTCTAGATATATTAGATTGATGGAAGTTATTTAGTGAGCAAACTGAACGAGAATGAAAGAAATGTTTAAACATTAAAAAAATCAAACGATATATAAATATACATATGAAACTCTTAAGATTATATGTCTGTGTATGTCGTATTTATATTATTATTGCTTCATATATTTTTTTGCTTCGCTGCTTTTTTTATCTCCCTTTTTTTTTTTCCGAAGGGAATTTAATTGGGCGGCGGTAAAGCGGATTGGGGGAGGCGTGGTGGTGGTAGTAGTAGTAGTGGGGGAAGAAATCAAAGTGGTGTGAGTTGAATGAGTTAACATAAATGAATTGTTCAATTTATCAACACAAAATCTAACTTCTTCGTTTGTAATATAATTTTAGTAATCTAAGCGAATATCCGTTCTGAATGTTTCTTCCTTCATTTCATTCATAAAACACAGGCTTAAAGAAATAGTAGTCCCTTACACTTTACATGATTCTTATAGTCTCACTAATAATACGCTGAAATCTAATTATACAATACATAAAAAAAATAAAAACACAAACAATCTAAATATTCTTTTATTTATGAACTTTTATTTAGTTCTTCAATTTCTTTCAATTCTTCTTCAGTCAACTGTGCAGCATCTTCCATTGGTTGATCCTCTGGTTTCAGTTCTGTGGTGGTCTCTGTAAGGGTTTCTGCTGGTTTATCTTCATGTTTGTCTTCTGGTTTATCAACCACTTCTTTTGGTTCCTCTACTTTCTGTTCAACAGGTTTCACTTCTTCTAGTTTGTCTTCCACCACCACTACCAGTTTTTCCACTGAAGGTTGCTCTTCAATTGGGTTCACTTCTTGCGGTTGATCTTCTTCTATATTATCACCGGTAACGTTATTCTCGTCTTGTGGTTTATCTTTTTGTTCAACCACAGGTTCTTCACTTTTATCAACTTGCATAGAGTCTTGATCTTCATGTTTATTATCAATTATAGCTTTCTCGCCCTTATCTTTTTCATCATCTTCATAAAACTCATTATCTGGTTGTATTTGAGCATCTCGACTCATTTCGGAGCCTCCCTTTGTGTCAATTGCCATAGCGGTATCTTCTTCAACATCGCCCAAATCTTCAGGATCATTAGGGACTTCATTCATTTGTACTGAAGGTGCATGCTTTGTATTTTCCAAATTGGCAATAATATTAGTCAAAATTTTATCTAAAAATTCTGGAGAATTCTGATTAAACATATTAGAAGATCGAACATCCAATTTATAATCAGGACCATAATATTCATAATATTCATTATAAGGCAATTCATCGGGTAATTTGACATTATTTAATAATCCCAGTTCATACGCCCAAGTACGAGCCACATTTCTCATAGTATAACCACCTCCACCAACTACCATCATTGGAATATTAAATGATTTAACATAATTGATACAATTAGCATGACCATTCATTGATAAATTAAAACAACCTAATCTATCACCACTCAAGGAATCACCTCCACATTGTAAAACAATGGCTGAAGGTTGATACCATTCAATGATTTTCGATATTACTGGTTCAAACACTGATTTATAAGTAGCATCATCAATCCCATCACGTAATGGAACGTTAACCGAATGGTATTTCCCCTTTCCAACCCCAATATCTCTTAATTCACCTGTCCCAGGGAAAAACTCACCATATTTATGAAAAGAACAAGTCATTACTCTATCAGTAGTATAAAATGCTTCTTCAACACCATCACCATGATGAACATCAATATCAATATATAAAACTCTGGGATGGTAACGTAATAATTCAATGATCCCCAACACAATATCATTCAAATAACAAAATCCACTAGCTTCAGATTTTTTCGCATGATGTAACCCACCAGCGTAATTAATGGCAATATCACATTTACCACGATTCAATCTGGCGGCACCTTCCATTGATCCACCACCACTAATACCACAATATTCAAATAATCCATCAAAAACGGGACAATCATCACCAACATTAAATTTAATTTGTTCTTTAGTAAATAAATCTAAATTATCTGGGTTAACTCGACTAATAAAGTCAATATATTCATCAGTATGAAATTGACACATTTCTTGTTTTGTTGCTGGTTTAGCTCGATAAATTTCCATTTTTTTATATAATCCATAATTCATAATTAATGAATGGGCCATTCTTATACGATGAGGTTTCATGGGATGACCAGCCCCATAAGCATAATTCCCAATATCAGCATCATAGAAATAAGCAATACGTTTCTTTTGGTTTGGATCAACTTTCAATTCATCAAATGGAAGTTCAGTATACATGGTTGACGAGTTTGGTGGAGTTGTTGTGTTGTTTGGTGTCTGTGTATCTGTATAGTGGAGAAATGAAAGAGTAGGCTTTTTGTTGATAAAAATTTCGTTGACAATTTTTTGCGAGAGGTCTTTGAAGAAAATTGTTTACTAGTGAGAAAGAAGAGCCAACGCGTTGATTGAAAGTCGCCACATCCTAATACTTTTCATTCAATTCAAATCTAGAAGTAATAGAAGTTTTAGTTATAATTGGTTTATATAAGCAACCACTATTAAATTGCCTTAACTATAGATTTGTATATATTCCTTACACTATATTTGCTTGACGTTCTCTTCTTAATCTATCTTTATAATTAGACAATTGTTGGTTCAATTGTTGTTGTAATTCTGCATTATGAAGATATTTGGCATATATTTCTTCATTAACTTTAAAATTAACCCCATTATTAAATTCATCTTGAGATATCATAGATTTTGTATTGGCGGTGACAGTAACTGTTATTGGTAATATCCAAGTTATCCAATTTGGACCCATAACCAGTTTCCAATTTTCCATAATTCCTAAATCAAAAATATTTGTATTTATTTTCTTACGTTTACCATTATTATCAAATTCATAATTGAATCTTTCATCATTTGCTTGACCACGATAATTCCAACGTTTTTCTTGAAACTCAATAGTTGTTAAATTTTTACAACATAAATAAATCAGAAACATGGCAAATACACTAACAGCAATAGCAAATGCAAATGAAAGAATCAAAACAGCAACTAAATTAAGTGATAAGATTTCATCTTCAAATAACCCCTCGGTGATAAAATTATATAGTATTTTACCACTAATAATAAATAAAAACCAACAATAAATGGCAACATAACTCAAGAATTGAATGAAAAATTTATAATTATGAAATCCAATACAAGTGGAAAACCAAGGACAATAATGATCCATTTTTAATATACATTTCCCTGATGATGAACAATGATGAGATCTATCCGGTTTCCATACAGAACATTTCGTACAATACCTATACCCTTGATTGCCATTAACTTTCATGGTATGTATTATCATTGATTCTGGTGGTAAATCTCCTGGTTCTTCATCATTGTTATTATTATTAAATGGATTCTCATTAATCATTCTATTCAAATCGTTGATTCTTAATTCTGGATAATCTAATGGAGATCCAGGTCCAATTAAAATGATTTTATAATAGGAGATAATACATAGCACATATAATGTTATACCAATTATATTTAATATTGTGGAATTCAACGAAGATTTGATATAATTTGGGATAATAAATAATAGAACATATAATGACCATGTTAAAACTAATGTACAAAACACTTTAGGAAACAAAGTTGCTAAAAAGCAACAAGATGTTTCCAAAGATCTGAGGATGGGGTTGCCGTTATTATTGTTATTATTGGTAGCCATGGGATATTTATATAGTATTGCTGCCATATAAAGAAAACCTGGGAGGTGTTATTAAAGATATGTGGCTCAAGATAAAGATAGGGTTTTTAATTTGTTGTCGTCTCCCTCGCCAAAGGATTGGTTTTTTTTTTCTTTCTCTCTCTTTGTTACTGATCTGACATTTCCATTACAATTCCAATTATCAACAACAACCCTTACAATGCAGCCAACTACCAACCAGCCAGCAAGCCAGTCAGCCAGCCAACCTAACAGTGTTTATGAGAATATTTTATCTATTAAAATCAATCAACACCTCCATTCTATATATATAACTAAGGTAATACACCATTCTATTCTAAAACAAGTCTATTAACCACAGTGATTCATCCTTTTTTTCATGCTTTCTATGCTACTTTTGATTTAATCTTCATCTTCTGTTGACTTTGTTGTTTAAATTTAATAAAAGCTTCTAAACCAATACCACCAAATACTAACCCAACACCAACCCATTGTTCCCAACTCAAATGATGACCAAATAAAATCACACTAAGTATCATACTTAACATTTTCCTGGTTACAGTAGCAGTTATTAAAATGATTGAATCGAATTTTTCAAGAATAATAAATATAAATACTTGACCAATTGCACCACAAATAGCAAATCCTATAATATCAATCAATAATTCTGGATAATTATTAATGAAATTAATGGTATAATCAATTTCATATTTATGGAAAATAATAGTATATAAACTTGTCCAAATAAATATGAATAAATTTAATAATGACATTAATTTCCCACTAGTTAATTTATTTTCTAGAGGTAATTTGAATAATTGATCTTGAGTTGAATTAGTTAATCCATCTAATATCATTGATCCAATTAAATATGTCAATCCTAATAAGGTATTACCATCATTTATTTTGGTTTTAGTAGTGGCATGAGCCATGGTGAATAAAATAACTCCTAATGTGACTAATCCAGCTACTAAATATTTATAATTGGGGAATTTGGTTTGATAAAATATAAAATGAACAATCATTACGGGGATTAATTTACATGATTTAGCTAATAAATAAGCTAAATAATCTAAATGTTTTAATGATTTATACCCAATTGGTGATGCAATACTTGAAGTAATTGAAATTAAAATCATAAATTTTAAAACATTACAATTTTGTTTCCCATTAGTGAAAAATATCGAAAATGGATTACTATTGGTTTTGGTTTTGGTTTTGGTTGTGGTTTTTGTGGAAGTGGTGGTGGTGGTGACATAATTATATATGAATCCAATTATTGATGCAAATAATGCTTGAATTAAATTTATAATTATTGGTGCCTTGAAATATTCATTATTATCACCATATGGTTTTGTATTTATACGTTCTTGTAAAATTGACCATGTTAAAAACGTCCCATATAATCCACAAACACATATTATTAATGTCAATGCTTTATTTTTCTCTTGTCCCAGTTGTAGGTGGTGTTGTTGTTGGTGTTGTTTCTGAGTTGTCATTTGAGTGTTTATATATGAAGGGACAAGTCCAGATCAAGGATGTTTATAATCTACTGAAACTAATTAGATCAATTTGAATGTCAAACAAATTGGGATTGAAATATTTTTTTTTCTTGTTGATGATGTGTTGTGAAAAATGAAAAATGAAAAATGAAAAATTTGTAAACAAAATAAAAGACACGCATTACATTAATAATAGAATTGACATGATATTACTAGTATTACTTATGTAGATTTAAAGATATATATACATATATTACTTATTCTAACGACGTCCAAATATACCGAAGAATCCCCGTTTTTTGGAATTTTCATTATCAATTGTTTCATCAACATCAGGGGACGAAGTTTCCACTGGAGTGGTAGTAGCGGTATTGGTAGTGATTTGTTTGGTTGAATCATATGAAATATAATTAAAGGCAACATCAAATAATACTGGTTTACACATCATTGGTTCAATTTTGTTTAAATTTATAATAGTTGTCAATCCTTTAGGATATTTATTCAAATTTTCAATAGTATATGGTGAACTTGATATCACTTTAGATTGTTCAAATTGAGCACTAATTTGATTTTGTAATATTTTCTTGGTGATATCATTTTTGAAAATAGCAATTTGTTCATTTGTACTAATATTAAATGGGAAATCAGTTTTATAAAAAGATGATGATCCTTGTTTTGTTGTTGTTGCATTGGAAATTTCTTGATTAATAAATTGATAAATTTTCAACAGTTCAGCAAATTGACTATTAAATTGATAAGATTCAGCAATTACTTGATTTTTTTGAGCAATGAAAAATTTTTCTAAATTATCTAATGAATCATATAAATCTTCATCATTATAAACCCCTGGTAAATCTTTTAAATTTTGAACAATAACAAGAATCCCATTGAATAATCTAATGATATCTTTATTATCATCAATTTTGGCTAATTGTCCAATCAATAATAAATCTCTTTTCAAGGTGGTAAATAATAAATTATAATTAATATACGTCAATAAGATGGCACGATTTTGTACTTGTTCTAAATCATCATCATCTTGATTTCTTTCTGTGTCGGATTTATGCAATGATAAAATTTCATTCCATTGAGTAATAATTGAGTCAAATTGATTAATATCATTAGATTTATCCCAATGAATATTATTATTCAAATAAGAAATTTTTAATGCCACTTCATCATTATAAATATATGCTGAATGATCTCTCCAATTGACTTGTTTAGAAATTTCAAAATTATCTTCATTAGCAATATTCTCAGCAGTAGTAGTATATTTACTATCAATTAAATTCAAAACTGGTGTCAAATAAGGTACTTCATTATCATGACAATGTTTACGAGCAATTGATTTCAAATCAGTAGTTGAATGAATTTCCAATTGTGAAATAGCCAAATTTAATGATGGATCAACTAATGTTTCAATTAATTCATTAAATAATGTTTTGTTAAATGAATCAGCTTCTTCTTCTTCATCATCATTGTTTTCATCTTCACCATTATTATTATTATTATTATTATTATTATTATGTGTGTTGTATAAATAATCTAAACCACATTTAGCTATTGAAAAAGCATGAAGGGTTTTTTCCCAATTTTTTTTAACAATTGATAATTGACCAATAATTAATGCCGTATAAACAAATAATTCTACTTTAATATCATTAATTGATTCCTCATTAGTTAAATCTAATAATTCTTTAGCATGTATCAATGATCGTTTAAATTTCGTAATTAATAATTTTTTATAATTCTTGTGTAGTTTCAGGTTCAGGTTCAGTTTCAGTTTCAGTTTAATATCATCAATTTCTAAAATATTTTTCATTTCTAATCCATACAAAAAATCTCTTTCTGCTAATAATAAATAAATTAATCCATAATTTTTATTTGATTGATATTGATCTTTAGTGAATTTGACAACTTTATATTTTTTACTATCATGATTAATTAAATTCAATTCATGACGTAAATTTTTGATTTGTTTATTGATTCTTTGTCGTTGTTTTTTGAAATCATTTGATGTAATTAAATAAGCACTCATTCGAGTACCCAATGTAGTAGCTAATGGTGCTTCCATAATTGTTTGTACTTTGGTTGAAAAATCAGTGGGATATGGAAATCGAAGTCCAACGACGGTTTGTAAATAGAAAAATTTTTGTTGGAATTTTTTTTTTCCTTTCAATTTTTTTTCTCCGTGTGTGTATTTCTGTCGACTTCACACGACTTGATCGTTTTAACTCGTAAGACTAACCACCAACAACTACTAATGTCTACAAACTGTGGTGCATTGCTTCTAACTCAACTATAAGGTTTGTAATTCATTGGGCAATAACAATATAAATGAGCTGAAAATTAACTGAGATTTTGAAAAAGATTTGTATAAAACTTGAGGAGTTGGTTGAAGTTGGTAGATTTGTTGGCAAGAGCTCATTTTTTCAATCATTTTTTTATACCAAATCTTACTAAAATAGAAACCTCTATAGAAATTGAATAAATAAATAAATAAATAAATAAATCATGATCCTCCAATTCATACATCTACATCATTTACTATTCAGTTATCAATAAGCTCTCTAATATTATTTATTTAAATTTATAGGTTTACAAATGCTAGGCAATACATAAATACCAACAATAAAAGGATAATTATATAAATTGGTGGATCTATTTGAATATGGTTAGAAAATCCCAAATTTTTCCGATGTCAGCAATTATCTCTCGGTAGCTTAGTTGGTAAAGCATTAGACTGTAACTGATTAACAACCGCTGTTCCAAAGAACAGTTCCTTAATTGCGATCTAAGGATCGGGTGTTCGACTCACTCCCGGGAGAAATATTTTTTTTTTGCACCCCAAATTTTATCCCAACGATTTTTTTAACGAATAATAAAAGACATCAGAGACACAAAAGATTTGGTAAATATGTAAATAAATAAATAAATATACTAATAAATTAGAATGTCCTTAATATAGAACTATACAAACATCAACCATCAATGGATAATGTAATTATTCTATATATAAGATTAAAAAAAGCATTATCATTAAAAGAAAACTAGAAACCAATTAATCATGAATTGAAAAAAGGATAACAAGGAGGTGGCTGTGGAAATGCATTATAGACATCCAATTAATAAAACTCCACTCCAAACACAACAAATCAAATTAATCAATAATCCACCCCAAACAATCAATACATGAAACAAAGGAGGTTGATTAAATCGTTGAATTAATAAATTGACACTAATCAATCCAAATATTAAACTTGTTATAATACCTAACGTTAATATAACAATTAATCCAATATTATCACGAATTAAAAATTGATAATCAATATCATTACCACCACTAAGATCAGGTTTTTGAAGAATTGACATGAATATACCTAATTGAATTCCTGATAAAAATAATGAAATGATATTCAAAGTGAAATAAACATATGATAAGGTTTGATCATAATTGAATTCATAAAATAATTGATAATCATTTCTTTTCAAATATGATTGTTGTGGTTGAGGTTCTTCATTGATTGAATCATAGGTTGAATAATAATAATTGGAATCAGAACTTTTTTGACCAAGAAGTAGTCCATGGCCTTGTCCTTGACTTTGGTTTTGATGATGATGATGATATAGTGATAATAATTTAGTATATGGGTCTAATGGAACTTCATAAAATTCATCTTCCTCTTCGTTAGCAAGGAAAAATGGATTTTCATAAGCTTTATTAGCATTATGTGTTTTTTTTGAGTTGGTTGTATTACCTGTTGCGGATGCTAAAAGTTTATTTTTCCAAATTGATAATTTATCAATAAAAGTGGGGATAACATTGTTGTTGTTGGTGTTATTTTGATGATATAATTTCCGTTGTTGTTGATGTTTTAAACTATGAATCAAAATATCTTCATCTTGATTAATCAATTCATTCAATGATAAACTGACTTGATCAGCGTCATCATCTTCATATCCATCATAATCATCATCTTCTTCAGTACGATTTGGTCGTTCAAATATACTACTATTTCTTCTTGAGCTTGATTGTAATTGTCTTCCCATATGATCATTATTACTAGTAGGGGTTGATAAAGAACACAATGACATTCTATGATTCAAAATATTCTTCGATTTTCTTTCAATCAATTCATGTTCTTGAGTGGCTTGTTCATTAATAGTTTGTAAATTTTCAAAATTTTTCAATAAATTTAAATTTAATAAATTATTATAATGATTATTGATTAATTCACCTTGAGGAATAATATTATGATAACATGATAATTGATATTGATAAAAATTCAATTGTTTAAATAATGTCAAACTAGGATTATTATTTAAAATTGTTTGAATTTTCTTTGGCAATTTTCTTAAATTATCATGATGATTTTTAATAACACCACCATTATTATTTTCTTGTACATCAATTTCTGTGGTTAAAGAATTTTCAAAATTCGATAAATTAATATCATTCGATGAAATTGTAACGTGTCCATGAGGGAAAACATCTAATTGATTCAATTCTTCTTCATTAAGGAATGTTAAATCATTCACATATTGTGATCTATTGGTTGTCATAATATCACTATCCAAAGTAATCAAATAATCATTATCGATTGAATCATCACCAGATTTGCTATTGTTATTATTAGTGTTCTTACCATCAGTAAACTCACTATCTATAACACTTCCTTCACCATCTTCATCATTTGTCTCAATTAAATACCTTGATCGTTTACAAAATAATTTCAAACTTGGTTTAAAATCATTAGAAACAATAAAATCAATAGTTTTTTTGGTTAATAAACTTGGTGAAGACAGTTTTTGGAAAAATTCTAACAATTCTTGTCTATAATTATCATTTGATCTATCATTCAAATGATAAATTAATGTTTGTACAATATTATTAGGCAATATACAATAAGAAAATTGTCTTAATCCACCAATGGGGGCCACTATCATTGAATTATCATTATTTTTATGAGTAATAATATAAGCAGGATGATCATCCAATAAATAATCTCGTGTCAAATATGTACATGAAACCCAACTATCATCATCAGTACCAGTATTGATTGGTTTTAGTTGGTAATACAAATTGAAATTTATCTTTAAATCATTAATGGCATCTTCATGAATTAAACAATGGATGTGGAAATTCTTTTTCAATAATAAACTTAAATCATACCATGACTCATTTGAAGTTGGAGTTTGTTGTATTGGTAGATTATTCAGAGTGGCAATCCCATTGGTGGTGCCCGTATTTCTTGGTGGTAAGATTGAATTTTGATAATCTGAACTCGTCATAATTGTTGAAGATATACTAAATAACGAATTATTTCGCCTTAGATTTTCACGTTGATTTTGATGTGATTGTTGGTATTGCACTTGTTGTGATTTCCTTTCATATTTAATGATATTGATTAAATTAGTTAATTTCAATGTTAATGCATTTAAATTTTTAATCTTGGAATGGTCTAAATAATATTGCTTCAAATTTAGTACAAATTCTTTACCTTGCTGTTTATGAGGATAATATTTTAAAAATTTCTTGAAAATTTTCTTGATGGCGATTTTTTGAATAATGATAAATTTTGAAAGGTTTTTCAATTCAATTGATAATTCAATAGTTTGATAAAATAGTTCATCTAATTGAATCAATATAGTGTCAATGCTATCATTTCCATTTTCATTACCACTAGAATTATTATTAATGAATTTAAATTGATTTTCTAGACATATGAATTTTCGTGTTAATTCTCCGTATTTGGTTTCAATGAATAAATTTATATAATCAAAATTTTCAATAAATGATTGCTTTAAAGAAAATAAATCTTTTTTAGTAGGGTTTTTGGACTTAGTGATTGATCTAATTTGATATTTCAAATTATTATAATCTAAATTATAACTTTTCCATTGTGGGATTGATAAATGAGGTAAATTATCACCAAATTTCATCAATAAATAACTGTAACTGGTATAAATATGTGTATAGCGGAGTTGGGGAATCTATAAGAATATGACAATAATGAGTAAAAGGGGTATTTTTATATCCTTTAAAATGACTAATGAGCAAATGAATAAATGAACAAACAATGCAGAATAGAATAGAATGGAAATGTATCAATACAATAAGTATGGATAATAATGCAATAGGGAAGAAAAAAACAGAAAAAAAAAGTAATGCAAATAATAAATGAATGAATGATACGTTGGGGTGGCGTGAAAGACTTAACGATCTAATAAGTTATTATGATGATGATGATAATGATGATATATGAAATAGATTAAGGGATGAAAAAAAAAAGATTTGACAAAGTTGAATCTATTTATATTTTAATGAGGCTGAAATGAATAATGGAAATTTATGAATTTCTTCTATCAATCACAAAACAACAAAAATTTCCAATGACCCAAAAAAAGGGGTGGGGGCTGTAAAAAATGATCTAAATAATACAAGTTGGATTGTCAGTTATCTGTTGATCTATCAACAAAAGATGTGATAGATGATTATATCTGTTGTAGTTGTCTAACTCTTCTTAATCAGAGGAGCAGTTAAAGAAGAAAAAGAAAAAAAGATAGGAAAATTTGGTTGTCAGAATATTGCTGTTGCCAAAATTTTGATAACTTTTGTTATTTTGATATTTTATACAAGAGACAAAAAGAAAGTAAAAAGGAAAAGACCAAATGAAAGAGAAAAAAAATTTATAATAATTGAATCAAGACTTACTTGCTCTTATATATATATATATATTATATTGTATAATATATGTAATGGTTACAGATATAATATCAATGAAACAAATAATTAGATAATAATAAAGTAATATTTACAACTTGGTGCTGGTAAGTAGTAGTAGTAATAGTAGTAATTGTTAGTCTAATTTAGTAATCATTTACTTGCACTTGCACTTCTTCTTTTACTAAAAGAAAAAAATTTTATTATCAGCCAAAAAAGTTATTACACAAAACTAAACAAACTAAATATAAATTGACTTTTCTCTTTCTTTTTCTCTTTTGTGTGTGTGTGTACATTATTCTTCTGTCACACGACTTTTTTTTTGTATTATCAAAAACTTCAATAACATTTTACATCTTCTTCATTAACAAACCCAACTTCATTTAACAATTAATAATAAGAATGAATAATACATTCACACAAAAGCTAACCTAAAAGAAGGAGAAGTTATACTTTTTGGATTAGTTTGAATTGCAATTTTAAACTTTAATACATCTTTCCCCTCGTTCATTTCTTGTAGTTACGTTTGATTTTACTCTATTTATTTCAAAAGCTCAACACAACCCAAGTCGGAACCATCAGAGTAGATATCGGAAAGCTGAAGCTTCCGGTTTATTTGGACCACAATAGTACTACAACAATAATGATCGTAATGATCGTAAAGGACATATCGTGCTTAGCAATGGTTACTTAACCAAACTAATTAATCCATATGCACTATTCCTTGTATACGATAAGCATATCTTATTGGTTGAAAAAAAAAAAAATGTCACACTAACGATTACCTAATAAGGAACTGAGCATCTGAAGGCGGGAACAGGGTGAAAGGAAAGAGAGGGCGATAACAAGAACAACAAGAACAACAACCCTTTTAGTCATTGTTAGTGAGGTTTTGTGTTTTGTCAATTGGATTTTTTTAGTAATTTATTATTAGTATTAGTATTATTGTTATTATTATTGTTATCTAAATTTCATTTCAATTCTATCAAATTAGTAGTTTGAAATTGCTCATTGGGATTATATATTTTTACTGTTATCGGATTTACAATTAAAATTTATTACACAAAAAAAAATAAAAGAAAAAGAATTTTTTCTAATTCCACACACACACAAATCCACAATTCCGTAATTCTAATTTAGCTAATAGTCTTGTGATAAACAAAAACTAAAGTTTCCCATTCCCAACAAAAAGCAAACAACAAGTACCAGAATGTAACAGTGAGCTATAACCATCCAACCAAATCTTAAATATATAAATCTTATTTTTGATTTGTCAACCAAATAATAAATGTAGGCGAAATGGTTTGTAGAAAAAAAAAAAGCAGTGAAGTGGAGGACCAACCCACCAAGAGGAAATAATAACCGATCTTCTTTGTTATTTTTCTCAAGATTGATTGTTAACATCTTGCATTTACATAATATCGGACATATTTAATGCAATACAATGTATATTCAATCTAATTTATGCAATTGAACCCCCCACCCTCCCAAAACATCAAACCATCCACATACACGGAACCCACGTGGTTGCAAATATTATTCATAGCTAAACTTAACCTCCTTTTTAATTATGCCTAAATCGAATATAAGTAAAATGTCACACGAGTTTTGACTTTCACTTTAAATACTATTATTAAAATTAAGGATTACATTCAGGTTACACAATAAGTTGGATATCAATCTCAGTTACACCAAAGAGTTGCCTGGTTAATTTCAATTCATTTTAACTTTACTGCTTAAAGTTAACTTTAATGACCACAGTGTAAACTTAAACTAATGTAACTTAACTACAAGGAATAAGGTAACATTATCACGATCAGAAACAATAGCTACTATTACTACTACCTCAGTGGTGATCAACATATTATTTGGTGTTAGGAGTGTAAATGGTTTTGATACTTTGATAATATCATTATTCATAGTATAATTTAAAGAAGTCAAAAACTTTAAAAAAAGAATATTTTTTATTAATGCATGTACTTGTCGTCGTCGTCTTTTCCTCAATCCACCTTCGGCTTTCTACCTTACATTTGATTTTGGTAAAGTTCTTATTAGCGGATTAGCGGATAAATCTATCTTTGTCTTCTACCCCCACCCTCTTTCTCTTTCTCTCTCTAACTTTTCTTTCGTATATATCGGCGAAGGGGCGTTTTGTTAAATTATTCTGTCCATTTTTTATTTAGTGCCGTTTGTTGTTGTTACTATTACTAGTTTTTAGTCTTGACACTACACACAAAAACTCATCACAACAATTCTATCTTTTGGTAGCATCTGCGACACACACATCTATCTATTCTTCACAAATAAAGTTTGGTATTACTCAATTTAAAGTTAAGAATAAACAAATAACCAATGAATGTATACATTATAAATTGTACCCAAAACTGAGTTTGTGTTGAATGTAATCATTGTAACCTGATACTAAACTCTATCTCAGGTCCATTTTTCTTTAAAGTTTTTTTCAAAATATAACTAATACATATCACTCTATTGCCATTCATACTTCCATAACTACTAGTATCATCCCATTTGATATATTAGAAAAAACGTGATCTTATGAGAAGTTTATTTTATGATAAAACTAAACCTAACTACAAAAGCTTCCTTTTAGGTTTCAATTGATAAAATAAACTTTAATCAAGGCGTGTTGTTGTTGTTGTTGATAGTGACGTCAAGTATAACTAGACCCAAACCTTAAATTTGAAAACGAATTTGGATTTATCTGATCTGATACTGATAAAATTTGTTGAAAACTTGTAATTTACAGAGACCCAATATTGACAGGGATATATTACTTTAGTGCATTCAAGTTTTGGGGTATGTTTCAGATGTATGAATATTTTCTATAAACTAACTGACTCAACTAATTTCATAAAAAAACCAACTATATTACAAGACAAAAAGAATATAGTTATATAGTATGCATTCAAGAATGTAAATGTTTACGAGATTAAAGAAGTAATAACTTAAAATGAAGCCAAATTAAATGAAATGAATAACCACTATTATTATTATAGTATGACTTGATTCTCAATTAGGAATATTTATTTATTTTTCAATCTAGTCTAGTATACTTAACAACCGCTTTTAATTTTTCAATAATAATATGGTAACCCTGCTACAACAAAGGAGAATTAGGACTGTTTGAATAATTATATTTCCCAATTTTGATGTTTCTCAAACAAACAAATACAACTAGTATAATGAATATAATTATATTAGAAGTTTGAAATCAATTCTGCTTTATAATATAATTATTATTATTATATATTATTATTATTATTATTCTTATTATGTATTCGGCTCTAAGTTCTAAGCGACAACCGCCAAAACAACAACAATAATAATAATATCAACCAAAATCACAACTACGTAACTCCAAATAGGAAATTATCAAAATTATTTAACATTCACAATCCATGCAAATATATGTGGCATATATAATTTGAGTAAATAATAATTAAACTAAACTAAACTGTCACTTATTACACGGCTGTATAGAATAAACTTGTATGATGAGGTCTCTCATATTCATGTAGTGTGTGCGTTATGCTTTTTTTTTGCAACTATTTTTTTTTTGGAAAAGCCTAACACAAATGACATCAAATTACATCTTAGTTGTCTTTTAAACTTTTATTCTATAAAATCTAAGCACTCTCTAAGAGAGGTTGATCAGAATGGCAAATTGGAGGGGATAATCTTATATTTATTGAAGTAAAGACAGATACATCAAAGAGATAAAAACTGTGAACTGAGATTGTTGAAATAAAAAGTAGTGCAAAATAGACAAAGATTAAAAAAAATAAAGTTTCACACGCAATTTCTTTCTCCTCATTTTCTTTTTCTCTCCCCACACACACCACACCAAACACCAAGTTTTGATATAAATTAGTCCAAAATAACAAGGTTATTCTTTAACTCTTGAACAAGTGCAATAGCCTCTATTTATGAGGAGGGAGGGTTGGGATGGGATGGGTTGGGTTATAGGGGTGCTAATGGTTTCTGGTAATTGCTTAGGGCCTGGATATGGAGTTATCATTAAAAGAATAGCAGTATTTCAAATCATCGTGATGTATCGTCCCATTTATCATGTTTCCATTAGTATCGCAAATAACATAGGCATGTTTGTCCAATACCTTAGCAATTTGATATGGTCCCATATAATTATATTCAGATTTCTTACGTTTGACTCTACGGCGTAGCAAATCCCAATCGCCTTTAATAAATGAAGCCGGTTTTTGGAACGGTTGTCTCATCAGATTAATATAAGCCATTCGACGAACCCTAAGATCATTATGTTTTTCAACGTTTTTATTTACACCATCCAATTCAGCAAGTCGAACTTGTACGTCATTATGGAGGTCCTGCAATAATGAAGATTGTGATAACTGTCCCTCTTTCCATTCAAATTCATTGGCCAAATAAGTGGTGAATTCAGACATATCTGTGGAAATGCCTATCAGCAAATAATATGGTGTTTTGTTAAAAGTAGTTGGTGTGGAGTTATAAACCATGACTGCATTGGCTAAGACCTGGGGCCATTTGGTGTAATAGGCGTCCGTCATAGATTTCAATATCTTCTTTAGGAGTTTATTCCCAAGCTCCATCCGTCCATTGGACATCGGATGGTATACACTAGCATATTTGATGGAGATGCCTGCCGTGGCACAAAAAGATTGCGTGGCATTGGAGGTGAAGGCTGAACCATTATCAGTGATGACTTCGACTGGAGTCGAATGAACTTGACGGATGAGATTCAACATCAGAATAACCACATCAGAGTTGGGTGATGAACAAGGCCAGCTATAAATTAAACCCGAGACATATTCAATGGCATTAAGGCAGCATGATAAGTTGTCGCTCATCGGTAAGGGACCAATAAAATCGAGCCCCCATCGGGAAAAGGTTTTTGTTGGTGTCAACGGATATAATTCACGATGTGCTGTTTCAAAAGTACTGGATAGTTGACACACCAGACAATTCCGAATCACATTGGTACAAAGAAGTTTATGATTTGGGTGCCATTGAATCTTCGAGACGAGGTAGTCGGTCACTCTAATTGAAGCATGGTGATGCTCATGAACCTTGGTTGCAGTGTTGGCTAACGTATCTGCCGTAACCACTGGTACCACCTGTGTGGAGGATAAGACCACATGAAATTGATCCTGAAGAATGACAAATTGATCTGTTGGTAAAAGTTCATTCGAATTATTGTTTTCATAAGAGCCACAAAGTTGATCATGTATTTGTTGTAGTTGATTGTCGGTAAGATTGTCAATATGAATGTGGTGTCGTTGCACTGGTTGGATTGGTGCAAGTGGTATTGGTTCAGTAGTCCGAAGTGTGGGAAGGTAAATCGACAGTGTTTGATTCAAAATTGCTTCTTCATTAAGTTCATGAGGTATTTTGTCCAAATTATATCGGGATAAAAAATCTGCTATAAAATTGAACTGCCCCGGAATGAAATATATGGAAGGATTAAAGGATTGAATAATATCGATGAACCGTTTGATACGATTAGCTGGTTCCAGTTTAGCAGAGCCAATTGTCGTTATCGCCTGGTGGTCGGTATAGAATTGGACTTCCCTGCTCATAAACTGTTTGTACTTCTGTAGTACATACACAATGGTGAGCAACTCTCGTTCTAAAGTACTGTAACGTTGTTGAGTAGCTGAAAGTCGGAGAGATACCATCGCCACTGGGACCAACAGTTTTTGACCTTGGATTAGATGTTCTTGAGTGATTATTGCTCCAATAGCCAATTGGGAGGCATCTGTGAATACCAACACCGGTTTATTTTCATCAAAAGCATACAATGAGGGTAAGTCAGCAATGACTGACATAAGTTTTTCAAAAGCAGCAATAGATGCCGTCAAATGCACAATCGGAGATCGTTTACCAGCATTGTCGACAAGAGGATTATTCAATGGTGTCAACAAATACAGTAATCTTGGAATCAAAATTTAATAAATCAGTAAATAATTCTATTTTAAACAATTCACTTATATATATCTATCTATGTATTTTTAGTATACATATTGTTTCTTTCTATATCAATTCATCTATCTATAATTCTTATTTTGGGGCAACTTTAACACCTTTGACAAACACAGGGATCATACCTCCAGTTCCAATAGCAAATGGACGATGTCCTAACACCAACAATTGAGTACGGATTGATCCACTATGACTAGTAATACTAACAATTTGATCCTTATGATTTTCATTGAAAAGTTGTTGTAATCCTTTATTTTGTCTAATTGCCTGTTCAGCTACTGATTCACGCCAATCTGGTTTCCAATAATTATCTTCTTCTTCAAAACCAGGTTCAATTATGAAACCTAATGATTCATACTTTTCGGCAATTATTGATCTTGTTGAACGTTTATCACAAGTGTGATCACCAATTGTTTCACGCCAATATTCTTGAATTAAAGGTTTAATTTCTTTTAAATCAATTATATTATCCCAAGTGTTAATCAAAGTATCAACCGATCTTCTAAATGGTGATGTGAAGAATTTTGTTGGAATGATCAAATTCTTATTCTTATTGATATTATTTTCAATTTCTTTAGTCCAAGCAATATTGTTATCTTTAGCTTGTTCAATTCCTAATTCAGTCAATTCAGGATCAGGACCCCAAACAATTTTACCATCAGTATTTAAATGAGACCAATAATCATCCCAAAGTTGAGGGTTTTCATTATGTTTAACATTATGGAATCCTTGACCATGTCTTGCCAAAAAAAACAATTTATATTGAATTTCATTAGAGTCTACTTGACTGTTCAATTCATTCAATTGGGCAATGACTTCATCCCAACCGCAAATTACCCCAAAATGTTCTTTAATTGTATCAAATTTAGTAGCATCAGTTTCTGGTAATGATTGTTTGAAAATCCCAGGGACAATAGAAAATTCCCAATGTGGTTTGGTATTATTTTCTTCATAATATTTCAAAAGAAGTTCCTCATATTGTTGTCTATCAGTATCGGAAATTTTAGCATCAACTACGTCAGCTTGATTTGGAATATTTTTCGACATTGTTGTTAGGTGTAGTAGTTGATAAATTGAAATCCAAAAATTGAAAAAGAATGAAAGAAGCAAAACGAAAGAAAATTAATTGGAAATAATTGATAGTCTAAATACCTTTTTAGAAAAGATGAGTGGGCGTGGGGGATACTTATAGTAGTTTTTCAGATATATAGCACGTTGTTAGTAGTCGTGGCTCAAAACTTGACTCAACTCAACTCAACCCAAAAAATAATGAATGCGTCACCAGCTCTGTCATTATACTTTGAGATCCAATTCTATGTTAAAATTTAAAGCCTCAATCATATATGTAGAAATCCTGCACATAATGACACTTGGTTAGTGTTGAGCCGTGGGGGTTGTCAAACTTCTGGTTGGAATCAAGTTTAGTACTAGACAGATCCTGCTTACTATTGTCACCAGTAAGCTTGAGTTGGATAGATTTAATCGATTCTTATCCTGGCTGTGAGTAGAAAATTCGCCCAAAGTTATTGATTCGCCTAAACAATTACCTTTGCATTCGCTTTAAATCTTCATGATTGTACAATTTATCCATTAGACTTAAACCATCTAACTCCAAAGCTAAGGTTTACTCAAGTCATTCAATTGGCTGGACCAAAAACTAATTTCAAATTCTTTTGATAGACAGAACTCACCCTTGTACATTGAAGGACCAATAACGAGATTCTTTTTTTTAGGGAAATTTCAATTTATCGGTGTTTACGACACACGACACCACCAACAAATAGTTCTGTCTAAACTACACACAAAGGTTAGGGAGGCCAATTATACATTATTAAACTACAGCAGTATTAAAGAGCAGACTCTACACACATAAATCTAATATGACATAATATGTGATGTATAATAAATAGTATACTTTTACTATTGAGTCTATTAAATGTCGTTGAAGTTGGCAACACGAACCCTCGCGAGAGAAGAAAAGAATGGCCTACAGTATGTGCGTGTGCGTGTGACGAAAAAGAAAAAAGAAAAAAAAGGAATTCGTTGCGTTTTGGGAGAAATTTGATCAAACCTATTTTGACTTTCAACAACAATCACCAACCACCATAACAACAACAATTTGCTCATTTAATAATCAATACTTTACCAATTTTTATTTTACTCCCCACACACAACAACAATTTATATTATTAATTGATTATTTTTTGTTTTCCCTTCCCAGTTGTATTTATCTAAACATTTGTATTTTTTCTTTTTAATTTTTTTCCAATTGCTTGTGTTCAGTTTCCCTATTTTTTTTTGATTATCAGGCATAATTAATCTATTTTCCCCATAAAACAAGAGAAACTTCAAAAGTAACACTGGCATTATGAATAATTTTAGTGATGATTTATACCCATTAGCTTTGTTAATGGATGAATTGAAACATGATGACGTTTCTAATAGAGTAGAGGCGATGCAAAAATTGGACACCATTGCTATTGCCTTGGGACCAGAACGAACAAGAAAAGAATTATTACCATTTCTTAACGATGTTGCTCAAGATGATGAAGAAGAAGTTTTTGCCGTTTTGGCAAATAAATTGGGTGAATTTATCCCATTAATTGGTGGTCATCAATATTCTGAACCATTGATTTCTATTTTAACTATATTGGCCTCAATGGAAGAACCATTAGTTAGAGATAAAGCCATTGATTCATTAAATAAAATCAGTTTGGAATTGAGTGATGAAGAAATTAATGGGATTTTCTTGACATTAATACAAAATTTGAGTCAAGGTAATTGGTTCCTGAAAAAAATTGCTGCTTGTGGATTATATCAATCAGTTATTATTAGAGTTGATGCTACTACTAGACAAAATTTATTGAAATTATATTTCAAATTAGTTACTGATGATTATCCTATGGTTAGAAGAGCTAGTGCCACCAATTTACCTCGATTAATTGATTTATTGACTGAATTTACTGAACATAATCCTAATGATGTTAATAAAATTACTAATGAAGATTGGGAAATAATTTCGAAAATGTTTCAACATTTAATTACTGATGATCAAGACCTGGTTAAATTTTTGAGTGTTGACGTTTTAATTTCTATTTTAGAATTTTTCGGGAAAATTCATGAATACAGTTTTAATGCTGATTTCTTATCTAGTGCATTAAAATTAATTCAAGATGAAAGTTGGAGAGTTAGATATACTGCCGCTGATAGGTTTAGTAAAATTGCTCGTAACTTCACCAATAATGAACTGGATTTATTCCAATTGATTGATCCATTTATTTCATTAATGAAAGATCATGAAGGTGAAGTTAGAAAAGCTATTGCTAAACAATTGCCAGTTTTCTGTCAATTATTAGTGAAATTCCCTCTGACTAAAGCCACTGTTTTAAATAAAATTGTCCCTGTGGCCAATGAATTGAGTCAAGATCCTCAAGAAAATGTTCGTGCTTCATTAGCTTCCACTATAACTGAACTTTCACCAATTTTAGAAAAACAAGCCACTATTGATAAATTATTACCAGTGTTTTTAATCATGTTAAAAGATGAATTCCCTGATGTTAGATTAAATATTATTTCCAACTTATCTGTTGTTAATGAAACCATTGGTATTAATTTATTATCCACTAATTTGTTACCAGCAATCACTGAATTGGCTCAAGATCATAAATGGAGAGTTAGATTAGCTATTATTGAATACATTCCTAAATTAGCCAAACAATTGGGTGAATCATTTTTCAATGAAGAATTATTATCATTGTGTATGTCATGGTTATGGGATCCAGTTTATGCCATCAGAGAAGCTGCTGTTAATAATTTAAAAGAATTGACAGTTATATTTGGATCAGAATGGGCTCAAGTGGAAATAATCAATCGATTATTAAATCAAGGTGATAAAATTGATAATGATGATGGTAATGGTGACAACAATGATAATAATGATAAAGTTGATTATTCAAATTTCATTATTAGAATAACTTGTTTATTTGCTATTACTAGTTTAATACCAGTTATTGATTATAAAGTTTTAATTGATAAAGTATTACCATTTATTAATGGATTAATTAATGATTCGGTTCCAAACATTCGGTTTAATGTGGCTAAATCATATTTAATATTAGTCGAATCATTAATTAATAAGAAAAAATTGGGTCAACTATCAGAAACAAATGATCAAGAATTGAAAAAATTCATTGATTCACAAGTTTTATCAAATTTACAAAAATTGGAAAATGATGATGATGTTGATGTTAGATTTTATTCAATTAAAAGTATTAAAGGTATTAATGAAATTTTAACTTGATTCAACCCACATTCACACAAACGCACACACATACATACACGCACATACTATCAAAATAATCAATATATATATATATATATAAATATTTTACTCTCATCTACACAACATCCCCTATTTATCCTTCCTTTTGCAGCAATTTATCAAAATCAAAATCAAATGAACTTCCACAACCACAAGCAGAACTAGTATAAGGACTATCAACAATTTTAAATTGACTACCAATTAATTCTTTAGTATAATCCAATTTTGAATCTTGTAAAATCATTAATGATGATTCATTCATAATCACTTTCCCTCCTTGATCTCTTTCAAACACAACCAAATCATTAGCATCGCCGTCTTGTTGTTGTTGTAATTCTTTATCAATATTGGTTAATTTCAAATTATATTGAAATCCATGACATCCTCCACTTTCTACTTGTATTAATAATCCTGAATCTTGATTATCTTGTTGAGAAATTTCATTTAATTTCTTACTAGCTCTTTCAGTTATTGCAAATGATAAATTTGTTTTTCCATGAATTAATTTTGTTGCTCTGAAATCATTAATATCTTCTTGTTGTTGTGATGATGTTATGGAATCATTGGTTGAAGTAGTTGTAGATGATGATTGTTGAGAAGTTGGAGACGATGGGAAGGCAAATGATGACGGTTTTAGCCTAGATGAATTAGCATTAGAATTGGTGGTGGTAGTACTTGGTTTAGTCGAATTATAACGTAAAGTAATAATAGTTGTACCACCAAGTGTTAAGGGTTTAAATGATTTTAATGTTAAGATTCGTTTGGATATAGCAAAATATTTTGTTCCTAACATGATAACTGTTCAACTCTGTTTGTTTCTATGTATTAGTAATGATCATTGTAAAGTTAATGTTTTTTGCGGGATCTCTTTCTCATTCTTTTGATCATTGATTCTTTACAATGTCCTGCATATAAGAACACACTCAAATTAATTGGTTTATAAGAAACAACCCAAAAGTTGCAAAACAAATCAAGATACAATTCAATAGAAATACCTTCTTAAACGTAATGATATAAGTATATATTTATATAATGTTTGTTGAGTGTTGTGTTTTTTTTTTTTTTTTTTTGGTTTTTCTTTCTTTACCTAATTGTTATACACAGATATATAAAGTAAACTAAAATATAATAACCTTTTGAAACTATTTCAAATAAATGTATCCAAAAAAGTGTAATGTCTTCTTAACTTCCACCATTTATTTCTAGGTGTATTGATCATCAGAAACTCTCCAAGATTCCAATAATTTCAAATGTTTCCAATCTTCTTTTGGTCCTTCCATACCCCAAGACAAATATCTGAAATACCAGAAAGTACCAGCCACTAAAGAGAGTAAACCAATATAAATGGCCAAATATAATAATTTCAGCACTGGAGAAGCATTAGGTTTATTTAATCTTGAAGAAAATGATTCAACTTCATAACAGAAAACAAGCATGGCAAAATAAAGTGCAGGAACATAATGATGAACATATGTAACTCTTCCCATAATGGCAAATGGTAAGAAATGTAATCCCCATCCAAACATTGGATAAATACCTCCCATGAGGAATAATTTCAATTTGTGTGGATTCGTACTTGGGAAATCAACGTATTGTCTTTGCCATCTAATCAAATAATACAAAACAATGAAAGCAAATAATATAACACCAACAGTAGAAGTCCAAGTAGTTGCTGGTGAACCAATCATATAATATTTAGGATTTTCTGGTCCCCATCCACACATTCTAATACCAACATTCAATGTTGGCCATTGCCAAAATGATGAAGCCAAATCATCTTGCTTTTCAGTGTCTGGAACTAAAGCATTGTTAGTAGCCATCATGGCCAAATTCAATTGAATGAAATCACGAATAAACTTAGTTTTAGGTAATTTGAAATCTTCTGGAGCTGGTGGTAAAACTGCATTACGATTGTTTTCAATATTCCACCAAGTTCTCTTGTCTTTTTTAAATGGGTTCTTGTAACAAACAACTTCACCTTGTCTGAACCCCCATTGAGGTAATGTAGTACCAGTGACCCCCAAATAACAATTCATCACTTCATTCTTCAATCTAAATGACGAAGTCAAAGGATGTAATCTCATTTTATCTTCATCACTTGCTTGTTCCATAATTTCAACAATCCAATTATCTTTAGGATCACCAATAGTCAAATTACCATAACATGCAACTTCATATTCAGATTTAGACACTGGAGCTGGAATATCATGAGTATGTAAGTTTCTACCAGTTTGTGGATGCATCAATCTTACATGCATACCGTCAAAAATATATTCAATGTCAGTGGTGTTACCAGAAGTGTCATAATAAGGTTGTCCTCTAGCTCTTTGGAAAATCCAATTGTTGTTTGAATCTTTGTGACCATAAGTAGTAACTTGTTGTTGTTTTGAACCTTCTGGGAATGTTTGAACGTGGGAGTGTAAAAGGCCACCACTTAAACCTTGATTCTTTAAAGTGATAACCGAGTGGAACATGGATACTTCACGTGGGCCACCACCAACATCGGAACCAGCCAAATTAGCTTGGAAAAGTGATGACATATTGGCATCACCAGTACCCGATTTGTACAACAAATCAAAATGAACTTTAAATGAAAGCATGAAAATGAAAATTGGGACAAGAATCAAAGCAACAATTCTAGCAAACCAATGTTGAATGTATTTTGTCCATGAAATAGATTTATCACTCAATTTATTCCAAAGGTCAACAACAGTGTAAATCCCGACCAATGTGGTAACAAACAATCCAACCATTTTAACAGAACAAGTACAACCAATGGAAACACCAGTTAAAAGAATCCATTTCCACCATTTTCTAGAAAATTCTTGTGATTTATTGTTAAAATTGTTGAAACGTGAAAAACAGAAAACAGTAGCAACGGTGAAGAATAACAACATTGAATCCAACAAAATGAATTTACCTAAAGTGACATAACTTGATTCAAGAGCCACCATCAAAGTAAATAACCAAGTAGTAAACATGGAAAATCCAACTTCTTTCCCAGTGAAATAAGCCAATGGTACACACAAGGCAGAGAAAGTGGCATTAAACAATCTCATTTTAGTATAATCAATATAATCAGGGTATTTTTCACCACTTGGGAAATCCCAAGATCCATTGTATCCAGCCAAATAACCAGATAAACCAACTAACATTTTACCCAATGGAGGATGAACATCATGATAAAATTCGTGTCGTAAATAATAGGATCCAAATTTACCAAAATGAGCTTCATCCCAAACAACATGATCATTCACTGAAATACGATAAAATCTCACGAAAAATGACAATGCAGTGAAAACAATAGGTGCTAATATCGATTCAACTTGTTTTAAAGATTCAGCGGTTTCTTTAGCTTCATCATATTGGGTTCTTTTAAGAGTGTCGTCATCGTCTTCTGCAGCCTCTCCTTGTTGGTGAGGATATTTTTCTTCAATTGAGGCTGTTGTAGAAAGATCATTCTGCTTTCTCAACAAAGCTTCTGTTTCATTGGGTTCAACAGAAGTAGACATTATGATTGTTGTCTTTCTTTTGTATTAATTGGTTGTAAAAGAAAAAAAGAAACAAGTCGGTTTTGAAATATATGGAATAAAAAAGATCTGGTTCTATTTTTTTTTTTTTTCACCACATTGTTCAAAGAGTAGAAAGTGGGAGAGAGAGAGAAAAAAAAAATAACGCCTAGGCTCATAAGCAAATAAATGTAAGTGAACACGTAAGTTATTAATTAAGTCTCAGACAACAACAACAATAACAACAAAAATAACAACGCGCGAGATAAAATAGAAAATCATCACTCAGTACACGCACATACATACATTACTTTATTGACCACGTACACTTACTACTTATTGTAAAGATGATTTTATAGATTCAATCAAAAACCAAATTAATTGATTATCATTAATTATTAATTTAAATTTCCCATCACTAGCAATATTAATTAAATTATTAATAAATTTTTCTATTCTTAATTTTTCAAATTTTATTTTGGTATTATTATACATGAATTTAACAATATCTTGATATAATTTCCCATCACCAGACAATTTTGGTAAATCGTTTTTCGGAATATCAATTATGAAATTTCTCAACCTATTAGATGTAGGAGATGAATAAACCAATTGTAAATCACCCAAAGAATCCAACTTATTACCCAATTGATCCACCAAGTTGGGTATTAGATAATCAGGTAAATCAAGTGGTTTTATAATCAATGGATAATCATTAATATCTTCTAATAATTCCAAAATATATTCATTTATGCTAGGGTGATTGGTAATTCTATTCAATACCAAAGTGAAATCATCATCATTACTAACAAATATGAACACTTGACGAGATATCAATCGATTATTGGCACATTTGATTATTAGATATTGGATTTTATACTGTGAATGCTCTTCAATTGAATTGTTATAAATAGTGAGTTCAGGTACAATATCACGATATGATTCATATTGAACTAGTAAATCATCTTCTATTTGTAAAGTTTGTTGATATCTTTGGTACAAGTATTTACATAGGGTTATTCGAAATTTCTCCAATTGTTTTTTAGTGAGTTTTATAGATGACGATAGTGATGAATTGGATTTATAGATCTTAAATGTTTGATTTATTATCAACGACGATATATCTCTATCCTGGGACATTGGTAATAGGAAGTCAAAAGAAAGATGTGGTTTGTTTATATTTGAAAAAAAAAATCAGTTTCAAAATCTAAACTACTTTATACGCGCTTGTAATATTTAATTTTTTTTGTAATTATATATATTCCAGATATGATATTGGTCTTACTTATAACTGCAAACACCTATATAAAAACAAAAAAAAAACACATCAATATTCTCTTCAATGTAAGATATTTATTTCAAAAACTCATTATATAACTTCAATTAACTAAAAAAATCAAATCAAAGTCTGGTTTTACTTCAAGCAGAAGCTTTAGCAACGTGTTCCAACAAGTCAACAACTCTGGTGGAGTAACCGTATTCGTTATCGTACCAGGAAATCAATTTGACGAAAGTTGGGGACAACAAGATACCGGCTTTTTCATCAAAGATAGATGAGTAGCTTGAACCCAAGAAATCGGTGGAGACAACAGCATCTTCAGTGTAGCCCAAAACACCTTTCAATGGACCTTCAGAAGCTTTCTTGATAGCTTGAGCAATTTCTTCGTAAGAAGCAGCTTTCTTCAATCTGACAGTCAAGTCAACAACGGAAACATCGGTGGTTGGGACTCTCAAAGACATACCAGTCAATTTACCGTTCAATTCTGGAATAACCTTACCAACGGCTTTAGCAGCACCAGTGGAAGATGGGATAATGTTACCAGAAGCAGTTCTACCACCTCTCCAGTCCTTGTGGGATGGACCGTCAACGGTCTTTTGGGTAGCAGTGATGGAGTGGACAGTGGTCATCAAACCTTCTTCAATACCGAAAGTATCGTTGACGACTTTAGCTAATGGAGCCAAACAGTTGGTGGTACAAGAAGCATTGGAGATAATCTTCAAGTCTGGAGTGTATTTGTCTTCGTTAACACCGACAACAAACATTGGGGCATCAGCAGATGGAGCAGTGATGATAACTTTTTTGGCACCAGCATCAATGTGTTTTTGAGCACCTTCGAGTTTGGTGAAAACACCGGTGGATTCAATAACGTAGTCAACACCAGATTTACCCCATGGAATGTTAGCTGGGTCTCTTTCTTGGAAAACTTTAATCTTGTGACCATCAATGACCAAGTCGTCACCAGAAGCAGTGACTTCACCCTTGTATCTACCGTGAGTAGAATCGTATTTGAACATGTAAGCAGCATAGTCTGGAGCAATGAATGGATCGTTGACGGCGACAACTTCAATGTCTTTTCTGCCCAAAGCAACTCTTAAGACTAATCTACCGATTCTACCGAAACCGTTAATACCAATTTTAATAGCCATTGTTAATTAATTTGATTGTAAAGTTTGTTGATGTTAATTGATTTGAATTCAATTGTGATGAATAAAAGAAAGAAAAAGAAAAAGAAAAAAAGAAAGAAGAAATAAATAAATTAAAAAAATTTTCCAATTGAAGGGAATTTCAAGGGTTAATATATATTAAGTCAAAAAAAATTCAATTTTCGTTGGAATTGGCTTTGACAAGACAAATTTTAGTGGTTGAGTGGGTTGGTTGAAACAATTTCCACCTATTTTTGTCTATTTTGGCTATTTTTGCATAATATGATTTGTACGGGACACGCCATACCCGGGGCATTATCATCCATTCAGAAGCAATTTTGCGTCATTATCCATTTTACTAACTAACTATAAAGCAAAGAAAAGAAAAAATCATCACAACAAAAATAAAAAATGTGCACCACGAGCCTGGATTTGAAACAGCTGATCCAAAAACCGCAACCTAATTAATTAGACAATACCTTTCAGTTAACACCGATTATACCTTTTATTGAACTCAAACTAGCATTTGACGATACTGGTTTATTTAATTGATGGTATTATATCAGTCAATTGCTCTGAAAGCAAAATATATTCGGATAACCGAGTGTTTAGAGAATAAGCTTCTACGTAAAATAATAAACTGCATGAAAAAAATTAAGGGGGTTAAAGAAATTGCCAGCCAAAATGTGAGTAAATTTGTTATAATTCACGGCTCTCCTTGTAATTTTTCATGGAACACTATCAATTTTTCGGAATTGAACCACGCGATTTGTATTTTGCAAGTCAAATTAATCATACTGAATACTGTATGGTGACGTTCCAAATTGACCCTAAAATAAAATATCGCAATTGTCTGTATGTGTGTGTCTGTGTTTTTTTTTGCCACCGACGATTTTAATTTGACTACAAAGGTGGTGGTGGTGTGAATCAGCAGTCGTTGTCGACGAGGAGCAACAAAAAAAAAAATACAAACAATAAATTTGCATCATACCACTACTACTACCACTACAGTATCTATTATTTTTCTCAACCCTCAGCACACTTCTTTCTTGCTCTATTCCATTTTTCGTCTCAGTACACTACCACTGGTCTTATAGCTTCACCATCAATTCACGTGCATATATCCTCGGACTAACGCAACCAAAAGATCCAATCCCGGGAATAACAGGCTGGAATCGTCTGTATTGTTTTCAAAGTTAGATCTTAATTCCAGAGAAATTTTGATTATAAGTGTAAATGGTGATCTACAAGACCAAATAGTCCAAATACTATAACCAAATACTCGTCTGTCAATTCATTGTAACGAAATGATATAATAAACAAAATTGGGCAATGCAAATGTGCAGATTTTACACGAAGGAACGATAATAGAAAGAAGTTTTGAGACTGTACAAAAGATTGCTTTGCTTTGCCATCCCCACAGTTCGAAACCAATAAAAAAGGAGTTCCACCCAAATTGGTCAATTGTTCTTACAACAACCACTTCTTTTTTTTTAATTCTCTAGATTTCAAATACTCTTTATATTTCACTCAATTGCTCAATTTGCTTAAGAAAAAATGTCATATCGATTAATCAAACTCAATTCCGGTCATACCATTCCATCAATTGGATTAGGATGTTATGATATCCCAAGAAATAAAACGGTTTCGGTAGTTTATGAAGCTTGTAAAGTTGGATATCGTCATTTTGATACTGCAGTGTTATATGGAAACGAAGAAGAAGTCATTGAAGGTATAAGTAAATTCTTACGAGAGAACCCCAATATACCACGATCTGAGTTTTTTTACACCACAAAGCTTTGGAATAATCAATTGGGTACTTCAAGCACTAAACAAGCCATTTCAACAATGATGGCTCAAGTTGGTGATAAATTAGAATATATTGATTTATTATTGATTCATTCTCCATTACCAGGTAAGACCAAACGTTTAGAAAGCTGGAAAGTTTTGCAGGATGCTGTGGAAAAAGGATGGATTAAAAACATTGGGGTTTCTAATTATGGTAAACATCATATTGAAGAATTGTTGACCAATGCAACGATCCCTCCAGCTGTCAATCAAATTGAAATTAGTCCTTGGTGTATGAGACAGGATTTAGCTACTTGGTGTTTAAGTAAAGGTATCAATGTTGAGGCATATGCACCATTAACCCATGGTAACAAATTACAAGTCAACAATACTGAATTTCAAGAAATTATGCAAAAGTATAATAAATCAGCTGCTCAAATATTGATTAAATGGTCATTACAAAAAGGTTATATACCATTACCAAAAACAAAAACTCCATCTCGATTAAAGGAAAATCTTTCTGTTGATGATTTTGAATTGACTAATGAAGAAATTAAGGCTATTGATCAACCTGATGCTTATGAACCAACAGATTGGGAATGTACTGATGCTCCATAGATAGACATCTAGTCTGGTTAGGATTTTGTAAGGTCTGTAGTAAATGAAAATAAACATTCTATGAGAATTTAAAGTATAATTTGTTGCAAAACTGGACCAAAAAAAAAATACTTCTTTACACGAGAGATTGACAGTAGAGTTCTCGAAACGACATACTTATTAGACTATGCGTTGACCTTGAAATGAAACGACGACCAGTTGAATTTAGTACATGCACTCACGGTAATTTGAAATAAAATGTGTATCCGGACAGGGTTTACAAATTGTGAGTTGTAAAGTACTAATTGATTGTTCAAAGGAGAGGGAGACAGGTTAATTGACACACAATAATAAGAAAAAAAAACATCTATGATGTATTTCTGTGTTGAATATACAGGCTTAGTAGTATTTACAATTTCTCGTGATTTCAACACATTTAAGAAAGATAATGATCTAATAGAAAGGTCACAATTAGTGTACACTAGCAGATTTAATCAAGGTTGAGTCGGTGCAATATCGTGATTACTCAATATTCAGTTCCAAGCTCGTGATGTTGATATGAACATAATTAATATTTCAAAATTGCATATGTCCGAAGATTAATCACAAAGACATTGAAAAATCCCATATTCTCTTTGTTTAAACTCCTTCATTCTAATTGTGTGTGTACGTGTGTACGTGTGTATGGAAGTAAATGTATGGGTTACTAGTTTTGTGGCGAAGAAACAGAAAATGAAACAATCTGAATGCTATAAGCGAATGATCGAAAGAATGAAAGATCAAAAAAAAAAAACCAAGAAAATGCGAAGTAAAAAAAAAAATAAAACCTCCCCGTCTTATCGGGATAGACAGGACAAGAATAATCTTCTTTTAATTCTCCTATAATGTGTGGGAATGTTAATACAAGCTTTTGTTCCAAATTCAACTAATACTCACTCACATGAACAAAGCAGAATTCCTTAGGTCTTGAATTAACTACAGTATAACCAATCATGTAATTCTTTCTGGCTGGTTCTTAATACTAAAATGGTGAAAAGAAAGTGCAAGCTTACTATTGTTTTTTTTAGGTGCAAACCAAGTTATAATAGCATGTATCTTGGTCGGATGACGATGCCAAAATAACAAGATCATGACTGTACTTTTTTGTTTTTTCGGATCAATGATTACTATAATAAAGGCTTACCTTGTGTATACGTTCATTGTGTCGAATAATAATAATGATACAATACTGAACAAATACAAACCACCATTGAGCCATTTTTGAGACTAGGGGCATTTTTGGGAAATAGTGTGTAGTTGCTGATCTATTAAAACCCATGACTTTGATTAGCAATACTCACCATTGCGTTTCGGAAGACATACCGAAACGCTCCGACAGCTTATTTTGATTGAAAACTGTGATCGAATAGTTGTTGTTGTTGTTGCTGTTGTTGTTGTTGTTTGCTGGTTGTATTTTTCGTAAATTAAGCAGCAACCAGTTTGCAAAAATCTTTTGAGTTCAATAAAAAAAAGAAAAGAAAAGACAATAGATAAGGCTATCCCATTCTTGATAGTGTTAACTTTACAGTACTTTTCTTGATTGTTTATCAGTCAATGTAGAAGTGATGACGAAAGTTGAATTGCCTCTAATTTATTTTCATTTACGTAAATTATAATCTAAATTGAATCTAGACAGAAACAATGATAATATTTCAAGTGTTCAGCCTTGTATGGTCATGATGACTATTCGAAATGAGGAGGCTGCTATCATTGATTAGTAATCATTAATTGTCAGAATTTAACTAGATAAAACCCACAAGCTAATTATTGCTGCTCTTTTCAACTCTTCTAATACTTATCAAATACTACTTTGTTTAATTGCAAATCCGATTAATCATTATTAATAATCTATAAACTTGCCATGCTTTAGTATTTCATGGTTTTTGAGCATTATCCACAATTAAACAGTTATTGTCTACATTTTTAGGTTTTCAACGGACTTTAGATATATTTAACCAGTCATAATAATAACTAACAAGAGGTTTGTATACCTAAATTCTATTTTTTTTTTCATTTTAGTTTCAATTAAAAAAATAAAATACTTGGCGCAAGTTTACATAAATTTTAGTAAATAAAGATTTAAACGTTTTTCCTATTTTAACAAAAAGAATCAGGTTTACTTTACAAATGTAAATTATTACCAAGAAGAAAAAAAACGGAAAAATATTCTATTAGATAATTCAAACTTCGGAAATAGCAATAATATTATTATCATCATCATCAAATACAGCAATAGTCAACAATTGGATAATAATAAGCCTAAAACAAATCAAACAAAAACAAAAAAGATACATAAAATAAAACAATAATTGAAACAAAACCGTATTAGAATAACATAAAAAAGAAAATCATCACATAGCTTCAATGTAACCAGACAAATAAAAAACCTTAAATAGAAAGGGGGAACAGAAAACCCTCCCATTCACTTAGGATTACTATTTAAATATTGAAGAAAGGATCCAATGAATTATCCACCAACACATCTAACCCACCACCAAAAGTGGACACCGTAGCTGGTCTATTAGTAAATTGATTTGTAGGATAAACAATAGCATCATCAGATGGACTTAATGGTTGTGTAAAACTGGGTGCACCAAAAGTCAAACCACCACCAACACTGCCAGCACCAATATTATTCATACCATTGTCTCTTAAATAATTATTGTTTTGACTATTATCCAAATGAGGAAGATTCTGTGGAGTTGTATTTTGCAGTAGTTGGACTGAACCGGAAACAGCAGCGACAGTAGCCGCAGCTGTAGCTGTAGACTCCATTCGTTTATCAAATGACGAAACTCTAGAATGATTACGCACTGGTTTATGAACACTTCCTCTAGGTTTTTGTTGAAGTTGTATAGATCCAAGGGTCTTTTGAGAATGTGAAGATGAATTGCGTCTCAATGTGGTAAGGATTGGACCAGTGGTTGAATTATTGAATACTGGGTTTATGGCGGTTTGTGGTGAAGAAAGTGAATGATTTTCATACTTGTTAGTTAATGACGTCAATGATGAGGTTTTGCCCAATATTGGTTCACCATTACTATCAGAGAACAATGAAAATGACCTATAGTTGGATGTTGGTGGAGATACCGAACCAGAATTCAATCCATCTTCCTTGTTTGATGAATCACTTTCGATGTCTGATATATCACGGAAAGTATTGAGGGAAAACTGATTTAACATTTGCTGCTGTTGCTGTAGTTGTTGTTGTTGTGGAGAAAATGTCCCTTTTGAAAACTGAGCCGAGTTGGGCTCCTTCTTGATATAAGGTTCATCGACTGATTGGGAAAATATCAGTTCATTGTAATGATCACTAGAAGGTGATTCCAATTCTTCTTTAAACATTGAGGTTCTTCTAAAAGGGTTACTAGTTGGCATTTGTTGAGGAGACGTTACTGGTGACCCAATAAAAGCTTCACCTTTATGTTCAGCAAATAATCTTGACGACAGTTTTAAATTTCTATTGGGGTCGAAATTAGCAGCAATCTCAGTCCCTTGTTCCCACTCAAGGGGTATATTTTTCAATAGACCTTGTTCTTTAATTAGATATGAGACTACTTTGTTTATAGGAGCAACCACACCAGTAGAATTCTGTTCTTCAACATCGTCATGGTGGTCACTAGAAGATGAATTTGGTGTTGATGAAGCAGGAGAAGATTTTTCTTGATCGACCAGTTTTTCTTCGGTAATTATATCGTCAATAAATTGTAAATGTGGTCGTGATAATTCAATTAGTTTTTCCAACAGTCTAGTTAATATATCTAATCTTGCTTCTAAAAGCTCAACATAACCAGATGGATGTTTCTTCTCTTTGGTTTTCTTCTTTTCCGTGAACACACAAATCTTGTTGTCTAATGTACATCTGTTGCAAGGTTTTTTACCGTCACACTTGGTTTTTTTGATCCGGCACGAATCACACGCTTTCCCGACCCGTTTCTTTTTGATGTGGTGAAGTCCCTGTGTATGAGAATGGATTGAATGATCGTCAGACATATTTGGTAAAAAGGAAAGGAAATTTGAAAATTTGAAGCAAGGAAAAAGAAATCAAGCAAATATGTAAATAAAAAATAAAATAAGGGAAGCAAAAAAGAAAATATTATTTGGAGGAGTTATTAGGATATTTTCCTATTAATATTATTAATTATAACCGTTTTTTGTTTAATTATTTTGTCTTAGCCACGGAGGTAAGCTAATTTGAATTATCCGAATTTTTTTTGAATAATTTTTATGTAAAACCACTCGGCTATAAAAAAAAAAGTTGCGGCAATTAATACTCTGTTTTTTTTTCCACCCACTTTTTTTTTTGTTCTCAAAGTGATGTTAATTAACAATGGGCTTCAACAATGACAATAGCAACAATACCCAGAAGAATATTTGGGCCAGGCGAGTTCGTAAATAAAATAAAGCAAGTAAAGAAAAGCAGCTATTTGTATATAGATGTTATCCTATCAGCAACCCGTGTCGGTATAACTACTACGGTTAGTTTCTGAAGCTCGACTTAAATATCTCAAAGTGCGCTGACTAATCAGTATTCTTTAACTGATAGGAAGGAGTGGGGTTGTCGTGAGAAGATTAATGAAAGGCTCTTTTGCACGACCGAAATAAAAGGATTGATGTTGAAATAATCAGAATTGGGATATTTAAACTGTAGTTTTTAGTTTTCTTCTATTGATTTAACTAATGATTGACAAGATTGAATAATGACCTTAATAGGAAACTTTATATATTGATAGATTATATTGCAATAAAACAAAACTAAATGAATAAAACAGTATGTCCGATCAATAAAGAAAATATTCTTCAAGTTGGAAATCAGATAGACTATTTATAGTTTATTCCTTCCAGAATTTTATACTGACAGTTTATGCGTTTAGTAATATCTTACTTACATCACCCTCTAGTTTTATCTATACAAATCTGCAAGGTTTTGTAAATAGTATAACAGCAAGAAAGTGAAAAGAGAGCTCAAAATGAAGAGTTGGAACACAAAGTGGAAAATTAAAAGAGAAAGAACGAAACATTAAAAATCCCAAAGAAGAATTTGGGCAGTATGAAGTTGAGTATGTTTTAAAACACAAAACGCAGAATGGCTTGTCTTGTTGTTTTTAACAAATACTAGGAAATACATATAATAAGTAGAATAATCAAAAAAAAAAAAAGGAGCTTTCCTAAAGATGATTTTGAGTTATTCTCACTTATAATCACTGAGTAGAGAGCTATATGCATAAATATCGAACCACAACTGCTTTAGCGGATGCTGCACTAATTTCTTAATTGTACAAACTCCACGTTCGTGTTTACGGAATTATGGCCAAGAGAGAAAGGAGTTTGAAAAATTTGCGCTTCTAGGTTTTTTTTTTTTTTTGTCATACTCGGATTTTGCAGGTTCTACTTTGATTCTACTTTAGAGCTATACAGACATAAAGAGAAAAATGAGAAAAAGATATGATTGATGGTTGTGCATTGAATTGATAAAGAAGAACCAAACCAATCAAATGATGGTGAATCGATAAAGTGAACGATATTATATAATCTGGTTTTACTTCGGAAATTGGTATAATAATGTTAATCAAATGTACATGTATATCACAACCATTCAATTATCCACATTTCCTACTTATGACAGGTTTTTTTTGTTGCATAATACATGTAACAAACCATTGCACAAGTGTGTGCGAACAACCTCGTTTATACTTTCCAGAAACTTGAAGAACAAGGTGGTTGAAAAATTCTGTCAAATTTATCTTCTTCCTTCCCCTTTGGCTGAAACGTGTCAGTTAACTTTTAGGGTTGTACTAGAGCAGTTATGACCTCAACCTCTTGATTTCTTGTCCAAACATGTAGAGAGATGCTTAGCGAAGTACACAAAAAAAAAAGTCCATAGAAGGAGTTTACCCTAAACTAAAGAGATCTCAAACCCGAAGGTGTGTGTGAAGTTGACTTGCTTTACTGTAATGGCCTCGAGTATAATGAAAGTAAATAATGGGCAAGTGAAGTTAGTGTGCATATAATCTTTCCATACTATTCAATAAACCACCAACCGTAGAAAGCGTGAACATTGTCTGACACATGTTAACGGGAGGTAAAACCAAGCAAACTACTTGAGTTTGTGACCTCCAGCTTTCTCTCTTTCTCCATTCACATTACTGGAGTATTTCATTGTACTCTCCATCTTACTTCATGACTTGCTTAAACGATTACTCGCTTCGATATGAATGTTGGATGGATGAGAAAAAGAAGAAATTCTTGGTTCATTTTTTTCTTAGTAAAACGTTAGTCAGGCCGGTAGAAAATTGTAATTCTAGTGGTATGTTCTGATATAAGCCTTTGCGTATCTTTGTTACTGAGCAAGATTGAAACGGGAAGTATACTAGAAGTATTAGTAATTCTTTGGCATAATTGCTGTTTGTTTTTTAGTTTTCAGTATTTTCTTTTTTTTCTAGTTCTCTTTCACATTGTTTTCATGTTTCCTTTGCCTGTAACAATAGGCGGATACCTCTTTCCACTGGAAACAACACTTACAATGGGGCTAACACCGAAATTTTATTGAGCATCTACGAGAACCAGTTAAAAACAATAGCTAGAATTTACGGAAATGATAAAAATAAAAAATAAAAAATAAAAAAGCATGGCAATACCAAAGCCTGGTACAATTCAAAGTGGCTTATTCAGTATAGCATATTCTTATAATTAAGCTCCTGGGTAATGATAAAGTAGGGCTAATTAAGGAAAATGAAAACAAAAATAGCACCACAAAACAATAATCAACTTAATGTGAAAATTACTGTAAATCAATCCTTGCTTGTTTTGACTAAAAGGTGGAAGAAAATTCTTCTTTGTCTTTATGATTTTTACAAGAGATGAAATTCTTTGTTATAAGAACGATATAATTCTTGACATATTCAAACGATTCTACTATTATTGCATAACGCAATTTTGCATTGACATCGTACAAGAATGAACAAAGAAATTCTTGGACTGATAAGATTGTGTTATTTTCCAGTCATGTTACGATAACAATAAGCCATGTTATTTTTTCTTAGCTTAGATAAACCTCTCAATACTGATAAACAATATGATCTAGATTCCAAGAATTGTTGGTCATGCCGTTGATAAATCTGTATGTACCAATGCTGATATATCACAGAGATTATATTTCCAGTTCTGTGATTGGCTCCATCACCGACGGTTTTTAGCAATGATTCCTGACATCAGTCAGAAAGACAAAACAATATACAGATTATGTCGCAATATTAATTTTGCAATTGATTTGTGCTCTGTATATTCGCATTTTGACTATTACTTTGCTGTATCATGATTTATATAAAATAAAGTTTTGCACAACCACTATTATATTTTCAATGCTCTAATCTAATTCACGTGAATCTGCTTAGAAGACTGTTTTTATTTGCTTTTACTATATAGCTAAGTTTGAGGATGTACACAGTTTGCTGGTACCTTAAACAATGGATAATCAGTATGATTTTCATTCTTGCTGTTTCTTGACTTTTCTTTAAGAAAACTAACATATGGTTAGGATTTGGTGCATAGAGCATGGTAGGTTATGAACTATTGGTGTTGGTATTAAATATTTCTAAACAATTTGTTTTTACTGCCACTACTGCTGCAAACGTGTATTGTGTTCTTTTAAAGTTAGAATTTGATATATCTCGCACGACTTTTTGGGGGCACTCCCTATTTTCATACTATTATGTATAGTGTTTTCTATTAGATTACAGTCTTCTTAGCTATAAACTATATTATAGTTAACTTAGTATTGATTAACATAAAAGTTTTACTACATATTACATTACAAATATTATATCTAACCAAGCTGTGGAGGCTATTATTATCATCTTATAGGAGAGGTGCCAAATATCAATTTTATTTTTTAGATAAAAATATGAATTTAAAAAAAAAACCCCTCGGTTATGCTAAGTACCCGATTTACTAATAACCACTTATTTCTCGAAGCCGAATATTAATTAAAATTTTGTTTCTGAGGCGTCACTATGCGCCAATGTTAACACAGAACCCTTAAGTTGCAAAAAAAAAAAAGAAAGCAATTAACTAAATATTAAAGTTGGTGCCGAGCAAAAAAAAAATAGACTTTTAATGAATTACTGTCTAGACTTTTCCATAAACTTTTGACATTCTATTTTTCCTGTAGCAGTTGCTGATACTAGTCAGTACATGATACTGCAGTACATTCGTTTCTTTTTTTTAATGTGACGCTAAGTTTTTAGTGTTTCCTAGCAGATTCTGAAACAACGTAGGTAATTTTCAATTGAAACCACAATTCGAAGCAGGGACAAAATAAAATAGGCAACTAAAAGAGATAAATATAGAATTAATTCATAATTTGTAAGTGATTAAACTACAAAACTGTTGGTGTAAGGATGTTATGTTTCAGAAATTATCTTGTTTTAGAATAAAAAAAATAAATCGACAGTTGTATCAAGTTTTGTGTTGAAACTTTGCATTGTCTCACTACTCTAACAAAAAATACCAATATCAACCAAAACTGAGCTTGCTTTTTTTTCTTACGAGCTGATGATGATCAGTCCTGCTATTTGAAAAATTGAATAATGAAACCTCTTATCAGGAAAGAATAAGCTGGATTAGATATAAATAACTTTTAGAGGTCCAACTTTGTGAACAATAATTGAAGATGGGCTCATCTTTGCTTGCTTGTACAGTAACTTATATTTTTACCGCCTCAAACAAACATACCAGCTCCTTAAATCAAATGAGTAGCCTCAATTTCTTTCTGCCTCTAATTTAAATCAAAATCTCTAACTTATTTCCTCATATCTGAATTGGCGTACTCCTTATTTTCTAAAAACTGTTTTATAAATAAGAGCTCAAACATATTTTTGTAGTAATTATACTCATTAGGCATCCTGATATTACAAGTTTATCCCAATTGTTTATTGTGCTTGAACAGGATTTGTAAACCACAATTAATTAAAAGTTGGTTGGTAGCGCACAAGTGTATTTTTTTTTTGAGGGGTAAATGATTGACAAAGAAATCTGAGTTTAAGCGGCGCAATTAATGCATAATTGATACACCAACACACATTTGAAAACATTTAGATTATACATATTTAATATCAAAATAAAAAAACTTAAATATCATGCTAGTAATTCGGAAGATATGGAAAGCGGTTTAATAATACGTTTGATGAAAAATAGTTATCAAACATATGCCACACTTCAAAAAAAGTGTCAATTTAGCAAGTTTGATTAACAGCATATTCGGTAAAAATGGGACCTTGAAAACAGGATACATATGACATCAGTATAGCTTGAAAGTTAAGTCTAGAATGCATATTTGAAATGTAGAATTGTGGGTAAGATATAACTCTTCAGTCTAGGATTTTATGCAATTCTTTATGTTTAAAGAGGTTTTTTAGATTTTACATACGTTATGAACAATACACTTGGTTAGCTATAGCAATCAAATTTGTAATACTCTTTTCCGTGGCTATTCTAATTGTCAATATAGCTCTACTTTTAGGGTGTTGTATTTTTTTTTGTTAGTTGCGATTGTTTCAACGCTGGCTCGAATATCCGCTTTGGGGTTTAATTGGTTGCATCAAGTTAAGGCACAAAATTACTGCGAAAAAAAAAAAAAATACCACTCTAGGCAAACAATTTCATGGCCCCTTAATGCTCATAATTGTTTTCCCCCAATTTTTTGAGTAAAAAAACCAAAATATACTTTACACGTTTTAAACCATATTTAGAAAGTTGTAGAAAATTCTTTTATAACACAATATTTACTATTTTCCAATTCAATTAAATTTTTAGTTCGTAAAAGAGTCTAGAACTATTTTTAGTGTAGAAGCTCCAGTATAGTAAGAGTTATAATGTAAATCATTTTCCCTAAATTATAATAATTAACCCTTGAAACGTTCTGTATGTAGAAGAATAATTAAAAGAAAATCAATATCCTTATATTCTGATAGAATATACAGGAGAATAGAGTTTTAAAATTACACAAATAAGCTTTTGTAAAGCAAATAACCCCCAAATATCATATCATTTGCCAATTTATGTTGCGTCTAAAAAGAGGAAATGCATTGATACTTCTTTTTATTAATTTGGAAAAGAAATGAAGAGTAAGAAATTAAAGTAATAGTGACACAATACTACAGATACACCTGACTTTGAATATATTAGAAAAGCAAACTTGGAAACTGATTGGATCTGAGTTTGTCAACTCAATATAATCACCCCGTGGCCATCACCAAGATAAGCGAAATCTTATTATTACATGGTTGACTATTCAACACAAGAGCACAGAAAATACATCAAGGTGGATGCAAAAATAACGAGAGAAAGTTAAATTGAAAATATTGCAAGTCTGATAGATCAATTTTTCAGTAAAATATGTTGTTTTATCAGAATCTAAATATATCAGAATATCCAAGACATACTCGAAAATTTGATTGTATTCAACATACATCATCCCTTAAACTTTTGTAAGACCTAGTGAACCATAAAAAAGGAGATAATTGAAACCTTTCAATAGAAGAAGAAATATTGCATTATGTTAGTTATCTTAAAATATCTATTCCTTAATTAATAAACACTTAACATATATAGATTACTAGCAATAAAATTCCCTATTTTGAGTTGGAAACCATCACTTGTACTTATGTTCAGATAAGCGTACATTAGAGTATTTGACTTTGTGTAATAATGTACTCTTTAGAATCTACCTACACAAACGAATATGCAGTATGGAAATAATGAAAACTGTATTAAGCACTCATAGAATGTTCTTGAAAGACTTTGCAAATATAATAATCAAGCAAGCTTTTTCCTTATCTTCAACATGCAGCTACTCATGTAGAAAATAAAAAGAAACAAAGTAATTATTTGATAGAAACTTGTTAGAAAAGGTGGGTAAAAAAATCCGGTCGACAAAATTTAGGGGGTATCAAGTCTTTTTTTAAGTTAATTTCGGAGTAAACTCAATTTCCCCCATTTTGAAAAATTTTTCAATACTTTATTTTACATAAGGCGTAAAGTATTGATCAAATATTTCACTTTTTCAATCAGAAGTGTTGTAAATACTTGGTTTGTGGATGTCTGGAAAATCAAGATTTTGGGTGGGCTAAGAGATATTTATTGATTGTTTGAGAGATACTAATGGTTGCATCCCTGAAAAGTCAATCTACCAAAATTTAGCAACAGTTTGAAAATGAATTTCAAATAATAATTTTTAAAATTACCCTAAATTGAAACAAGAGCTGGTTGTATGGCACCAGATTTTTGCCTTCAAAATCATGCTAAAACTTTACATATTGTTTTACAAAAAAAGTAGCCAAAATATATTCCATCAAGTCAGAGACATGTATATATTTTACCAGACTCAACAGCAGCTTTTATTGAACATAATGTGGCCAATAATGACAGTCTAATGATAATAATTACACTTCAAAATAACCCCAATTGAAAATGTCGGTTTGTGGTCTTGACATCAAATTGGAGCTGTAGCTCAGTTGGCAGAGTATCGGATTCCAATAGAGGAATTCTCGGTTGTAAACATCCGACGGTCGCAGGTTCAAATCCTGTCAGCTTCACTTTTTTAGATTCACGTCAGTATAATGGTGATTTTTTTTTCAATACTCTACCTAGCAAAACCAACTGTTTCTATAGTAGCATCTCAATTCCATAAAAGACAGAACGATCAATATGATCGTATGTGATGTATCGACCATTTACTTATGGAAAATTTTCCTGCACATAAATATTTCATTATAAACAGAAATTTTTTTTTCATTCTTACATCTCGAATCCTCTGTTGTCAAAGTATCTACCTAACTTAACAGCCAATTAAAGAGGAAGAAGGCAAGAAAACGAAAATGGCCAAAAAGGGGAAATCCTCAAAGTCAACACCAGAGCCAACTCAAACTCTGGCTTCGACAAATACAAAGTCGAAAAAAAAGAAAGACGTGACACCAACACCATCAACTACTGCAACACAAGCAACAACACCAAAACCACAAAGAGGATTGGCAATTGGGGACAATTTTGGATGGACCGGTAAACTTCCTGTTACTTTGCTTAATGAGCATTGCCAGAAACAAAAATGGGGCAAATGCCAATACGACATGAGCAAGAAAGCAAAAGGGTTTGTTGGTATAGTTACCTTAACTTGGGAAAATCCTAAAACTAAAGAGTTGATACCGATCAAGTTCTACCCTAACTATAGTCCAAAAGAGACCACCAATGAAGCGAGACACATGGTTGCCACTTTTGTGTTGCATAGAATAAATTATATAAAAAATATGAAAATGTTGTTACCGATTATTTTCCGTGATTATTGGAATGAATTAGAAGATGAGAGGTTAAAATTGTTAAAAGAAAACAAAGAATTGCACGACAAAAGATATAATACAAATCCATTTACAGTTTATTTACAACAAAGAGAGAATGAGGAAAAGAAAGCAAAGGAAAGACAAATCAAGGAACAGAATGAGTTAAAGACAAAGAAACCCACTATTAGTCTTGGTACAAAATCTTCTACAAACAGTGCTACATCTGCTACTACTAAACCATTGAAGATAGAATCAGATACGAGAAAATTTCCAAAGAAGGTGTGGGAGCAAGCTCCATTTATAGATATCCCATCTGATATAAGAACATCCATTGAACATTCAATACGAAATCATATTGATTGGGTTAATACCGATCAAGATTTGTTAATCAACAACCCGTCAATGGCAAAAACTGCAAGCGAAAAGTTGTCAGCACTTGGTTTCAGAGAATCCCACATTAAGGAATCTTTTAATTACAGCTCAAGGTTTTCCGAATCTTTAGAATGGTTGTTGTTTCACATACCAGAAGATGATCTACCTCAATCTTTTGTGAAGACAGACAAAGACTCTAAAGTGCAATTGAAAATTTCACAAAATTTGGAAATGGAGTATTTAATGAAAAGAATGGCAAATTCTGGATTTGATCAGGATGAGATTCTTGAAGTCTACAATGCAAATAATAACGATGAACACAAAACGTGCGTTGAACTAACCAAGATGCTACTACCACAACCACTCGAGTCTCTTGCTGAACCTGAAAGTCAAGAAATCTGGAATGAAGAAATCGAGGGACTTGAAATGACTGGAATACCAGTGAAACATGAAAAGAATGTAGCCACAATCAAATTGGAACACAATTTCTTAAATGTCAAAATATTCAAGAGCGAAAACTACCCTAACGAAATTCCTGGTATTCACATAGTTGTGTCAAAGAATGAATACACATTGGCAAATTATATCAAATTGGCCATTGTTAGAGAGCTATTGAAATATTTAACAGATCATATTGGTCAATGTATGATTTATACCATCTTTGAATGGCTCAACGACCATGTGAATAAAATTATTGAAAATCCAGGTCCATTGATGACCACAGAAAAAGTTACTAAAAAAGTTGTTGTTAGTCAAAAAGGAAACAAAAAAGATCACAATAAAAGTGTAACATTTATTAGTGATAAAGACATTGAATTAGTAAAAGAGTCATATAAAAAGAGAAAACATTCTGACGAATTTAAAGAAATGTTAATTCAAAGAAGTAAATTACCAGCATTTGCCAAGCAAGAAAGCTTGATGACAGCTATCAACTCTGGTCAAGTAACCTTAATTACAGGAGAAACTGGGTCAGGTAAATCTACACAAGTTGTCCAATTCATTATGGATGACTTGTACTCCAAAGGTGATTTCACAACCAAAATTATTTGTACCCAGCCACGTCGTCTTTCTGCTGTGAGTTTGGCAGACAGAATTTCCAAAGAAAGAGTTGATGAAGTAGGAAGCGAAACTGGATACATTATTAGAGGAGAAAACAAAACCAGCAGCAACACGAGAATCACATTTGCAACAACTGGGGTATTATTAAGAATGCTTCAATCTTCTAAAAAAAATGGGGTCTTAAAAAACATTGGTTATATATTGATCGATGAGGTGCACGAAAGATCTGTGGACGCTGATTTTTTGTTAATATTATTGAAAAAGATGATAAAGAGTATGCCAAAACTAAAGATTATTTTGTTGTCAGCTACAATTAGTGTTGATACATTTATCAATTTTTTCGAAAAACCATTGACACCGTTACACATTGAAGGACGAACATATCCTATACAAGATTTTTATTTAGATTCGATTTTAGCTGAGTCAGAATACAAATTTCAAAATTCAGATGGTGAATTCATCACTCCCCTGGCAGATTCCCATTTTTACAAATCAGGGAATTTGAATTACGAACTAATTGCACATGTAACTCGTTTCATCGATAAACGACTCACACAGGAAGCAAAGCAAGATGGTTCAATTTTAATATTTTTACCCGGGGTTCTTGAAATCTCTAGTACCATTAAAGAAATTAACAAGCTGAGTGACAACAAGTTTATGGCACTACCACTTCATTCAGGTTTGACATCAGCTGAACAGAAATCTATATTTAAGACAGCACCAAAGGGTAAAAGAAAAGTCGTAGTGTCCACAAATATTGCCGAAACTTCAATCACTATTCCAGATTGTGTTGCAGTCATCGATACTGGTAAATCGAAAAACCTTTTCTTTGACCATAAATTAAACACTACGAAATTAATAGAAAGTTGGTGTTCACAAGCTGAAGTTCGTCAAAGAAGAGGTAGAGCTGGGAGAGTTACTGCTGGTACTTGTTACCATTTGTACACTAAGGAAACATTTGAAGCAATGCAAAAGCAACCAATTCCTGAGATAAAGAGAACTAGACTTGAAAATCTTTATTTGGTAGTAAAATCAATGGGTATTTCTAACGTCAATGAGTTTTTATCGAGTGGACTTGATGCTCCCGATAAGTCATCTCTTGATAAGGCAAATCAATTTTTACATGAAATCGGAGCTTTACAAGAAAATAGCCTTACAAAGTTGGGAAATTATATATCATACTTGCCTACAGATCCACAAAGTGCCAAATTATTGATTTTGGGGTGTATATTTGGGTGCTTAGATATATGTTTGACTCTAGCAGCTATAAGTTCTACCGGGAGCCCCTTTATCAACAGTTATGAACAAAGAGACAAGTTGAAACAGATTCAGAAGAAATTTGGAAATGGTCAAGGTGACTTTATTAGTATGGCAAATGCATACAATGCGTATATGAGCAATAAGTCAAAAAGGTTTTTGACAGAGAATTATTTATCTTACACAACTATTAAAGACATCACGTCGACGAGATCACAATATTTGTCTTTGTTAGTAGAACTTGGGTTTGTTAACAGAAAATTAGACGATTCTTGTAATAAGAATGCCGAGAACTGGCCTTTAATTCGAGGCATAATTGCCGGAGCATTTTATCCACAAGTGGCCAGAATTCAATACCCTGATCCAAAATACTTCAAGTCCAGTTCTGGGTCAATTGAGATTGATCCTGATGCTCGTCAAATCAAATTTTGGATTAAAAGTGATGGGGAGTTGCCAGCTGCACGAGTATTTATTCACCCCCTGTCAGTTCTTTTCAATGATAATAATTCGGATTTCATTTTGGACGAGAATTATAAGGACTTTCTTTCCAAAGTCTCGACTGATGATGGTTCCATAGACTATGAGAAAGCAAGAGAACAGTACATGCAATTAGCTGCTCAAACACCCAAGTCAAATGTCCCCATGCTACTCAAAGATGCGTTTGTTGCATACCGGTCGTCACATCACACCACAAAGCTCTATGTGAGGGATTTAACACCTACTAGTACTTTTGCCACCTTACTCTTTGGCGGTGACTTTAGTTACGATTTGAACATCACCCTCGGTCAAACTTCGCCTGGTATCGTCATTGATAATTGGTTACCAATTAGAACCTGGTGTAAGAATGGGGTTCTAATCAAACATTTGAGAAGACTCATAGATTCAGTAATCGACGAGAAATTATCTAACCCTGAATCACCCTTAGATGAGGATATATTCAAGGTCATAGAACGAATTATAAATTTATAGGTTCTTTAGAAAAGATTATATACAATAAAGGTATTATGTCTCTTATCGACGGATAGTTTAAAGTGGTGAGTGTAGAGTCATTTCTTTGGCCAAGTACACTACTTTTTAAGTCCACAGAAAAAGAAGTTCAGAAAAAAAAACAGAACAACAATTAAAAATATGAAGAACTAAAACCAGCTACATCCTTCTTTCTTTTCAGTACAAATCATTCATTAGTAAATTAAATCATGGATTCATCAGCAGCTTCATCACAGGAGAAAAGAGTCGGGACATCTACACCAGAAGCAGAGCTCAATCCTCATAGGGCGAAAGCGTTACTTGCAAAATTTAAGGAGGAAATGGCTTTAGCCAAAGCAGCAACAGATCCTCAAGAACGGGAGAAACATTCAGAACTAGTGGAAAAGATAAAACGAATATTAATAAGATATCAAGAACAACAAAAACAAGCTAAAAATAATAGCCCTGCTACCAAGTCAAATTTGACGAACCAAGATTCAACTACAAATACACCTAGTCCATTGGCCACGAACAACAATAGCGCCACTAATGTAATAGAACCGAAAACAGAGACCCCAGACTCTACACCAATGGAGCAAAAACCTATACAAGCCCCTACACCGCAACACCCAAATAATGCATCAACATCATCAGCAACAATGCTGACAACACAATTCCAACCCCAACCTCAACCTCAACAACAAACGGTCACAGTTGAAAAGTATAATCATGTGAAGAATACTTTAAAGGATATGTGGAAACAAGTCAAGACTTTAGAGGCATCATCTATAAATGAAACACAAACTAAAAAGGAAGAAATTGATCGCAAAATCACTGAATTGCGTAATCAAATGCAAAAGTACCATACAGCAGCATTACGTATGAAGAGTAAATTGATTGAACAAGGGACAATACCAGCTAACTCAACACCAATTGGATCACCAACACCAGTCTCTAATACGGATCCAACCCCAATTGCCAATACTACAAATACATCAAACGTGACACCACCAACAGAGAAAGCGGAGGAAAATAGTAAACCAAATGTCAAACCACCAAGCACGACAACTACAACTACATCTAAGTCGAAACCCAAACCATTATCTACTACAGCTACCAACTCAACCACAAAAACATCTACACCATCCAAAGGTTCAGGTTCATCTAAGTCAAACAATCGTTCAAGTAGTCAGAATACACCAGGTACATCAACTTCAGCCTCAGCAACAAAAACAGCATCAGTATCAACAGAAAAAGATGCTCCACTTACTGCGACAACATCGACCTCAGCTGTGGCACCAGCTGCTGCTACTGTTGCTGCTACAACAGCCCCTACTGCTGCCGCTGCTGCCACATCTTTATCAACTGCGTCGGCTATTACCACAAAAAGCACAGCTGATCCAAAAGTAACACCAAGTAACATACCCGACAATGATGGCAGAGTGTTGACTAAGAGAAAGTTAGTGGAGATGATAAATAATATCAGTATTGATCAAGGAGATGCCAAAATTCCTATTGATAACGATGTTGAAGATATTTTCCTTGATTTGGCTGACGAGTTTGTGAGAAATGTGGTACAATTTTCCGGCCGTTTAGCCAAACATAGAAAATTGGATAGAATTGACGTAAGAGATGTGCAATTAAATTTAGAAAGAAATTGGGGGTTGAGAATTCCTGGATATTCTACTGATGAAATAAGAGCAGCAAGAAAATGGCAACCTGAAGGTGAATACGCTGAAAATGTGAAGAAAATTTCCAAATTAAATAAAGATCAATAGTCCCCGGAGCTGCCTGTACAATTACACTATATACACAAAAACTTATTTACTTGGGTAAACTATAATTTCCGTTTTGAAAAGCAATTTTGGAATTTTCTACTAATGAATCAAGATATTCTTCAAGTAGACTTTCACTAACATTGGCAAAATCGAGCTTATCTTTTGGAACCATTAAATTAAGCAATGTTTTCATTCTTTCAAAATTTATCAGGGTTATATTTTGTAATATTGTAACAATATAAGATTCAATAATAGCAATCTCTGAAAATTTATCTTCCATTCCAGATTTAACTGACGTTAGATTACTAGTAGCACTATCGATTCCATGTTTTGAGCTTTCTGCCTTTTCTGGAAACACATTTCCCTCTTCTTCTTCATCATCATCATCGTTGACAATATACAAGGTTTTCGTTAATTCCATAAGTACACCCTCTTTCACCCAATATGCCAACCCGTTGGAAACCATATATTCTGACATGTTCAATGTTTGAGCTATGTAACTCACTGATAATTCATCTTCTTTTTCATTGAACAAAGAGATTATCGATGCTTTATCTGGAGTGACTTTAAAAACTCGAGGACCACTTTTCTTAAATTCTAGTTGTAATGTAACCAACCCTAAACTTGGTAATAATTCCAAAGTTCTACCATATTTCTCTTGAGCAAATTTATCTTTAAACAGTTGAAACTTGTCCTCGATTTCTTTGGGAACTTTAAAATTGTTAGCATCGGTATTTATGTTCTCCAAAATACTCGACCAATATAAATGAGATAATACAGAAGTATTGAAATTGGTATTCCTCGTGTTCCTGACAAACAAATCATTTAAATATTCACTTTCCTTTATGTCACGAATCATAACATCCAAAGTGGCAAAATTTTGCTTACCAAATCGGGATTTTAGCAAATTCAAATTCAGTTCAATTTCTTCCACGTTATAATCCTTCAATTTGATTAAGCTATCACCAAACAACCTTGTGAATTCATCAATGAAAATATCCTTGGAGTCAAATATCGAGATCAAGGACTCAATTATATCACTTACTTTACCTTTCTTGAAATCAGGTAATGCATCAATAGGATCAGGCTGCCAATTCAAATCAAGCAAATCTTCCAACACATCTTTTGAATGATCATGTTTTGAACGGTACTTGTTACTTGGATGACGTAATTCGCGAGCCAATTCAATCAATTCATTATTAGGAGAAATATCAAGTAATCCATGCACTAATTTTATAATAATATCCTCTCTCGTTTTCAAATATTGTCGTATGGGCCTCACGACCTTATCGAGCAATACACCTTTTGGATCAACAATTAAAAATGATTTTATAGTCTTGATATAGGTGGTTATGACGTCAATGGTATTGGCGCCGGCATGCAAAATATTCTTATGACAGTAATCGATAAAACTATTTACCAATTCAGTTCTCTGTGCTGCTTGAATATTAACTGAATGATCAATAGCACACGAAAGCAACGTTAATTCATATTGTTTCAGATTAAATTTAACTTTCAGTAAACAGTAATGTAATTCGTTTAGCCCAACTTGAGATTCAGGATATTGCAAAACCATAGAATATATTTCTTGGATTCTTAAATTTATTAGTTCATCATGTGCAATTCTCACCAATTCATAAAGATAAACATTATTCATTGAATCTGTCAAATTGGACGATGTGGTATAGCTAATCACAATATAAAAATTTGGATAAATTTCATTTTGAATGAAATTGTTGATGGTTGATAGTAAAGGTTTATTCCATACATTTCTACTATATGTATTTGTAAAATGTTTGATTTTATCAATGGATAATTTGATGACAATTTCATTCAACAAATCAGACATGCCAATTGATGCTAGAGTGGAAATTATATCAATCAAGTTCAATGTGATCGATGACAGTGGGTTACTCAAAGTTGCTCTAACATATAATGATTCTTCAAAAAATTGGTTCATCTTGGCCCTGAATGACGATTGTTCATTAAGCAAATTACACGTGATTATAAAACTGAGTTTTGCTTGAAATTTTTTATAAACATTATCAGATAAATTGAGATATTCAAATTGAGAATTGTAATAATGTAGCAAAATCTTAATTATATTAACGTATTCAATAAATTTCAAGTTCTTTGTGACGATCGATTCAAAAAATTGTGAGACTTTTTCATTGATTGTGTTAATGTATAATTCAATGAATTGGATCTGATTGACTTCATCCTTCAAGCACCCACGAATAGCTGATTTCACTCTTTGTGACGGTTCCTGAACTCTTAACAATAACAAGGGGGAACCACAATCCTGATACTTGGTTAAAGAAGTTGCTGGTATATAAGGAGACAACCAATCTAATAAAATCTGTATATCATTGTCGAAATCTGATGTGGTGTTGGATAGATCAGTCAAGTTGGGGAACGGTATAATTGATGATATTGAATCAGCATTGATTTCTGCCTGTGTATCCATTTGTGCATTAAATTGGAGTATGAGTGGAAATAGGAAAGAGAGGTGAGCTCGAAATCAAAACAACACGCTTGAGATTGTATGTGATAAAATATAAACCACAACAGAATTTAGTTCGAGATGCACGTCCCCCCCCTCATCTTGTGGCCAAAAAAATGGGCCTAGATTTTGTTTGCGACAAATTGTGGTCGCCCGACGTACCCAAAAAAATCTAGTGCTGGAACCCACCCACACAACACACACTTAATTTTTCCTTTTTCCCACGACTAAAAAAATTTTAACCTTTTCGAATATACATCAAAATTGAAGATTGCCTTACTGCCAAAATTTGTTTGAGAAATAAAATTCTACATTCCCAAAACAAACTGATACACACAGACAGACAGACACACACACATACAAACTTATATATAGACAATTGTATATTCAAAATTCCAATGGTATGTTCCTGTTTCAATTTTAATTTGTATTTTCTTTCTTTTCATAAAGAAAGTTATCTTTTATTTTTAGTAGTTCACTCCATTTTTACTATCTTATTAGATACATCCCATTAGGTAGAACTAACTAGAAGTTAATATTTATAACAAACGACGTGTCAAATGAGTAAATTACTAACATCATTCAAGTCAAGTAAAACTCAATTAAGACAACAGTTTTGTGAATTAACTGGTACTTCTAATACCACTGCCACAAAATATCTAGAGAGTGTCAGATATGATTTAGCAAGAGCTATAGACAACTATTATAACAAGCATCCTAACAAAGCCCAAGTAACGAAAAAACCGGTCAAAGTTAAAATAGATGATCGTTTAATTCAAATTTTTGACAAATACAAAGACAGTGAAGATCCAAATAAAATAGATATTGAAGGGACATTAACGTATTTGGGAGATTTGGGTATTTCACCTGACCAAATTGAATCCTTATCATTAGCATTATTATTAAAATCACCAAAGACAGGAGTTTTCACTCGAGAGAATTTTTTACATATTTGGCAATATTACCAATGTTTTGATATAGGAGCAATGAGTGAATTTATAACCCGATTCAATAAGGATTTGGTGAATAATATTGGTGGATTCAAAGATATCTCTACTGTATCTGATGATGAGAACAAACTGGTTCCTTTAAAATTTCAAGATTTGTACAATTTTACATTCAAGTTTTCATTGGAGACAGAGAGTCAGAAATTTTTGGATTTAGATACAGCTATTGAATATTGGAAGTTATTATTGCCAATAATCACCGAGACTTATAGTAAGGACAATAAACTTGATGAAGAATTTAAAAATCACGTGAATGAAAGAGTTGAACAATGGTTTAAGTTTTTGACAGATACTGAATATATGACCAAGAAATCTATTAGCTATGACAGTTGGTCAATGTTTTATTTGTTTTTCAAGGAAATTGTTTTAATTGATCCTATAAAATTCAAAGATTATGACGAAATGGCGGCATGGCCAAGTGTAGTTGATGAGTTTCTTGAATATCTACATGATTTTGAATTGTTATGAATTTGTTTATATTTGTATTGTCATTACTGGAATTCTATTTCTTTCCTGTCAAACATGTACATACATTCATATAAATGGAATTTAATAGAATAAAAACAATGAACATATATTTCAAATTGTCAATAAATTAAAATAAATAAATAAATAAATAAATAAAACAAACAAACAACACAAAGAAATAAAAATCTATCTAAAGGGTGTCTTCACCCCCTAACTAAAACAAAAAAGGAAATAGTAAAATCTAAAAATCGAAATGAAGTTGTCATTAAATGTGAATTCCCCAGGGGGTAAAACAAGAAATCCTTAATTCAAAAGGCTATCTATACTTGATTTCCTCAAAGCAAGTAAAGTTTTGGAAACGTCTTGATCAGTTAATTTGAGCAATACTCCTCTATCATTATCATTGTTTTCGTCGCTGCTTGCACTACCTGAATTCACAGTTTCTGTGTTTGCCAGACCTTCATTTATCTTTTCCTCTTCCTCTTCTTCTGGTATTCCACTTATGAGTCCCTTTCTAGGTATGTTATCATTTAAAGTTGAGTTTGGATTGACTACAGGATCTGGTAATGAAAACTTTACTGTATTTACCGCATTATTGCCAGCCATATAACTTTTGCTACCACTTAAGGAGGAAGACGATGAAGGTGAATTAACGATACTGGTTGATAATGAAGATTTCATTGGCATGGTAAATGGTGATGGGTTTTGAGATTTGATACAAACAGTTTGTGGTGAGATTGGATTGGAATTTTTTCTATTATTTAATTGATTATTGCTGGTGGAATACTTGTTCAATATTGATAGTATTGGAGTCAACTCAGGTGTTGGTAACAGCAGTGATTGACGACTAGAAACAATACTTGATGTTCTGGAAGGTAATACAGAAGAATTAGAATAATGCAACGTGGTAGTATTGTTAGTAGAACTGGTCTCAGAAACAGGTTCATTCTCTTCTATTATTGTTTCTGGTGATTCTGTATTCACTGATCTACCATCTAGGTCTTGCATTAAATCTTTGAAATTAAAATCTTTATCAATATTTCGATACTGGTTAACGTTCAATGGAACTTTTGCAAAGTCAATATCAAAATCCTCGAATGCCTTCAATTTTTCAGCAAGTATTCCTCCATTAGTGTCTTTTGCACTAATCAGTGACAATAATTGGTGTTGCTTTTGTATAATGTGGTGCAAATATAAAATATATTCAACGGAAGATTTGAGAATTGTGAGTTTATACATTCCATCAATCTTATTGCCATTGTTATTACTGTTTGTTGAAGCCTTTTTAGTTGACGAAGTTGGTGTGGCAGAACCACCACTGGAACCAGTATTACAGTTTCGACAGGCCGGGATCAAATATTTTAAAGCTTCAAATTCACGATTGATTTTTATTCTTCGTCTTTTCTCAATAATTGAATGTAATTGTTTAGTTTCATTTTTACGTTTTGCTAATTCTTCAGAATCGATATTTGCAGTTGATCTTCGTCTTTTTTTCTTATTTGGTAGACCTGATCCGCTTTTGGTGGTGCCGGAAACCTCTATTATGGGGGACGTAGGAATTGATCCGGCATCCGATGTGTTCGAGCTGCCATAATTATTATAATCATTGGTTAATATTTCGTAGTTGTTGTTATCATCTTCGGGATCCAACTCTTTGTTTAGTTGTATAATAGTAGTTTTCAAAACTGGTGGTGAAGGTAAACTCATAATTAATATGTGGCAAGAACAACAATACTGTCTATAGATATATGGGTATGGGCAAATACAAAGATGGTTTACCTGAGAAAATAATAAGATTCAATAAATATATAATTTATTGTTTCAAACAACTTTACAATTTTACAATTTTACAAATCGGTTAAGCTATATATATATACATGAGAATATATTATATTTAACGTGCGTGATAAGTATAGAATGAAACGAAATAATGAACGATAGAAAGATATAGAAATAGAAGCAACGTGGGGATCGTACTTTTTCTTTCTTTTTTTTTTTCTCGTACTAACTAACCCACGCACGCACACACACACACACACGCACACGCACATTAACAAAAACAACAACTATAACAACCAACGCATCTTGTCTTCTGACAATATTTTTCAACCTAATTTCTCAAGATAAATTACACAAACTAACTATACTTGTTGCATTATCTTCTTATCATTAATGAAAGTTGCCCAGATACTTTTGACACAGTTCAATTTAGGTTCCTACACTTTCATTATAGATTTTATACCACATTAAGGGTATTACTCGAGAAGCTTTGAAGTATCAATAGTAGTAGTTCTTGATTTCAGAGAAACGGAATCATCAGAATATCAGACGACAGTATTACTGAAGAGAAGTGAGTGAAGTTTCCCGAAATGGGACAAAATTAATTAAACAATTCTTGATCAACGTTTAGGTTCTTTTTTTTAATATTTTTCCTTTTCTTCCTTTTTCTTGTTTGCCAAAATTTCAGCACACGACAATAAGAAATTTCTTGACTAGTGGAAGATTTCCATTTTAGTTTAGTTTTCTTTTTTTCAATTAATTATCATAAACTATAATAATAACTAGCTACATTTGTTCCCTCCTCCGCCACTTTTTTTTGTGAGATTTACAAATTACCATCAGTTTTAACAATTCCACACCCTCCTTCTTTTGGAACTGTTCCTCTTAATATGTGTACCCTTTTTCCTAATCAGTACAAACTTAAGACACGTTTCTAGTATCCGCTAGTATCAAATATTAACCCCCTAAAAGAAAATCCGATATCACTTCTGAAAATAATAAAAAAAGGCGTTTGCTTGATGAAGACAACAAAAAAAAAAGAGAAGGGGCCCACGTTTTCTATATGACACAAAGTTACCAATGTGACACAAAATGCCATTATTGTCTTAGGCACACTACTCTTTTAAGCCGAATGAAAGTGGCGGGATTAAAGAAGGACATTCATTTAACAGGAAAAGCCGGCTCAATCGAGATAAGCATTGTAAGTATCCTTATTGTTGTATTTGATCTGTTGATTTATTCAACATTTGGTATAATAAAATGTTCCAACTTAGCTTTTAGATTTATTTCTCTTTTGACGAGCCTGATGATAGTTTTTATGGAAACTAATTAAGTTGTTTGATCAAACTACTTTCATATCCCGTGACACTACGGATATGCGTAAGCTATTTCAAACTGGATTGGAAATTGTTTAAAGAAACCTACATTTTGTGTTTGTTCAGTATCATTTGTCCACATTTCATTCATTCTAATAGTTATGATTGTAATTTTACTTGTTATCATAACCCAGGTTTGCAGAAAATCCGAAGTGACTTAACAACAAAGCAAAAATTGATAGTATGTTCATCTCCTTTCATTATGTTCTCTAATACATGCACCATATATGCTAACCACTGGTGACTATCTCATATACCCAGTGGTTTTTCTCTGATTTGATTTCTTTAACATTTGTAGAATCCTGTAATAAACCAGTATATCTTACCTACTTTATAGTGTAATGTGCTTAGACAGACATATTTAAGTTCGTTGATGACACATTTACATTTAAGTAATTTGCAACCTTTTTTTTTTCGTGTGGCCAAAAAGTCAAGATTCTCGTGTGTGTGTTGGCTAGAATTCCCTTTGTGTTGTCGTGGTTTGCGATAAACTTTTGTAAGATTATAAATCAATAAAAGGAGGCTGTCAACGTGCCCAAATACTATAAATAAACATATGTGTATTAAAGTGAATTACAAACCTTCACTTTCAGATCTAACCAGAAACCTTCGTGCATGAACCATCGGTGAACATAGATATTCCATGTGTTCTTAGCTTCTGTATTTCATTCATTGATGCGTTAGAAAGACTTCTATTTGCTTCATTAAAAACTCAAACCAAATCTGATTCTTGGATGAATGATTCTTCATTTGAAAGAACTTTTTTTTAAAAAAGATAATCAATTGAGTAAGCATAAATAAAAACTAAAAAAGTATAATTTTCTTCATCTTGATTATGCTTTGCCTTTTACTTTCTTTCGGGGCCTCGTGGGGGTGGGGGAGGGATTAAAAATGATGAAATGCGTATTTGGGTGCATATTCATAGTTTATTCCAATAATGCCTGACATCGTGTGGATAGTCAAGATTATTTCTCTTCAATCATTGTACTTAAAAATGTTTTAGTTGCCCCTCGACAATTGGTAATATATGTTTCTCATTCTAATCAGTTGTAGTGCTGTTACTGTCATTAGATCTTTTCTATCAAGCATCCATCATGACGGACTAACCTCTTAGTTAACTCCGTAATAAAAGCCTTTATAACTATGAAATAGTCAAAACAAGATGAAAACCAAATCAAAATCTTAATTCTAAATGTTGTCAATTATCTATCACATAAGGATTTAGTGTATATGATTTTCTGGTCTCATAATCTCCACAAACATAAATTTCAAAACAAAATAGAGACACTTTTACAACCAAAAAAAAATAATTAGAGCTTTTGTTTAATTACAATCAAGTCATTATTTATTTTTTATACTTTTTTTGACGGTGATTCTATTTTGTCAACTTCAATAATATATATAACTCGAAGAATTCAGTTTGTTGGGAATCCAAACTCAGACGCTATCATAATTTAAAGGAAGTTTTTCATCAACACAAAACTAATACAAAAAAACATTAATTATGTCAACGTTTAAGCGCTTATTACCCGCTCCACCCCCAAGTAAGAATGCATGGGGAGTTAATCAATCAATTGATGGTAATGATCCCAGCACAATCACTCAACATAACGATAATAGAACCAATTTATCGTCAAGAAATTCAAAGGAACAAAAATGGAAAAACAATTCATATTATAGAAATATTCAATTCACAAATTTGACTGATAAACCCCCAAATCTAACTGAAGACATCGAGATGATATCCAACAATATGAAATTCATTTCCTTTTCTCAATCCCCCATTTTGCCACCAACTAGAGATACAGGTACAACTTCTGTACCGTTCCCAACATCAATCTCAGATTATAACTATAAGCTCGCCAATATGGCTAACACTAATGATAATCACAAATACACCCATCTGGGAAAATATGAAAATGTGACAGAAGAAGACGACAGAGAGATCCTTATTAGCGTTGGGAAAAATACAAAAATCAAAAAACCCAAATTTCCAAAATCCACCAAGATTAAAGGTGGCACTGGATGGTATAAGTATAGGATCAGTGGTGACAGTCCCAAAGAAATACCGGCATATACCACAAACGCAATAAACACATACCCTATACCATTTGAAATTCTACCATTCGAGGCTCAACCATTTGACATTATCCCGTCTCCTCATGACTCGATCACCACCAGTATTGGCTCGGCTCTGTCATTTCCCAATTCTGCCCCACCAATGGTATTTTACCCGCAATTTGGAATCCCAGTTTACCAAATACCAATTTTTAATGAAGGACATCCATCTTCATCTTTACCAATCTCACCAATTTCACCACTGCTACAGTCTCAACAATCACACTCATCACCAATATTCCCACCACCACCATCATCATCGTCTCAACTACAACAACTTTCATCTGCAATTACTGTTAAAAAGGAAAATATTAAGCATCAGATTGAATACTACTTCTCAACTGAAAATCTCTGCAAAGATACTTATCTAAGATCTTTATTCAATAAATCTGATGGTAGTATTCAGTTAAGTCAATTGTTGAGTTTCAACAGAATGAGAATGCTTACCAATAATGGGAAATACACAAACTTGGTTTTGGAATCCATTGAAGAAATACCAATCTTGGAATTATTGCTTGATGAAAATGATAAAAATAATGATAGTGTGCGACTTGTGAACTGGAAGAGTTGGATTATTTAAAAAGAGAATATTCAATCAAATCAATCAGTTGCTGTACAGCGTGAATTTTTATCAAATTGTTTACAACATTTGTATCCCCATTTACCATTTTCATAATAACTACCATAAATATATTTGTGATTTAAAAACAATTTATCTTCAAGGTGTCCCGTTTTTTTCAGCTCTTTTTCATCCGATTCTGTCGAGGCATTATATTTTTCCATAACTTCTTGTTTGCTTTGTATCGACTTTGCTAGTTTTTCATTTTGCAATTGTTTGGATTTCAACATCATTAATGTAGGACTTGCTTCAAGACTTAGACTCAAATCAGTTTGTGGAACGGTTTTCGGATTTTCTTCACCATAAAATTCTTGTTTCAATTTAGCCAATTTCCGATCCTTTTCGTGCTCATTATCAAGCTCTTGGGCCATTTTCTGTAGTTTCATCAACTCATCACCATCACCGGTTAATTTTTTCACAAATTGATTTCTCTTATTTAAGAACCCCTTTGCTGAGTCTTTAGCTAATCTAGATTTAGGGTCGTATTCAATTCTTATTTCATTGTTAGGGTTAGAAGTGATATTATAAATATACGCTGGTATATCTTGTCTATCTCTAAGCATTTTCTCCATGGGATCTTTTTTGATATTTTTCTTCATATCTTTTTTATCCAACTCTAATTCAATTAATTCCAATTCATAATCAGTATCATCTGAATCATCATTATCTTGGGCTGAGGCATGTTTTCGAGATTGCTTTTTGTCATTCCAATTTTTCAAATGCGTTAGCCATTCTTCAGTTGAATACCCATACCATCGATCTCGTTTACTATCATAACTTTCATTTTCTTCTACTCTTATTGTACCTTTAAATTCATCTTTAATGCCTGTCCCCGATTGTGCTATACTATTATCGATTATTTCTCCCGTTTTCCGTTGATGTGCTAATGGATCATGTGCTGTTGTTGTTTGGTCTTGGGCATCTTCTTGTTCAGGAGATTTGTTGATGATATCTTGTTGATATCTTGGGGTTTCTAATATATATCGAGGAATATATGGGTTTAACTCGCCGTTTTTTGGTTGATACTTTGGCATATTGTGAAACTGTTGGTAAAAGATGATTTGGGTAGAAGTTGTAATTGTAGGAGATATTTTTGTTTGTCAATATTTTTTTTTTTTGAGTGGTGATTTTTTTTGCTGCACTAACGAAAGAATTGAATACCAGGGTATAGTTTATGACACCTTTATTGTTGTTTATCTAGTTTAAGCAAACTCATGTCAAGTCGTTCGATTACTTGCCAAACCATGTTTGAGTTGTTTCAAATATACCGGACTAATAATTTTTAAAAAGAGACCAATATCCTGAAAGGATGTGTTCAAAATTATACGTTTTATTTTGTTTTTGCAGCCTCTGTTACTCATACCAAATGCAAGACAAAGATGTACTGCCAATCAATAAAACAAGATTAATTTCTAATTCTACAATATAAACCCCTTCAGGTGTCTTGATATTGAGATTCTCATATATATTTTACTTAAAACCCTTTCCATTCATCTTCATCTTCATCGTCATCGTCATCATCATCACCCGAACCTTCGTTGTCACTATCATCACTATCATCAGCTTCAATAACACCCCAATCTTTCAATCTTTCATCATTCAAGACTTCTTCAGCACATTTTTCTCTCAATGTTTTCAATTGTGCCAGTTTATTCAATTTTTGGAATGGCTCGAGTAGTTTTAATACAGGAACTTCTGATACAATATCGATTTTTTTACCAAGTAGTTTAGTTTTATCTTCTAAACTGGCATCATTATCCAAATCATCGATTTCTTCTTGAATATCTTCAAACATGACTAATTCCAATTCATCTATAAATATATCACACAAATGATAAGGTAATCCCATGCTGACATTTTTTTCACCACTTAATACGCTTTGATGTAATACATTGACCCAGTTTTCCACAAGTTCTTCATCCCAATTATTTTGTTTCAAAAATTTGAAATTATGTCTTAAAATTCTTCTAATTAATAAATAATATTTATCGACTCTCCATTGATCAATATTTGGCCATTCAATACTTATAATATCGAAAAATGCCAACACAAATTGAGGAAACAACAGAACACTAACTGTTTCACTATATAATTTACCCAAGTTTTCAGCTAATCTTTCTTGTGCTTTAGATCGATCACAATACCACATTGAAAAATATAATCCTTTCCAAATTTTCTTCAAATCCAATAATGATAGATCTTTCTTGGAACCAAGGAAATTCTTTAATGATTCCAATGCCGAATCTCTTGTTGGTTTGTCATTGGATGCTAGTTTCTTGACAAAACTTGAGGTTTGTGACATTATTGTTGTTGGTGTGTAGAAGAGGAATTTGATATATTCTTGATTTTAGATTATAATAGAGATGTGTCTGAGGTGGAGATTTATAGCGATGAGAGAGAGATGAGGTTTTGAAATTTTTTTTCCCTTACTTTGTCTCGCTAACCACCTAAAACACATTTATATGCTCAATTTTGCTCAATTCAGTTTAAAGCGGAAAAAATAAATGCGCCTGTATATAAAGGAGGTTGGTAAAGGTAATGAAACCAACACAGAAATCAAAATACAAGTATAGTAATCAACACTGTGTCCAATAGTCTTAATGAAGATAGTTTACATGCAAATACAAGTTCTTATTTATGAACCGCTTTTCATCCTCCAAATATATACTATCGAATCAAACTCCACATCAGCCATAACAATTCTGCAACTCTCATAATAACAAAAAAGATGATTTCATGTATTTTGATAATAATAATAATTATACAATTTCTATTTCTATTCTTTTGCCTTTCATCAAATAGAAAATAACCTGATTTTTAATAAATGAACTGAATTAACAAAGAATAATATGCGTATTTCCTTAGGATTCTGTTAACTTTATTTCAATTTTCCAATTTCAATAGAATTACAGGATTTTATTCACAATTTCTCTTTTTTCTCTCTCCTTTCATATCTAAACAATCAAGTATCTGATTGGAATATGAACCAATTTAACGGCATAGCCGACAACACCCATCATAATGAAACCAATACCAACGGCTCTAATAATTTTCAAATATTCTTTTTCATCTGGTTTTTGACATTTCTTTACAAATGCACTTCCATCTTTGAAGAATTCAACAGGAACTTCAGTTAATTTTTCTAATCCTTCAGCAGCCATTGTGATTTAACTAGTTGTGATTGTAGGTGTAGTTGATAATATATGGTTTAAAAAGATCAGTTGTGAAAAAAAAAGGACAACTAGAATTATTCCAACACTCGACAATCAAAAAAAATGAAAAAATTTGAGAGTAACAAATTACGTGGTCTCTCATTTTTCTGTTGTGGTTACTGTATTTTGGACAAATTTACACGCACTGTAAAACTCCATCATTACCACACATCCAGCTCCAAGTCTTGGTTGTAAGTATTAAATAAATATCTATTACTATAACGTAATACCTATAAATATAGTTCTTATTCACATTAAATCTAAAAACGAATCATTATCATTATCATCAGATCTTAAATTATTCATAAATTGTTCACGTCTTGTTTCCAATTTTTCTTTATAATACTTTATTCTATCATTTGCAACCCAATCTTCTAATTCCAATCTCATCTCATTATCTAGACTCCATTCATTAATTAATGGTTCGATATGACCAATTTTCAATTGTTCCCCTTTATAGTCAATCAATGCTCGTAGAGCATCAGTATAAAGCACCCGTATTGATTTATCAATATCATTAGTTGGGAAAAATCCCAAGTTACCTCTTTTGGTAAAAGATTTTGCATCAACGTGATATAATTGGTATTTTTTTAGTAAAATCGATAAATAATCGTAATATTTCTGTTCGGTTTCCACTTCTGTAGGAATGATATGTTCTTTTAAGAAATTCAAATACAATTTATAAATGTAATTTGAGAATCCAAAATTTTCCTCTTCTTGGTGAATAATTTGCCAAATTTGATTAAATATATCACATCTTTCAACTTTCAATTTGTTTAAAAATTGCAAATAACCTTCATAATCAAAGTCAACATCGTTTGTGAGTTCTTGTAACGTTAAACTTTCCACACCTTCTCCAATATAATTACTTTGTTTGAGGAAATATTTCAATGCATTCTCTTCAGTAAATGATGTTGATATATTTGCCCAGTGGAATACTCGTTCCCAGAAATTTTTATTAGCGAGTTGAGTATTATCCATTTCATCATATATTTTTTGGAAATTGTTGACGTATTTGATAGCATAATAAAATTCTCCATTATATGCTAATGATACAAATAAGCTGCTTAAAAATTTCAAATCTGGATATAAACGATCGAATTTGGAAAGTTTGGTTCCACTCAATTGCCCCTTGCTATTGATACCCCATATAGTTTCCACATATTTCTTCAAAATGTCAATTTTCCCATTGTATCCAAAATGCTGCACTATACAACCATGGAATTCTAAATCCAAATCTGACCAAACTGAACTATCTTGAATGTCTTGAATTGAAAAATTAACGTGTTGGCCAATATATCCTCTTCTATACATAGGGTTATATGATATGTTTGACAATTCTGTAGGTTTAATGATCCATAATTTGTTATCCCCACCGGCTTCCATTCTGAAAACCAATTTCCATAATTCAGGGGTCATTTTCAGTTTGTACAGTTCATCACCTCCTTGATACTTTCTAAAAAGTTTAAACCATCTAGACGCAAGATCGACTTTAAAATTACTCAATTCAAGTCTAATTAAATTTTCGAAATCACTAACACTCAATTTAGACCCCGTTAAATTCCCACTAGCATAAATATCTTTTCTTTTCTCACGATCATAAATGTGTTCCCTACTTTTGTTGGTATCATATAAAATATTGCTGTATATATTTCTGATGGATTTAGTAATATCATGAGGCGTGAATTTACGTTTAGATCTTGATGAAGAATGGACCTTAATTGAGTTTAAAATTGGTGTCAAATTGTAATGTCTAAATATCGATAAATGCCCAAAAGAAATTATCTCACCTAAATAATTAGAAACAGTTTCATGACCCAATACTTTCATCATCCCCTTGATGTCTTTACTAGACCACACTTCGAGAATCTTGATTAAATTGGGATAATCTCGTTGATCTCTTAACAATACCAATTCTTGACGAATTTGATCATCACGAGAATTATTGCTGCTATGAATATCTGAAAGTAAAACTGAACTTAGTCTGTATGATTCTGTTAATTTTGCTGAAGGTAAGTTTTTTAAAATTTGCTGAATAGTAGATGAGTTTGGTGTGGTTGACGATTTTGTGGTGGTCGAAGCCACTACTACCGATTCGGTCGAGTTTGTATGTTGTGAAGATATATCTTCCACACCAACTGCTATCGACGAATAAGATCGGAGAGATTTGGATAGCGTTATAACATGCTTGTTGGCTCTAAATATTCCCAGCATTTCCAAGTACTAAAGAATTGATATGACACTCAGAGCTAGTTGATTGATTTCCCCAACTCGTTTCCTATATCTGTTTTTTTTTTCCCTGAAAAATTTTCGGTCTCTGTATAACAAAATATCATTGGTGACTTACCCGGATCACTGAAAGCTATACTAGTTTTGTGTATTTGATTTGATAGCGAATCAAAATTACTTACGTTGTAACAAATATATACGTATATTGGAGAATACCTTGAATAAATATAGCAGTAATATACACTGGCTAACCACATTATAATTTCATTTTGCTATCAGTAATGTTCACAGCATTATATTCAGCAATACTCTTCAAACCTTCTTCAACAGTACCACCATTTAAAATGTGTTGAATATATTTTTTAGTACCTTTAATAGCCCAAGCAGGTGCATCACATATCTTTTCACCTAATGTTTTAGCAAATTCAACACCTTCATCAATAGAGTCAACAACACAACTCACAAATCCTAATTTCAAAGCTTCTTCAGCACCAAATTTATCTCCCAACAAAGCATGTTGCATTAATAATGATTTGTTATTGACAACAGATGGCAATCTTTGTAAAGATCCAATGTCTGCAGCAATTCCAATATTGACTTCAGCAATAGAAAACACGGCATCCTTAACGGCAATTCTGATACTATAAGCAGAAGACATGTCAAGTGCTAAACCAAGGTTAAGTCCATTCAAAACCCCAATAGTTGGTGTACTAATTCTTGAGGGGATACCAATAGCATCTTGGAAATCAACAATATGTTCATGTAAATGTTTAATGGCTTGATCTCTTGGTTCATCACTTCCAAATAATTCCATAGCTGCTTTTAAATTCAATCCCGAAGAAAAAGATCTTGGAACCCCTGATGAAACCAAAATTAATTGAACATCAGATTCTTGATCTAATCTTTTAAAGATTTCTCCATAATTTCTCCAATTTTTTTCGGTAAAAGCATTCAATGTTTTTGGGTTAGTGTATTGAACGTGAACAAATCCTGGCTCTATTTGTGAGATTGTGAAAAATTCGTAATCGGAATAGTTTTTAGCATCGAAAGACATGATTGTAGGTTAGATAAAGTGTATCAATGTTGGAAAAGAAAAAGTAGTAAATAAAAGTTACAAAAATTAGTTTTTACATTCAAATGAATTGATATATAAATAGTTAATAGAGTAGAGTATGTGGGGTTAAAGTTCTCATTATTTATGGATAATTTATGTCTGTAGAATTTAACTTTTTTTTTTGGTTCTTCCGTTCCACAACAGTAAATTATCACAGGCACAAACCGTCGAAATGATACTACAAAAAACAATCCCCCCCTCATGACTACTTAAACAGCGTCGTTGATCTATATTTCAAAACCACATAAACATACTTATTCATACAACATATCTTCCTGTTGGTTGTAAGTTTTCTCTTTGGTTCAAAATATCCAAACTTTCCAACATTTTTTTTTTGATCAACGTAATAGCCTCGGTAACTGATTGCAAAGTCAACCCCTCAACTAACAAATACAATTTTGCTAAACTGCCATTTCTTTCTTGATCATTGGATAATGGTTTTGAACCTGGTGGATAGTACTGACCTCTTGTTGTTATAGAGGTTCTTGACTCATCAATGATCTTGGATAAACTCTCTCGTTGTACTATATTCCATCTCACTTTTTGAGGTAAATCATTAATAACAATTCGACAATAAAATTTACATTTGTCTGGACCCGAAGTTTCTGGAGTGTTACCTTCAATGATATTGAATTCAGGTAAAGCGATATCTGGAACAGGTTCATCATTCAGTTTTTTCGTCTCCGTTTCCTCTTGTTGGCGTTGTGGTTGTTGATCACCAAATCTTTGTTTTTCTAATTTCAACTTGTTATCTCTAACTTCTTGTAAATTATCTAAGCCTTTGCCACCAAAACCGGAACTAATCTTTTCTTTACCTGCTTTAACTTTGGTGACAAACTTGTTAGCTATTTCTTCTAGTTTAGGATCAATATCAGAATGACTCAATTTTAATGCCTTTACTAAATTGAAAACCTCTTTTGGTTGACTAGAACTAACAAACGTTATAGCGTTTCCCTTTGCACCAGCTCTGCCTGTTCGACCAACTCGATGAACGTAATCTTCCATATGATTTGGTGGGTCAAAATTAATAACCAACCCAAGATTTCTTACATCTAATCCCCTGGCAGCTATAGAAGTGGCAATCAAAATATTAATTCCACTGTCCATACTAGCAAATTCTTTAATGGCATACTTTCTATCCATTTGATCCTTGCCACCATGAATAGCAATAGCAGGATATTTGTTTGATAATAAATTAGCAACTAACTCATCAGCATCATTTTGCTTTTCAGTAAATACTAGAATCTTAGAGTCAGGATGTTCTATTTGATAATTTGTTAATATATCATGCAACTTCTCCACACGCTGTTGTTTGTATTTATCCTGCTCTTCAGCTGAAGTCTCAAACAAAACAACTTCTTGTTTAATTTCAGGAGCAACCACACTGATACCACCCACAATTATTACAACCGGATCCGTTAAAATCTGTTTGGCCAACGTTTCCATTTTCCTTGGGAATGTCGCCGAAAATAATACCGTTTGTCTATCCGGTCTGATTTGCGTTAATATTTTATTGACTTGTGGCTCAAATCCCAAATCAAACATTCTATCGGCTTCATCTAATACCACAAATGTACATCTCTTGAGGTTTAGGACTCTTCCAGAATTAGCTGCCAACAAATCAATGACTCGACCTGGAGTACCGACGATTATTTCAACCCCTTTTTTCAACTCGTTAATTTGATTTTCAATGGAGCTACCCCCATAACAACAACATACCCTTAGACTATTATTCCTTTTGGTAAAGTTTAATATTTCTTTTTCAATTTGTAACGCCAACTCACGAGTAGGACTTAATATTAGACCAATGGGACCTTGGTTATCTTTCAGAAACTGTTGATCCTGTATATGTCTAAGCATTGGTAATACATAAGATAATGTTTTCCCTGACCCTGTTTTGGCAATTCCGATCACATCACGACCAGACAAAATTGTGGGCAATGCTTGACTTTGAATTGCAGATGGTTTCTCAAACTTTAATTTATCATGAATAACCGACGATAGATTCGTTGGTAATGCTAAATGACTCCATTTTAGTATTGGTCGCGGTACATCTGTACCTTTTACTTTTATATTATCAAGATCTTGTCTAATTAGTTCTACCTGTTCATCCAGTAGAGCCAGTAATTCATAAGCTTCACGATAGAAAACTTTACGAAACTCTTGGTAATTTTCTTGTGAATGGTCAATTGACTGTAATTCTTTACCTTTGTTTTGAAGTTTTGTCAATTTTGTAGAAATTAAATCTTGTAATCTTGATTCTTCGTCCAGTTCATCCTCCTCATCGCCGTCGCCGCCATAGTCATCATTCTCTTTCTCGTTCTCCACATCTCCTTCCGGTATACTTTCAATAGCTTTTTCGGCTTTTGTATTATCAGACTTCAATTCAGACTCACGAATTGAGGCAAGAAAAACATCTAGTTCATCTTCAGACTCTTTATCGTTTTGATGTTCCAGTATTTCATCATACTCTAAACTTGGTTTTTTAAAGACAGGTCTATGTGAATTTTTCCTATCATCTTCATCATCTCCAAAATCTAAATTTCGTTTAAGAGTTGGTCTAGTTGTTTGCAGATGAACTTTTTTCTTAATTGTAATAGTTGTGGTTTTCTCTTTGGTTGCCTGTTGTTTTTGTAATCTTGCTCGTTTCCATTCTTCTATTCTTTGTTGACGGGACTTTTTAACTTCTTCAGTACTAGTATTGTTGGTACTATCTTCTGTTTTCTTGGCCTTATTCTGTACCTCTTCTTGTTCTTGTTGCTGTTGTTGCTTTTTTTGCCTCCATAATTCTAACTGTTCCCTACGCTTTCTTAACTTTTCTTCTTTCGATAATTCACTTGTTTGGTTAGTATTATTTTTAACTTCTTGACCACTATTTTTCAAAGCAGTCAGTGCTTGATTATCAATACTCATGGTCTTTTCAGGATAACTACACACTAAAGATATAGTTTTTGGGGGGTGAATATAATTTGGAAATTGATCACTAATTATGTATTGAGATGAGATAGATTTGTAGGTTTTTTTTCCCGATTCACTTTTACAACCCTTTTTTCTTTCTTTCACTTACAAATAATTATGCGTGAGACATAATCTACTCCTCTTCAAAAATGGTATGATTGTTGTACTATATAAACATACACAAACATAAATAGTTGGAAATAAATAATGCCAATTAGATATATCTCTATATATATTTTTCACTTTACTTATAATGCAGTTGTAACAGTTACGGTTTGCGAATTGACTAACAAAATTGGTGGTAAATCATCTAACCAAATAGCCAAATTGTTAGTGTAATCAAAGGAATCAGTATCGTTTAAATGAGTACCGTTTGATGGAGCAGGTAATGTACTAAAAATAATGTGGGTTTTATCAGATGGCGAATTTCTACTCATTAACTCATTCAAAACCAAATGTTGTCCCTTTGCAGGGATATCATTGAATGTTAAGTTCTTCAATTCTTCTTGTAATTGTTTTCTAGTTATAGTTCTCTCAGAATCGGCGCTTTGATTTGTTGACAAAGTTGGTTTCTGTTTATACACTTCAGATCTAGCACTTGATGGACCACATGAAGGAAATTTACTGTCTCTCAATGACATTTGTAGGAAATCTGTCTCATCATCATCTTCGGCAGCTAAAAATTGTGGCGTTTCCATATGATGGATTATTTCATCATCGTTGACAATAAGATTTTTGGTTTTGGGTTTACCACCTTTCTGGTTACTTTGTGATGATTCAGGATTTACCAGTAAATCCTTTGGAGGTTCATCTGCAACAAATTGAATCGATTGTTTAGATCTATCTTTTGTCTTGGACTGTTTATCCTTGATGAGAATACTTCCCTTTTCGGCAGTTTCTTTATTTGTTTCATCCTCTTCTTTGCCTTGAACGTTATCTGTTTCAGCTCCCTCTTCCTCTTCATCCTCCTCTTGGTCATCCCCATCTTCAGCTTCGTCATTAATTTTTGCAGTTGGGATTTTAACAGACAGGAAATTTGGTCTCAAATTGATGACAGAAGATCTACTGGATAATATCTCTGGTGTATGGGTTCTTGAATACACATTTTGCTCTTTTAACGTATTTTTGACTTTAGGAAGATCTCCCCTTTGCGTGTTTTCTAATGTAGCTTGCGAGGAAGCAAGATTGACATAACTATTATCTCTAGACGACACATAGCCAAGATTGGCAGTAGTGTTTGAAGTGGCAACTGATGACGAGTCTTCTGATTCACTGTCACTACTATCAACTATTGAATCAGCATATAGTAAATCTTTTCCTGTCGTCAGATTGGCAGCTCTCAAATTAAATGATAATGACATCCCTTGTTCTTGTAAATTGGAAAGTGTATATCTTCTATTATTCTTCAAGCCTTGAACTTGAACCCCTTGTGGACTTCTGGAAGTTAAATTCAATGGTTGGAATGTCTCTGGAAGGAGTGATGAATTTGAGTCTGTTCTTGTTGGTATAATTCTCAATTTTTGTTTACCTAAAGTTTTCCTTTTTTCAATTTCACGTAATGTTTCTCTTGCTTTCGACAAGTTCTTCCACCATTGATCACATGCCAAGACTCTGTCAACTTTATCATACTGAGTCTTATTCAGCTGTGATTTCGTGTACCCTTTGATCATATAATTATAAGAATCTAAATTTGCATTTTCCAAACAAATGACCCTAATTTCTGCATCAATTCTCAAACTTGATAACAATCCAGCTAATCTTTCCTTTTCATCAGCGACTTCATTCAGAAACTCGACAAAAACAATAACACGTACTCTGTAGTTGTTGATTTCCCATTCATCAACAGTTGATAGGATGTACCCTAATTGTAAAATCAAAGTATAAGTGTCAAAGTTAGTTGACATTACCGATTGACCATTGTCAAGTTGTGCCACAGAAGACATTTGAATTGGGTACAAGTCAATATATTTCTCTGCCGGTTTCTCATTTTTAAAAGGTTTTTTCAATTTGAAAATCCCTTTTCCCTTTTCTGTTTTAGGCAAAACCATTTGGGTGAAATTTGCTGCAACTGCAACAGTTGCTTGTAATACAATCAAATCTTCAACAATTTGAACCCATTGATTAATGGACACTTTTCTTTCCTTCCTCAATGTATCAGTGGGTAATTGTCCGACAAACTTTTGGTTGCTATCATAACTAGGTAATATAGGTAATGCAAGCCCATGCTTTTTAAAATCATAAAATCCCAACACAGTAATATTTGGTTTCATACCACCCAATCCTGAACCAAGATAAACATTACGTACACCCCAAGGTAAAGTAGGTCCCAAAGCAATCTGCACAAATGCTTTGATTTTGGACATATCTCTTAATTTGATCCACGCTTGCTTTTGTTTTCTCACCTCCTGGTAAGTTGCTGTTGAAAATGTTCGGTAATTTTTATCTGAATTACATGATGGATTGGTGTCATCGTTCATTAGCACCACATGACCAAGGACGTACAACCCTCCTTTCTTCAAGTGATTACAAAATCCAATCAAGTTCCATGAAGTACGTGGATTATCACAAAGCAATAATATTTGTGGACGCCAGTATTTTACACTCATTTCCAACTTCAATCTTAGCAAATATTTTCTAACTTGATGGTAAATTAATAATTGAGAAATGTCACCAAATTTGGAAGGTGGAGACAGATAATGAATTAACAAGATCAAGAAAGTCATGCAAAATATAACCAATGTGGCAGAAATACCATCAACAATAAACATCGCTATAATACATACTGTAGCACCAGCGAAAGCCGTTTTGCTACTGAAATATTTGAACGATGGTCTGAAATTTGGAGCTGAGCCCACTTTTAATAAGAAACAAGCAATGTTAGTAACTATGAATGTCATTAAAAATGCCATTGTTATAAATGTGGCAATTTGATTGATATCAGCAAACAAAAATACTTGTGCAACGGACCAAGTAGCAATGATACTATATATTTGTGCTTTCTTCTTCTCCTTTGGTGACTTTTTCAAAGTTGTAAAACTTGACAACCCTGGGATAATCTTATCATCAGCAATGGCAGTAATCATTGCCGAGGCACCAACAATACCCATGATCACTGAAAACAAAGATGTGGAAAATTCTCCTAATATAATAACAATACTCGATATATTGACAGTTTGAATGACCTTGATATCAACGTATAATAACTCTCGAGGTATAGCTGCCCCCATAGAAACGATAACTGAAATGTATAAGACAAATGTAAGAAACAAACCTTTTATTGTTCCCTTAGGAATTGACTTTGATGGAGACTTCAATTCACCCAGCATAGAAGCACCGGCAAAAATACCAGCAGTTGCAGGGAAGAAAATTCCAAACAAGTCAGTGAAATTTTCTTTTTGACCTGAAGGCAATACTGAACCAGCAGCACCACTTGTGAAATTAGGATACAAGTTTTCGAAAAATGTTTTCCAGGACAAACCAGTGTATAGTATATCGGCACATGGAGGCGGTAAGGGGTAAAAGGACTTCACAAAAATAGTTGATACTGGAATAGATAAAGTACTAATTGTCAATATGATAAATAGAAATAATGCTGTTTTGGAAACAAGCAGTGACCCAACCATAGCCACTCCTGTACATATTGCCAATAAAATTGTCGAATACATTACCAGCCAAAAGTATCCTGTGGGTAAAATGTCAGCCATGTCGCCTCCAACACCAAAATTAACCAATAACGGCTCGATAAACCCTACTACGTTCAATGCTGAGTTAAGAATTTGTCCAATGACAAAAATTATCCCAATTGCACCACCAAATTCTGGACCCAATGATCGGGATATCATATAGTATGCACCACCTCCTTTCACAGTACCATTAGTAGAAATCGCACTAATAGATAATGTTGTTAAAGCATCAATTAAGTAAGATAATACTAATAAAAATATTGTTCCTAGTATACCCATTTGTCCAATGATGAATCCAAATCTCAAAAACATTAAAATGGACAAAACATTTAATGTCACAGGAAGAAACACACCGTCAAAGGTGCCTAGCTTGCCTCCAGACTTCTTTTGAGCTTTGTCCTTATCATTCTTTTCTATTGAGTTAGCATTTCCCTCATTGTTGGTGTGATTGATATTTGAATAGGTATTATGTTTTGATCTGCTAGTCAATAGTTGAGAATTTTCATTACTAGCTGATATTGGATATCGTTGAGGTATTGAACCTGTCGTTCCGGTGTATGACATGGATGATGTTGAATGGTAATCCAAAAAAATAAACGAGAAGTATCAGAACAACAGAGTAGGAAAAGGAAAGTAGATTATTGGATGTGGCAAGAGTATTTTCGAGATTGGATTAATTAGATCGAATGAATTAGACAATGAGAATTAGTTTTTCCCCTTCGAAATCGCTTCTCGACAGGAATTAATTGATTTGTTTGCTTTATTTTTTTTCTTTAGCGGACTTGTTTATTTTTAGGCGATAGCGCGGGACGGCGATACCCATGGTACTGGTTCTACAACTTGTGCTAAGAAAGACAATAAAGATTCCTCTATCGTAGCCAATATTAATTGTTGGTATATACCAAAGTCTGTTATCCTTTGTAAAATTAGTCATGTAATAGAGAGCTTTGATGCGGTACACCTTTGATAGAGATAACTAATTTTTTTGGTTTGATAAGCGCAACTCGATTACTAAAACCGGAAGTTTGTATAGATTGGTATTAGTCACTTGACAACGGAAGAGAAACCATGCTACAATTGAATTCTATGTGAAAACGCAACAAAAACCGAGAGCATAAACACATCATAAATGGTACGACGATCAGACCGATAGGAGAAAGAATGAAAAAAACTGTTGGGATTCAATCATTGTTGAGAAACTGCTCAAAAAATAGTACGTTAGAGATCGACAATAAATACTGAATATTGAGTACCTAACAATGCTACCTTTTTAGGGGTACCAGGCTTTAACATAACAGATTCATATATCAAGCCTCAAAGTCGTTTACCGTACTCGGTATTGTTCGATCAAACTATATCTTCTCAAACAAAGATAATTTGAGTTGCAAAAAAAAAAGGACAAACACATAGGATTGAAAAAGGAAAAACCATCATGATATGACGTGCTCCTGCATGGGAACGACCACACCTGATATACCAACAAAATAAAATGAAACCATATCTTTTCGAGTGGCTGTTGGTATGTATGTTTTTGGGTAATTCTTTTGTTATCGACTAACTTTAATGAATGGTAGACTTTGGTGAGAGTTCTGTCATTATTTCTTTTGTAAAGGTTTATCCAGATGGTGTTGGATTGTTCATCTCCGAAAAACAAATCCTCGGATAATTGTTGATTACTTGGCTGATTATTTCTTTTGTAAAATGTTGGTTACTTGAGGCGAGGCTAAGTCAAATATCATGTTTCAATTATTCCCCTAATAAAAAGAAACAAGTAAATTAGAATCACCCAACGTTATTTTCTTTCTTTCAATCTGTTTTGTGCGTGTTTATGTGCAGTGTATGTGCGAAAATAATGATCAGCTGAAGTTCAAATATTTTCCTTTTGAAGGCAACAACTCTTCATACAACCAAAAAAAAGGAAAGGGTAGGAAAAGAAAAAAAAAATTCTTAACGATTCATTTATCAACTCATCACCAAGTTAACGCCACAAAGAATAGTTACAGATATCAAGTTTATAAAAATCGTTCGAGTTTATCTGATTTTGTATTATTTAGATTATACGGTTTTTTTTCCTTAGTTTTTGTTTATTTCGGAATTACATAAATAGACTGAATAAAGATCTCAAAAGTATTTTACAACATTTTTTTTTTTTAATTATACATTGGTTTTTCATTCGACTACCGGTTCCTTCAAAACATTAGCTTGAAAATAATAAAACTATTCTATAAGAATCATATTTATACACCTATAATAATACCTTAATTAAATTTTACCAAAAGATGTTTAGATTAATTGCCAGTGGTGCCCAACAAGGGTTGAGACCAAGTTTAATCCTGAAAGTTAAGCCTCCTACCACTACCACCACAACATCAACAACATCCAAATTCACATCAACTACTCAACATTTCCCCTTTGAAAATAATAATTTATTGGGTTATCAAGTGAGAAATAACTCGTCACAAGCAGGAGTTGCATCTGAACCAAAAATATCCCTCCCAGAAACAGATGTTTACCAACAAAAGCTACTCAAATACAACATTAAAAAACACGAGCCATATCATTTAAAGTTTAATCCTAAGACTAAAAACCAGAGAAACAACGATTCAGCATCAAGCTTTAGTATAGATGAATTTCTGCAATTATTACAAGATGAAACATTTAGAAACCAGCTTAATGAAAAGCATTTGTTTGTTTATGCCTCTAATCTTTATAGTGGCACAATCAACCTGAGAAGGGCTAGATTGAACAAGTCCAAAAATAGAGATAAAGATCAAAGATCAGCATTCCGTGAAGATATGACTTTACAAAGTGCTGTTTTGAATCTTACTGAAATAATTTCCACTGGTGAATTGAATTCTGTGTTATCTGCAAGAACTCTATTCAAAGTTTTTGGTACTTTATTGCAATTTAAATTAAATGATGAAATTGTCAACCTTTGGGAAACAGGAGTCAATTCTGACGTTGGTAAATTATATTTGGCTCATGAAGTGTTATCTATTGTTATCCAAGTGGGCCATGAAACTAGAAGATTCAATTATGATGAAATTAAACAAATTTATGAAATGAGTGTTAAAGAAGACAAAACAGTTCATCCATATTTAAGTGATAGAATGGGTCAAGTTGCTGTCATGGAAGGGGACTATGTGACTGCATTGGACGCCTTGGAATCTTTGATGAACCTTTATGAACAAAATCCAAATGAAAAGTCTGTTTTGGGAGCATTAGCTCAAATCCATTTGTCATTTATTGGACATAGTAAAGACTTGGCTATTGCCGAAAGATTTTTCGAAAAAGGTTTACAAAAAGAGGGATTGCCATATTCTGTTATTATGAAGGCTCCTTATATGACTTCATTTTTGAGCAATTGTATTGCTGGTGGATACTCAATGGAAGAAGTTATTGACTTTTGGAGACGTATTAGTAAACATTATCTTGAACAAGATTTTGATTTGATTTCTAGTCAATCTACTTTACACGCTGGATTTTTCAAATCATTTTTCGAAAAATACCCTGAACCATCAAAGGAAGCCATTGACTTATTGAATTTAGCAATCGAAAGTGCCCCCAAAGTTAATGAAGTGTTATTAAACACGTTGATTTCAAACTTGCCATGGGCAGATAAAGAAATTTTTAACAAACTTCTCAATTTGTACCAAGAAAAGAATGTTACCAAGAGTATTGTCTCCCATCGTATCATCTTGAAACAGAGTAAACAAATTGAATACACGAATGAGGAAATTTTACAACTTTGGAATGAATTATTAGGTAAATTAGATGAGGCAGGTTATACTTATATTGCTAATGCAGATTGGTCTGCATTAAGAGCTTCAACTATGTTCTCCGGAAAATTCAGTTACCAAAGAACTGGATTGTATTTGTCAGTGTTGGGTAAATATAAGGATTACATGCAAAACAATTTTGCTGCTATTCAATTTTTGAGAAATTGGGTCAGAGATGCTAATGCCTACAGATTAATTAGTAAAATTACGTTGGAAGAAAACCCACAATTTGATGGTGCCATAAAAGTTGATATCCCTGAATTTGACAGTTTAAGACCAAATATCAATTATCGTGAGGTCACTAAACAAGTCACTGATGCTGATCCAAGATTACTTGAATAAACCAAAGGAATAGATTTGACGTTTATCACCCCCTAAATGTTTTATATTTAATAGTTGTTTTTTTTTTTCAAAATAATAAAAAAAATAGTTTTATGTATATAGAGATTATTTGTTACTTTCATTATTTAGCAAGTAATTATAAAGTTTATGAATAAATATTCATTAAGAATTTAATGCTTTCGGGGATTGTTCTAGTTTTTTGGCGGCAGCAGTGTCCGTTTATACTACGCAGGTTCTCAGATGTCTACCATTCCAAATAAGAAAAGTAAGAAGCTCGATTCTACCACCTAATACATACAAAATGGTAAAAAATGGTTTCCGCAATCAAGTCCGGGAGGTCAGATTATCCTACGAATTTTACTATTGAGAACATGTTGTTAATTTAATAGGTGTATTTAAAAGTTTTTATTTTTGAAGATTTCTTCCATAGAAATTTTTCTTCTCATACAAAAACTCTTTCTATGTAAGTGGCACTATTTTCTACACGATAATTACGACAAAAGAAAATTGAGTTGTCATTGAACCAAAAAGTACACTCTAACATATTCCTTTAACTTCTTAAATAGACAATTGCTCAACAATGGGTCACCATGCATCCAAACATAAGCATAAATCGGGTATTCATTCAACTACAGCAAAAGTAGGCACCCCATCCTCAAAACCCAAAAGTTCGACCACTGCTGCTCCTTCAAGCACTCTGAAACTGAAATTGGGATCTAAACTCACGACTAGATCAACGTCAAGAAAATCACAATTTACAAAAGAGTCAAGACCATTAGGCAGTAAAGATGAAAATGATCATCAAAATAATGTTACGTTAAATGCTAAAGAAGCACTGGCAAAAGCTGCGGAAGAACGATTACAAAAACTACAAGGACAAAAATCAGGACAACGTGATAGACTAAAAGATAAAGCTAAACAAAGCAAGAATGATAAAGGATTATAGGGGGAATAGAGGCATAGAGTTGCCACTTCGTCCAGGCTGTGTATAAAATGATTGAATAGGTTTTGGCTCTTAGATATTGAATATTAACAATGCTATAAACCACTATTGATATTTTCGATATTACGGTATAAATGTTCCCCTTACAGAATATGGTCTCTGTAAATATATAGATGTAAGTAAATGGATTTTGGAGTGGTTCTTTTTGCCACTATGGTTTATTGACTGACCAACTCAGCCGAGTTCGTTTGTTTGATCTCTCGCCTCCGCCAAATCTGTATCACACCAGATATTGGTCTAAAAAAAAAGATAACACACAAATTTATTTTTCAATTATTGTTTCTTTATTTCTGTAATTAGTTATCAACTCGACAACTTTGAATAATATAAAGACAACTGCTTGCGATGGGTCAATCATTTTATGAAAAGGAACAAAAGAAAATTAAATCAACTATCAAATTGCCTTTGTTAGAATTGGTATTGAAATTCTTACCACATTTACAACCAACAATACAAGAGAAAGATGATATGTGGGAAATAGTCGCCATTGAATTAACCAATTTACAATATTCAAAAATCTTATCTTCGTCCTCGTCATCAGCAGCAACAGTAACAACTGCAGGAACAATGGCATCGGGTGGACTGAAAAATGAAAAGTCGTATTCAATACTACAGCGTACAAAACTACTTGCGGGCCAAAAACCATCGAGTAAAGTAGTAGAAGAACTTGAATCTATGCCTGAATTAAATGGGATTTATGTACGTGATTATTATGAAGAATTATTTAACAAGTTTAAATCTGATTTTCAATTCTCGATTGCCATGAATCGGCCAGATGTACTAGATGGATCTAGGTCAGGTAATCCTATGATGGCAAACATTATTAAAGATAGAAGTGATGCCTTGTTATATGAATTATATCGTTTGGAATTTAAAGATATTGAATTGATTTCCAAGTTGAGTCAAGAACATTTAGAAAATAAGTTACGTAAACAATTGAACAAACTATATAAAATACCAAACCATGACGACAAGCAGCAAGAGGGCGATGAGGATGACGAGGAAGGCAGAAATGGGGAATATGATGCCATATTTGATTCACAAGAATTACTAGAAAAATACAAGACTAGTCTGTATAATAATAAGAATCAAATGCTACACGATGAAATTACTAAAAAAGACAAAAAGTTGGAACAGTTAAAGGTTGAGAATCAACGATTATTAGAATTGAATCATGAGTTATTGGAGCAAATGAATGGAGGGAATAGGAACAGTATTGGACAACATTAGTTGCGATTTTGGGTGATGATAAATTTACAATGTGCCATTATGGTTAGAACTTTTAATATTAATAAAATGGTGGGGTAAAAAAAATTCGGGACATAATTAGATATTTTGTTTTGTTGAGTTACTTTTCAACATGTATAGACAATTAATATATTTATTACGTTAGCAACGATCAACCATGTTGACCTTCTCTGTAGAAACTTTCAGTCTATGTAATTGTAATGGCATGCTTCGGGCCAAACATTCGTGGCAACAGCTCGGAATGTTTTCGGAGGAAATTGTGAAACAAATGGCTAGCTTTTGTTTTACTTGCTCGCAGTACCAAACCAACCAACACCAATAAAAGAATTAAACCCGCGACCGAAGTTTAACACCAACATTCATTTATACGACATCCTCGCTTCCAGAATAATCAATTTCAACACAAATGACACGTACACAAACAAATCTTGATTTATTTAAAATTCCATAATCTAATTGATTTACCAAAACAACAACTGTTTCAACAAAGTTTTTTTATTTAAACCAACTTCAATTCGATCATTGCATATTTTTTTAACCATTCTTTGTCTGTTTTTCCCATCTCAACACGTTTTGTTTATTCATTCATTCGTTCGCTTGTTCACTAGTTACTTCTTAGTTACACTACTTAACACCACCATGCCAAAAATTATTTATTATGATGTCGATTTCACTGAGTTTGATAATATAATAACTCAACTAATTGTTGAAACGTGTCAAAGTCATAATAGCTTAGATATTCACCAAATAATTGATTATTTCCATTACTGCTTTGAAGTATATGTTGTGGTTAATCAACAATCATTACGAATTTCCTCGCAACGAATTGACACCACTCTCGAAATATTAGAAAGCAAACTATTTATGTTTGAGATCCCTGTATTTATAAAAGATGCTATTCGAGAAATGGCTAGACCAATGATTACCGCCAAAACTTCTTTTGGAATGAATAGTGCTAACAATAATAGTAATATCTATTTACCTAATGTTAACATAATTTCAGGGAAACAATATTTGAAACTGTTTGCAAATAACAGATATAAACGATTGATTAATAATTTAATGTCTGCAATGGACTTGCGAAAAGTGTACTGGCATCATTTAGAAATTGAAGAAATCGATACTTTGGGATTTTCCATGTATCATGATGAAAAAAACCTTATATCGTCATTTACTGCATTGCCGCAATTTAGATTTTTAACCGTTGCATTATTGAAACACATTAGATTTAATCAATTTAGATTAGTCAATGATAGTGAAGGTAACAAATCCAATGAAATTAGTCCAGGCTGGATTAATTTAGATAGAGGTATGAAAAATCAACCACCTATTAGAATTGATAATGCTATTGAAATTTTCCAAGATACTAATTTAACCAATGGATTTTGTGTTTATAGAAATAATGGTAAGGTCACAATAAATTCTCAATCATTAATGGGTACTAAAGTTGATTTAAGAGATTATAAATTTAAATTTGATGAACGATTCCCGACTGAGAATAAATTCTTGAATGGTTCATTACAAAGTCTGCAACAAGAACGTCACCACCACCCTAGAAAGTCATTATCTATCATACCATCCCTCAATAATAACTACCATTACCGTGTTTATAAAAAGAGTAATAATTCAATTCATAAAGTGACTAAACCCGATAATTACAAAAAGAAAGATATATCAACATCAAAAGTTTCTGTTAAAGTTTAGTTTATGATTCCCAAAATTGCAGTTGAGCTGCTCTTTGTAAAATATACGGACATTAGAAGTAATCACTGTATTGTTGTAGAGTACAAGTACTAATTGTTCAAAGTATAAAGCCTTTAAACAATTTTTGGTGAAAAATATTGACCAAAAAATAATCACAGGTATTACAATCGCTTAAATGCTGATATAATTCGATTTAATAGATTATACATAATGGTTATTCACCTTAGAAAACCAAAAAAAAAACTATTTTCGAGATTTCATGGACTAAAAAGTTAGTTGATATATCTTCGATAGTGATCTTTCACATGGTCTAGACGTTGTAATATTGAACAAATTTGGTTCCAAAGACACGATTATTGACAATGAAAATAAATTTTTAGGTTCTAGAATTAATTATCGCAATGTAAATATGTATAAAAGGTTAAGCAAAGCTCAGAGATAAGTGCAATTCTCATGCATCGAGACGATCGCTTACTTTAGTATGTATGTAAATGTAAATCTAGTCATCAATTTCTGCTTTGTGCTACGGGGTGTGAGCAATTTGCCTAAGCCAATATGTTAGTTGATTGTAAATCTTTAGTATTGTGTCACTATTGCATCCCTTTTTCTGAGTTTTTTGGATGCAAATTGTGGTGACCGCCTCAAGATAATTATACAGGAATAGCAATTGTAGGGCGATAAGTTGCAGCACAATGATGCTACAAATCTACTTAAATGCTAGAACCCCTATTTTATATTGGTTTTATTCACATGTGGAGATTCTGTTTTTGCTGGTTGGTTGATACTATATTTGTAACATAATGGAATTCTGAACTTGTTTTTTTCCTTGTGAAAGACTTTGTGGTAGTATCAATTTATTTTCCTACAGACAAGAATAAACGATCGACGGTTTCATATTGACTATGGACTTCTGTGATTTTGAATCCTTGTTGTTGGTAAAGTCTCGCGCGTCCAAGGAGGCTCACCAGCTGACAGCCTGGTTGGTTTTTGCATCGCATGATAAGGTCAACTTGTTACCCGAATGCCTCTCCTAACTCTCAATCCAAGTAACTGAAGTGAACTTTTGTTCAGAAAGTTATTTCTACACAATAGACTATCTACGTATTAATATTCTGCTCAAGCAAACAAGCAAACATTTATGAATACGTTCTTTTTGTGAACATTTAAATGTTTGCTAATGGATAGCAAAACTGTTTTTTTTTAGGGTGCTGGATAAATTATAATTAGGCGGCTGTGCTTATCCCTGACATAGACTCGCTAAAGGGGCTATTTTTTTTTAGAACATGAAAGTTATAAAAGTTGTGTTGACAGAAATTAAAACCACAACAAATACCAGATATATTTATAACGTGTATAACCAATCCTAAGTTCAAGATTTATAAACAATTCTTTTTCCATTTGTCTTCCTTTCTTTTTATTGCCTCCTTTCGTTGTTATTTTTTTGGCTCCTCAATTTATTGACATTTAATTTTCAGGAGATTAGAATTGGTTACTAATTGAGATTATTCACTGTATTGTCAACACAACTCAAAGCAACGTTACAACATATATACCACAAACAGAATACTTGTTATTGTCATTACTTTTCCATTGATTTTCTTAGTCTTAGGTAACATTCTAGCAACATCATTCCCTCAACCATTTGAATATTTTCTTCCGATAAGTACATCCACCCCCTTTTTTTTTTGAACCTATTAATTACATACGACTAACTAGTTTTTACTAAATTTAGATATATTTTAATGCTCTTGGTTTAGTGTCAACAGATATTCAAATTGTAATTGCCTACAGATTTTTTTTTAAATAAATTTCATTAGCACTAAATTAACCAAAACTAAGGACCTAACATAGTTAGCTGCAGGGAATACAAAACCACACAGAAAACTAGAGACAACTAAATTTTGATTTGCAATATAATATAATATAAATAGAAATTAATTTCCACTAATAATAGCCCAGTTCGACGATAAATTTTTTTTCACAACTTTGAACCATCAATTAACTTCCCGATGTCTTCAACAAATAGTATCTATGATCCAATTAAATTTGTCAAGTTGGACTTTACAGAATTTGACAATATATGTTCAATAATATCCAATATGTGTCACTCAGTCAACACTTGGCTACAAGTTAACGACATAGAAGTTGTTACCTACCTACATATCTGTTTGGAAGCGTATATCGTCATCAATCAACAGAACCTACGAAATCGTGCTGGTAGATACGACCCAGCAATAGATTTTTTACCATCACTTGTTCATATTTTCAAATTGCCAACATATTTTAAAAGCGTGATACGAGAAATGGCTCGGCCAATGTATGATCAAAATGGAACGATATATATACCAGATATACCGTCAATCTCCATAACTTCATTTGTCGATAATTCCAAGTTGATGATTAGGTCACAAATCCTAAAAATTTTGGGAGAAGACTTGAATATTCCCTTGTCACCAATTGATATAGAACCATTCATGAAACCGATACCATTTGGGGTGTATCATGAAAATTCCAATGAAATCTTATCGTTTGCCAAATTGCCACATTACAGAACAAAAGCACAAAACGCGTTGAGACATATTCGTTTCCAACAAATCTTACCACTTCAAATGTTGGATGGGAAATACCAAGCGTTGTTAGAAGATGAAGAAACTGTTCAAATTGTTGATAGTTTACAAGATTTAAACCCTTTCACCAACCCACGATTTGGGTTCTATTTTCGTGACAAAGTCGGTAAGGTGCAGATCAATAATATCCCAATGTATAGAACATTACATGGATTTTACAATATTCCACAGAAGTTACTGGTTGATGATGACATTAATTTCCCAACAGAAGTTCCAAAAGCAAAGAAACGCAAACATAGTCACCACAAGAACAAAAAGAACAGAAGCAGCAAAGATACTGGAAGTAGTGGGTTTACTTTGGCAACGGCAACAACTCCCACAAGTTTTATAAGTGACGCTGCAAGCCGGTTTACATCAGACACTAACAGTAAATACACCCTTGATTCTTCTTTAGACTCACCACAAACTGGTGGAGAATCAAGTAGTTTAAATAGTATTTTCAATAGTTCCCCAATTAGGTAGTGTATTATGGATATCTTCTTTTGTTGTTTTTTTTCTGGTCGTTTGCGCACGACTCTATAAATATGAAAAATAAATGTGAAGTTTGAGAAGTTAGACAGAAAAACAACAACAACAAGAAAAGCACAATACGTTTGAAGAGTTGTTTGCTAGTTCTTCACCAAATATATCAATTTACTACAAATTAAACTACCTACAGCATGGATGCTAAACCACCAACCTCACATTCATTGTGGTCACCGTATGATACTGTTCGAGACGCAGCTGATTCTTTAGGTGTGACTATTTCAGATGAAACTGCCAAAAGTTTAGCCATGGATGTTGAATACCACATCCATGAAATAATAGAGACTGCTGTCAAGTTTATGAGACATTCGAAACGAAGGCAGTTGACTACGTCAGATGTAAGTAACGCTTTAAAAATACTCAATATCGAACCATTATACGGCTACGATAATACTCAACCTTTAAATTACAAAGAAACAATGGTTGGTGCTGGTGGACAAACATTGTATTATATTGATGAACACGAAATTGAATTTGAGAAATTGATTAATCAACAGTTACCCAAAGTACCTCGTCAAGTGAACTTTACAGCCCATTGGCTAGCTATTGAGGGTGTACAGCCAATGGTTCCTCAAAATCCCTTGCCTAGTGAAATCAAAAGCTTACCAGCAGCAGTACGTGGAGCAACAACATCGATGTTGGGTAATGATATTTTAAGTCTCGGGAGCAAAAATGAAAATGGGGAAAGTAACGATTCAACCAAACATGAATCTGAATTGTTATCGAATGGTGGTTCTTCTAGCCACACAAATAACAGTAACTCCAATAAAAAATCAACTGAAAAAGATATGGAAATCAAACCTTTGATAAAACATGTCTTGTCGAAAGAATTGAAATTATATTTTGACAAAGTGGTTGATGTATTGATTTCCACTGATCCAGAAAAGGAACATTTGAAAAATGCTGCATTAACTTCATTGAAATCCGATCCAGGATTGCATCAATTGGTTCCTTATTTCATTCAATTTATAGCAGAACAAATAACCAATCAATTAAGGAATATTGAAATTTTATCAACCATGTTAGAAGTCATCCTGGCATTAGTTGATAACAAAACTATATTTTTGGATCCATATGTTCATGCATTGATGCCATGTATTTTAACTTTATTATTGGCAAAGAGAATTGGTCCCGTGATAAAATTAACTCAAGAAAATAAAGAAGAATGGCAAGATGCATTAAAATCTCAATTGGCCATCCGTGAATTTGCAGCCATATTGTTGCAACACATTATCAAAGTATATGGATCATCTTATAGTACGTTGCGCCCAAGAATAACACGTACATTGTTAAGAGCATTATTGGATTCAACAAAACCAGTAGGTACGCAATATGGCGCATTATTAGGATTGAAAAATATGGGGAATGAAGTTTTAAAATTAGTTTTGCTTGGTAATTTGAAAGTATGGTATCTGGCAATTATTGAAAAGAATGAAAATGATTATGAACGTCAAATTTTGATTAATGCTTTATTGGATACACTTCGAAAATTGAAACTTGAAGATAAACTTTTGAATCAAACTAAAGCTCAAGATAGTGATGATATGGATATTGATTCAAATAATGAAATCAGTGATGAAGTAAAAACAAAATTAGTAGAAAGATTTGGGAAATCATTAGCTGATTTATTAATAGAGCAAGAGGATGGAAAACAAATTATTAAAGGAATTTTCTTTGGCGAATTATCAGTTTGATATATCTTTAGTTGGTGTGTAGCATGTGTATTATTAACCTTTATAAAAATGTTTATAAAACTACAAAATTATAAACTGTTTGTTTATTTTCTTCTTTTGGAATAGGTAGACCTTACGGTTTGCTTGGATGATGGGTTTAGTAATTCATCAGAATCATACTCAGAATCATACTCGTTATTGTTATGACTATTTTTAACGACTTTCTCATCATCGTAGTTCTTGTCTTGTGGTGAAGTAGTAATACTATCAAATAACTTTTTTGGTCTTAACCCCATTAGATTTTCTGAATCACTTAAAATGGATATGAACGGTGACGATTCTAATGCAACTGGATCGCCTGGTTTTGGTCCAGATTTTCCATAGCTATTTTCAAAATGATTATGATTATTGTTGGTGTTGCTAATTATGCTAGTGACACTTGAAACACTTTCACGTCTAGATTTCAATGGCGACGATCCAATTAACTGCTGGTGATGTAGCGGCGTATTAAACACTATATTAGTTTCATTGCCAGTACCTTTGTTGTCGCTATTACTAACCATACCTGGGTCTGTCGTGATACGAATGTTTCTAGGAGTTGAAAAAATCAGATTGTTTTGCTTGGGAGTCATCTCAACCGTCAAGTATTTTGAAAGAGATGATAGTTTTTCATTGATTGATTGTCGATGTTTATTATCGGGTTTGATAAATTGGTCTGTTGGTGTTGTAATCACTAAAGAGTTTGATTTCAACGGAGTAGCCTCAACTTCCAGTAGATAAGCTGATTCGCTCAATGTGCTTGCATTGTTTTCCTTGTGGCTTGGGGAAATTGATATTGAATGTCGTTGCTGCTGTTGTTGTTGCAGCAGTAGAAGTAGTGGCTGTTGTTGTGGTGCTACTGGAGTCGCCTGAACTTGTGGCTGCATATACACTTTTCTTGCCTTTGCTGGTGTTGCTTCAATCTGTGATACTGAATGCTTAAGTTTTGGCTTTACAGGAGTCGTTGCAATTTTTTCACTCTTTGTTCTGGTTGGTCTAGACGTCGTAACAGTGGAAGCCGACAATGATTTCTTTGCTCTTGTTCCAAATATAAACGACAGTGATGCCGTACTAATACTTGAAAAATCTGCTTTGCTGCTTTGTTTGAGGTTTAAATCAACTTCACGTTTGGATAAATGTTTTGCGGAAAGATTTGATTTGGATTTTTTTAAAGAAATTAATGGTTTGAAATCATCAGAGTCAACTATACTTGTAGACTTGGATAGTTTAGGAGGGTTCTTATCGAGTAATACTTTTCTGTATTTGGATCTTGGTTTCATTTTGAGTGTTTCATCTTGGTGTTTAGGTGTATCAGATTCTTGGGGTGTTGTGCCATGTTCGATTTCCGTATCCACTTGTTCATGTTCTTCGGTGTCAACTTGATCACTTTTCTTTCTCTTTAAACTGACTAATTTCATATTCAGACTTTTCATACTCTCGACAACAAATTCAACTAGTTTGGGTAATTTTTTGTGGAAGTAAGGTACTAATACATATCCAATAAACCCATACATTCCAGCACCGCCACTTTTGACTGATAATGTATCCCACAAACTCAACCTGTCAATATAAGTAGTTAAAGACATAAAAAGCTGAAATTGCTTTTCGGTCTCGACACTTTGGATAATGGCTGGACTCAGTATATCTTTTTCTGAATTTGGTTGTTTCTTTTTATTCTTCCGACGTTTACGACGTACTAAACTTTGGTTCTTTGATTTTTGGGCTTCTTTATCAAGTTGAATGTTCTTATTTTTAGTCAAAAATTCTTGCTCTTCTACGTGCATCAAGTTTAGTAGCTCAAATATTATTAAAATTTGTAATTGGGCTTCTCGAATCTTTAAATCAAGAATTAATTGTGATAATTTCTCCATAGTAATGCCGTGTATCTGGTTTCCATTCTCATTTCCCTTGTTATCGATATCCATAGTCTCTGAGTTTTCTTGGTGTTCAGATAAAGTGGTTGGTTGATTTAGATCAAAACCATGGTTTGACTTGAACTTTTGTTGTTCAATCAATTCAATGTTACTCAATTCATCATTTACTTGGTTATTCATATCAGTATCACTTCCATCATTAACATCACCAAATACGCCATACCTTTGATTATGACGTCGATCAAAAGCATCGACATTTAACCAGAACTCCCTCAAACCTTCTATAATGTTGCTAGAGCTGGAATTGGTATGTTCATCATTGTACTTGCTGTTCTCCTCTATATCTAAGTTGCTTTTAAAAGTAGAAATAAGATTCTTAAATCTTGGTAATGCAGTTTTAGGAAAATAACTTAATGGGTTATTTAGTGAATACAATGTCGAATAATATCTGGTTGTTAAAAAATCAATTGGATTCTCTATTATCACTTGTGGTAACACCTGATCTTTCCCTTCTTCTTCTTCACTTGGTATTTTCTTCTCCATCTGATAATCATTACTTAAAGTTGTATTTTTAGATTCGTCATCTTTGATTGTAAGTGAAGATGATAAAGATGATGAACTCATAAATGATGACAGCCTTGGTATTTGAGCTGGCGGTTTCATAGAAAACTCAATGTCCGAACTTAGACTCTCTTTCCTCTTTCCTGTGTTGATGTTCTCACTATCAAGATGTAGGTTTTCACATCGACTAATTAGATCATTACTTGACATAATATCTAACCAATTATTCTCAATGTCATGTCTTATATTTTCATTTCCCAATAAAACCTGTATTGATGTTATTTCGACATTTTCAAGTTTGAAGAATCCATAAATATGATTAGGTAGCGGGAAAATAACTCCAAAATGTTTTTGGCTGTCAGAAGAAGGTATATTTTCGTTGGTCCTCTCAGGTATTTCATCGGCTGATGTTCCCTTAGCTTGTAATTCACATTCCAATTCAATCAAGTGACACTGACGTAAATTAATTGTTTCATTACAAAAGTAATTTATATTTTGAAAACAGTCCAAATTGCTGCTATCATTGGAATTCGAAATTAATGCTAAAATTGACATTGTACTAATGGGATATAGAATATTTATCAGCATGAAACTCTCTGGCGCGATATTAGTTGCTGAATTGTTAATATTCTTGTTATTGCCATATAGTTTACTACCATTAATGCTCTTTAGACTATTAATTTTTATTCTGTGTATTACTGATGAATTAAGATGATTTTTAACTAGAATTTCATTATCGTGACTCTTGGTAACGCTGTGGGAACCATCGATTGCTTCATTGGCGTTTGTATCTAGATCTGCCGCAATTTCAGCCAAGGTTGTGCTTTCAATTATAGGGAAATCAGTATTATTTTTGGATATAGTTTGTAAAATTTGATCATGATTCATTTAACTCCTCTGTTATAACTTATAGTAATGTTGTTTGTTGTAATATAAAACTCCAGTTGTCAAATCTATAGGTGAGTTTCATATTTTTCTATTTTTTTTTTTAACAACACTCTGAATCCACAAAATTTACCTCTACAATATTGAAACGCGTCTCATAGAATACTGCTACCAAATGGACAAAAAACAATGAGCATCAAAATTTATTGGTAAGTAACTACAAGAAACCATTTTCATATCTTTCATTAATCATTTCATTTTATTATTACAACTCTCATAAATATCTATACACTAATCTAGTAATACGTAACTAACTTCAACAATAGTAACAAAAAATAAAACTTCTTATATAAATAACTCCATCAAAATGGAAAAGGCAAAAATGTACATATCAATATTTTTTCACGTTAACATTCGTAAGGAAAATGATTTCTCAATTAGATCTGTAACCATTCATCCTCCATAATATCAGTAATTGTGGGTCTTTCATCCACATCACGAACCAAGATTTTCTTAATCAAAGTTAAACTTGTTTCGCTAATAACATAGGGAATTCTTAGATCCCCTTCCATAATTTCATCAACATTATAAAATGGGTTTTCTTTATATAACATTGTGTATAACAAAATTCCCAATGCCCAAATATCTTGAGGTTTTCCCTCGTATTTTTCTCCACCTAAAACCTCAGGTGAAGCATAATCAATTGTTCCAACAAATACATCAAATGGACCTTGTTTAACATATCCTGCTGACCCAAAATCAATTAATTTGATTACACCCTTTTCATCAACAATGATGTTCTCATCTTTAATATCTCGATGAACAATTCCATTTTTGTGTAAATGATAAATTGATGAAACAATTTGTTTAAAAATAAATTTGGATTCAACTTCACTCAAATCTTTTTTGATTTCAATAAAGTCAAACAAATCAATAGCTGGAGGATCACCAAAAATAGGTGTTTCTAAATAATAATATTTGGAATCTTCAAAAAAATCAATAATTCGCATAATATTTGGATGAGGTTCACTGTTCAAATAAGCCATAATTTGAATTTCACTAGGTATTGTCCCTAATTTCCGATCACGTACCCAAGTATCAACTAAAATCCTTTCCTTGTTGATACATTTAATAATAATTTTGTAAAGTGGATCTTGTTTATGTTGAGCTAATACCACTTTCCCATAAGCACCTTCCCCCATATCTTTAAGAACTTTAAACTCAGAAAATTTTTTGGTTCGTCTTTGAGTCCCCACATCTTTGGGCCAATGAGACGATTGACATTTAATTTGTTCTAATGACTCATTCTCTAACTCTAATATTTCTTCCTGGGTATACTTTAAAACTATGTTGAAATCTGTTTTCACACTATCATCGGCTTGACTAGACAAAGCCAATGGAGATGATAATGTTGGCTCCGATGATGGATTTTGAAGATCTTTTGCTGGTTTCTTTTCTTCTTTCCTTTGTAGATTTTGTTGCTCTCTGCCATTCTTGTCATATATATAACTGTCCAATCTAGTCAAGGGAATTCCCAATGAAGTTTCTTTCTTTGGTTTTCTTGTACTCAGGGCTCGTGTAATCTCACGAGGTGAGAATTCTAATAAATCATTTTCTTTTTCATTATTAAACAATTTCATTTGCGATGGAACAGTAGATGTTGTAGTTAGTTTCCGTTCATGGCCACCAATATTTTGTAACAGATTTGCCGATTGTTGCTGTGAAGGTTTGGTAAGAAATTGCAGCAGCAGCAGCGGCAGATGCTGTGGTTGTTGTTGCTGTTTTAAATCACTAAGTTGTAGGCCACTTGAATAAGTTCGAGGTTTTGAAATTGAAGATAAGGAAACTGCCGATTTATTACTAGAAGCCAAAGAAATCGAAGAAGACGTTGATGCAGAGCTCAATTTGTCCAATTCCTCAGAAATATTGGTTCGGTTCTTGTTAGTTCTGGAATATGTAACCCAGACCACTAACGTATTGTTCGTTGAAACTCTAACTTGCACATCAATGTAAACCACTTTCCCATCACGATGAACAGCCTCAATACCTTTTGAATTAAAAAATATCGTTTCCTTAGATTCTTGGTCATTCTCAGGATTTTGTTGCTTTTTAATAAATGCATCGTATTTTCTGAAAAAATGTTCTGGTAAAACCAACCCTGGAGACAATTGATATGCATAATTTGAAGTGGCTTCAATACCAGCATGTAATATTTTGGTGAAATTTGGTATCAATTCATCTATACTATGGTTTTCTAATTCGTCAAATGATTTGCCAAATAAGTTTCTAGCAATGGCATTGTTACATGATAGTATCTTGTATTCATTACTATCAATAACAAAAATACCAGCAATGTACGGCATGGTGTGAATTTTCAACTTAATCTCGTGTTTTTCTTGGTCCAGTTCTAATGGAGTTGAAGTTATTGCACATGGAACATTATTTTCATCTTCCAATTGCAATGTATAGTATCTGGTTTGATTAATCAATTCAATATCTTCATCATAATACTCGTCAATATCAAAACTGTCGCGATTGGTGTTATTGGTATGATTTGTTTGGTCAGTTTCATCAATTGCATCTTGTTCCGCTTCGTTGTTGTGATGGAACTCAAGTAATTCCTTATTTAAAGAATAACTCAAGCTATTCAAACTGCTGAGATTTTGAATTCCATAATCTTCAATTAAACTTCCAGCGATTTCATTGATAGAATCGATTTTGTAATCGATAACATCTTTTTCACTCAGTATCACAACGTCAAATGCATCACAAGGGATTTGGTCAAACATACATATAATCAAATTTCCTTTACGTTTAGCCCATAGTGAGGTCCATGAATAGTTTTGGTCACCGGGTCTAACAATGGCAACAATTTCACCAGCAAACAAAATTCTATCTCTATTTTTCTTGTTTTCCATGATTTGTACACCCGTGATTCTTTTCAAAACAAAATCTCGAAACTGTGGAGCAATTAAATCCATTAAAGTTAAGGCTTTGATAGTGTTTTTCAGGACACCAAACATTAAACATGCTAAATCATTTGCTGCTTTGACTGAAAATGGTAAATCTTTATCCACTGTAAACACAGACTGAGGAAGTGCATGCTTAGTAGTCAACAAAGAATGGAATGGTCGACTAGCAGCACTGTTTTTAAAATTATTATTGTTGTTGTTGTTAAATCTGTTTTTTGCAGGTGGCTCATCATAATTGTTATTTAGTAGGTTTAATGCTGTGGTTGAAGGACGCACATGCGAGGAGTTTAAAGATGGATCGCTTGTTCCATCAAATTCCAAGAGTGAAGTTGGTTGAACTGAATTCTCTATAAATGGCATAGCCAATGCATGCAACAATTTATGCTTTAGTATATCATGATTAGAGTTTGTATCGTCCAAATTATCAGGTGTAGACAATGATAAATCATGTAATGTGGTTGCTACCTCTGAATTGTCTAATAATGCACTCAAATCGTTCTCTAATAAATCTATAATGTCTTTAAAATCATCATTTTTATTTTTGCTTGAAGAGGTTTTCCGCGACGTTGGTAATTCGCGTACTAATGGAGGTGTGGAAACTCTGCGTCCTGTAACTGGAATACTAGTATTGTTATTTAATGGCAAACTATCTGATCTTTTCATAGTAGGTCTAAACAATGCAGCTAATGCAGCTGACGAGGCATTAGAACGCAATTTATAGTTCTTGTGTTCATTAGCAGACAACGAAGATGCACCTGAAACGTCATGTATATAATCAGAACTATGATTGGTCTGCATGTATAATGTCTTTCTTAATGGTGGAGGTTGTAGTGATAAATCCTCAGTTGACATATTAGTATCGATTTCAACTGGATGTGAAGCTGATCGGAAAAGTGGGGATGCTTCATCAATTGAGATGTTTATGCTAGTAGCAGTAGGTGGAGCACTAGACTGAACAGGGCTATTGGTTGCACTATTAGTAGTTGTCAATGACTTGAATAATTCAGGACGGTCCTTTAGAATTTCCAAAGATCGCTTCAACACATTTAATCTCAATGCTAAAGAGTTTGGTGATAAATGAGCATATGAATATGCATGGGATGACTCTATAGGAAACTTTAATATATCCTCAATATCGCTATTACCATTGTCATCGCCATTGGCACTGGGGGTAGGAGGTTTATTATTATAGTTGGCAAAAGTGGGGGATGACGTAAACAAGGGAGAAGAACGATTTGGCCGGGCATTTGACTCATATCGCAATTGTGATTGCAGATTAAATCTAGAATTAGTAGTAGTACATTTTATTGGTGGACGATTTGCAGATGCATTAGGATTTAAAAGGGATTGCTGATGGTGTTCCTGTGGTTGTTGTGCAGTGGGATTGTCTTCTATGAAAAACAGGAGTGATGGTGGTGGCGGCCGGTTTGAAGTCATAAGATATGTTGATAGATAATATTGTCTTTAAAAAAAATGAAATTAATAGAAAAAAAAGACTCCTGTAAGCAAAAATCTAACAACAATAAAAACAAAATTGATAAACAAACAGATATATGTAGATATATATATATAATTGGAATTTGAAGTTGGTTGTAATTGAATATAAAAAAGAAAAAGCAGAATCAAAAGCAGAAGAAAGAGAAGAAAAGAAAAATTGCTTGATAAAAAAAAAATTAATTGATTATTGTGATTATAGAATTGAAGAACAAGAAAAAAAAAAAACAAGGAGGTCTGTTCTGTGTGTATGTGAGTGAGTGTTTGAGTGAGTGTCTCAGTGTGTGTTGCGAGAGAAAGGCTGAGAACACAAAATTGGATGGGGGGAGGAGGAGAAAAAATTAGTGCTGAGTTAGTGGGATTAGTGCAGCAGTGGTGGTACCAGTGGGTGGTGAGGGTGAAAGGATGTGGGTGAAAGTGTGTCACGAAATATTGAGTTTTCTTTTTCACTTAACCTTTGTTGAATAAGAAATTTTGCAAAATTTGAAAAATCTATAATAAAGTAAAAAGAAATTGAAACAATAAAGCAACAACTACGTAATATCACCAAAAAGGGAGGAATACTTTAATAATTAATAAACTCTGTTATGAATTCAATTGTTGAAAAAAAAAAGAAAACAATAAATGTATCATCATCCCCCAAATAAGTTTATTTCTTAGATTTTGTCTATTTCTTTTTAGTTAGCGATAGCTCTTTAAGTTTGAATTATTCAATACTAGATTCAAGTAGTTAGTTTGAATAAAGGAGCAATCTATCATATATTGTAATGACACATATTATGAACCATTCTCTTCCTCCCTATCTTTTAATCTCATTACAAAACCTTAAGTTTAATTTTGTTCTAGTTTCACAAGTTATAGTTTTTTATATGCAAGATCGTAGTTGGTAACTTGTTGGTAGAACATGTGTATTGATAACAATGTAATCAATAAGAAAGTGGCACATTCGTTGTAAGCATATGCAACAACAAAGAATACCCAAAAAAAGGAAGAGATTAATCACTTCACATGAGTTCATTCTGGATTGGTATATTTCAATTCTAGATAAACAAAATATTGTATGTATAGTATAGCTGACTAATATATTGGCTTTGATCATCTTTTCATTACTTACGAAATTGCTGTAGTTGGACGGGATGGTCTAGTCCAAAAACATGTAGGTGGCGCGCGTGACCTGCGTCCAGGTTTGCTACGCGTAGATTTTCGGAGTTGCCAACACAAACAAATGCACAAAAAATAGTTTCCAAAAAAACCAGAGACAATAAGATCTTGACCATTCAACATTTTTTCAACTATTGTTAACATTCCACAAATAACAACACAAATTGTATTATTCATTTTTGTGGTTGTTGTGCTTTTCAAAATGGTGTTCCGCACAACATTTCAACAAATCACTCTTGTCTGTAATGGTCCAAGGTTACTTTAAATTATATTGGTAGCGTGATTACATGTTGAAGGGTTTAAAATCTATCAGTACTTTCCAGACCTCCTACGCCAAACAGGAATATAAAACAATATAAGTTCATGACTTTACTTCTTACAGACATATAAACACATAGTACATACACAAATATTTCAAATAAATAATTTAATCAAATTTCCGAACCCAGATTTCTTTCCCATCTCCCAAATTTCTCCATAATCGACTTATCGTAATCCCCAAATCATATTTTTTCTTGTCAATTTCATCTTTTTTCATACTCAATTTTTCAATTGCTTTATTGATTTTAACTCTAGTATTATAATCAATTTGAACATTATAAGGTGGTAGTAATTTTTTCAAATAAGCAATTTCCTTATCAATTTTTTCAATTCGAAGTTCATATTGATCGTATTTCTCTTCAATTTTTCGCAACTTATGCAATTCTTGTTGGTGTTTATGTTTTTGGCTATCACCATTACTATTAACACTACTTTTCCTTGATTGTGATTGACCTTGGGATTTATTCTCCAGGTAGGAAACTATAGGAGATACATGAGGAGTAACATTAAATTTCGTATTTGTTGGTGAAAACTTTGGTTGTCTTAGTGGCTCTTTGCTTGGATTAGGTGATGAAGTTGGAGAAGTTATTGCTTCGGGGTTCGATATTTTACGCACAGTGAATTTTTTGATTTTCTTTGGTAATGCTATGAAGGTATTACTCTCTGTTGTTCCTGGTTCTGACCCATCTATTGGTTTTTGTTCTGGTGGTCGTTGCACGGGTACTGCAACTGATTCTTGTGTAGTGGTTGGCCCCACATCCACTGAAGCTTGTGACAATTCATCATAAAACTTGGTTTTGGAGTGAAATGACTGGGGTATTCTGTTTTGTCTTTGTAACTGTCTCTTCTCGGATTCACTTAATGTTTCAGGATCTAATTGTGTGATAATCAATGTTGACTTGTTAGTTGAATCTTCACTGACTTTTTCGTTGGTCTTGGTTTCATTTAAACTGCTATTGGCTAGACTGTTTATAAGTTTTTCCGTGGAATTGTTACTGTCAAGAGAGGAAATTGAAGAAATCGAAGGCGATGGTAATGATAATTTACTTGTGTTGTTGTTGTTATTATTAGAATCCTCAATTATTGAAGAGTCCGTTGGATTTGTAATTTTATTTTCTGGAGTTATACTTGAGCTGGCGTTGTTTTCATCTAGGTTATTTGTAGTAGAATTGTTTATAACTTCAGTCTCTGGCATTGTATTGATAAGGTTGTTTTAGTGTCAAAAAAATCAAAATGTTAAGCGCTATAAATGTTTTTTAAGGATTTCCTTTTCTATTCTTATCTCTTGGTGGCGTAGCTGTTGTTGGCTGTTCTAATTAATTTGGTTGTTTCCTGTGTGGGATTTTTTAAAATCAATATTGAAAGTGGGAGAATATAAAAAGATTGGAAATAAAAAAGTGCACGAAATGTTTTAGGAAAGAACTTTTAAAAAAAAAGACGTGTCAATTGCACCAAAAGAAAAAATGCCTCATTTAAGACAATTTGTCCTATTTTGCCCCCCAAAATATAAACTTAACCTTCCAGTTTAAGACACGCGTTCAATTATTATTATACGATCAAGTACTTTTACTCCAACTTTAATTAATTTTATGGTTATCATCTTGATAATCATTGGTGTAGCTAAAGTAATCAAGTAAGTGCTCTGATCTTTGGTTAACTTCTGTGCTTTATTCCACTTAACTAATGCTCACGTCTGAAAAATGGCATCACGTGCCGGCTTGTCAATTTTTTATTTTTTTTTGCAACACATTATTGATCCCATAAAACTAACCATATTTTCAAGAACGGACTTATATGGTCAAGGGATGGTTTAATACTGTGATGATTGTTGGATTATTTGCTAAAATGCGTTGTATATCAAATGTAAGTGAAAGTATTTTGTTTTGAAATATCTTGAATGGTTTTACAGTTGAAGAAATGACCAAAAAATACTGAAATTAATGCAGTACGGAGATGTCATTACCCAATTTCGTTGTTACTTGTAGCTAATCAAAATGGACCTTACAATATACTGCTTTTGGTAATGTGCACATTATTGATTGGTTGTAAATGGCTGTACACAACTGATTATTAACCACATGTAGACAACTCTTATTGATTGAGTCTTGTCGTACAATCAGTGACAAAAAAAATGCCTGTCAAATCAAATACTATGAGCATCCTTTCTCTTCTCAAAGCTTACCTTCCATCAACCGAACAATTTCATATTCACGGAAATTGAAATTTAAATAGGGGATATATTCTTATAGACAGGTAAATAATGAGTGAGATAATCACATTATCGTATGGACTGATTTGTAATAATACAGTCACTCACTTGTATAACACCCAAGAATCGTTGATATCTTATACACCATCTTCAAAACCCAATCATGATTTACAAGTATTTCTAACTAGATTCAAATCTACATCAGTTAGTTATTCACCAAGAGCATTAATTTATGATTTAAGAAATGGATTAGGGGCATTGAATAAATATGAGTATCATGAAACATTACCTGTTGATTTGAACTTTTCACTATTATCGACAAACACAACGGCACCTGCGGGAGCAGAAACAGGAGCAGGCAGTTCTTTAGAATCGGGGTATAACTTGAAAAAATCAAGGGTTGAAAAAAATGAATATCAACAGAAATTGGATCAGGGGGTTACTGATGGCTCGTCATTAAATGTTAACAATACCAAATATTGGACTGATTACAATAAACTAATATATAATCCCAAATCATTAACCACAGTCAATAATTTTGTTCACAATGAAAATAACCATGAGTCGGGATATCATTATAATTTTAATAGTTTGAAATACGACTCGTTCAATATTGGACAAGAGGAATTCAAGGCATGTAACAATGGAAATGGTGGTTATGGTTATGACGATAATGATAATAATAAATCGATAGAGAATTTCCGATATTTTTTAGAAAAAACTGATAGATTACAAGGATTACAATTGTTAACCAATCTTAATGATGCATGGGGAGGGTTTACTAGTGAGATGCTAATAGATTTGATTGATGAATTTTTCAACAATACAAGTAGTGACAAACAAAATTTATGGATTTATGGAATAATGAACAGTACAAAACTATCAGAAAAGACACAGTCAATCAGAACAAAATTATCGTTTATTAAAACATTGATTGAATTGACTAAACAACTGAGCTTGATTTTCCCAATGAATTTAAATAATTCAAAAGATGAAAGTTGGCACAATAATTACTCCATGTTGACCGATAAATATAATTCAGGTTCAAATTGGCACCAATCTAGTTTATATGCTACATTTATTAATTCGATATGGGGATTGAATAATCAACTCAAGAATCAAATCAGCATGACTCATTTACAAAATGATATCGTGAAACTCAATCCTAATCAAAAAATAATTAATCAAATTAAAATAAAACAAGAGAAAAGTGGTAATGGTGACAAACAAAATCAATTATTTGGTTCAGATTTAAATCAATTTAACTTGAAGGACATAGTTAATTTGAAAGACCTTAGCAATCTTGGGAAAAGCTCTGACACAAGTGCTACTCAAAGAGAAATAAACTTAGGAATATCAAAGAATGCAAGTACTAATACTGGTAATGATGCCTATCATAATTTTGTTCAAAATAGAATATCTTCTTCAACTTCACAAAATGAAAAAATGATGAAAGACAAAGAGCAAGAACAAAATGGGATTATTAACAACTATCTAAACCCTTATATTGACAATATATTTCAAGTGGAAACTTTCCCTGTTGATATTTTAAAGTCATCGTCAAATGCTATTAATATATCGACTGAGTTTAATGTTAATGATGGATTGAAATCTTACTTGAAACCATATATAAAACTAGTGTCAAATATTAGAAATCAACATCGTGAATATCTAGATATCATTGAAGATAAAGAAGAATTGTTGGAAGATTTGAATAATATAAGTCAAGAATATTCTTATGGTTACGAATCAGATGATGAAGATTATGAGTGAGCACGATCAAAATGGGTTCTTTTATTTATTTATTTTTTATATACACATAAACTTCTATTTAAATAGTTTTTTCAACCAAATAAATATCGTATTTATCTTTCAATTCTTTCATAATAGAATCGTTAATGTCGGAACTCATTGGAGCCAACAAACCTTTTTTGGATAATTCACCACTCAAGATTTGTTTAGTGGCAACAGCACAAGGAACACCAACCAATTTAGCCATTGAAGAATAACCATTTGGATCACCATAATCGACCAAAGTAGAAGTTCTAGTTTCTTTGGTACCATTAGCCCATTCAATACCGAATTTATGTTGTAAAATGACTAAATCACGTTCACCTTTTTCATATTGCATCAATTCTTCCAAAGTGGCACATAAAGTATCTAATGGATTACCTCTTGGAGTAATTTGATTTTCAGAAAATAATCCTAACCATCTGAAACCAGCCAAAATCCTTTCTTGGTCTTCTGGAGATTTGAATTTAGTCAATTGGTTAATTTTATCAATTATATCTTGTTCAGAGCTTGATTTAGCTCCAACCAATTCAGCTAAAGCTTTGTTCCATGGACCTGGTTTAGAGAAAATTTCCATTGGTTCATCTTTCAAAAATCCAAGGTCAACAAACACTTTAATGAATTCTGGGAAACCTTGGAATCTCAAAGTACCTCTAATAACGGTTTGAGCTTCTGGAATATTGTACAATTCTTTATAAGTAGTAGAATCTCTGTTTGGATAACAAACCAAAGCATAACCTGGATAAATGAAATATGGTTTAGCACTAGCCATCAAATCTTCACTAGAAATATCAATGACTTTACCATCGAGCCAATATTTGGCTTGGTTTCTTAAAGCTAATAAAACCCCTCTTGAACTCCAAGAAAATTTATAACCTAATGGATTATCGGAATTTTCTGGGGCTGGTAATCCACCACAATATGATAAGAATGATACGATTTTACCGCCAGCTTTATGAACTTCTTCAATAGTTTTAACAGCATACAAATGATCAATACCTGGATCTAAACCAATTTCGTTCATAACAGTGATACCAGCTTCTTCAATTTCTTTTTCCAATGCTTTCAATTGAGGGTTAATATACGAAGTTGTGACAACATTCTTTTTGTTCTTAATAGCTGATTTAACCACATTGACATGGAAAGTGTATGGAATTAATGAAATGACCAAATCATGTTTAGCTACTTGTTCATCTAATTGAGCAGCATCAGTGACATCAAGAGAAATGGCCTGTGCTTTATCACCAGCTAATTCTTTAGCTTTAGATAAGGTTCTGCAAGCAACAGTGACTTCAATGTCTGGTTGTTCAGATAAAATATCAACGGTTGGTTTAGCAACAAAACCAGATCCTAACAAAAGAACTTTCTTAACCATTTTTAGTATTTGATTGAATTGAATTGGTTATAAGAAAGAAAAAAGAAAAAGAGAAGAAAGAGTAGAACAAGTGAAATTTTTTTTTTGGGGGTTTGATTTATTGAAAGTGAAAATTGGAGAGAGTTGGTGGAAGGGGTAGGTCCACAAACGGAACGAATTATTATTTTTTTTCATGCGGCAATCTTATCACTTCCCTAATCGGGTAACTTAAGCGATAATATTTGAAAAGCCTTGAAAGAAAATGAGTCAACTCATTATCTACCATAAATACACGACTGCAAAAAACAAATTTTTACTGTACTAATAGTGACGGTTATATTACCCAATGTGAATAGCATATGCGGCTTAAAAGAAATTGAACTATCAGGAACACTTTATTTCACCTAAATATAAATAATCCGTTTATTCATGTCATCATTGAATTAGAGCTTATTGTTTATATATTTATATAATCTTATTGTATTAAACTCTTTCTTTAACACTCTCGTTATTGCTAGAGCTATCTTGTTGTAACTCTTCGATTTCGTCTGTGTCATGAATTTGCAAATCTCTATGGAACCTTTCTGGTCCTAAGAAAATAATAAAGATCATATAAGCGAAAATTGCCCCACAAAAAATACACATGACTTTACCATAATCAAACATTCCTGGTTGGTCTTTAAGTGGGAATCTTTCCCCGATTTTTGCTTCAATGGTGGCACTAGCTGAACTCACTAAATTACCCAATTGATAAGCAACACCGGACAATAAAGTTCTATGAGTAGAATTAACCAATTCTAAAAGATATGCTGGACCAACACTAAATGATCCAAATACAAATGCATTTAAAAAGATATAAGCAGGCCAGTTTCTGTCTGGGTTGAAAAATGATGGATATAAGAATGCACCGGCGCAAACAATACTAATCACAACGGTTAATCGACGACCCAATAACTCTGATGCTTGACCCATGATAATACCACCAATAATACCACCAATATTGGATACAACAATGATAACAGTTTTCTTATCAAGCCCCACATGGTATTGTTTTGTAATCATAGTTACATACAAATCTTGAGATCCATGGGTAGTGAAATTCCAACCAGCATAAAGTAATACCAAATATGAGAAAATCAACCATTCGGTTTTGAAAGTAACAAGAATTGATTTATCGATTTTTTGCCAAAATTTTTTCTCCTTGACGGCGACACCACCATTTTGTTCTTGTTCTTTAAGTCTTTGTTGTTGATTGAATTTTTCCTTTTTAATTTTCATTTTAATATAATCTGGAGATTCAGGAGTAAACAATCTCCAAACAATTAAAATCAATGATAACCCACCAGAAAACCAAATTAAAGATCTCCAACCTTCACCTTCTTTATAAGTGCCAGCAAATGCTCGATACCAAACCATAGCCATAATATATCCAAAACAATACCCTGGTAAAAACAATCCCAGCAACACTGATCTTGCGGCAATTGGTTGACCTTCTAATGCTGTAACCATGGCAATGGGGTACATTGCCCCCATCAATATTCCAAATATTGCTCTTACCCCTAAAAATTGTTGATAAGTTTGAACAAACCCAGTACCAACTTCAACAACAACAAATAAAGTAACAATAGAAATATACGTCCATTTACGACCAAAATAATCTGATGCAATACCAAATATAACTGCTCCAACAGATCTTAACATCAACACTAATGTAACACCCCAAGTAACATCAGTAACACTAATATTTAATGTATTGGCAATCTCTGGTGCAGCCACCGAAACACAAAAAAAATCCATAGCATCTAATGCCCAAGCAAAAAACCCTAAACAATAAAAATTCCAATCAGATTTACTCATTGATTTTAATCCTGGTATAGGATTGATCACTTCATACCATTTTTTATGGGTATGATATAATGGTAAATCTAATAATGTGGTTAATCTAGTGGCAAAATATCTAGAGATTGAAGATAATGAAAGGTCTGGTTTTTCATTAAATAATTCATCGTCTAATTCTGGTTGATTTTTATAGGAGTTGCTATAATCATCATAGTTTAATTCATTAGAATTAGTAATTGAAATATGATCAGCTCTTGCTTTTTCCTCCATATTGTGTGTGTGTAGGTGTGATATGGAGTTTATCTTAATATTTATAAAAAGTATTGAAGAATATTAAGAAGGAAAATACGATCAAGCAAACAGATATGGAAAGCTAAGTTATTTATATACTTTTAATGCAATGAAAGTTCTATTGTCAAAACTAAGCCAATATCTCCCCCCCTCATTGATGGTAGTGGTGGCTATTGTATTGGGATTGGTAAACAGGCATAAACTTTAAGAAACTGTTACTTTGTTCAATAAATACGGTCAACACAAAACTGAAGAATACTAAAAAAAAGATTATCAGAACGACTGAAACATATGCATTATTGCATGAAAAGAATTTGCTAAATAGTTTGTGGGGAAGAGTACTAGAAATAGATATGGAAGGAGGATACGAAAGGAACATTGTAATAAGTTTACGTAGTACAAAGATAAGAAAGCACCAAGATGGATATGGTGTTCTTGTGGGTGAAACTAGGGGCAATACATTTGCAAAAACACTCCTTTTCACCGAATTCAATGTTATTAAAAACTAACAAAATAGAGTTGATGTATTTGTTGTTTCTCTGTTTAATCTTGTTAGAAAGACAACTGATAATGGGAACCAAGAATGAGGGGAAAGATAAAACATTTCTTGGTGTTGGAGTATTGTTATCTACAAACGCAGAGTACTAATGTTGCTCCAAGCGAAACAGTTGATTGTCTTGTCTTACTTCTTGGTGGTTGTGAAAAGATATTTGCGGTAATATTGAGCAATCAGTAACCAAGAAATTGTTCAACTAACAAGAAGTAAGAGTAATTATTATTTTGTTGCTAAAAATTACAATTCCGCTGTGCATAATTATAGAGCTTTGTGGGGGGGAGGAGAACACCGAAGGAGACCACAAAACCGCGATTATTGTGGTGGTAAATAACTAATAAACCTTCTAGCAAGGATTAATTAATATTTGACACACTACCATGTTCACTAAAATGGAAAAATATTTTTCCCCATTTAGACTAAAGTTGATTGATTGAATCATCCAATGGGATACCCGGAGAATGTCAATAAAAAGTGGGGAATGGTGGGGGCAAAAAGTATTTTCTCAGGCAAACGGCATTTTTTACAATAGTGAATATGCTTACAAGATAGTGAAATAGAGCCCTGGTGTGGTGGTGGAACATAACCTCCGAACAGACCATGCTGGTTATTTAGCAAGTGGGACATCTGTCTCCATTATAATTTGCCCATTTTCTACTGTAATGTATATACCTTTTTCAAAATCATTCAAATCAGAATGTTTTATTAAATGACGGTTTCAAAATAAGGTTATAAGTTTACATAGTTTGTACAATTATCAACCTAATTCTAGATTATGTCAATGTCTTTTTAAGCTTTCAAAGGTCAACTTATTTTTCTATTCCAAACGTTACGGCGTTACTCGTTATCTCCAATTATAGCCGTAAGAATTCAGAAAACATGGCAAGAATTAGCTCGAATTTCTTGGTGTGAACGTTTGACACTGATTTGAACTCATAACTGATCAGATGATTAAGTTTAGACAGCCCGGACTTTTAGGTTCGTTTTGCCAATGTGGGGACTCCCCTAGAAGAGCAAGTAATGAGACTAAAAATAAAAACTAGTCAGTGTTCTTAATCTATGAGTAGTACAAAATATTTAGGGCGGGGGGGAGGGGCTCAAAATTTGAGTCACTTTGTTGATCGTAACTGCATTAGCAAATAGACACTGAGTTTTATCTGAATCTCCACCTGTGTGCTTCACATTACCTTACTTCCAAATCGATTCAACATAACCTGCTTAAAATACGGCAAGCCTTAACTTACTGGTGTAACCTGTGATTTTCAAATCTGAAAAGTGGAAAGTCAGTTGGACTACAAATTTTAGTTACCAGCTCAACAGAAAACAAATGTTGTTAGTATTAGTCAAAAGTCAATTTACGAGATCCCCTTATAATTGATTCAATATTTGAATAGGGTAAAAGCTAAATTAAAGTCTATTTACTAATTATTAATCAACTAAACACACACAGCATAGATGTCAAAAATTGGGCCGTATTGCAATGACATTTGATAGCTGATGGATTAGTTTATTTTTGCAAGGCATTAACGAGAATACAGAATGAAGTGTATTAATGCTCGTCCAGATAGAGTTGCACATTTTAACCAACAAAGAAAACCAAATAGTTCAATTTTAAATTGATTCTAAATATCTCCATTAAAAGTGAGTTCAGACAATTGGGAACTCTGACCAATATGACAGTTTCCATACCAGTCTCATGAGACTTTAAATATAAAATGAAGTACAACCAGTCGATCTGAGTTGGTTAAACATCTACAATTGAAACATAAACCCTTCTTTGTATGGTCTCCTTTTTTTCTAATTGAACTCTACATCAGTTGGTTAACTAAGAATAGCAACAACTACAACTATGAATGATGAAAATCAATACAAAATGAGTTTGGCTGTTATCACGTGACTAAATCAAAAATCGTTGGGAAAATCTTCAGTTGATTTTTCACATGCTAAAAACTAAAACTTGTTTTGTGAATCAAAATACTCCAGATTTCCAAACAATCTTAGTTAGTTAAATCATACAAATGTATAACTCAGACGATTGTTATAAGCTTCGAGTTAGCGTAGACCAAAATTGACTGAAAAATGTTGAGCATATTATTAAGTTACGAATACTGTTGAGATCAATTCGATAATCTTAACCTTTTTTTTTCCAACCTCAACTCAAATATACTTCTCTTTTTTTTTTCGTTTCTTTCTTTTTGTTCTGTTAAACCTTGTTTTCTCTTTCTTCAATCAATTGAATAATAGATACTTATACATTCATTACTCCTGTCATGTCATCAATTGCTCAAGAATTGTCAACATTACCAAGTGATTTAATATACTTGGCACAAAATTTCCCACAATACATTGATTTAAAAGGAAAATTATTTGGAAATGATATCATTCAAAATCAATTGATTTATTCCATTATTTGTATTTCTTTCAATCCAATTTTTTGGAATATTGTTGCTCGATTAGAATACAAAACCCATTTTTTAACCAAAATTTGTTTTAATTCAGCTAAATTGGGTTGTTATGTATTAGCAATCACAATTTTTTCATTAGGAATTTATCGTGATCATGTTTATTATCAAGCATTAGAAACTCAACCTACTTATCAACCATTAATTGATTCTATTATAATTAAATCATTAGCCATTGCATTGTTTGCCTTTGGTAATGTTCTTGTTATTTCTTCAATGTATGCCTTGGGTGTGACTGGTACTTATTTGGGTGATTATTTTGGTATTTTGATGGATCACCGTGTCACGGGATTCCCATTCAATATTAATGATAACCCAATGTATAATGGTAGTAGTTTATGTTTTTTGGCAACAGCATTATGGTATGGGAAACCAGCAGGGATTGCCGTTGCAATTTATGTGTTTGTTATGTATAAAATCGCATTATTGTTTGAAGAACCTTTTACTGCTAAAATTTATGCTAATAGAATAGATAAATTAGATTAAAACAATCTTGTGGTATTGATTCGGGGTAGCTTTCCATGAGCTGCCCTTAATTTTTGATTAGAGTTTTTATTTTTTTATCATTATTTACTTCAACATGTACATACGTATAACATTCAAGGGGGGATTCAATTTTTTTATTGAGTTCCTTGACAATTTTCTATTATATCAACTCTGGTAAATAGTTGCTTATATATAAATTCAACATTTTAATTACAAAAATAAATTCAAAGAATATCTGGATATGCAAAACTGAATTTAAATTAAATTATAAACTTTATTTAGTTAATAATAGTCAATGTATATAAATATATAATGCTCTTGATTTTATCATCCCTGCAAAAGTAATGAATCAAAATGAAATAAAAAAGCAAATAACCTTATATAATAATAAGTAAAAATGTAAATGAAATGAACTCTATCATAAAATAGAATCATCATTTAGAATAAAAAAAATGTACAGAAAACCAAACCAAATCAAATCAATTGAAAAAATAAAAAAATAAAATATAAATGGGAAAATAATCTGTGAATTAAAATGAAAAACAGATTGAAAGAATCAGCATTCTTTCTATGCAATGAAAAAAAAAACGGGTATTGTATAATTACTCTAAACAAAATCAAAAGTTCCAACATCTACTTTATCATCAACATGACGAAGTGACAATGATTGGAATTTTTCTGACGATTTATGATAATATAACCCACTTATACCACCAGGTAACAATCCATCACACAATGACGAAGAAGAGGAGGATGAAGATGCTGATGAAGAAGTGGACAAGGATCTACCTTTACCAAAACGGCCATTGTTATTATTACCACCACCACCAATGTTCAAAACAATATAATAGAAACCTTCAAATGAAGCCCCTGTTATTTGTTTAATTCTTGAATCAGGCAATAAAAATTCTTCTTTCCATCTCATATAAATATATTGATCATCTTGTTCTCCTCGTTGTACTTTTTCTAATCGTTTTATCAATTCTTCATCAGATAAAAATGTAGTTGATTGGGTCAATTTTTTCCAATGTTCATAATCATTTTTAGCAAATGACCCCCATTGTTTATTTTCTGTCACGAATGAATATTTTTGTATGGAAGGATTTTCAAAACTATTCACACCAACGTCAGAGTCACCTTCAATGTTATTATTTCTCAATATAAAATGATTCAATGGATTGTTTATAATTTCCCCTTTGAAATATGTAGTAATTTCAGAATCTTTATCAGTCAAGCCATTTATTTGCAAAAACCCAGTAATCATCGAATTAAACAAATCAACTGTTTTGAACTCAACTTTAATATGGAAGCTTGCTTTACCAGATTGTTGTTCACCAATGAACAGAGAATTAGGTTGTAAATATCTATTATCAAAAACCGATGCTTGATAGTTGTTTATACCATTATGCACATTATTAAATTGATCAAAATAATCTAAAGAATACCCTTTCCTCACCTGATTGTTTAATGATAATTCCCTTTCTTGCTGTTGTTGTCGACGACGTTTCTCCTCCTCTGCTTCTTTTTCTTGTTGCTGCTGTTGCTGTTTCAAATGTAACTGTAGTTCTATATCGTGTTTGTGTTCTTGATCAGCATTTTCTGGCGCCAAATTGAAAGTGGAGCTGCCGTTATGGATTACAGGACACAATGTATTTTGTTCACTATCTATACCATTTGAGCCGTCTTCCGACAGTAACAACTTATTTTGTTGTTGTGAAAGTGTTTGGTAACGTTGGTGGTGATGTTGGTGGTGTTGTGGTTGCGATTGCGAGTGGAAAAAAAATTTGTCGTGCAACGGGCCATAATAGGTGGAGTTATCGGTGATGTGTGATTGTGTAATTTCATCATCGGACACGAAATCTTGATTGCGCAGCTGATGTAATTGTTGTAATTTGTTGAATAATTGTTCTTGTTGTTGTTGGGTAGTTAAGCTATCAATAAGATTATTGGTGGATTCTATATCCTCAGCATCGGGTAGTTGTTGTGAATCTTCCTGTTGTTGCAGTGATTGGGATGAAGATGGCTGTGATTGTGATTGTGACTGAGATTGTTGGTCTAGTGACTGATTCTTTTTATCTATTTCTGTGACAGGCATATTTGAAAAAACGTGTTTTGAATACTTTCTTTTGTTCTTTATCTATTGATCTCTCCTCTAAATGTATTAATTGAATATAATTATTCTTATAAATAAGGATATATAGATGAATGAATAAGTTGATGAAGAAAGAAGAAAAAGACAGAATACAAAAAAAAAACTTCAGAATTTAATCAGACGAAAAAAAAAAATGTTACGACCCAAAAGAAAAAATATAATAAAATTTAATAGAAGGAAGGAAGGAAGGAAGGATAATAATAATAATAGTAGTTACAGAAAAATAAAAGAAATTTAAATGATGATGATGTTGATTGATAAAGAAAGAAAAAAAAAACTGAATGACTTGACAAAAACATTTCCCACCCCCCTCCTCGTTCTTTCCTTCAAAATCATTTCCAATAATTAACAGTCCCAGTCTCTATTTTTATTTTCAATACTGTTAATCATTGGTTTTAGTTTAGTTTAGTTTTTCTTTTCTTTTCTTTTTTTCACTTTTTGGTATAGGTGTGGCTACCCAGCAATCCTATTCCAAGTATTCATCTCTGAATTACCTAATATGTTATACATACACGTTAAACTGTTCCAAGTTTCATTTTGATGTTTGTTGCTGAAACGTAAAAGCAACAACAACAGGTGATTCTGAGTTCTTTTTTGCACTGGGTACTCATTGAATATAGGCGCAAATCCACATCTCTGTCACGTGGTCTGTTTGAGTACCACCCTAAATTATAAATTGTGTCAATATTAATATTGTTGTTGCAATTTCCGATTTGGTTTCAATGATAAGCAAGGTTCCATTATCTGGTTGCTGTCTTCGATTGAGGAATAAAAAGAACTAATCGTCTTTCTTGCTTTTTGACGGACTCAGTTTAGTTCTTGAATCAAGTAGTTTCTACTGTCTGTTAATCTTCGTCGTTTATTCGTATTTTCACTAGTTCGGCTTGTTCTGGATATAACGGGATTATGAGTATTGCTTTTCCGGTCATCTTTGATGCAATCATAATTTATTGTTCTCTAGTTCCCGATTGCGGTTTCTGTGAATCGCATCACACTAAGAATACTATAGTTGATCTAGACAGGTAATTGGGCCTCTTCCATGATACCTGGACCTTGATTAACTAGAACAAAGTGTATTTCCAAAACTTAAATAGAGACTAAAGTTTAGTTGTGGTGATTGATTTTGGTCTCAGTTTCGACTCTTGTTACATTTTGGTTTTTAGAGCTTATTTGTTGGTGTCTACCTGTCTTGTTTAAATAAATACCCCCTTTATCTTATCCACAAGTAGTACTACGTTGCTATTTCAGATATTGCAACCATTAAAGCTAATTGGTGTATTATTCTAATAATTGATTATTTGTGCACGACCATGAATTAAGTGGCTGTTGTTTCTTTCTCTCTCTTTGTTCAATTACATAATCTTAGCAAAATAAGTCCAAAAACACCAAGAAAGTTTCATAGCTGACATCAAGGTTTTACTCCTATCAATTACAATTAAATATTACGCCATGAATATTGATAATACTAATGACATATCTTCCCCACCAACGCCAATACACCCTGCTCCAAATGAGGAATTAACTAATGGTGTACCAACAAACACTCTACTAGCAGATTCCAATATCGATTTGAATCCCGACCTATATGAAGAAGAAGAGATGGATATAGAGGAGGCAAAGAGCAATATTGTTGATGAAATTCCACCTGAGAACTTGACAAGCAATGACCCTGCGCTACAACCACAAACAGGAAATGCATTTAATGACAATATCAATGATGCTACTACAAATGCAGATTCTGATTTAGAAGATGTGGAAATCAACCAATTACACCAAATCACATTACCTTTTAATGAATCTTATCAATTGCTTAAACAAGAGTTCCAGAATACTTTAACTAATCTAGGTCAGTCACAAATCACGTCAGCACAACAATCTAAATTAATCAATTATATCGATGAAACATTATTGCAAATACAAAGAAAATTCATTAAACAACAAACCGAACTGGAAATTAATTATTCTTTGATTCAATTATTACAAGAATTGTCTACGGTGATTAGTGTTATATGGGTATCAATACAACAAAAACTGGTCTTGTATGGACAAATCGAATATTATATAAAGATTCTTGGTGATTTAGAGGATTATGTGAATAACTATAAGACACTTTTCAATGAAACTTGGTCGAAAAATAATAATTTACATATTAATATGCAAAATTTAGTGATTTTTTTTAAATTCTGGCAGAAGATCGATTTACAATTGAGTTTTTTAATTGATGGGTATAACATTGTATTGAATAATGGCAATCAACAAACTAAGTTGATTAAAATGAATGTTACTGAATTGACACGTTTATTACCAATTGTTACTCGATTAAGAATTGCAATAATATCGAAGATTGATGGCCTTCGTATGAGGTTGAAAAAAAATCAAGAGAACAATAATGACAATGATGCTACATCTAATATATTGACTATATTTGAATTAGAAATAAGTAGGTTATTTGAAGGAATATTAGAAAGAAGTTGACGAAGTTGATGTTTTTATGTATGTATGTATTTAGTTTGAAAAATAGAAAAGAATTAAATCGAAGAAAAAAATGTGGGAGACAAGTTGTAGGAAAAAAAAAAATAGTTTTAAAAACCTCAGCTCAACCAAACCTCATTCAAGTATACTCTTATCCGTTAAAAACATTCATAGAATCGATGTGGCCGTTCACTAAATCATCAAATACAGATGACAGTCTTGATGATCTACCAAGTGATTTACAAAAAGTTTTAGAACAAGAAATACGTCAAGATTCTAACAAATTTGAACTAGATAAATATTCTCGAATAGTCAATGATAAACTCAATCAATTACCACCACAATTTACTAATGAACAAGAATTTTTGGATTTTGAAAATTATAAAATTCAAAACAATCATCAAATAGTGGCACAAATAAATTGTGCTGAAATTGAAAATTATTTGATTCAATTGAATAATAATCATTCAATATCTCAATTTTGGTCAAGCCTATTTAATTCAACTAATACCAATCCTAATTCTTCTGAAAATAATGTTACTACAAATCCAAATCAAGCGTTGCAAAATTATAAATCATGTAAAAACTTGACTATTGACGGATTGAAATTATTGTATTATTCCAAATGTTATAATATAAAACAATGTCAATTTATAAGGTATCATTTAGATCAACTTTATATTAAAAATTTTGGTTCATTAGGTCAAAATGTCAATGATAAAAATATTGAATCTTATTATAAAGATTTAGATCAATTATTCTATAAGGTTTGGAAATAAAACTAGAAAAAAAAAAAAGCAAAGATAATTACAAAATACTATAAATCATTAACCATATCTTGCCAAAGTTTCAATTTTTCATCAAATGATAAACTCGCCACAAGTCCTGAAGTATTGGGAAATATGTATATTTTACTTGACTCATCAATATGTTTGTAAATAGAATCAATTATTAAATTATAAGTCGAATCTGATCCCTTTTGTAATAATCCCCATTTAAAATTTTTGTGGGGAGCACCACCATCGCCATCACCACTTTTCCTGTTACCACTAGCCAATTTGAAATTCTTACTACTAATACTCAATTCATTCATAAAATATTTGATTATAATTTCCCAAATTCCTTTACCCACAATCACGATGGTTTCCACGTGAGACAGTTTAAATTCCAGCAACAATCGAGGAACATTATTTAATTTTTCGTGCATTGTCAATTGATCAGCTCTTGCTGTGCTTCGTAATACTAAATCACTGAAGCCGATATTATATTTAATTAGTTTGAAATCATGAGTAGCATTACATCCATTTTCTAGTAAATGATTCAAAAATTGATCTTCAGATTTGTTAACTTCATTTGGTGTTTCCGGTACTGGCTCGTGTGGGCTATTTTTATTTTTCGATATCACTTTATGTAGTAATTGACTCTGATTAAATAATTTCCAAAATAAATTCGAATGATGTGCATAATGATGTTGTTGAATTGAAGATTCAGTACCTGGGTTGAATCCCACAAATAAAACTTGTAAGTGATCATTCAATGAAGGCTGTAAATCAGGTAAATCTACCGACGATTTCTGGTTATTAGAATGTAGTTTGGAATTGGCCCTCCGTTTTGCTTTTGCTTTTGGTATTATTTTGGTTATTCTGTGTGGTTTGTTGTTATTTTCATCATTCCCATTCCCTGTATATCGGAAAGAGTCCAAGTTCCTTGTCATTTAAGCAGTATTTGTTTAATTATGTTGAATTTACTTAACGGGGAGACAGGGGAGTAAAAGAGCATCGTGGTAGGAGAGAGAAGAATGAGACGCGCGATGTGGGAGTAAAACACACAAAAAAAAATGTTAACTTCCAACGTTTTTAGATTTCCCCAACAAAAAAAAAATCTAAGATGACAAAGAAGGTAGCAAATATATACTCTTGGTTTCATTCCAAAGCATAACTACCCAATTATATTGAACCAACATGATAGGTGAAGAATATTCAAATATATCGCTTTCAGGAATAGCTCTGGAATCCACACCAATCAAAAGAAAACCACAACAAGCAAGTTTTACCGAATACGTCACCGTTAATGAAACAACGGTAAACAATAATTCAACAATATTGCCAACAAATGAAAAAGTCCAGAACCAGCAACAGCAATCTAGTAAAGATTCTGATGAGTTAGATTCAATTATTGATACCCATCCCGAATTGAAAATAGCAAGTAGAGAGAATGGTGAATTCAATCCTGTCAATGTGGCATACACAATGTTCACACCCCAAAAGCAACAAAACCCTGAAATAATACTAACCCCACTGAATAAGCCCCTACAACAACAAGAAAGCAAAGACAAAGATTTGACTACCACATCAACCCAACAAGTCCAAAATATACTACTTAATCCAATGACACCATATACTCTAACATTATATTTCCAATTATTTTCTAATATGATAATGGCCAGTATTGTTATTTATATGGCTTATTTAGCATATACAACTATTAGACAAGATATAAATTTCAAAATTCAACGAATGACGCTTGATTTGTTAGACGAGATTTCTCAATGTCTGAAACAATATACATTGAATAAGTGTCATTTATCAACTCGACCACCGGCAATTGAACAAGAATGTAATTATTTGGATAAATGTCAAAATCAAGATCCATCTTTGATTAGTCGATCAAATTTGACAAGTGAGATATTAGCAGAAATAACTAATTCATTCTTCAATAAATTAAATTATAAAAGTATTAGTATTGTACTAATATTTCTTGTAATTAATTTGGTGTCGAATTATTATATTATTGGTAATTTCCAATATAATGAAATTAATCGGTTAAAAAAATTAGAGTTCAATTCAAACCCAGAATCAAAATTGGACACCAAAATAGATTTAGATTAGATTATTGGGCAGTTTTTTCTTATATACTTTGGATCACAGAAAAATGCATATACTGTGGAAATGTTTTTAAATTAAAATGTGAACAATAAAAGATTGAATACTTAAACCGATACAAACAAACAGAGGAAAAAGAACAGAAAAAAAAAGACATTAAATCATGGTCAGCTAAAAAGCTTATATGTTGGTTCTCGTTCTTATTGTTGTAGTGGTGGTGGTGGCTTTCCTACGATAAACAAGAAGAAGGAGAAGAAAGGGGTGTTTAACATAATTGTCCTGTCCCAATTAGGAAATAGTGATGGTTTAATTGGTAACGGAAACAAATGAGAAGAGAAGAGAAAAAATAATAGTTGCAAAAATAGTTTATCTGTGACAAGGAAAGAAAGTAAAAAAAAAAGCTTATACAATGGAAGAAACAGGTGGGTTAATGGGTAATAATGGTAGATAAGGGGGGTGTGTGGTTCATGTTAAAAAGTACATCTCCAGGACTCAATATAGACTTATAAATATCTAATGATAATACTGATTTGACGAAACTTTCTATTTTTTTAAAAAAATTTTAGTTTTATTGTTCTTTTTATTCTTTTGTTTCTATTCTTTTAAATTAATTGAATATTGTTCTTCTTTCTTCTTACTCTATTGCAACTATCAAGAGACTATTATTATAAAAACTATGTTTCAAGAAAAATCTGAAAAACTGTCTTTCCCCAAAAGATCTTCATCTTTGAGATCACCATCAGATTCACCGGCTATTACTTCAAAAAATGTTTTTATGTTTGTTAATTATTCTAAAGATTGGCCATTGATTCTTGTGGGTATTTTACTTATGGGTGGTTCAGCAATTGCCACACCAATGAATACATATATTTACGGGGAAATAATGGGTAAACTTTCACAATTTTATTTGCAGGATCAGTCAAATCATTCTTTTAGTCAAGATATAGTAAAATTATGTGTTGGTTTAATAGGTATTGGATGTTGTAAAATGATATTAGTATGGCTAGGCATGTTCACATGGCTTAAATTTGGTGAAATCCAACAATCAAGAGCAAGAATGCAAATTTACAATAAAATTATTAACGAGTCACAATCATGGTATGATTCAAAGCAAAACCTAATTGGGCAATTGACACAAATCAATCGATGTATTGAAGAATTGAGATCTTGTAATGGTGAAATTTTGGCTAGTTTGATGCAAACCATAGTATTGATTTTGGCACTTTTAATAATGTCTTTTTACCAATCGTGGAGTACCACTTTGATAATAATGGCAAGTTTCCCCATTATGGCACTTTGTGGTTGGTATTTTGGTAAACTCACCTATAAAGCTCAACAGGATGAGAATGAAGTTACATCAAAAGCTAGTAAAGTTTTCAACTGGTGTTATGTTAATCCAGAAATGGTTAGATTCTTCAATAGTAAAAATATTGAATTAACTAAATTCAAACAGTTAATTGAGAAATCAGCTCAATTTTATTATAAATTAAGTCATGCTGTTGCTGCAAATACAGCAGTTTTAAAAACTTTAACATTAATGATGTTTGTTCAAGGTTTTTGGTTTGGTAATTATCTATTATCACATAAAACAATTACGATCAATCAATTATTCACTTGTTTCAGTTCTTGTTTAATGCTTGGACAAGCGGTTTCTGGTATTACAGAATTGTTAGCAATTCTAAATACCGGACATGCTGCGGCTGATAAAATCTCTGGCTTTTTATTGCAACCCCCATCTAAGGCAAAATTATTATTACTACACCTGAAATACCCACCATTTGAAATTGGTTCAATATACTTCAAAAATGTTTGGTTTGAATCTAACTCACAAAATAGTGTTGCTATTTTGCAAGATGTTTCGTTTGGAATTTTACAGAATCAATTCAATTATGTAATTGGGAAATCAGGTTCTGGGAAATCTACTATTGCAAAACTCTTGATGCGGTTGTATTCTGTGTCCCGTGGAACAATCGAGATTGATACGGTCTCAATTGATAAACTAGACCCCAAATATATATGTCAAAATATCACTTTACTTGAACAAAATCCAGTGATATTTGATGATAAGACAATTGCAGAAAATATTGCTATTGCTATAGTTGATGATTACGATAGTTTGCAGGCAATACCCTATTATTTGATTGAACAATCTGCTCATTTTGCTTTATTGCTGGATCTAGATTTGAATATGAAAGTGAATCATTTGACATTATCTGGAGGGCAGCAGCAACGGATTTCTATAGCTAGAGCATATTTGAAAAATTCTCCAGTACTAATTATGGATGAAAGCTTTAGTGCTTTGGATACTGAAACTAAGCAAGGTCTTATTGAAAAAGTGAAAAAATGGAGAATTGGCAAAACAACTATTTTTATTACTCATGAATATAAGAACATACTTGATGATGAAAATGTCATTATCTTGGATCAAGGAATGATCAAAAACCAAGGACAGTTTAAAAAGATGAAGAATGAAGAAATTGTCCAGAATTACAAATCTCAGGGTATTGAAACTTCCTCATATGAAACCACTAGTCAAAGTTTCTCTGATAATACAAAGCTACCGGATGGCGATTACAACTATAAAACCAACCCTTATATTCTTAAGGATTTAGAATCCCAAATTAAGGAAGACACGGACAATGAGAAATTGATGGGTGTTTTGGCAATACTTAGATATTGTAGCTCAACAATCAATGGAAAGTCGTTACTTGGATTTGGTATTTTATTAGCTATTTTTCAAGGTGTATCAAGTCCGGTGTTTTCATATTGCTTCTCCAAGCTATTATCAACATCTTTAGACAGTTCAATAGGGTTAAATTCAACCCAAAAAATTCTCCAGTGGTCTTGTATATCATTATCAATTGCTATTTTTACCGGGGTTACCAGTTATTTATCAGAATTTATTCTAAATTATTGTGGTGAAAATTGGATAGTATCTCTACGACAATTAACTTTTTTCAAATTGAATAATCAAGATTTGTCATTCTTCACTGGATTTGATACTAATTGGAGTTCACTGGAAATAACGGCCTTACTCATGAATGACACCAGGGACTTGAGGAATTTAATCTCTCAATTCTTCCCTTTATTAGCCAATTTGGTGTCAATGACATTAATCGGAATAATCTGGTCAATTGTATCTGGTTGGAAATTGGCATTAGTGGGGATTTCATTTGTTCCGTTAGTACTTTTGGTTACTGTTCTTTATGGGAAAATATTAGAATCAATTGAAAATAAATATAAATGCAAAGTGAATAATGTCGAGCTAGATCTATATCGAACCATAACCACAATAAGAACTATAAAAATTTTCAATATCCAACAATATTTTGAAACCGTTTTCAAAGAAGATTTGAAAGTTTTAAATTCCATTGGTGTTTATCGAGCATTGCAAACTGGTATTGGATTTGCAATTTCTGATTTGTTTTCATCTATTGGTCAAGCAATAATTTTATTTTATGGCATGAAACTAATTAGTCAATTTCAATATAATTATTCTCAATTATTACAAGTAATCACGTTGTTAAGTTTTACGATCAGCAATGCATCAATATTAATTCATCAATTGCCAGAAATTACAAGAGGTCAAAGAGCTGGTACCTTTATTGTCAAATTACTAAAGGATATTACTTCCACAATGGAAGTAAATGACAGCTGTGGTGTAAGTTCAGTTAGAAAAAGAAACAGCAAAAGTGGTAGTGATAGTATTGGTACAATTGGACCCGTTAAAGACAATCAACTATTTAAAAAGGTGACGACTGACAATGATACGCTAGCAATCAGTTTTAATAATGTATCTTTCTCATACCCTAATAAGTTGCCTTATATACTTCAATTGAAAAGCATTTCATTGGATGTAAAGAAATTCACAACTATTGGAATAGTTGGACAATCAGGTTCAGGTAAATCAACAATTTTGAAAATCTTGTTCAGGTTATATGATATCAAGATTTCTCCAGATTCAAATACTACCAAGAAATATCATGATCAAACTGTTAAAATTTTCAATCAGAATTTATATCTCATCAACAGCGGTTTATTATGTCAAACAATTGCCATAGTACCCCAATTTCCAAAATTTTTCAGTGGTACAATATATGATAATTTAACTTATGGAATCAATAACACGAATAGTGCTGGTAGTAATAGCTCATCTTCAGTTTCCGATTCTGAAATTATTAAAATATTGAAATTGGTTAATCTCCATCAATTTATAGTCTCATTACCACAAGGATTATTAACCATCATGAATGATAGTGACAACGATAATGATAACGGCAATGAAAATGAAAATGAAAATGAAAATGGCAACACGATACTGACATCATCATCAACGTCCTTTACTTTTTCAGGTGGACAGTTACAACTACTTGCCATAGCCAGAGCATTGTTGCGTAACCCTAAAATATTACTCCTCGACGAATGCACATCAAACCTAGATCCAATAACTACTAAAATCATCATTAACGTGATAAAATCCTTACATGGAAAATTGACAATACTATTTGTCACTCACGACAAAGAGTTAATGCGTATTGCCGATAATTTGATAGTAATGAAAGATGGTCAAATAGTGGAACAAGGTGATTTTCAACAATTAATATCCAACGACGGAGAGTTTACCAAAATTACAAAGACTATAATATAAAGAAGGGAATATTCGCCAAGAGATAGCAACGGATATGCCAAAAAAAAAAATACAAATTGTATAATATATCTAAATCTCTGTTGTTAGTTAGTTATTTATATCAAATAATTATACCGTTGTTAGTTTATAATTTCACACAAATATATGGAACTTCAACATCTTCACCTTCTTCATCATCACAGCAAATTTCAAAAATCAAATTCTTAACATGAGATGGCACCTCTTTTTTACTGACTTCTTTTATCAAACTGGTTAATTTTAATCCTAATCTATCCTTAACTTTCTTTGGTGGGAAAAATGATGCGTACAAAAGTGACACGCCATATGATAACATAGAAATAGTTAAGCCTTCTTCTTTTTCAAAATGATCTAATAACTCTTGTAATGTAATATCGCCATTAAGTTCAAATCTATCCCAAATTTGATCAAACTTCTTGTTATTATATTTACCTTCTGGAGATTTGATTGGTTCGGAAAATCCAATAAATGGTAAAGCCAAGTTGATAAATCCATTTTTGTATTGTTCAATATCGTCTTTACCATCAACAACCTTGTACAATTCCAAGCAAACCAACCCAGTAACTAATGCAGTGGTGGTAGCAATAGCTGGAATGATCTTACCAGCGATGAATTTGGTCTTGTGTGCATCTGCGATTTCAATACCATAGTTCAATGCTCTACAATTAGATGCAGCAGTAATAAACTCAATATGGTGGTTGGTATCATCATCTTTTTCGAATTCAATTGGGGTCAATCTGTAACCAGCCAAGGTACTTGGTTCAGGCAAAGAAGCAGCAATCTTTCTAATTTGTTCATCGTCAATAGATCCAGAAAGATTGTTGGTTTGTTCTTCGGCTTCTGCATCCGTGGCAGCAATTTCAACCCCAGATTTAGGTTGGAATGGTTCAATGATAACCTGTTCTAAAACTTTCTTGAAATCATCAACAGTTGCATTAGGTTCTTTCAATCCGTAGATAAATGCCAATAAATTAGCTCCACCAATAATGAAGTCCAAATGATCCTTATTGTTAATATCAAACTCCAATGGTTTGGGTGCTCTTTTGGGACCAGACCAAAATGGAGCTCCAGTAGAAGTCTTGGCGTCTGGTGGGAAATTGTACAACAACTGTTGAATGTCGTGGTTGAACTTGGTTTCAAATTCTTGTCTTGCCCATTTGATACAATCCTCAAAAGTGTAAGGACGATTGTTCAAATACTTGGAGATATTTTCCAATGTGCCTTTAATATCTGGGTTTTGTTTTAAAGTTTGTTCCACGTAATTTGGTTGGCTCAAGTATAAATTAACACTTTCTGGAGATTCGGCAAAATAACCTTGGAATAATGATTTTGCCCAAGCTATAGTATGATCGATCTTGTTTGGGAATGATCTTAAAGTACACAACGGAATGGACTTTTCTGGTGGATCTTGGGAGGATGAATAAGATTCAGTCAAGTTTGGAATGACAACTTGAGTGTTACCTTTAGTACCCAAAGTACCAGACTCCAACAATGGTTTTTTGTAAAAGACACAACGACGATCAACATACGTTCTAGCTTCAACGTTATCCAAAGCATTGACGACAATATTCAATTGAGTCCAGAATTTGTCGTCGAAAATATCTTCAGTTTCTGGTCCAACTTTGTCTAATTTGGAATCAATTTTACCTTTCAAATCAGGGTTCATCTGTTGAACAGCTAAAGCGGCAACATCTGATTTATTTTTACCAACATCCTTAGGTCTAAACAAAAATTGACGGTTCAAATTCGACTTTTCAATGGAATCGTTGTCAGTAATGAAAATTTTACCTTCGGGTCCGGATCCTAATCCCATCATTGCCCAGTTCTTTAACATTTCACAACCAATGGCACCAGAACCAACTAAAAATACTTTCAAGTTGGCAATTTTTTCTTGGAATGCTTTACCAAAAACGGCAATTTGTCCATCATATCTAGATCCAATTGGTTTGTTGTTCTCTTCGTTTCTTGGATATTCCGTTTCTGAAGGCAATGATTCCAAGGAGTCAAAGTATAACCATTGTTTGATAGGGGTGAATTTGGAAGAACAGTTCTTTAAAACTTCTTGGGCAATTAATCCACCATAAAATGCAACAACCCCAGGAATATCACCACGAGCTTGGTAGAACAATTCCTTGAGGTATTTTTCGTCAAGTTTGTCTTCGCCCAAAATTGATGGATTTTGAGTAGCCAATTCTTCAGCATATCTAAATGCTTCAGTTGCATCTTGTTCATTGTATGGAGCTGGTAATTCACCTTGGTGCTTGGTTTGGAATGCATGCAAGGCTTGGAACCCCAAGTGCAACTGTGCTGGTTTGTCAAATTTAGCAAAATCAGAAATTAAATATTCAGGAGCTGCCAATTGCTTGGTCAATGGTTCAAACGATAAATCTTTAGGAACTTTAACTTGGGTGTATAATCCCCCCTTGACGTATTCACCATAGCTTTCATCAATCTTAATCTTGAATGCATATGGTCCTAAAACTTCAACCTTGTGGGGATTTCCTTCGTTCAATTTGGGCATGCCCTCAACTTCGGCAAACTTGACATAATCGCCATCTTGTAAACCGTGTCTATTATCATCCAACATTGTAACTGTACCATTTTTCTCAATGTCAGACACAATTCCGCTCAATGGTTCTTCACCTGTTTGGTCAATTACAGTAAATTTGTCTCCAAAATCCACAAATATTTGACCAAACAAACCTTTAATGTCAGCATTTATGTAACCAATATTGTTGGCATGGGTAATGTTGTTGATTTTAACTTGCTCTTCTAATGAAATGTTGGTCGACACAATACATTTGAATTTCAATAACGTTTCTTCATCTATATTGTCAACAACATTAATTGGAACATAAGAATTCAATTCAGCCAATTTTTCACGACTGGCAACATCTCTTGGTTGGCCAATTTCTGATTCTGACAAAAAAAACTGTGTGGATAAATCAGTAATAGATACTGGTTTGGGATCGTATAAACTCAATGACTTGACCCCAGCAAGAGCAATGTTCTTTGCGATTTCTATACCCAATCCATTGAGTCCAATGATCAAGACATTGGCATTTTGCATTTTAAGCATGGCCTCCTTACCCAACACGTACAACTGACGGGAATACAAGCCTTCATCAATTTCTTGTGGGGATGGGGAATCTATTTGCATATTATCAGACATCTTGTATTAAAACTTGTTCCTACTGTGGCAAATGAAATAAATCGTTGTATACAATTTGTAATAAAATTATTCACGGAGCAAACAAGGAAGAAGAAGAAGGAAAAAAAAAATTTGGAAAGCGGATTACCAATTTGTTAAAGACGCAACGTTATTAACAGATAGTTGACATAATGGAAGGCAAAAAAAAAACAAAGACACCAGCAAATAGTGTAGTCGTGTACATTACATCAAATCTAATTACTAATCTATATAACCCATACCATATTGTTTCAAAACTGCCATAGTGTCAAAGTTAGGGTCTCTAGGTTCTAGCTGCTTAACTACCCTAGCAGGAACTCCCGCAACTACAGTGTTTGGTGGAACGTCCTTGTTGACAACTGCACCAGCAGCCACAATGCTGCCATCACCTACTGTCACCCCACCAAGAATGGTACAGCTTCCACATAACCAGACCCCGTTACCCACCGTCACAGGCAAGGCATTTTCCAATTGATCATAGCGCAAAGTGGGATCCACTGGGTGTGTTGGGGTAAGGATAGATACATTGGGACCACACTTGACATTATTACCAATTCTGACTATGGAAACATCCAAAATTGTCAAATTGTAATTGGAATAGAAATTATCACCCAAATAAGTGTTAAACCCATAATCAAAATAGATTGGATATTCCATAAATGCATTTTTGCCAACATGTCCAATGAAACTTTCTAAATGTTTGTATTTTGCATCAAGAAATTCTTGGGTTGTTTTATAATCTCTAGTTCTGAAACTGCCGTAGTCCAACATGTAGTCTCTGCAAGACATACGTGTTGTTTCCAATTCTTTTTGTAAACAGTTGTAGAGCATACCACTGATCATTCGTTCATAGTTTTCCCATGCACCTCCGTCTTTTTCGGTGAATGGTAAATGGTTAAGGTTGTCACGGGCAAATTTGATTAGTTCTTGGTTCTTTTCTGCTCTGACATTCGTTTGCTTGACGAAATCTTCTTTGTCTTTGAAGGTGGGCATGTTTGGTAAAGTTTTGTATATGGAGTATGTCGGAGGTGGTGGGTGAAAAATCTTGTACGAGTTGGGGGTACTCAGATTTTGTCCGGATTTATATACTGATGATTTTTCTTCTCGTCGGGGTGGTGGTGATGGTGGCGGGGTGAAGCTACACATATCTATCTGGAAAAATTCTCGGTGGAATACAAACCTTATTCGTGGGGCATTTTTCTCCTCCTCGACAGGTAAACTAAAAAAAAGCACAAAACAAGTTACTTTTGAAAAAGGTTAGTTATCCGAATCAACTAGTTATTCGTTTTAAAGATTGTTCAGCATAACCATAACCTCACTCTTTCAAGCCTTAATTTGATTTCTATATGACGAGTAAGCCAACAGAGTGCTGTGTTTGGTAGCGCCTGAGAGTATTAAACATTTCCTTAATTCCTAGCAATACAATCAACAATTTCTTGATTTGCAGACAGAGTAGCTTTGATTTATACGGGAATAAAGTATAGTTATATGCGCTGAGGTACAAATTGATTCATTTTAGTCAACTTAATGGCTTGATTGAAATATAGAAAACTTCAAAACGTTTGACTTCAAAGACTCTTGGCAAATTATCAAAACTAGTATCCTATTGTCATGCCTCAAGGGTTCTTATTTCCTTTGTTTTGTTGTTGCTGGTGGTATTGTCGAATAAACTTTATAAAATGGATCAAAAGCGGGATTCAAATACTTACTCTTTGTGTCTTTTGCCTATACCAAACACATATAAACTAGTCAAAACTATTTACAGATGAAAAATGGATCAGAACACACCGATCCATGTGTATCCATGTCTACGTTTGTGTGTGAAAATGAAATTTTCTTACCTAGTCCAAAGCTAAACTACATTGTCAATTCCTACTGATAATATATGGGATTGGAGTATAATAATTGGTAACACAATCAAACAATGTTCATTTCAAAGGTACAAAGTAGTTGTGGGAGAAGTTATGATACAAAGTGTTTTCCTAGACTAAATCCAGACTCATAATTACATAATATTGTAAATTCTTAAAATGCCTTTGTGATTTTCTTACAAAGATAGTAAATTTTAGTTCCATACTATGGTTAAGGGAAAAGCAGTATGATGTTTGCAGATTGTCTAAACAAGATGTTGTCAAATTTATCATATTTTGTGTCGCTTTACTATGAAAATTGAGGGTACTAAGCACACACACACGGAAAATTTAAATTATGTACCAATAGTGATCAAAGCTGTTTTGCTTGAATAAATCACATGGTTAATCTGCAAGTCAAACAACAATAGTAGAAATTGTGTTCGACAAAAAATCAGAATAGAACGAAGACAATGAGGAAAAAGCTACACTGAGATACCGTCTAAACTTTGTCTCATTCTTACAACAGCAGTAGAGTCAGGGAACGAAGGAAAGTCAAATAATCCGTGAATCTGGTTTACAATAACTCTCTCGGTGATTATAGTATTACCCTTTCGTCAGAACAGATTTCAGGTCCAAGCATTTTAGGATTCTAATGGTGAGAAGCCATTGATTGCTGTAGTTGTAGAGATAGTTGGAACTAAAGCAATTAATTGTATATCACGTGATAACCACTATATCCTCACCAATAAGAAGACTCAACTCTTATCGAAATATTTTGTAAGTTACACGACTTTTGACCCCATGTTGAAAAGAATGTTTGACAAAAAAAAAACAGTTTATTTGGTAGAATTTTCTTCTTATGTCTAGATGTTGATAAAAATTGCCACCGAGTTTGTGAAACCCTGGTGGAAGTACTATATATTCGAGTAAGCCCTAATGGGGTTTGGAATGCTGTTAAATTTTTATGATAAGGGGATCTGAAAGTACGCATTCGATATGTCTAGGTTGTGAGACAGTTATTTATTTACCCTTTTAAACCTACTAATAGACTTACCATAGCGAGTCAATTCTTTAGAAATTGACAATGTTTTAGTATAATATTTATAATATAAGTTTTTTATTGTTATTTATTATTCAAGAGAAGAATTACTGATGTGTAGAAATGTTCAACTGTACTCAAAAAGGTGGTTGCCTCATATCTCTGTTTGATTTCTACAAATAGAAGATAGACCTGATAGTGGGGTACAATACATCGCATAACGAATACTCTTGCTCGTAATACTATCATTCAATTAACAATCAAACTGGATTGATTGATGGCCTGCATATTCAGTAAGTAAAGAAAAGTATGCTTCTATGAGGAAAGTTATTTGTCTGTCTAATCCGGGCCACACTATTTTTGGCGATAAAGTAGAACACCTGGAAAAAAAAACTTATCTTCATTAACCCTCCTTTCTCTTATCCCATATACATAATATAATTAATTATTTCACATTCAACAATGGCAGTAACATTGCATTGTTTGGCTGATATTTGTTTAATACCAGTATGTATGACTCATCTTCACAATTGTGCGCATGTTGATGAATTCTACCACATAATCACATTTACCAATTACATATAACATTAAACCTTCCCCAAAGTTCCAAATTACTAATTTCAAATTTATTTTTTTTTTAGATTGGTACCAATTCTAGTTCAGTATCTGATGAAATTACCGCTATCACTAAACTAGCCCGTGACTCACCCCTTGAAACCACGTTACATTCTGCAGGAACCACAATTGCTGGACCTTGGGATCAAGTAATGGATTTGATTGGACAAATGCATCAATTGTTGCATGAAAAACATGGAGTTGTTAGAATCCAAAGTGACATTAGAGTTGGGACTCGAGTTGATAAACCCAATCAATTACCACAAGATAAAATCAATGTTGTACAACGTAAGTTGGCACAACAAGAAAAACAATTCTAGGAGGAACGAAAGGGAAAGACTTACGAGTAAGTCAGAAGGAGTTTATTTAAACGAATAATGATATTATTATCAATATTACGGCGTTGTTGATAGTTTGTAGTTACATGTATGCGTATACAAAAAATATAAACCCCTACATTAAACACTACATCAAAAATTTGTAAGCTAACTTAGTAAAACTGTTTATTATACAACTGTTGCTGCTGTTGTTGCTGCTGCTGTTGTATGCTAAGTGAAGATGTGGGAATTGTAGATGGGATAGTTGGTGGAGGAGGTAATGAAGATTGCTGCTGGTACTGATGATGATGGATGAGTGGATGTTGCTGATGGTTATGATGATGCTGGTTTGAATGCAATGAATGTTGTTCTTGAGAAAAAGATGTACCACCAAGGGCAGATGACACAATATTTTTATTCATAGTATTGACGTTATTGGATAACGCTTGTGATGGAGGTGGGGGTGTCGTTGAGGAAATCTTGGTAGCACCAGATCCAGTATTCTGATTTGGCATCAATTGGCTTTGATAATTTTTATATTGAGGATCGATATATTTAACCTCTTGTTGGTTATTATTAGTATTAGTGATGGAATCAGAATCAGGAGGTGAATGGTTAGCAGAAGCTCTCTTTTTACGTTGTTGTTCACGTTGTTCAATTGTTTTCTCAGTCAATTTCTTTTCCTTTTGGGACTCAATAATGGTTTCCTCATTAACTCCAAAGCTAGCAGGATTCAACCAAAACAATTGTCGAATCATTTCTCGACATTCATAATCGGTGAAATTTTTATTTGTCAGTTTATTCAATTCACAACATATAAATCTCCATTTTTCTATTTCTCCAGCATCTAATAATTGATTCAAAAATAATTTATCAGTATTATCCCATGCACTCGAATTGTTATTTCCTTGCTGTCCAACAATAACTTGAAATCGATTCCGTGCCGCTAAATATGATCCAACACCAGTGATTTCGGCAATTTCAACCCATGATTTCCCCTTTTTCTTCAAATTCACGATCATGTCATCTTGTTCCGGAGTGAATTTTGATTTTCTTTTGGCTCGTTTTGATGTCAAATTGACCGTTACATCAGGTCTTACTGGAGCACGTGATAACGGCGGTGCTGGTAACACCTGTTGAAGTCTCTCAGGAAGATTAGCATATATCACATTTACTGGGGCTGAAACAGACAATTTGTTGTTATTGTTGGTGGTTGTCATAGTGGTTGTGGAAGTGCTATTAGCAACTGATGTCATACCTGTATCAGCATTTCGGGCAGGGCCAGTACCAGTACTGCCCAGTGTGATTGCTGATTGTTTCTTGGCCCCGGTTGACCTGCCACTGCCACTAACTTGCCTGCTACCTCTTGGTTTAGAAAAGCTCGTTTGCAGTCTACTTCTATTTGATCTTGGTTGTGTTGCTTGTGGTTGTGGTTGTGGCTGACTATGTGATATTGGTTGAGCCAGCTGTAACTGAGGTTGGGTTGAATAATTGTAGTAAGAAATATTTGGTTGAGCAGTTGTTTGCGTTTGACTGGGAGAAATAGTTTGGTTCATAATTAAATAATTAGGTATGGTGTTATCAAAGAACTGCATATTATTTGGCTGCGGTTGCATTTGCTGGTATTGTTGCTGCTGCTGTTGTTGTTGTTGCAGCTGTTGTTGATTGTAATGATGAGGTGGAACTACATTATTTGTCGTTGCTGACGAAGAAGACGGTTGTTGGGTTTGAAGAGGTGGCATGGCATAAAGCATTTGTTGAGGCTGGGTTTGGGTAAATGCTGGAGGAATATTCATCAAGAAAGGCTGTTGTTGCTGTTGCTGCGAAGTTTGCGACTGTGGTTGCCCTTGTTGTGATTGTTGCATCATTGATGAAGCGTAGTACCTCAGCTGTGGTACCGATAGCAGCATTTGATGGGTATCAAATATAACGTCTTCTTTAGGGGGTTGAAATTGAAAACTAGACAAATTCTGAGCATTCGCCGGATTGGAATTAGAATTGAATGAACTCATGTATAGTAAGCACCAATGTATCTTTTTAAAAATCAAATATAAATGTTTGTATTATTATTTGTGTCGGATTTTGAACTTTAAACAAGAATAAAATCAACGTTGATTGATTGGTTATTTGAGTCTAATGGTTCGATGCTTTGAGAAATTTGGTATCACCTTCTAAACTGATCTTTCTTGTATCTTGTATGACGTTTATCGTTAAAGTAAAATGATGATAATGTATCAGTATTGATATTATTCAGCTATCATAAAACTTGGAACCAAAGCTGACAATTATAAAGAAAGTTAAAATAATAATTTTGAAAGAAATAGAATTGAAAGTTATAATTTAAGATAAAATTAGACTTTTGACAATAATGAATATAAATTTCTTTCGGTTTGATAGTTTAAGTTCTAAATTCTAATCTTTCTTTTTTGCTTTCGGCCTTTCTTAGTAATTATTTCTTTAATAGTAATAATAATAATATTAATTCTGATTGACCAATTGGTTGTAATTAAGATAAACTTGCTAATCGATTGTGTGTGTGTGTATCTGTGTATCTGAATGAGTGTGTGTATGTGGGATTTTTTTTCTTTTCCGCCGCTGAATCTTCTAAAAACGGAATTAAACAACTATAAGGTAAAATGGGCCCCCGACAAAGAAAAAAAATAAATGAAATCGAATATCAAGAGCTAAAGATATGGGAGTAATTCAAGGGGACTTTGAAGAAAAAGTGAAAGGAATCTAAACCAAATATGTATAAGGGGGAGGATATTGATTATTATATATTTGATTGAAACTGAATAATTTTTTTTTGTATCCCAATTCTCGAGGTGATTATCTGGTTGGGGTTTTTTTATAAAATTTTAGTTAGTAGAGGGGGGGGATAAACTAGGAGGAGTATATAGGAGGTCCAATTTTGATTATGTGAAAATTATCTCCAAATGCAAGATACAATAAATATAATGGATTATCTCAATTGGTAACGCTTTCAAAAGGCAATAATATATAATATTCACAATCACCAAAATGTTGAAAACCAAAAAAAAAAAAATCAAAACAAATTATACCACTGAAACCAACAGTTATAATATTTTTTGGTATTATTTGTAGTAAGTTTGAATATTATTAAAATTAATAATAATAATAAAAAAAAAAAACTAACACTCGCCAAATGGTTCAATAATAATTGTGAAGTTTTCCAGTCACAAGTAGGATCCTTTTATTGTTTTTTGATTCTAAATGGGAGGTGGGAAAGTAAATAATGGTTGTGTTAAAAACGAAATGCCCAAATTAAATGCAAATGCAAATGTGTGATGATTAATGAATAAAGTTATGAATTCACAAAGGGATTTGTCCTTTTACAAGTAGAAGATATTTGGTAGCAAAGATAATCAAAACAATAGAAAGAACAAAAAAAATAGGTGTAAAATAATAAATTTACAATATTAAAGTGAAAATAAAGTGGCAGTACATGCACATTTATATATATGTATGTATCTATCTGTTAATATGTAATGGACTAGAGTGAGAGAATGGGTGAGATGTTAATGATGATGAGAATGAAAAATGGGATGGAATGAGGTGGGGAGTTGTGACTTATTCGGAAATATATCCTATTCAAATTTATTACAAATTAATTTCTCTTTTGCCACAAAAAGAAGAAAATAAAAAAAAAAAGAAATAAAGGAAAAAGGAAAAACAATTAACCACCACCACAACCAACAAGAATAAGCCTTGGGAGACAACAAATCAATGAATTACGTGGTATAGATTAGTCAATGCTGCATACATATGTAAAATTGTTTGCACAAAATAAAAAAGCAAGACGTGTTCAAATGCACACCTAAACTTGCATAAACTTGCATGCAACTGAACTGATACGTACATGATTGTGCATGTACTAAAGCATACGTAAACCCCCAAATACACAAAAGCAAAAGTGGCAAGGTTTTCTATTTCCACAACTGTTTTCTTGTTGAAATTTGAAATGATAAAAAAAACTCAGATGTTGGTCACCTAGAAATAAAACAACAAAGTCTATAGTAAAATTAAGAACATAACAGTATGAACAAAGTAATTAAAATAGTTTAAAACAAAGAGATAGAAACACAAACGAAGAAGTACAGAAAAATAACTTTATTTCTTCAAGTTAAAATATTGACTTCTTTTTTTTTTCGTTTTTGCATTTCATCTTTAAGTTTTGTCTTTAAACTTCAATTTATTTCTTTTTAGAATTTTGTTTCTTTGTGTGAAGTTCCTTGTGTGTCCTACAAGTGTTAACCATCTGCTAATCTTAAAAAGGTGATAGGCAGAGTAAACCCAATTTAGACCAAGAGTTAACGACCCATTTTCCCTAGAGAGAAAAGGAAAATAAGACGAGAAGTGACAAGACAAGAACTAAGAAAATCAATTTGTGGATCATTAATCTCTGTGTGTATTGCACTTGTAAACTAAAACTCTAACCTCTTCGTGTGTTTATTCTTTTAACTAGTTGCAGCTAAAGGAGAGCAAAATTGCAAAAATAAGAGAAAGTGATACAAAAACACGTACACAATAGATTCTGGAACACAAATTTTTGATTTTTTGGTTGTACGCACACACACATACATACATTGCACTATACTTTTGCAATTTGAAGATATTGTGAAAACCCTCGTCGTCAACTTTCATGAAACACTTTGGGCCCTACCAGGAGTTTTCGGCTCCCTGACTTCCAGGTAACATTCTTTTTGGGGGTTATGAATGTGATAGACTATCTCAAAATTTAACATATAAAGAGAATAGCTATAAATAAGTATGCAGATATCTGTGGGTTTTCGCTAAGTTGGTTGTTTGGTTGGTTGTTTTGTTGTTATTTTCTCAGAGTAGCTACTGACTGACAAGTTAATTATTATATATCTTTGAATCCAACAAAATAGAACAAGAAAAGATAGAAATATAATAGTTGTTGTTATCATTTATGTTGATATTATTTTATAGATTGATTGTATCTATTAATCTACCTCTTTGGAGCCGCGTCAATGTTGTTCATGGATTCTGGTTATCTGTATTTACATTACTGATGCATTGGTTAAATACTACTCTTATCATACGTTTTGTGTTCTTTGATGCAATTCTGACCATCCTGAAATACACTCAGGATTGAAAAAAATAACTGATCCTTATTAATTCACAATCCTGTCTCCTTCTTTCTGCTTCAAATTTTTACGATCAAAAAAATATTCATTGTATTATTATTATTATTGATGGTATTTTAATTCAAATTACCATAGAAACACTCACAAGACATCAAAACTTCAAACCGCTAGAAACAGATAATTATACAATAACTTGAATAAAAATGTGAACAATATTCTTGGAAACCTAAAATGGGTTTCAGTAGATAATTAGGTGAGTCAAAACCCCTAATACCCCAAGACAATAGGAAAATGAGTCCAAACTGCAATTTTTGTGTTATCGATCCAACTAGCTTTCTGGTTAAGAGGACCACAATCTGTGACACTGTTTTAATGATAATAATATTATTATCCTTTCTTGTCATAAGGATCTCAAATATATTATTATTATTCCTTGTTTCTTTTGTTTTTCTTTCTTTTAGGAAATGTGGGTTAGTTTGGTCCGTTACTCGAACAATAAGTATTCCAAATATTATATATAGCATTCATGAAAAATAACGATAATAATAAACACCACATGATTTTAAAATAAAAATGACAAACCTAGAATTAAACTAGGACCAGTCATCAACAACAGCGAACACACCGTCATTTTGTGTCTATACAAGATAGGATATCAGGTATTTCAGAGTTTGTAGCTACTTTCAATCTCTCTCTGTGTGTGTATCTCTATTTCCATCTAGTTTTTGACAACATTACTAAACTAAGGCAATTCAGAAATCTTTTGTGGCTTATAGTTTTAGTCCAAGCAACTTAACTATGTTGTGTATCCTAGTAGATGTTGTATCCTTTTCACCAGTTAATCGGACTTCCATCTCTCTTTTGAACCAGTGTTTTCTTTGATATTATCATTGTCTACTATAGCTTTTCTTTGTGTCTGAATTGTTGTATCTCATCTACTAATTGATAACGTTTTCAAACACACAACGAAACGAGTAATGATAAGTATCGCTTATAATTACTGTTTTTGAAGTATTTGTACGCCTAAATTAGTAAGACAAATTTTTTATGTCAAGCGGGTAAAAATAGAAAGAAACGGAAAAAAACAAAACCAACATGATACACTTTAGTTTTGACTTTACGAAGACTTTCAAGTCCCTATACTATGGTTGGGCTCTTTCAATAATTTGCACAACCTGAAATTTGACTAATCACTTGGGTTATGTTACTTTATTTGGATTTGTAATAGTGCCACCATCACCCTGTCAATACTATATAGGCTCATTCATGCATAAATGTTAAGTCTAATTCCTGTTTTTGAATTTTAGTTTCTTATCCGCTTCAAATCTAAAAATTACCCTCTGTTCGGTCACGCCCGCCCTAGTTCTCTCCCCGGAAATGTTGAATAGCTTAACTGTAAATGTACATTGGGTTAATTTATGGATAATGGTAATTCTTGAGCTTATTATTATTGATGGATTAAATTAGTCGGAAAATTGATAATCTGAAAATTTCAAAATCAAATTTCGTTTACAAATCTACAATAATAAAAAGTAACAAGTTCCTGAAGCAATGCAAAGTAAGAAAAAATATTGGGTAGGAGTATTATAATTATTATATCTTACTGCCTGTTTGTTTGTTTGTTTATTGGGTATTCCTCGTATTGTATTGCAATTTCGGCGTTGAAATCTCTTGACCTAATTATTTCGGCGAAGAATCTTTCCACTTAGAATTGACTAAATTTATAGATTTCGATATCCTCCTGTTTAAATTTCAGCTTAGTAAATTATGCAATTCCAAGTTTATGCAGTATCTGGCATCATGGTAGTTGTTGCCTTTGCTCATGAAATTGTACCTTCAATTTTAGCAACATTGACAAAGTAGTTCTTAACTCTGATTCCATACAATCCCAAGTAAAAACGAACCCCGGAGAACAATACATCGTTACCAAATAAGGAGTAAGCACAAACTTGAAATTCTTTAGTTTCATGTACCATACATTACCTCATTCGATTTAAAAAAAACTAAAAACAAGGTCATTTTGCTTGCTTGTATCTTGAAATACCACTCGACAAAAAACCAACAAATCAGAACCTTTATTCTCGATAGTGCTGTAGATTAGCCGAGCTTTGAAAAGATTACTGTTTGTGGACTATTATTCTTATTATTTGTGTATTGTTGGTGGGCAAATTTGTCAACTTCTAGCGATACTAGGCGAGAATTACACCCAAAAAAAATTTTATAATATTGCAGTTACGATTTCTAGAGGATAGATATTAAATAACGGTTCCCCTAATTCCTTCTAATAAGCTTCAAAGGTGCAAGGGGGTAACAAATCATCAAAAATAAAATAAAATATACATGTTTCAGGTTAAATTAAAACCCTAAGTGGTCTAGTTATAATAATAATAGCGTTTATTATTATTCTAGCTAAAGGGGGAGTCAGTCAGAGGAGGTAGAGAACTACAGCGGCAATAGTGGTGGCCTTTGGTGGCTGAGTTTTAAAACACAAATTTAGCTATTTCGGTTTCTGTTGTTTTTATACAATTGAATAATACCATTTTTGACGATCATGTATTTAAAAATTCTGAAAATCGACACCGAGCTTGAATTTTGAATTATATTATTAGAATAAATGACCTCGGATAAGCAGGAAACATTGACCAAGAACAATGTGAAAAATTCTTGTGGGTTGATGTGTGCAATGTGTCTGTCTTCTCTTTTTTTTTTTTCTTATTATTCAATTATGTGGAAATATGACATGGTTCTTGCATGGTTTTTTAGTGAAGGAAATAGAAAAATGATTTGAAAAGAAAAAAACAAAGTACAAATTTAAACAATTAGAGTTGGTGAACTGTACAATGTATTAATTTACTATTAAATTATTCTAAGCAATCATACATTGTGTTACAAAGACAAAAAACTTTTCTTCTTCTTGTTGTTGTTGTTGTTCCTTATTGTTATATTTCTCATCGTTTAATACTTCAATTATCTATTGCTATCCCGGCCCTCCTTCTTTTTCTTCTTCTTTTTTTTTCTTTGTAAATTGATTTTTACAATAGCAGTCAAGGATCAGGTATTTTCTTGTTTGGTAGGGATCACTGGAAGCTCCATTGTTCAAGGTTATTTGTGTTGTGTTATACAGTGTGTGGAACTTCGTTTGATTCATGGGCCGACTGCTGGGGCCCCTTCCTCTTCTATTATTTCTACTTTTCCACTATTTTGTGATCTTATTGTTAGTGCAATTGACACTGTCGTCTTTTCTGACCCCGCTAAAACTTGCAGAGATACATAACTGTATTGTAAAAGCATACTACCAAACAAGAAGGGTGTGTAATGAGTAGCGTTTACAAATTAGGAAAGTAGATATTTGCTCAAATTATCAGAAACTCTCTTACTGTTGGACTAAATTTGGTCGTTTTTTATCCCCAACCATTGGAGAAATAAACAGGATAAATATTTCCATACATCTTACTCCATCTTATCACCTTCTTGAATTTCCCAGCTTTGCATATTGTTTTGTGTAGGGATATTTTATGTTGGTATTTTATTTTCTTTTGTTAACAGGTGGTAGTCATCATAGACTGTCGATCTGGCAATGAAATGAAAGTGGTACTAACCATAACAAATGGTCCCGCCTTATAGATGTTGTTGTTGTTGTTGTTGTGATATTTTCACCCATAATATATTATTATTACAACATTATGCATTTGGTTAGGTGGCAGACCAATTGTCCATAATAAATAAGAACTGAATTAAAATAAATGAAAAAAATATCAATATTTTCACTCACTGCATATTTTATTACAAATTACAGGGTATAAATAATAATAATAATAATATGCGATATATTGGTGACAGTGATGAGGATTCGGATTAAATAGTTCTAAATAATAACAGGGGCATGATTTGCTGTGGTGTTGTTTGATATTTCAAATTTACGCTTGGATTAAGTTCTTGTCCATCTTGGCAGGTTTAACTAGATTATATTGATGAAACATGAAAAATAATTGATGGCAGTATGGTCGTTAATTAAAAGGGATATTTTTGTTTTTTAGCTCTAATTTCGCAACTTTTTTCTCTGAAAAATCTGACAGCTCTTGAAGTACTGCTGAATGATGTATAACCACAGCCAAACAAAACCGTGGAACACTATTGTATCATCTGGAAAAACTTTTGAATTACATTGTATTGTTCATGATTACTCAACTAGGTGTTGATTTAATGTAGGTTTGATAATTTTTGACTTCATATACGCAATCTCTTTTTTTTGGTCAAATATACCTTAAAAAGTGAATCTCCTCGTAACACTGACATTATAGTCGAATATCTTGCTGGAATCTTAAAATTTACACTTATTTTAATACTGAGATGATAAATGACTATAAAATTTAATAGTAAATATATGAATAGTCATTATAAATAACAAACATGGTTTTGAAAAGTTTGAATACTCACTTTACTTAATACTTATGGATTTTAGAAAATCAACAATAAGCCATCATAGTATAGTGGTCATTATAAATCGTTGTGGTGTTTTAAGCACTGCGAACTACAATCCCGATTAGACCCAAGTTCGATTCTTGGTGATGGCATTTTTTTCTTAATTTTTTTCGAGTCAGTTTTTTTTGTATCAGGATTTATTTGAGAGTGGTTATCAATTTATGCACCCAACACTACAATGAATCTAGAAAGATATACATATATATTAATTACTAATTCTAATTTAATAAAAACAATCATAATATAAAATAAATAGAATTAAACAAAATTAAGGAATAGTTATGTTAAACATAATGATAAAAATGACATTATCACAAAACAAAATCCTGGAACCAGAATATCTAGAACAAACCAAATCAATGCCAGGTCAAAAAATTTTAAAAAAAGAATAAAATAAAATAAACAAGTAAAAAAAAAAAGGGGGACATATAATACCTGTGGTAGTCAATTGTTCTGATTAATATTGACTAACATCCAAACTATTTCTCTTCCTGTTTTGTCTTCTCTTTCTCATCTAAACACTCATCTGGATTTGATTAATCTTTCAAATCATTCTTAAGCCCATAATTTTATTCCAAAGAAAAACTAGTGGCATTCTTGTCAACTTAGGAGATATGAGTTCTTTTCAAAGTTTCAGTACTTCTATCCAACTCTTGTTCCTCCTTTGTACCAGATTTTCCCGATACATTACCTACAGTAGAAGTAGTAGGAATATTTTGGAAAACACGAGTAGGCTGTCTTTTCTCTTGACGATGTTCCCAAGGGAAAATTGGACTGTGACTGACTACTTCTTCTTCCTCTTCTTCTTCTTCTACCAATTCAGTGTCTTGTTCAATATCTTTTTTATCCCATGCATTCACAGTTTTACCAAATTTCAACTTTGTTGCTTCACCTCTAGGTAAATTCAACAATGTATATTTCAATGCAACATCATCTCCAATAAGCTTATTAAATTCGTCCCACCAATACTGATGAAAGTTGGCCAAATCACTTGCTAAGACATTTTCATAGTGCCAAGGTTTCACTTGACCAATAAAATGTAATACTTTAATATCCTTGAAAAATCTATTGAATGCTGGTAAATATTGATAATCTTGACGATAGTTAGGTGTCACGTTATATAAATAAGGTAACCTTATCCAATTCTCCAACTTGAAATATTCATTAAACAATCCTTGATCGCCTCCATCAAAAGTATTGTTTGGATCAACACTAAATTCCAATAATTGTTCAAATGTTTGTTTGTTAGGTTTCAATTTAAACACCCCGGAATTAAAAATATCTGGCCATCCAGAATCAGAAGCAGCACCAATTTGATTATCATCAACATCATAATCAATAAACAATCGATCTAAATTTTGTAATGGTAATACATCGGCATCAAGATAAACAATCGAATCATAATCTAATTGATTCCATAATAAAATCTTTGAATAACTAATTGATAATTCTTGACGTTGTAATTGTTCACTCAACTTCTGCAATGGAGATAAAATCAATTGATTATCGATAGGAATCAATTCATCATAAATTGACTCAATCAATTGTTTACTTTGTAATGAAATTGAACTGACATCTAATAAGATCAATAATTTATGTTTTGTGCCCAACTGTTTTAATCTGTTACCCAAAGTTAATACACCTGGTAAATAGGATTCCCCTATTAAAAGAGTGGCATAAGCAAAAGACATCTGATTGTAATGAATATATAAGTAGAAAAAGAAGTAGTGGAGATGTAGTTGTTGTATAGATTTGTTTATTTGAGTTAAAAAAAAATAATTGTAGTTAATGGGGAGATAATTGTTTTTTTATCTGTTTTTGTTTTAATTTGTAAATAATGGCTAGTAGCGAGGTTGAAGGTGAACTTGATTTGATTAATTAAGAACAAAAAAAAAAAAAGTAGACTATCTAAACTAGGCAAGGAAAATAACAAACAATTAATTAATTAATTAATCCAGAAAACTAGTCTTGATCTAAAAATCCTTTTTTTCCTCCCCTCCCTCCATTTTTATGAACGCCTGAAATTAACAAGCAATTGTAAAAATTAATTTGATTTTGAAGAATGAACCACAGAAACTGAGCTGGTTTGTAGCCCAGAATGTTTAGAAAATCGGATTACTTTTATATGTGTATATTCACCAATTCAACTTCTTCACGTAGATCAACAATTCATTTGTAGACCATTGATCAATTGACTTGCCTGTTTCTGTCACCTGTGAGTAAGAACAAAACGGTCGAAGCCATTGCCGTAGCAAATGTTTTGTCTGTGTGTGTATGTGGGGGACAATGGGGGAGGCGTGGGGACAAAACTATTTTGCGAGCTTGTGTAGCTTAAATTTCATCTCATGTCAATTGAAAAAAACACGTAAATTTTTTACTAATTTACAATTCAAATGTTTACTTACAACCCATAGCCAATGAAAGAGATAACAATACACTTTTTTGTTGTTGTACTTATTCATGGAAGTTATTCATTCACCCTATGTCATCTTTGTTGAATGTACACAAAATCAATCTAAGACCAAATTCATAATTGATTGTTCTTCTGGACTGAGCTCTGCCTTAACACAAAATCATCCTTAGTAACAATAACAATAATACGTATAAATGTAAATTTTAATATCATTCGTTTATTACTAAAAAAACAAGATCTGACTTTAGTCATTTATTCAATTCGATTATACCCGAAAACATTGAGTATAATTAATAACTACGTGAAAATAATATACAACAACAGGATTAATGGGAAGAAATAAAAAAACACAGAGAGATCTTTTAATCCATTTCCTGTACTTCAAACGTCCAATGACCATTTGTAGGATCGTAGCTAATAAATTTCATCTCTGGTATCGTTTTTAAATTCTCAATATGACGTTTAACAATTTCACTTTTAGGATCTAATATTGGCAATTTATCAGCTTTATTTATTGGATAACATCCTTCTAATGTGATTCGTGCTGGTAAATTCAATCCTTCTCCTGGCTTAGGCTTATTATCGTCGGGGTATACAACACAAGTCTTGTTGGAAAACGTAACCAAATTTCCAGCAATGTCATCTAAATTGACAATAGAAGTTAAATCTACCGGTTCAAGAAATTCTAATTCACCATAATGTTTTCTACCAATCTTAAATTTAGGAATAGATTTCAATTCAAGGAGTGATTTCTTTTTCAATTCCTGAAGCGAAGGTGACATCCAATACCCTTCACTGTCAACATCAGAATCTTGATCTTGACCTTGCTGCTGTTTTTGTTGCTCTCCTTGCAATTCCAATTTACTTTTCTCGTCTTTATCTAAAGGTTCTGGTGTAGATGCAGATAATTCTTTCGATTCTGATTTATCTAAAACAAATGTTACCTGTTTCGTTGGTCCTGATGACAGCTCTGTTAATAACGCATTAGAAGCCTTCGATTTATCCAAAACCAAACTTTTAAAACTTTCCTTTGGTCTGAAAATATCAGAAGATATGATTGCCTGGTCAGTAGCGGCTGAAAACAAATCATCTGTTTTCTTATTCTTGACTGTATCTTCCTTTACCAATTCTGTCGAGGTTTTTGTTGGTAATGAACTCACCTTGAACAACGGAGTAACCTTTTGCGAAGTACTTCCTAGAGTAACTGCCTTCTTAATAGGTGCCGCAGATTTAACCAACGAAAACTGTGGGAGATTGTTTGTTTGTTGTTGTTGTTGCTGCTGCTGTTGTTGTTGTGATGATGTTCCTGTTATGGATTGGAAAAGTGGGTTGTTACCATAAGGATTTTGAGAATTGATGCTAGCCAATGCTTGTTGAGCTTGTTGTGGCTGTTGTTGTACTGTTGTTGCACCTCCAAATAATCCTCCCGTCGAAGTGGAATTAGAGGTTGCGTTGGCATTTGTCTTGGCTCCAAATAACCCACCTGTCGATGCTGCACCACCTCCAACATTAGAAGTTTGTTGTTGGCCACCAAATAACCCACCACCCAGTGAAGCAGTTGTTCCAGGTTTGGCTCCAAATAAGCCGCCCCCTAATTGAGATGGTTGCGGTTGTTGTTGTTGCTGGGTTTGTTGTTGTTGACCACCAAACAATCCGCCCCCTGTTGCCGGTTTATTACCAAACAACCCACCACCATTTGTCGTGGTTGGACCAGTAGGCTTGTTTCCAAACAATCCACCTCCCGATGTATTTTGTTGATTTTGTTGACCAAACAACCCTCCTCCTTGTTGTGCTTGTCCTGATTGTTGACCACCAAATAACCCACCCGAAGCGGCAGGTTTTGACCCAAATAACCCCCCACCAGTAGTTGGGGTGTTCTGTTGACCACCGAATAAACCTCCACCTGACGCGTTGGTATTACTTTGTCCAAACACTGAACCACCAGCAGGCTTAGCACCGAACAATCCACCTCCTGCATTTTGCTGTTGCTGCTGATTTTGTCCAAATAAACCTCCTGTAGCGCCTGGTTGCTGTTGTTGACTTTGTTGTCCAAATAAACCTCCTGATGTAGATGATCCAAATCCTGTAGTTACTGGTTTGTTAGCACCAAACCCGGTATTTCCTTGTTGACCGAAAGCATTACCACCAGCTCCAAATCCCGTATTGTTTGAACCAAAAGTAGATCCGCCAGTATTTGAACCAAATGCATTACCAGTCCCACTTCCAAATAACCCCCCTGACTGTTGTTGCGTATTGCTTTGACCAAATGGTGAATTATTGTTTGCACCACCAAATGCGTTGTTTGATTGGGCCTGACCAAATGGGGAACTATTATTGGCAGCACCAAATCCCGATGAGCTTTGACCACCAAAAGCATTACCGCTCGACCCAAATAAACCACCACCTGCTCCTCCAGTGTTCGTATTGCCACCAAATGCCCCACCAGAAGAACCAAATCCTGTAGCTGGTTTACCAAAAGTGCTGTTAGCACCACCTCCAAAAGTATTGGATGCACCCGAACCAAAAGTTCCTGCTGTATTGGAACCAAAAGGTGACTGGTTCTGATTTGTACCTCCAAATGCACCTGTTGTAGAAGCAGCCCCAAATGGAGAGGTCCCAGCTGGCTTGTTGCCAAAAGTTGATCCAAAAGCAGACCCAAAAGCTGAGCCTGAAGGGTTTGCTGCTCCAGCAGTGCCACTTCCAAAAGGTGAGGCACCAGTAGCAGCACCACTAAACCCAAACCCCCCTCCTGTAGCATTAGTGCCTGCAGCGCCACCAAAGCCGGCATTAGCAGTAGCACCTGCTGGTGGGAACCTTCTTCCTTGTTCGTAATCTTTCAATCTCAATTCTTCAAAAGAGAAATTTTTATATTCCGGCATGCAACAAATGTTTTGGAAAACGTTAGTCATGTTAGCCGAATCCTTTTCTGTGAATGGAGTAAATTGCTTTGCAGCTGTACCATTATTGACATTTGGGTCGACACTTGCGCCACCACCAAAAGCATTTGTGGTAGATGCTCCAAAAGGTGAAGATGCATTTGCAGTAGTGGACCCGAAACCACCAAAAGTTGACGTAGCTGGCTTGCTACCAAATAAACCACCTCCAGTAGCTGATGACCCAAAAACAGATCCTGAATTGTTGGAAGACCCAAACGCAGATGTAGTTTGCTGTGGTTGTTGTTGTTGTTGTTGTTGTTGCTGACCAAACGGAGATGAACCGGTCCCGTTGGCCGTGGAACCAAAGAGTCCACCTCCAGTATTACCTCCAAATGCCGGTGTAGTATTTGTATTAGAGCTAGCACCAAATGCATTGGATGAACCAAACCCTGTTGAGGAATTGGCGTTGCTACCAAAGATACCACCACCTGTTGTGTTTGTATTAGTTGATCCAAATGGTGATGCCCCAGTGTTAGTTGTAGCGGCTCCGGCTCCGGCTCCGCCTCCAAATGGTGAATTGTTGGTTGTAGTACTAGAACCAAATCCTCCAAAACCTGATGATGCTCCTCCTCCAAACATTTCGATATTCAATTGACTTTGCGAATGAAGGGAAAGTTGATTGGTGTTAAAATGTAGTATCCTTATGTTATGGTTTTTTTTTTCTTCTCTCAGCTTTTCTCTTTCTTTACATTTTGCTCGCCTCATGGACCATTACAAGAAGTCACTATAAGAAATGTCGTGTACTATAATACAAAACTACAAACCTATTTATTCCTTTTTTTTGGCTTTCTTAGTAAGAGCACTCATAATATCTTCACCATTCTTTCTTTTAGCCGATTTCTTTTCAGCTTTAGCATTCTTTGCTTCAAATTTCTTTAAATGTTCTGCACGTTCTTTGCTCCCTAGTTTTGAAAGTTCATCCTTTTTGGCGATAAATTCAGGGTTGTCAATAGGTCTACCCTCTAACCACTCTAATAATTTGATCTCTTCTCCATAAACCGAGTCATCATTTCCCACTGGAGTTTCTAAAATAATTGGAATGTTTTTTAATCTATCACTATTGGCAATCACTCGGAAAACCTCTAATCCCAAGAAGCCATATCCCAATTTTTGATGCAAGTCTCGATTTGCACCGAGTGGCGCTTTTGAATCATTTAAATGAATAGCACTTAGGTACTCAGCTCCTATTATCTCGTCAAATTGTTTTAAAAAATCTTCAAATTTCTCCTTATCCGAGATATCGTAACCGGCAGCAAACGAGTGACATGTATCCAAACACACACCAACTCTAGATTTCTCTTCAACCATATCAATCACATCTTTGATGTCTTGCAAATTAGAGCCAATCAAGTTCCCATGACCTGCCATGTTTTCAATGACAATTTTAACAAATTCAGTTTCCTCAATTGCTTTATTTATATTCTTAGCCAAGCGTGCCAACGATTCTTTATGATCCCCATCCAAACTGGAACCAGGATGGAAATTATACATTCCAATGTTTAATTTTTCACATCTTTTCAAATCATCTAGAAATGATCCATAAGCTTTTTCTTCCTTTTCAGGGTCAGGGTTACCTAAATTAATAAAGTAAGAGCCATGTGGCAAAATGTCTGTTCTCGAATTATAACCATATTTTTCACATAGTTCATGAAATTTCTTGATCTCCTCCTCTTTAATATCTGGAGAAACCCATTTTCGTGGTGATTTTAGAAACAATGCAAAGCTGTTGGCACCAATGTCCATGGCGTTGAGTACCGCGTTTGAAATTCCACCGGACATTCCAACATGTGCACCGAATTTAAACTTACTTAGACCACTCCTTTCATATTTGAATGGCTTGACAGATTTTCTTTAAAACAGTTAGCTTGTTAATAATGAATTGATTCAAACGAAGAAAAAAGAAAAAAAGAATAAGCAGTACCAGATAATTTATACATACATTTTTGGTGGCATTATGTTGACAAATATATAGGAGAATATATATCGCGTGTGGCCTTGACAGAATTTTTTCTTTCTTTCTTTTAATCCCCAATTTTTACAATTGTGCACGAAGAATTTGACTCAGTATTTTTTTTACTTACTACTTCTTCCTCCTCCCCTAACATCTAATTGAACTGAAACGAAACGAAGTACAGAATTGATTGTCTTGTCAAAATAATACACAATACACGACAAAAGAAAATTTTTTCTTTTTTTTTTGTATTTTTTTCTCCTGTTTGTCTTTAGCTGCCGTTATCAGGTTGGAACTTTCCCATCATCTCCTAACATCAACTATCAACAAATTTTATTACATTATATATACTTGTTGACACCACAGTTTTACAAGAAGGTTTCTTCCTTTACTTACTTGTGTGATCACATACATTAATTCAATGTCAACAACCGACAACATAAAACTCACAATTCTAAGGTATATACGTGCATTTTTTATTCCAGATAGCACGCTACATTCCCGACAAAAATGGATACTAGGTTTGATTAATCTTGCCGCAGTGGTTATATTTTGGGTACTGTCCAGTTTCTTGGTCAATGCAGTTGTTGAGGATGACACTTATAGAAAACCATTTTTCATCACTTATATTAACACGAGCTGTTTCTGTTTTTACTTGATACCCTATTTGCGACTTGAAAAATTATCTGTACGGGAATTTATCGATAAGTTCACTCAAGAATACCGCTATAGTAAAGTAAGTCATAAACTGGAGCAAGATTTAATTCAAGATTACGGATCTAGAGATAACTTAGCAGTATTGGAGGAGCAAACATTACGTGTTATTGATTCCAACGAGTTAACAGAAGGCGGAGACGAAGACCAAGATATCAATATTTACGAAACAGCCAAGTTATCTTTACAGTTTATCGTATTATGGTTTTCGGCCAACTTGGTTACTAATGCTTCCTTGTCGTATACTTCGGTGGCATCACAAACTATATTGTCGTCAACATCGTCTTTCTTTACTTTAATCATTGGATACTTGGTATCAATTGAAAAGATTAACCAAAATAAGATATTGGGTATATTATTGAGTTTTGCTGGTGTTTTGATTGTTACAAAAGCAGATGCAACAGAGGATAACCCCAATACTGATAATTCAGCTCTACTTATACTATGGGGCAATATACTTGCATTGTTGGGTGCATTAATTTATGGAATCTACACGATCTTGCTAAAATTCAAGATTACCATACCTCACTCCAAAAGAGAAAAGAATTTAAACACACATTTGTTTTTTGGATTTGTTGGAATCTTTTGTTTAGTATTCTTATGGCCCATGTTGGTGATGTTGAATTATTTTAGAGTTGAGAAATTTGAACTACCACCAACATCAAGTGTGGCGACGATTATAGCTGCGAATGCAGTCATCACTTTTGTGAGTGATTTCTGTTGGTGTAATGCTGTATTATTGACAAGCCCCTTGACAGTCACAGTAGGATTGTCGATGACAATTCCTTTGGCTATGGTGGGTGATTGGGTATTTAAACAATTCAAATTGAATCTATTGTATATATTTGGAGCCGCAATTGTCACTACTGGCTTTCTAATCATAAATAAAGACGAGGAAGAAGATTTTGTTGAAAGTGATTGATGGACATTTTAAAAGTGTTTAGGTATATATATTACATATGCTAAACATTAATCTAATCTAATAGAGTGTAACAACAGTATTGTATAGGCGAACAAAAAAAAAAAAGAAAACAGTAACATAGGTTGTTGAAATAGTCAAACAGAGAAAAAAAAAAACGGTTTGAAATAAAAACAGTGAAGTCAGTTACCACGTCTTGACTTCAACTATTGATACTAATGTATATTGTGAACTACATTATAGGACTTTTGCTATATATTGAAGTGGCCTTATGTAGCTCGCATTCAGCAATCAGATTAACAGATTTGGCCAAAGAAAGTCAAGATTATATTATTGATGTTTACAATAGTGATTTATCGATTCTCGAAGGACCTAGAGATTATTTCACAGTTTTATTATTTACATCTTCGAATGCCGATCATAACTGTAAGCAATGTGAAGGATTCAAAAATGTTGTTACCAAAGTAGCGAATTCATGGTTTTCCGATCATACTGATTCCCATTTATTAACATTTATCACCATTGACTTAAATGATCCAAAGAATGGGAAACTTTTCAGTTTAATTGGCTTGCAAACAGTTCCTCATATCTGGTTAGTTGCTCCAAATCCGTCAAGAGACTATGGTGATCCAAACAAAATTCTTGAGGATGCTCACCTTGAATTTAAAATGCCTCAAGTATCACAGGATAAGCAGACATTAGAATTTGCTCAATTTATAAGTGAACAATTACAGAAACCTATTTTAATAAGAGATACAGATGCTTTGACCAAGTTCATAAAGACATTTGTCATTACTTTTTCGGTTATTATAATAATCAGAAAAAAGGGTCCAAGCAGGATTACTGCAACTAAAAAGAAAACGATTGTAAGTTTAGTTGCAATTGCAATTGTTCTTTTGTTTACCTGTGGGTACCAGTTTACTATTCAAAACTCCGTGCCATTTGTCGCCAAGAGCAATAATGGTGATATTGTGTTGATCAGTGGGGGTCAGTATTATCAATTTGGAATTGAAACTTTCCTTGTCGGTGCCAATTATGCCCTGTTGGCAGGTGCGTTGTTATTACTAACCTACATTGGATGTTATAAAGTTACGGAGAGAAGTTTCATTACCAGTGAAGACATTAGAGTATTATTGGTCTTGTTAGTTACTATCTTGATTTATTTATTGTACAGTTGTTTAACAAGCATTGTGCTTAGAAAAGATCAGGGATATCCTTACAGCTTTATCAAATTGTTTTAAGCCGAAATAAAAGTATCACATCAGCTCAAAATTTTAAATAGGATTCATAGAATAAAGTATAGCATACTACTAGTATAATTATTCGGATTGTGCTCCCCTAATTCTTGTCAGATTCTGCATAATATGACCAAACTTTAGACGCGTCTAAATATTTTCTTGTTATAAGTATCGGACTTCTTCCCTTTAGTACATGAAAAAAAAAAAGGGCGTAGAAAAAAAATCCCTTACACCTCATGCTCGTCTAACCATCCACTTTCGATTTTCCATAAATAAAATAGCACTAGTAATTCTATTATAGGCAATCCTGTAACAAAGCCTTTAGATTATTCTATGCTAATAAAGTGCTCGTCACAATTCATTCGCTCAAGTATAAGAAATAGAAAGTTAACCCAGACGCGAAAGATCTATCCTATTCATCAACAAATGTCCAAACGTGTATTCATTACTGATTTTTTCCGTAACAAGTCTGACTCCAATAAAAAAATAAAGGTAGTGAATAAAGTTAAAAATGAAAATTTAGTCTCCAAAGCTCAGACTGTAGTTGAATCTGGGAAAGAAGTTAGTGATCCTGTGGAATATGACCAACGAAACGAGAAAGTTCAAGAAACCACCATATCTTCAACTCCTAGTGATAGGCTACTTGAATCTGGAGGGTATGCTGATTTCTGTAAGGAGCACCACTTTGATAAAGTTGCATGGATCAAGTCATTGACAGTTGAGCAACGTGAAATCTTACAACTAGAGATTAATCATTTACATATAACGTGGCTTGCTTTTCTTCACAAAGAATTAACGAAACCATATTTCATAGCTTTGAAAAAGTTTTTGAAATCCCAACTGAACAAGACTATTTTCCCGCCTAGTGACAAAATATATTCGTGGTCACATTTGACTCCATTACCGAATGTCAAGTGTTTAATTTTAGGCCAAGATCCTTATCATAATTATAACCAGGCCCACGGGCTTGCATTTTCAGTATTGGAGCCGACCCGGCCACCACCATCTTTGGTGAACATTTACAAGACATTAGCAATTGATTATCCCCAATTTCAAATTCCAGATTACAACAAATTATCAAAAGAGGGCAAGCCCGGTGGGGGTAATTTGACAAAATGGGCTGAAAGAGGGGTATTGATGCTAAATGCGGTTCTTACAGTTGAAGCACATAAAGCCAACAGTCATGCTAATCAGGGATGGGAATTATTTACGGAACAAGTAATCAAGGTCGCCATTGATTATCATAGCAAAAACAACAAGGGTTTTGTTATTATGGCATGGGGATCTCCTGCCCAGAAAAGGGTCGCAAAATATAGCAAACAGCTAAATGATAGCAATCATTTTTTGGTTTTGCGAACTGTTCATCCTTCACCATTATCTGCTCATAGAGGGTTTTTTGATCTGAAGGTTTTTTTCAAATGTAACGAATGGCTAGCTAAACATAAAAAAGACAAAATCGACTGGGGCATTATTGACGGGAATATAGTAGAATGAAAAAGTATATACGGTGTGTTAGATCGTTTAAATTTTAGTAGACCTTCGTATATAGTATCTATGTAACTAGGATTATAATCCACTTTTTTTGATTCTAACACAGACTGTATAGTAGAAGTGAATTGCGGATACCGATCGATAGGTAAGAGAAGTGTTTTATGTCCTGATCTATTCGACAACGAGTTTCAATAGATAAATATAATAATAAAATGAAAAGAATATACTTATACTAATAACACAGCATTTACGCACCCGTCTCTATCTGGTTCATTGGTGATTTGAGCGTATTTACCCCAAACAACTTTACCCCCTGCAGTTACCAACCCCAATTCCGACACGTTGACCTCTATAATCGTACCTTTTGTTAAAACACCCAACTGTGTATACATTGGAGATTGCGGGTTCTTTTTCACCCCCAATATAGGTAGAAATACCGTTACCCCAAGTTCAGGATGAGTAACATTGGCTTTCTTCTGTCTTAATGCAGCAGGACGGATGATTCTCTCCATTTTCACTGGTCTACGAGTGAACCCTTCACCAACAAAAGTATGCTTGGTGATCATTCTCTTCCATGACTTTGATTTCGACTTCCCGGTTTTGATCACTTTGAACATTTCCTCTTCAGAAATACCTTTAACTTTAGGCAATGGAACTTGGAATTTATCGGCTTTTTCTAAACGTTTTTGTTTAATCGAACTTGAGATTGCCTTGGCCGTATTGTTAGTTTGACGATCTAATAAATACGTTGGCAAGGCCTCACCATCTTCGGCCTTTGGTGTTGATGGTCCCTTGACTTTACTTTCTTGATGAGCTTTGATCTTTTTCTTCATAGCAACCTTTTCAGCGTATCTCTTCTTAGCAAATTGTTTGGCTCTCCAACCCTTCAATGTCTGCGCATCCTTGGCCACCCTATGTCCCTCTCTGGCTTCCTTCTTTCTCTTTCTTTCTTCATAATCTAATCTTCTCCCGTGTTTCTTTATATGCTGTTCAATATACTCATTTTGTGGCATCGTTGATAGTCCTAATTAATTAAAGTGAAGTCGTAGAGGAGATGAGATAGGTCTGGCTTATTTTTTTTCTTCTACTAGCACCCAAATTTTTTCTTTTCTCTCTCATAAATCGATGGAGCACAAAACGAACCATTTGGATTCTTCGATGAGTTTGTTTGAAAAAAAAAAAAAAAGAGCCCCACTTACACTACACACACGTTATTCAAACCCTTAACTTCAAACCAAGAGTATCGACCATGTCAAAGGTAGACATTGTATTAAAGGAAATCATCTCGTCTACCAAGTCAACTGAAGCCTCAGTGAAAGAGTTGATAGCTTTTGTCAAGGACTCGTCTTCCCAACATCCAGAATTGGTGCGGAACTTGTTAGCAAAATCAAACCTGCTGTTAGAAGGGGTATCGTTGTTGGGGTTGAAAAACGAATCGTTGGTGTCCTATATCAACAATATAGTGCTTGTTGTTTTGTCTCATCTAGAGCGTCTAGAAAGCGATCTGGAGACGGGATCCAGCGCTGTCGAACGATCGATAATTCAAAGGGTGACATTGGAAAAGGGCGTTAAACCTCTAGAAAAGAAACTCAGTTATCAGTTGGATAAAATGATCAGGGCATATGGACGGATGGAACAAGACGAAATCAAAGCTGAACAGAAGTTAAACGATAGAGGAAGTGGGGAGAACGATGAGAACGATGAGAACGATTCTGAGGAAGATTCTGAAGAAGATTCTGAAGACGACTCTGAGGACGACGAATTGGCTTATAGACCAGATGCATCATCGTTTGCTAAATTGACATCGGCCAAAACCAAACTGAAACCATCATCATCAGCAGTCTCTACATCGAATGAAAAGTATAGACCACCAAAGATATCAGCAATGGCACCTCCAACTGCAGTAAAGAGCCACGACCTTGATGCCAACATCACGTCGTCAAAGAACCGTAAATTACAGAGCATGGAAGAGTACTTGCAAGAGCAAAGTGATATGCCAATGGTGGAGGCATCGGTGGGGTCTACAATTGTGGAGCATGGAAGAGGTGGTGTTAAAACACAGCACGATCGTAAGAAAGAACGAGAGATACAAACGTATGAAGAGGATAATTTTGTCAGACTACCAACCAGTCAAACAAAGAAAAGTTTCAAGGAAAAACAACGTGATATCCGTAATCAATTTGCTGGTGAAGACTGGTCGATGTTTAATAATAACAAGGATGTGACCCGTCAAGGCACATCGCGAAAGAGAAAGGCAACCACCGTTTGGGACAAAGTCAAGAAAAAGAAGAATACTTAGATGGTAAGTAGACGCTGACATTTTGCTGCAGTATAGATTTTACTGACAGTACTTATTTGTAGAATGACCTATAGATACTTCATTTTTTAGTATATAGTCAAGTCTTGGTTGTAAAACAGATTTGCGTAGTTTGATTATGCTTCAAAATGCGAGGTAGCAAGAAGGGCGATTGCTAAGTAGAAAATGTAAAGAGAAAAAAAGTTTACACATGTCGAGATCTTTTACACAGTTCCACAGTCCAACAAAACCGCAATTATCAATGAAGTCGTTGACATCAATCGCATTGATTGCTTCAATCATAGTAGCATTCTATACTCAACTTGTTTTGGGTGGTTCCTCGAACTTACCAAAGAACCCACCTGTGACAAACAAGGTATATTTCGACGTCGAGGAGGATGGCAAATCGATTGGCCGTATCACCATTGGTCTCTTTGGCACGGTTGTTCCAAAAACTGTTGAGAACTTCAGAGTCTTGTGTACCGGCGAGCTTGGACCTAGCTACGAAAATACCGTTTTCCACAGAGTGATCAAGGATTTCATGATTCAATCCGGAGATTTTGAATATGGCCAAGGGTATGGTGGTTATTCTCCTACCCACAACAATGGGAAGTTCGACGACGAAAACTTTGAATTGAAACATGACAGAAAGTACCGTTTGAGCATGGCCAATGCTGGAAAGAACACCAACGGGAGCCAGTTTTTTATCACCACTGCCTTAACAAAGTGGTTGGACGGGGCACATGTTGTGTTTGGCGAGGTCTTAGATGGCAAGGATGTTGTTGATTACATTGAAAATGTCAAAACTGGTAGAGGTGACCGTCCAGTCAAAGAAATCAAAATTGTTGCTTCTGGGGAGTTGAAGGATAGTGAAACCAATCCATCCAAAGATGAGCTTTAAAAAGAGTAAATACACGTATCCGTACATTTATATGTATATATAGGTACATTTTACCTCAATAGTATAGCCAGTTCATAGACTCAAACCCGCATCTTTATTTCCCTTTAACCCAAGTCTCTCAAGTGTGCTTCCCTCACCATATAATGGAATCTCATCGATGTACAAGTGATCATCATTCATCACCACATCATTCAACAACGTATCAAACACTCCGCTGGCAATCTCTGTGCTGGTTGAGATTCCATTGGACACTGTGCTCGGGACAGTAGCACCCAGTGGAGTCGTCAAAGTGATCGGGGTAGTAGTTGCATTCGTTCCAGTATTTGTTG